>Ga0172369_10002333_pt1 | contig 26228 bp, 22 predicted proteins | sample LakKiv25m_FD_114539 | JGI IMG/M metagenome (GOLD analysis project Ga0172369, IMG submission 114539) | Freshwater microbial communities from Kabuno Bay, South-Kivu, Congo - kab_022012_11.25m | ecosystem: Environmental > Aquatic > Freshwater > Lake | place: Democratic Republic of the Congo...
ATATTTAGAAAGCCATGCCTACCTTTTTTTTAACATATTTTTTGTGACTGCATTTTGTTATACAATGGAATTGGCGACGCCATAAGAAAGGATGGATATTGTGTTAAAAAAGGATCAATGGGGACTGGAAGATTTTCAGGCACGGGCTGAACAGGCTGCTGAGAAGGGGGATTGGAGGACAGCTGTAGAATACTATTCGCGCTGTGTGGATCAGCGGGCTGCTGAACTCGAGCTCATCACCAGCGTGCAGGAGGGGCTCTCCTCCAAGCTGGATATGCAGGGTATCTACGACCTGGTAGGTGACAAACTGCGTGATACTTTTGATGCACAAGTGGTCATGATATCCCAGTATGACCTGAACACAAAAAAATATTCCATCATTATGCTATTGAGAACGGCCAGCACCTGCACATACCGGGCTGGCATCCAGTGGATACCTCCCGGGCGGAGGTCGTCCGGAGCTGTAAACCATTCATGATCGTTGGGGATGAGATACTCGAAGTATTGAGCACAGGCAATATGAAAGTGGTGCCTGGTACGAATATCCCCAAGACCTGGTTGGGAGTTCCCCTGCTGGTTGGCGAGGAAGCGCGTGGCATCATCAGCCTGCAAAATCTGGACAAAGAGAATGCCTTCTCAAAAGCTGATATTGACCTTCTGATGCTGCTGGTCAACAGCATGAGCATGTCTCTTGAGAATGCACGCCTGTTCAGCGAGACAGAACGGCTGCTGAAAATGATGGAAGGCGAGATGATGATCGCTCGTGAGACCCAGAAAAGCATATTGCCATTGCAGACCCCTCATTGTGGAGGCTATGAGCTGGGTTCGTTGATCACACCCGCCCGCGCGGTCGGCGGTGATTTTTACGATTTTATCCGCTTGAATAGAGAACGCCTGAGTCTGATCATCGGGGATGTCTCAGATAAAGGTCTCCCGGCAGCCCTGTTCATGGCGCTGACCTTCAGTCTGCTGCGTTCCGAAACAGAACATTCAGATGACCCGCGCCAGATCCTGCGCAACGTCAATCGCTATCTATTGAAGATGAATGCATTGGGGATGTATGTGACCCTGCTGTATGGTATTCTGGACTGCCCGACAGGGCTTTTCAAATACTCGCGGGCCGGTCACCTGCCCCCGATTGTAATGGATGATCAGGGCAACATGATCAGGATCGAAGTTGGCGAAGGCCAAGCCCTTGGGTTGCTGGAAGAAGTTATTTTAACCATGAAGGAAGTTGTCATCCCGCCCGGGGGGCTGTTGTTATTGTTCAGCGATGGATTGAACGAAGCCGTTGATGCACAGGGTGTGGAGTTTGGATTTGAACGCATCAAGCAGGAATTGTATATTCACCGTGCAGAAAGCGCTGCGGAGATTTGTTTAAAGTTGTGGGAAGCAGTGGTAAGTCATAGTGGTGAAGAGGCAAACCAGGATGACTTTACAGCCGTGGTCGTGAAGAGACATCCTTTTTAATCCTTCTCTACAATGAAAAGACAATTCATATTTCTTTTTCTGGCAATATTTATGGGTTCATGCATGTGCGCACAGGGTAAGAAACCTGATGAAACAGCTTCCATTTTGATTAAGGCAGGTACAGAAAATATAAGAACATCCACATCAGATGAAACAACCAGCGCAGCACCCATCCAAACTGCCATTTTGGAAAGATGGATGGAGTATGAGCATGCGCTTGCTATGAAATTGCTGGGGACAACTGAAGCGATCTGTGAATGGGAAGTCCTGGGACAAACTGCCCGGGATGTATATGTCTGGGCAGTTTGCCAGATTAATTCCCTGGCGATCGGTACGGCCACAAGTGTTCCAGCTGTGCTTTCCCTGGAAAATGGTGGTCGAATTGAAGGTGTTCAGATACCGGGGGATGGCACCCGGTATGAGATCGATATCCGCCAACTTTTTCCTCCCGATCTCCAGGAGGAGATCCTTTCCACGGAGGTGGATACGGAAGCGATGTGGGATCACTTGCAATGGAGACACAAAAATCCTGGCCCCCCGCTGATCGTTCTTTCAGGGGGGACTCTGCCATAAAAACAAGCCCTGATGTTTCGAGTCTTTTCCTGGTTGAGAATTAATATTCTTTATAAGGTGTTCTGATATGAGACCGATGAAATTTAACCGATCCCTGCACTTGATACAACGCGAATCCGCCGGTTACTATTTGTTATTGACCCTGGTGAGTTTTGCTGTCTCGGTTACTTTGATCCGGTTGTTTCTTTCATTGACGAATTATCCACAACTCAGTAATGGAACGCTTCATATTGCACACGTATTGTGGGGCGGGCTGTTGTTATATATCGCCGCCCTGCTGCTCCTGATGTTCTCAAACCGTGAGATTTACAAGATCGCGGCGATACTGACCGGCAGCGGGGTTGGGTTATTCATAGACGAGGTGGGCAAGTTCATCACCCAGCAAAACGATTATTTTTACCCCATTGCGGCTGCCATCATCTATGCCTTCTTCCTGTTGACACTGCTATTACTCGTCAACATCCGCCGCAGAACACACCTTGGGGGGAGTGATGAACTCATAAAATCTCTTGATTTCATTCGTGAATCACTGGATAAACCTCTGCCACTGCGAGAGATCGCAAATCTTAAAATACAGCTCGAAATAGCAGCAAGCAAAGAAACAAGCCCGGCACAAGCCACCCTGGCACACGACTTGTTAAAATTCGTGCAGTCGGAAGTACCCGACAGTCCTGATCTGGTGTTTGGACCCCAAAGCCTGCCCGGAAAGCTCCAACGCGAGATGGCTTTCATTTTAACGAATGAAAACCTGAGACCGTATTTGTTCGCCGGTTTGATGTTCATTGGGATGTTGACATTAAAGAATCCTTTTGGTGTCCTGCTGGCCCCCTGGTTGCCACCCAATGTGACTGCATTCCTCGAAAGCCTGTATATTGGCAGGAAATTGGACGTGGTCACAAATCCCTTCTGGTATTCATTAAGGATCGGATTGGAGATCACAGTTGGGACTGGCCTGCTTACAGCGGCAGGATTGCTGCTGGCGAAAAGGAATCGACTGGGAGCCCTGGTGGGGTATATTTCCCTACTTGTGTCCCTGACCACTGTCAATTTGCTGTTATTTTATTTTGAGCAGTTCTCAACGATCATCACCACCAGCCTGCAGTTCCTACTGCTGCTCGGGATCATCCAATTCCGGAAGAACGGGGAGTAACAGGTAAGTAGGATTTGAGCAAGTCTTCCCGGGATGTTTCCGGACCAGGAAAACGAAAGGGAAATAAAAATTGTTCTTCATTCAGCGGATGATCAACAGGACCTAATTTCATTATAAATTTCATCAAAATTTCATCAACTTGAAAATTCATACAAGATTTGTGAAAATAATCCTAAAATTGAAATTTAATTTTGAATATCATATACTATATGAACCGATTAAATAAGACATTGCGTTGAGCTCATTTACAGCGATGTGGTCGTCCCAGAATGTCGGTGAGATCGCCAAGACCTTGAAAAAACACTTGGCTATTTTTATCTCTCCTTATTCCAAAATTTTCAAACCTTTCCTTAATAGCATAATGATTGCATGGTGATCTGCTACAAAATTTGCATTAGGATTCGATAAACCTGCTTTCTTAAGTATTGTTTTTCATATTTCAGTAAGATGCTTGAGAAGACAGGCAGTTTTGTGAGGATTCTTGATGAAAATCTATATTTTAAAAAAAATTAGGACGGTATTCCTTTTTCTATTCATATCGGGTCTATTCAACGGATGTGTCCTCAATCAAACCAATTATCCTCTATCACGGGCTGATCCAGCCTCCATCCTGTTGTCCATATCCGAACCCATATCCGGCGAAAAATATCCGGTCACCGGGGCATTGACCATCAGCGCTGAGGCTGTATCTGACGATCCGATCAGGCGGATGGAACTATGGGTGGATGGTGAGTTGGTTGATTCATATACTCCTTCAACCAGCATCCTGCGCTTCCTGGCGCATTCGTGGACCTGGACTTCTCCTTCGTTGGGAGAGCATACCCTTATCGTCCGTGCTTACAATGATGAAGAAAACCCTGCCCAATCAAATGTCCTCAATCTGACCTCCATCGAAGATCCCGGTTTTGTCATCCTGTATAAAATTATATGGGGGGATACGCTCGAAGTGGTTGCCCAAAGATACGAAGTTACCGTTGCCCAGATCCTGAAAGCCAACCCTCAGATAACAGCCAGCGAACCCCTCCAACTTGGAAGCCTATTGCGTATCCCCATCGGAACAACCGAACCCATATCGCAAGCCGCCCCATTGGATCTGTTCATCCGCAAGGATCCTGCTCTGTGGGGTGAAGTGCAGCTGATCCAATACAATACCAGAACAAGGAATGGATTTGGACCTGTCATGAGCCTGGCAGCACCTTCTCTGGTAGCCAGCGTGCAGGGCTGCAATGTAACACTAACATCCAGCTTCCCGGGCAGCAAGGCAACCGGTTACCTGATCTACCGCCTCAATCAGGGTGGACCATCTTTTACCAAGATCGCCTCCCTGCCAGCCAATGGTGACGGAAAACTGACCTACCAGGATGCAGGACTCTCCACCGGTAAATTCCAGTATCATATTTCCGCTTACACTTCCGGCATGTTTGCAACCCTGAGCGAGAACCCCAGTAACATCGTGATGGCGGAGATCTCACAGGAAGCCTGTGCCGGAAATGACCTTACCATTTATAATCTGCTGCCTGCCGCCAAGGGTATCCAGCAAATCTATCTTTACCTGACCGTCAATGATAAGGACTGGATGCGTTTTCCGCAGGGACAGTTCAATTTTATGGGTCCTGACCAGCAGGTGAATTTCGGGGAGATGCTGGGCATGCTGGCGCTGTCCAGCACAAGCGATTTAACCTTGCAGGGGGAAGGCTGGGGCTGGGACAATGGCAAATTGATCCACCTGGGGAATTTCAAACGGATGATCCCAGCTTCCGCTAGCCTGGCAAGCCAGGCACCATCAGACCTGGCACAATTCCTGCAGACCGAGCTGCAGGCGCGCGGAATTGGTCTTTCGGATTCGAAAGGCTATAACTGGGTGACCGACCTGGCGATTGGTAAATATGAATTGCGTAACTTCCGCTGGGGTACCAACACGGATGCTGACTTGGGGGTCTGGCAGGTTGCCTCGCAACCTTTTCCGAACAGTCCATCGCTCAACCCGCCCTGCCTGTTGTTGACCGATAAGGTCCCGCCAGGCACATTGCAGTCCCCAACAGCATTTGATATTGATTTCAGTTCGCTTGCTCCCCAACCCTTGCAGGTTTCTTCTATACCCAAAAACCCGGTATTCACAGCAGGACAAATACTGTTCCCCGGGGTTTCTCCGGTGTCGCCACCCTACTCGCCCACGATCCTGATGGGGGACCAGCCTGTGCAGCAAAAGATGACCTCGCCAGTATTCATCAACCCGTGTAATTTCTCAAAAAGTGCTGAAGGTGTCATAACCTATTATGTGCGAATCCTGCCCATAAAAAACAACCAGTTATTACCCACCCCATCCAACCAGGTGGTGGTCAAATATTCTGCCGAGCCAGGCATCCAGATTACGATCGAAATGGCGCCTTATGTGAAATTCTATGATGTCAAGATCCTGGAGTTCACCGAAATGAACGTCCCGAATCTGGCGTACAAATATTGTGTCAAGGTAACGAAAAATCCATATTATCAGAAATTTGATATGACCATTAACCCCAAATGGAGTAGTGCAGCGCCGGGAAGTACCATCTGCCCGGATGCCTGGGAGGATGACAGTTCCTGGTTGGAGGATATTGGCAGCTTTATTGAGAAAGCGGTCAATTATGTTTCCAAATTATATGACAAGCTGTCGGAATATGTGACTGAACTGGTGGAAAAACTAAACCCGATGTGTTTCCAGGCAAAATTCATCGCCGATGCTGTAGGGACGGGAGAAGATGAAGTGGACCAGGTCTGCCACCTGGCTGCCGTTATCGTGGTGGCTGCAGCAAAGACTTATGTGGGCATGCCGCCCTCCCTGCCAAATTTCGACCAGTTGACCAATATGGGCAAGGATTACATGGTGGAACTGGCTGCTGATGAATTGGAAGCCAATGGCATCCCCTGCCCGCAGGAGTGCAAGGACCTGATAAAAGAAGGAGTGAACTATTCAATTGACCAGCTAAAAAAGGCGGTCAGTTCTCCCGCCTGCATGGGAGATGATGAGGCTCATTCGCAAGGCATCGAACCTCTCTGCCCGCCAGACGGGGTTGAATTTGTGCTAGCCCCACAGGGTCAGCCTGCCCCACCTACCGCGGTGGTCAGGGTCACGCGTACTGCCGAATCTGCTGCCGTCAACATTCCCCAGCCTGCCAGTTGTTATGTCAGCCTGGGAGGAATCGCCACGAATTCTTCTTATGTTGGAAAGACGTTGGATCTATGGTGGCTGACCCAGGTTTTTCACTGGCAGGGTACTCAGCTCAATGCATCCTTAGTGGGTGCCTCTTCTCCGATCCCGTCCCTGGCGCCAAATCAGTATGTGGATATTCCTTTTGTCTTGAAACCGACCCCCTTCTGGCTGCCAGGTCATTACAAGTGGTATCACCAATGGATCGAGGTACCGACCTATGATGACTGGACTTACCTTTATCAAGGAGCCAACCTGACGCTAAAAGCAGACGGGGCATGTTTCTTCCCGGGTATGGTCAGTCCTTTTCAGCATGTCCAGGGAGAGCAAAAGAATTACGGTCCACTCGGTAATGCCTATCAACAGACCTGTTTTCCCGATTGTCCATAGACAGGAACCAGCATGATCAAAAAATATTTTCTCGCAAGCATGATCCTGATATTGATAACAGCCTGTGGACCGGCATCCGCAGGAGGTAGTCCGAAAGCCTGGTTCGACCAGCCTCTGAGCGGGTCAAGTTTCCCGCTGGGACCGGTTGAGATCACGATCCATGCGACCGATCCGGGCGGCATCAGCCAGTTGCAGTTGTTAATTGACGGGGACCCGGTTGAATTTATCGCAAGCCAGGACCAGGATATACCTTTCTCCATCTTTACCACCGTCTGGGTGCCTCCAGCTCCCGGAAAATATGCCCTGCAGACCTCAGCCCAGTCCAAAACCGGTGTCTGGAGTGAACGTGTGGAGACAGTCATCTTGATCCTGGGAGATCGTTCGGATGGCGGGTCCCCGCAGCCTGCCACAGAACAGGTTGAACAGTCCAGCCCGACCTGGACGATGACCCCCAGCCTGGAATCTCTGACCAGTACCTTTACGGTAACACCACGAGTGATCCAGAGTTCCACACCGAGCCAAATCCGTCCATCGTTGACCCCCACTCCCACTTATTTCAGGCCTTCGTCTACCCCCACACCTACTTATTTCAGACCATCGCTGACGCCCAGCAATACCTGCGATCCAAGGATCAGGTGCTGATTTGATGGATCCTATATAAGATCACACCACCAATTGGCCTTTCTTCTCTGCCAGGCTGATGGTGGCGGTGGTGCCGGACTGGAACTGCAAGAAATCTGCTTCCATGCCATCGCTGAAGATGACACCGTTCTCTGACATGCTGGATTCGAGGTAAAGCGGCTGGGAGGGGGTGACCATACCAAATGAAATGCTGGCCGAGGAGGTCTTGCTGGCCCAGGGCTCGCGTACCGAAAAGTACAGGTAGTCAGCATCCCAGGGGAAAGGTGAAATGGCAGCGGTATCCACCTTCTGGCCGGACAGGCTAGCTGAGATCCCGGTAGCTCCCGCCAGGATGGAGCGCAACCAGCCAGTCGATCCCAGACCGGTGGAGACGATCACACCACTGGAGGATTGTCGTTCACTGGCATCGCCTATCTTGATGATATAACGGGCGGAGGTGTGGGTTCGTGGCCCAATGAAGATATCATTGACTCCGTACAGCATTTCGCCGGTGTTCAGAGTGGCTTTTGCCATGCTGACCTGGTGGATGGGGCGTTTTTGGGCAAATACTTCCGGCAGGATCAATTGCAGATCTGCAACCACGAAAGGTAGCAGGATGCCCTCCCAACGCCTGGGGTCAGGGTTTATACCCAGCACAGGTTGGGAGCTGACATATTTCAGAGTGTTGGCGACCAATCCATCCTGACCCAGCACCAGAACGGTGTCTTGCGGTCCGAAGACATAGTTGGGAAGCAGGCTGCGCTCCAGCAATTGGACACGGCCAATCTCTGCCAGTATTTGACGTGTTTCCAGAAGGCAGGACTTGTACTGTTCGTCTTCGTTTTCATAATCCGAAAAATCCACCCCCATATGTTCGACATAAAATCGGGCCTGTGCCTTGGTGCTGAAGCGCACGATCTGCTCGTCCAGGCGCGTTTTACGATGCACCAGGATGAGCTTGTTCTCAGTCTGGCGATCCATTATCTTTCAATTTTACGATCAGGAGGCAGCAGGGTGCGTAACAGTTCGGGCGAGACGTTGAGCTGGCCGATCTTGTCGGCGCTGTCAGCGATCTCGCGGAAGGCCTGGGCGATCAGTCTGCCTGAATCCATGCCGGCGCTGGCCAGAGCCTGAAGGACCTTGTGGTCCACACCCTGTACGGCTTTCAGCAAAGCTTCCACCCCATAGGCTTTGGCATCCGATTGTTCGCGAGAATTTGCGGTGGATAGTTTGATGAGTTTCTGGTTCATCTCTTCCAGGGCGATGCGGGTGGACATTTTGGCTTCTTCGAGCTGGCGGGTTTTGTGTTGAACGGATTTCTCAGCTTCCATCTGGGTCTCACGGATCTGGCGTTTCTTGTTCTCGACTGCGATCTCTGTATTGAGTTCGTTTTCCTTAATGTTACGCTCCTGTTCCACTGCAGCGTTGCGGCGGGTGTAGATGGCTTCGTCCGCTTCGCGCAGGATCTGCTCGCGGGCTTCCGCTTCCAGGGCGCGGGCAGTCTCGGGGAAGGGCTTGATAGCCAGGATAGATAAACCGAGTATCTCGATTCCCAGCGAGGTGATCAACTCCGAACTCTGCATGCCAGCCCGCAGGTTGTTCATCAGATCGTCGATACCCCCCAGGGACTGGCGCAGGGTCATGCCTTTGAGAGCCGAGCGGGTCAGCACCTGGACCTCGTTGGTCAGGCGTTGTGGCAGCTTGAGCGGGTCCTCGCTGATGTAATCGTGGCCATTGGCTGCCAGGGAGAAATTCAGCATCCTGGAGAGCATCCTGGCATCTGAAACACGGTAAGTCAGCTGACCCTGGACGGTCACTTCCTGAAAATCGATGGTGACGCCTTCAAAAATGAAGGGAATATCCGTGCTGGCGACAGGGATGAGCACCAGCGAGGAAGAAGGAGCAAAATAGAAGAAAGAAAGCCCGGCGCCCTCGCGGACCAGTTTGCCGCGCCGGTATTGCAGAATGAAATCGGTTGGTTGAACTTTAATATATCGGATGCCAAGCATGGTTCCTCCAATTGAAAGATTAAGGAAAAGTTTCTCCTATTGTAGACTTAAAACCTGAATTTGCAAGTGACTGGTATGTCTCGCAAACGAATCGTTCATCATATTATTAGACTTAGGGACGACCTCCAGGTGGTGCCATTTACCAGGTGGCTGGGCACTACCAACCTTGGAGTTGTATTTGCTTGATGCTGGAAAAAACCGGGGAGATCTTGGCAACGAGGGTTCCCTGGATGGCAAATCTTTCCAAAATCTGAGAAAACGCTGATCCAAATTTTTGGCTCGCTTTGAATGCAGTTGTCCTCCTATTTTCGATCAAACCGGATTTGCTGTTTAAAAAACCTGCGATTAGGTTTTAAATAAAAATTAATGGAGGAAACCTTATTTGCCAAACAAAAGCGCTACATAAGTTTCAGAAATCACTTGGCGCATTTATATAGATATTGTTAATTATTAAACTGATCAAAATAAGGAAATCAGGTCATTTCCTGATATAAGAGTTTTTCTAAAGGTCAAAGCTGCGAAGGACCCAGTATTAATTCCCGCTCAAATCGCACGGGACTTTGCCCCGCTCAAATCGCGCGGGACTTTGCCCCGCTCAAATCGCGCGGGACTTTGCCCCGCTCAAATCGCGCGGGACTTTGCCCCGCTCAAATCGCGCGGGACTTTGCCCAACATAAATCAGGGAGGAAAAAAGAATTTTTCCCAGACTTTAAGAAAAACTTTGAGATGGAGATTATTTGGAAGAGGCTGAGCGCAATGCTTGGGCAACATTTACCCGGTTGATAAAATCCGGCATGGGGCAGGAGGCAATGGTTTGTCCGATCAGGTCGAGGGGCAGGTCATCCAGTTTTCTGAAGCGAACGCAGGATTTGCCAACATCAAAGCGTTTACCTGTCTGGCGGTAGGAGGTTTCAAATTTCTGCCGGGCTGTTTCGTCTGCATAAATGGCTGTCAGATAGACGGCCATGTGGTTCTTCTGGGAGGCCAGTGCGGCATACATGAGAGGTTGACCGTTGTAGGTGTCTGGGTATACTTCAAGGGGTACCTGGTAGGTGATCATGCCCCAGTTCATCGCTTCTTCGTAACCAACTGGCAGGTTATCCAGCATGACGCGGCGAACGGTTTCGATGGCGGTGCGACGTTCCTGGGGAAGTTCTGCCAGGTAGGATTCGATATCCAAAGCATTGGATCGCATGGGTTTACCTCCTGTAAGATGGGATCATCCGGCGTTATTGTAAGCCTTCCGTAGCCAGCCTAAAAATTCAGCATCCACTTGGCCCGGGATCTCGAGCAGGACCTTGTATTGGCACATACCACCTGGTTTCTGCTCGAGCAGTCGGTCGGTACCCGTTAATCCCTTCATATTCAAGCCTACCTCAATGCGGCCTTTGGAGCCCGGGCCGAGCATGGCGAACTGGCGTTTACGTCGCAGGCTGAGGTAAGCCTTCTTGGGGGCGATCTCGAAGGCACCAAATTTTTCCACTTCGCGCATAACAAGGTCATGGACCTGGCGCTGGATCTCGGTCTTGCCTGCATAGATCTGGTCCGTGATCTCTGGGATGGATGCACCGCTGACTTCGGCAGCGCTCTGGGCATCGGTCTTGAGGGCGTAATGCACCAGCATGGAGGCATCTCCAAAACCAAGACCAAATTTCTCCTTGAGATAATCGCGGATCTGGTTGTGTTTCGTCAGTCCACTTTCTTCAATAATACGGGTCAGTTCTTCCAGAGATCTACCCGTTCTGGCTTCGATGTTCCTGACCTGGGTTTGACGCGCCTGGTCCAGTGTTGACATAAAAACCTCCTGTAGTATCCGAAAATCGGATAAAGACTATCAATATTATACATTATATGGACGGCATATTCCAGCCCATATTAGTCGGATCAACTGGGCGATGGAAGCTTAAGGATCGTTTTTGAGCGGAGGATCTGCAAAAAATTTGCGCATAGGGTTCCAATAGTTATCGATCCAACCCTGGGCAAAATCATCTTCGCTTCCGGTTGGCAATCCACTGTGCGTAAATATAAGCTGCGTACCCTCCGATACTGCACTGAACTCAAAGGTAACCTGGGAGATCTGGCCAGGTTTCCAGTCCACGGCTCGCCATTCCTGAACGATCTTTCGGCCGGGGATCAGTTCGATATTCTTGCCGCTGATATATCCGTCATAGGCGCTGAAGATGCCACCCACCTGGCGGCTGATCTGAGCTGCACTGGCTGTGAAGCGGGCATGGATTGTTTCATCCATGAGTGCCTCGTAAACTTTGTGCGGAGTAGCGTTGAAAATGACAGTCTGTTTAATGGTCTGTGACATGAGGTACTCCTGTGGTATCTGTTTTGAGGGATCAAATTTCCTTATGGATCTGTACCTTGACTCTAAAATATTTTTTTGGGCGGGGCGGTTGATCATCGCCACCCGGGACAAGCATCATGCATCCGAAATCTTATCTGATCCCCGGGCTGTGAATTCCAGCTTATCTGTACCGCGTTCCACGTGAATGGTCTCATCCTGCTTGAACTCGCCACTCAAAATCTTGACAGCCAATGGATCTTGCAGTTCTCGCTGGATGGCTCGTTTCAATGGACGCGCACCGTAATCGGCATCATAACCCACTTCAGCAAGGTAGGTGCGGGCTTCCGGGCTGATCTCCAGATGGTAGCCGCGTTCCGCCAGCAGGTTGGAAACATGGCGGAGCTGGATCTCCACGACCTGGACCAGGTCTTCACGGCTAAGGGCATGGAATGTGATGATCTCGTCGATGCGGTTCAAGAACTCGGGTTTGAAATGCGCCCTCAGAACCTGCGTGATCGCATTACGGGTGACCTCAACATCCCTGGAACCCATCCAAAGCTCATTACCGAGATTGGATGTCATGATGACCAGGGTGTTGCGAAAATCCACCGTGCGACCCTGTCCATCCGTCAGGCGGCCATCATCCAACAATTGCAGCATGACATTGAAAACATCCGGATGAGCCTTTTCTATTTCATCGAACAGAACCACGCAGTAAGGGCGGCGCCGGACCAGTTCAGTCAACTGCCCGCCTTCCTCATACCCGACATATCCAGGGGGCGCTCCGATCAGGCGACTGACGGTGTGTTTCTCCTGGTACTCACTCATATCGATACGTATCATAGCGCGCTCATCATCGAACATGAATTCAGCCAGGGCGCGCGCCAGTTCGGTCTTGCCAACACCAGTCGGTCCCAAAAAAATAAAGGAACCAAGTGGTCGGTTTGAATCCTGCAAACCGGCACGGGCGCGACGCAGGGCGTTTGATACGGCCCGCAAGGCATCCTCCTGACCCACCACGCGCTGACGCAAGCGGTCTTCCATGAGGAGCAGTTTCTGGGTCTCACCCTCCAGGAGTTTTGAGACTGGAATATGGGTCCAACGCGAGACGATCTGGGCGATCTCTTCGGCATCCACTTCTTCTTTCAACAGGGTACCGCCCCGGGTTTGCATCTCTTTCATGTGGCGTTCCCCCTCCGCCAGTTTCTTTTCCAATTCAGGCAGGGTTCCATAGCGCAAACGGGCCACCTTCTCCAGGTCTGCCTGCCGTTCGGAGCGTTCGATCTCGAGGCGGGTCTGTTCGATCTTCTCTTTGACCGTACGCAGTTCGGCGATGGCCTGTTTTTCGGTCTCCCAGCGCACCTGGAGCTCGTGCGAATTCTCCTTGAGATCCGCCAGGTCCTTTTCGAGGTTGGCAAGGCGCTCCCTGGAAGCTTTATCCTTCTCCATGCTGAGAGCCTGGCGCTCGATCTCCAATTGCATGACATGCCGGTCGACCTCATCCAGCGCCTGCGGTTTCGAATCGATCTCGGTGCGCAGGCGGGCAGCAGCCTCATCGATCAGATCAATGGCCTTGTCCGGCAGGAAGCGGTCGCTGATATAACGCTGCGAAAGCATAGCGGCTGCCAGAACGGCTGCATCCGTGATGCGGACGCCATGGTGGACTTCGTAGCGTTCTTTTAGCCCGCGCAGGATGCTGACCGTATCCTCCACAGAGGATTCTTCCACTACGACCGGTTGGAAGCGGCGCTCCAGGGCGGGGTCCTTCTCGATATATTTATGGTATTCGTTTAAGGTGGTGGCGCCGATCAGGTGCAGTTCGCCTCGGGCCAGCATGGGTTTTAGCATGTTGCCGGCATCCATGGCGCCTTCGGCGGCTCCGGCTCCAACCACGGTGTGCATCTCGTCCAGAAAGAGAATGATCTCCCCATCCGACTCTGTGATCTCCTTCAATACGGCTTTCAAGCGTTCCTCGAATTCGCCGCGGTACTTGGCGCCTGCCACCAGGGCACCCATGTCCAACTGGACCAGGCGTTTATGCTTGAGTCCCTCGGGAACATCCCCATTTATGATACGCAAAGCCAGCCCTTCAACAATGGCGGTTTTGCCGACCCCGGGTTCGCCGATCAGAGCTGGGTTGTTCTTGGTGCGGCGGGAGAGGATCTGGATGGTTCGGCGGATCTCCTCATCACGCCCGATGACGGGGTCAAGCTTGCCCTGGCGGGCCATGGCGGTCAGATCGCGGCCATATTTTTCAAGAGACTGGAAGGTTCCTTCCGGATTCTGGTTGGTGACGCGCTGGGAACCGCGCACCTGTTTTAAAGCGGCCAGGATGGCATCCTTGGTCAGCCCATACTGTTCCAGGCGATCTCTTTCCCTGCCATCCACCAGACCCAGCAGAAGGTGCTCGGTGGATACATATTCATCCTGCATGCCCTTGGCGTAGCGTTCAGCCGCTTTCAGGACCTCCCCGGTCTGGCCGGACAAGTTGACCTCCAGGTTGGACCCCTGGATCTTTGGCTTTTTGGCGAGCTCGCTGCTTAATTCATCCTGGATGGCTTGCGTCCCGCCGGATACCCTGGTGATGATGGCCGGGACGATGCCATCTTCCTGCTGAACGAGCGTCAGCAGCAGGTGAACAGGTTCAACAAGTTGATGTTGGTAGTCCTGTGCCAGGCGTTGAGCAGCCAGCAGAGCTTCCTGGGATTTTTGCGTGTATTTTTCAAGATTCATTGTGACCTCCAATAAATGGAATTTGTCATCAGCCCCAAATCTTATGGAAATTGCACTTTAATCCATACTGCATTGTTAAAAAAACTTCCTGGTCACAGGCCAGTTGCAAAGATCGGACTGGTTCCATTTTATTCAATGTTATTGTACTGCAGCGCCATAAAAAATTCCCGACCGGAAGGATCGGAATTATCAAAACTCTTACATTACGGCTAAAATTACCAAATTTGAGAAAACCCCGGTCTGCACTGTGAGCTGGCAGACTGGCATAAGGGCTACCGGAAAGGCGCGGGCGGACACTTCCTTCAGGTTCGCATGTGTTTGGAATTAGTGTATGATTACCACTAAATAACACTAAATAACACTAACAGATGAGGACATTTCATATAGGACCCGCCTCCCTGTATTGGTTGGTTTGATCATTCACTTAAGAATGGCCCTAAAAGACCTGTCTCTTGTATTGAATCGTATAACAGAAATGTTATACAATTAAATCATGGCTGGACAGCGCAGTCGCACGATCGATGCATTTCGAGGCTTTGCCCTGATCTGTATGGTCATCGGGAATTTCCTGCTCGGATTGGTGTGGGTGCCAGCCTGGCTCAAGCACGCACCGGATATTGGCTTTACTTTTGTTGACCTGGGCGCGCCGGCTTTTATGTTCGTGATCGGCTTAAATTACGTATCTTCGGCCCGCAGAAGATTTGAAGAAGATGGGAGTGTGGCCGCAATTCAGCATTTTTTGGTGCGCTACCTCGCCATTCTGGGTCTCGGTTCACTTTTTGGAGCCGGGCAGGTACTCTTACAGATCAATGGAGTTTCCATTAATTGGGGCGTGCTGCAGGCGATCGGTGTTGCGGGGCTGGTGACACTGCCGGTTGTCCGTTGGCGACCCTGGCCGCGTTTACTGACCGGTCTGGCTGTATTGGTCGCCTACCAGTTCATGCTTGACCGCTTCTGGCTGGGAAATGTACTTGCTTCCCCGCATGGAGGCATGCTAGGATCGATTTCCTGGGCGGCCCTGTTGATCCTTTCCACCGTATTTGCGGATCTGTATCACCGTCAAAAGCACTGGTTCAGCTCCCTGCTGATAGCCTCCACGGTCTCCATCCTGATTGGGCTGATCCTTTCCACCTGGTTCCCGATCAGCAAGAACCGAGTCTCGCCGACCTATGTGCTGTTCGCACTTGGGTTGAGCGGCTGGTTCTTGTGCCTGTTCCACATCCTGGTGGATCGTCTGCATTGGAATTTGAACCTGCTGGTGATGTGGGGCAGAAATCCATTGTTGCTATATATCCTGCATCTCATGCTGCAAGGCCTGTTGACGCTGCCCTTCCATTCCACCTGGGTCCGGATGCGCCTGCCTGGTTGGTCTCCATTCAGATATCCCTGCTGCTGGTTGCATTGTCCATCTTTGCCGGGTTCCTGGATCGAAGAAAGCTGTATTTCAGTATGTGAATTTACTGGGCTGTATTGCCTCCGTCCACCAGCAGGGTTGTACCTGTTACAAAGGAAGAGTCATCGCAGGCTAAAAATAACACAGCCCGGGCGATCTCATCCATTTCTGCAAAGCGTCCCATCGGCATGTAGGAAGCGGATTCTTGCAGAGCCTGGTCATGACTGACCGCCCCCGAGTCTTCAAAATAACCCTTTTCAAGCCAGCGTTCCACGAAAGTGTCCCCCGGACAGACGGCATTAACGCGGATGCCTTCCCGGGCATGATCCAGTGCCATGCTTTTTGTCATGAGCACCACCGCTCCCTTGCTGGTGGCATAAGCCAGGGCATTCTTTGCGCCGACCACACCCCAATCTGAGGCGTTGTTGATGATGACCCCCCTGCCTGCGGTGCGCATGTGCGGCAATACCAGGCGACTCATGCGCCAGACAGCGGTTACGTTCAGCGCCATCAGGCGATCCCAGTCTTCTTCACTGGTGGATTCAGCGGTACCCTGCAAGACGATTCCAGCGTTATTGAACAAGATATCGATCTTCCCGAAGGTTTCCAGGGTATGGTCGACAACGCGATGGCAGTCCTCCAGGCGGGTATGATCCGCTTGGATGAACAGAGCTTGAGCACCCAGTTTGCGAGCCTGTTCGGCAACAGCATTACCCAACCCAGCACGCCTGCCAGTGATGATAATATGTGCGCCCTGGCTGGCAAATAACAGGGCGGTGGCTTTGCCTATTCCTGAGGTGGAGCCTGTCAGTATGGCAACCTGCCCGGAAAATTTTTTTACGATCCATGGATTCCTCTTAATCGAATATCAAGTGATCCTGCCTGGCAACTTCCAGGTTGGCGTACACGCCGCGGTATTGTGGTGGCAGTAGGCGTGCCATCTGATACATGACCTGGTCGGTGATCTCCTGACGCAGTTCGCCTGTGACAGGTTTGGGTGTGGCTTTCAAGCGGAAAGGTTGACCCACTACAAAGGTCAAGTTTGTGCGGCGCAATTTCCGAAGATTGGAGATGTAATTTTCACTACCGTAGTGAACCACCGGCAGCAGAGGTGCCTCGCTATGCAAAGCCATCAGGATGGCTCCGGCATGGCCTTTTTGCAGGCAGCCATTGTGGCTGCGCGTGCCTTCCGGATCGAGCAGCAGCATATTGCCTTCAGCCAGGGTCTGCAAGCCGAGGCGCAGGGATGCAAGGGAAGGTTCACCGCGCTGGATGGGGATGGAACCAAACAGGTTCAGGATGCGCCCGACGATCCTTTGTTTGTTCTCAACATGCTCAGCCATGACCATGCCGCGCACATTTCGCGGCAGCAAGAGGGTGTAGAGGGTTGGAATCTCGGGGATATGGACGTGGTTGGCAATGATGATGAGCGGTCCATTGGCCGGGACCTTGCTCAACTGGCCGGCATCGATGCGGAACATCAGGGCGGTCAAGCTGCGCAGGAAGCCGGCTACGATCACCTGTGAAAAACTCAGACGGTTGTTGGAGCGCATATCACTTCGATCTGGCGAGGCAGGATCTCGATCTCCAGGCGGGCGCCATCCACACACAGGATCTCTCCATCACTCTGGGCGGGCAATGTGCCTTGCACTGCCGTGATGCTGAGACGGGAGGCCCGCATGGTGCTGATCTCGGGTTGGCTACCCTGCGTACCTTTCATGAAGTGCGGGATCAGGCTGAAGATGCGCAGGCGGCTGACCTGGCGTGCCAGCACCAGGTCGAAAACACCGTCATCCATGCGGGAATCGGGCGCCATCTGGAAGCCATTACCCATACGCCTGCCATTCATGGTCAGGAACATGAGCGTATCGGTGGTCAGGGTATGGTCATCGTAATCGATCTTTATGACCGGACCCTTGTAGTAAAGAAAAATGGTCTTGATAATGGCGATCATAAAGCTGAGCATGCCCCACTGCGGCAGTTTGGCGACCTCGATGGTGCCGATGGCGTCGAAGCCGATGCCGACATTGTTTGCAAAGAATCGCCCTTCGGGATATACGCCACCGGTTACGCGCCCGATGTCGATGCGCTGGCGGTGATCCTGCTTGAGCGCCTGGCAGCTGCCGGGAATATCTTCCGGGATGCCGGGTCCGGCGGCAAAATCGTTGCCGCGCCCGGCGCAGATCACCCCCAGGGCAGCCTGTACTCCTTCCTTTTGAGCCTGCATCAGTCCGTTGAGCACCTCGTTGACCGTGCCATCCCCCCCGGCAGCCACGACCACATCGAAGCCGTCCAGGGCAGCCTGGTATGCCAGGTGGATGCCATCCCCTTTTTGGGTCGTGCGGACCAGTTCAAAATCCAAGCCGAGTTCAGCCAGGGTCTTTTCAATGACGGGGATGGCAGTGGCGGCTTTGCCGTGCCCGGCGGTCGGGTTGGCGATGATTTTGTATCTGGGCATGCGGGACTCCTTTTATGTAATTATAGAATCTTTTATTTTTTTAAACAACATACTCCCCAATCAATACAGAAATTGTAAGTTATAACAAATATGAGATAGCTGTTGGATAAGGAGAATTATGATTTCCCCATTATATTAATTCCAAGGTTTTTATCTCAGCCAACCACTTCCTTGACATAAAAACGGTAGCGTTTATAGATCTTTGCGCCCATGCGGTGCGCCAGTGGAAAGGTATCGGTGTTGTCTTCTCCGGTCAGAGACATGTCGACCCAGATGTAGCCCCGGGAGGCCAGACGACGGGCCATCTCGGCAAAGAGCAGCACGCCTACGCCAGTATCCCAATACTCCGGAACGACCGCAATGCTTTTCAGGGATATGCTTTTTGGTTTGAGGCGTGCATAGCGCAGCAGACGCAGGTAATCCCACGGGTGACGCAGACCATTCAGATGAATAAAGATCTCGTTCAGGTTGGGGACTCCCGGGAACCAACCGACCACCTGTCCGTCGATCTCAGCGAACAGGACCAGGTCTGGGTCAACCACATCCAGCATGGGCAGGATCATGGCTTCAATGGTAGCGCGGGTGTAAGGGATATGTTCGGGCAAGTGTTCCAAAGCCCGGTTTTGCAGATAAAGAATGTTGTCAACCTCGGTATCATAATTCTTCAGGTTGGCGTTGCGGATGGTTATGTTCTTGCGTTGACGGATCTTGTCTGCCAGGCGCAGCATGTGCTGGATCTCGGGTGTGTTCAGTTCGACACTGATCTCATAGGCCAGACCATCCTCCCCAAATTTACCGAACCCGAAGCGCTCAAAGAAACCGGGATAATAAGGGGGATTGTGACCGCAGTAGACTGCCGGTGGGCGAGTTCGTCCTTCGATCAGGATACCGCGCGACTCCTCCCGATCCAGGTTGAAGGTCCCCACGATGCGTACCAGGTTATGCTGGCGCGACCAGTTCTCGGCATGTTTAAAAAGAGCTTCAGCCACGGAGAAATCTTCCACACATTCGAAGAACCCAATGATGCATTCGCCAAAGCCATGCTTTTGCGTGGCAGCTCTTTCTTCGGCACAGGAGATGGTGCCGACTGGACTGCCATTCCTCCAGGCGATGAATAATTCAGCATACCCATCCTGAAAGAACTTGCCGCGTTTGGGATCGATAAGCTTGCGGCGTTCGGAAATCAGCGGCGGCACCCAAAGTGGATCGTTCTTATAGATTCGCCAGGGGAAGGTTAAAAAGAAATCTTCTTCACGACGGGTGCGGACGGGTTTGATCTCGATCGGACTCAACTTACCTCCAGTTTCTTTGATTTGCGGCGAGCTTCCAGCTCTTTTGCAATTTCGGAGTAATTTTCACGTCCAAGGGGATAAAGAATTGCAAACAGGATGCCCAGGCAGAGCATGACAGCCGGGATAGGACCAGTCACAATGCGAATGCCTGTGATGGCGCTGTCAGGCTGGCTGGCGCTGCTGGAGATGTACCCGCTGGCATCCAGTACCAACAGAGCGAGCGGGATGGCAATGGAAGAGGCGACCTTGGCAGCCAGCGTAATGAGGCTGTAGAACATGCCCTCGTGGCGTTCGCCTGTTTTCCACTCACCCCATTCGATGGCATCTGGCAGGATGGACCAGGGAAGGACGTGGGCGGCTGAGACACCGATCCCAGCCAGGACGCACAGGAGCATGAGCAGGGACAGGGGTGAAGTTGGTCCCAATGTGATGAGCGCCAATTGCACGACCGCCCAGAAGGAGATGCCGGTAATGTAGGCGTAGCGCTTGTTCATTTTTTTGGATACAAATTCCCAAAGAGGCAGGGCAACGATGGCTACCACGAAGATGGTACCCATGATCAGGTCAGACTGGGACTCGCGTCCGACCACCCACTTGATATAGTATAACAGGATGGTCTGCAGGATATCCATGGAGACCATCGTGAAGAGGTAAATGACCAATCCAAAGACGAAAGGCCTGTTCTTGATGGCTGCCCGCATGGATTCGAGGATACCGGGTTGTTGCATCTGGCTGAATTCGGAGCGTTCCTTTGTTGAAAAAAAGACTACCAGGAGAGGAATGGCAGAAGCCAACCCAAACGCAGCACCCATCAGCAGGATGCGCCCGGCATTATCAGGATTAAAACCCTGCACAATAACGAGAGGCAGGGTGAAGGCGATCAAGCCTCCCAGGATGGAAAAGAACATTCGGGTGGTGGTAAGCGAGGTGCGCTCATCATAGTCAGCGGTAAGTTCTGGGGTAAGGGCGAAGTAAGGCATGTATACAAAGGTTGCGGCGATATCAAAGAGCATGTAAGCCAGGGCATAGTAGGCTGCCAGGGCGATGGGGTTATGGAAGGGGGGAACCCACCACATCAGGATGTAAACCAGTGCAAAGGGGATTGCGCCGAACAACAGGAAGGGCCGCCTGCGTCCCCAGCGCGAGCGTGTGCGGTCTGAAATGTAACCAATGATGGGATCATTGATGTAATCGGCAGTGCGCCCAATGAAAATAGCCCCGGCAGCAATGGCTGGTGCCAGTCCAACCACGTCCGTGAGAAAGATGGCGAAATATGCGGCGATGATGGTCGATGTCAGGCTGAAACCCAGGTCTCCAATACCGTAGGTCCATTTGTTCAGGCGGGTCAACTTCTTTTGCATGAGCGGCTCCTGTGGTGAAGTATTATTTCCCATTGATCCAATGCATTGATCCAATGTGAGAATGCACAGTCAATATTATTAAACCCTTTGAAGAGACAGGGTTGCGCGATGTGCTGAGGAATTAAAGAGAAATAAAAATCAATGCGGCTAATGCAAACAGGATGCCAACGATTTGCGAGGGGGTGATCTTTTCCTTTAAAACAATGCGAGCCAATGCCACAGTGGAACCGGGGTAGAGGGAACTGACCAGGGCTGCCAGGTCCAAGCGCCCGACCCGGGAAGCCAGGATGTAGAATAAATTCCCGGCTGTGTCGAGCAGGCTGATCAGGCCGATGCTACCCCAGTGCCTGCGTTCGGGCAGCCAGGTCTGGTGTTTCAGGTGTGAATACAACAGAAGACTGGGGATCGATCCGAGGCGGGTGGCTACCACAGGCCAAATGACGGCATGTGCGCTGCCCTGTGCCATGCCAACAAAAAACAAACCAAAGAAAATACCTGATATGAAAGGAAGGCGTATTTCTGAAAGGATGTTGACCAGGCTGATCTTGCCATTTTGAGCGATCAACCAGATGGCAGCCAGTGCCAGGGCGAAACCGATCAGCATGGTGGTGCCGGGCAATCCCGCGGTCCATAAGCCGACCAGGACAGGGATGGATGCAGCCACGAGAGCTGAGACGGGGGAAGCCAGGCTCATCTGGCCTTCCGCCAATGAACGGTAAAGCAGGATCAGACCCAGGCCACCTGCAATACCTGCCAGGATGGCATAGAACAAGTCTTTGGAAGGCGGCAGGGCTTCTCCAAAAAGAAGCGCAATTGGAACCAGTAAAATCAGACTTCCGATATGACCAAGGATGACAATGCCAAGGCTGCTGGTACGCTTGGCGATCACTCCACCGGTGAAATCAGCCGCGCCATAGGTCAGGGCGGAAACCAGCCCAAAGATTATCGAGAGCGTAATGGATCCCATCAGTTGTTCTTCCCCGCTGCTGCAGCCCGCAATAGGACAGAGTGGGCCGCCTTGACCAGTGGCATATCGATCATCTTGTTCCCGTCCAGGGCAAAAGCGCCCTTACCCTCATTCAGGCTGGCTTCATATGAATCCACAATGCGTTGGGCATGCTCGATGGCTGCCTTGTCCGGGCTGAATGCCTCCTGGACGGGAGCCACCTGGTTGGGGTGGATGATCTGTTTACCAGTATAGCCCAGCTGAGCCCCGAAGTGTGACTCGGTGCGCAGCCTGTCCATGTCTTTAAAATCGATGCTGACCATGTCTATGGCTTGCAGCCCGTTAGCCGCAGCAGCAATGACGATGGCGCTGCGGGCGTGGAAAACCTCCCAGGCATCGGGTGAGCGCGTAGCGCCGATATCGGCTGCAAAATCCTCGGCACCGAAGATGATGGCATCCAGGCGAGGTTGGGTGGCGATCTCAGACAGGTTGAGGATGCCGCGGGCGGTCTCTACATCTACGACCAGGCGGATGGAGTTGAGCGGCCAGCCGTGGGCCAGTTCAACAGATTCAACCTGTCCGCTGACCCATGCTACCTGCCCGGTGTTTTCCACTTTCGGAATGACGATGCCATCCGGACGGGCAGGTAGAATAGCTGCCAGTTCTTCCGCTTCCAATCCGGAACCGACTGGATTGATGCGCACCAATTTCTCGGCTGATCCAAAATCCAATTCCTGCAGGGATTTCAGGATGGTTTGGCGAGCCTCCAATTTACGATTTGGGGATACGCCATCCTCCATGTCCAGACAGATGCAATCCACCTTGAGTGTCAGGGCTTTTTCGATCTTGTGGCGGTCATCGCCGGGCACGTAGAGCAGGGCACGTCGTGAGTGCATAAAGTCTCCGAAGGAATGGTTTATTTAGTTCGAGAATCTTACCCCAAAAAGTTCTTTTTGACATGGTGGCAAATGAGATCGTTGATCTCATTTGGCAATTCAAGGATTGATTACAAAGGGTTTTCCAAAATTAAAGAAAAAAATTTCCCTATCATCTTTTCCCGCCAAAAATCATGCGGGACTTTGCCCCGCCAAAAACCATGCGGGACTTTGCCCCGCCAAAAGGGGAAAAATGTAATTTTACCCCGACTTTGCGTAAATCCATTTTGATTACAGATGTGTGAATAATTAGACAATCAATTTACGCTATGATATAAGTATTGGAGTACGTTATTTCTTCTGAATCATTTTGTTCAAGCCAACTATTAAATTCCGGATGTTTTTTTTTGTGGCGTAGAAGGTGCCTGAGAAGACTGGAACATGAACTTTCTTAAACAAGAGACGCAAGATCAATTTAAAGAAAACTTGCCCGGACAGTTCTGGCGGCAGGTGGGTGGGCTGATATTGGTTGCAATCTCTTACTGGATTGTTGTGCGGTTGGGGTTATTGCTTGTGGCGCAACCGGAAAGAGTGGCTTCGATCTGGCCTGCCAGCGGGTTGACTCTGGCGATCTAATTACTCAACCCCAAAAAAAAGTGGCCGATCTTGTTGGCAGTGTTCTTTGGTACCAATATCCTGGAAAATTTGAGCGGGGGAAATCCCTTGTTGGTCAGCCTGGGGTTTGGCCTGGCTAATATTCTTGAGGCTTTTCTGGCTGCCTGGCTGTTGACTTTCTTATTCAGGTCGAGGATCGATTTTCAAACTTCCAAGCAAATGTTCAGTTTGTTTGTTGCTGCCGCATTCGGCAACGGACTGACCGCCCTGCTCGGGGCGGCAGTTCCTGCGCTTGCTTTTGGAGCTCCATTCTTTAAGACCTGGTTGGTATGGTGGAGTGCGGATGGGTTGGGAATGATCCTGATCGCCCCGTTGATTGTGACATGGGCAACCAGTCGGATCAGGCTCCACCGACAAAAAATAATTCAACTGTTTGAAGGTATATTCTTTTTAATTGTGCTAACTGTCGCCACCTGGTTCATATTTGGTCCTTTCATGGTTGCTGGCGAACCGGTCTTGCGTAATTACATGCTCTTCCCATTAATGATCTGGCTGGCGTTCAGGTTCAGCCCGCGCGGCATGGCGATTAACCTGGTCATGGTGGCAACCATTGCGGTGATTAATCTAATCCATGGGAATGGCATCCTGGCTTTTGAGCATCAGACCGTTACCGACCAGTTGGTAAATTTACAGTTATTTCTCAGCGTTCTGGCTTTTTCAGGTTTTATTATGAGCGCCATAGTGACCGAACGCAGGCGTGGGGAAGAGCAATTGGAACAAAATGAGGTCATCTTCAGATCTTTCCTGGAGTACAGCCCGGTGTATGTATTCTTCAAAGACAAGCATACCCGCTCTCTGCGCCTGAGCAGCAATTATGAAAGTATGCTGGGAGTGCCTGTCAGTGAAGCTCTGGGTAAAACCATGGATGAATTGTTCCCGTCCGACCTGGCCAAAAGCATGATCGCAGATGATCTAAAGATCATGGAAGAAGGAAAACGAGTGGATGTGATCGAAGAATTGAACGGTCACACATATGAGACCACCAAATTTCCGATATTTAAGGATGGCAAGCCGGTCATGCTGGCTGGATTCACGATGGATGTCACTGAAAGGATGCAAGCCGAGCAAGCCCTCCGTAAAGCTGAGGCGTTATATAAAACCATCATCGAACACTCCCCGGTTGGTATATCCATACGCAGCCGTACCGGAAACCTTTTATCAGCCAATTCAGCCTGGAAGAACATCTGGGCGATCCCGGAAGAAGACTACCAGGCAGCCCTGCGACGCTAGTCTGAAAAACTGCAATTTGATGACAGGGATGATTACTTGAAGGCCAAACAAAAGGAGATCAGACGAGTATACGAGCAAGGTGGTAGCCTGTTCATCCAGGATCTAAAGGTTACCCACCCCCGCCCGGGTGGTGCTGAATGGGTAGCACAACATTTTTATGCCATCCTGGACGACAAGGGACAGGTCGATCGGGTGGTCATATTAACGGAAGATATCAGTGGTAGAAAGAAAGTTGAGGAGGGAATAGCCCGGAACCAGGCTTTGATGGAGCGTACCCAGGATGTCGCCCAGCTTGGAAGCTGGGAAATAAACCTGGCTACCCAGACAGTAAACGCCAGTGCGGAAGCCCACCGCATCTATGGTCTGGTAGAAAATCCCGTAACACTTTCAGAAGTTCAAGCCTGCGTTTTGCAGGAATATCGCCCGATATTGGATGCCGCATTGAACGCTCTGGTCAACAATGGGCAGGATTACGATGTCACGTTCAAGATCAAACGCAAGTCGGATGGCGCCATAAGAGATCTCCATTCCAGGGCGGAGTACAATGCCAGAGAGAATACTGTGATCGGCTCGATCCAGGACATCACCGAGCGCATGCTGATTTTGCAGGTGGTTACGGAGAGCGAGGAAAAATTCCGGACGTTGTTCGAACATGCCCAGGATGCCATCCATATTGATGGCGAAAAAGATGAGATCCTGGATGCCAATACGCGTGCCTGTGAGTTGTTCGGATACAGCCGGGAGGAATTGCTGAGAATGAAAGTTCCTGATCTGCAGGCACCAGAGGTGCGCGGATTGATAGGGAAAACCCTGCAGGGTGAAATCGATAAATATGCCAGCAAGGTCTTTGAAGGTTTGAATCTACGCAAAGATGGCACGAAAGTTCCAGTGGAAATTTCGGTATCCAAAATAACAACATCTCAGGGCATACGTTATATTTCAATCGTGCGGGACATCAGTGAACGAAAGCGTATCGAGCAGGAGTTAAGAGAGCAGATTGACACGCTGGAACGCTTTAACGAGGTGACCGTGGGCAGGGAGCTGAAGATGATCGAACTAAAGAAAGAAGTCAACTCCTTGCTCGATGAGGCCGGGAAGGAGAAGAAATACCGCATTATTGATACCCAGGCATAATTTTGTGAATAATATAATTTGAATGTATGATAATGCCCATTAATTATATGAACCTGATCTGTTTTTCGCCCCGGCAGGTGGTAATGAGTATAAAAGGATTTTACTTAATTTCACCCTGCCAGTCCCAACCCTGACAGACACCCCAGCCCCAACTCCTCTTCCAAAAACCACACAAAAATCTGAATATCTAACCGACCTGGCCAAAGTGGGGCAGATCCTCTAAAAAATATCCTGAAGGGAAAGGCAGATCATTCCATTCAGTCCGGATGCACATGTATCCACATTTTGTTTGCCCATAACTTGCAACAATGCTATATAATCCCGTCAGACTTCATACGGGATAATCCAGTGTGATCAGACAGTTATTCACCAGGTGTATCTGCTTGCAATACGCATGGAGGTATGAGATGAAAAGTTTGAAACCCATTCTGATATTCC
>Ga0172369_10002338_pt1 | contig 26209 bp, 21 predicted proteins | sample LakKiv25m_FD_114539 | JGI IMG/M metagenome (GOLD analysis project Ga0172369, IMG submission 114539) | Freshwater microbial communities from Kabuno Bay, South-Kivu, Congo - kab_022012_11.25m | ecosystem: Environmental > Aquatic > Freshwater > Lake | place: Democratic Republic of the Congo...
CCCATGTAGAAAAGCATGTAAGCTGAGTCGCGGAGCTTGGTGTACTTAGGATCGTCATACATCTGACCTACCACGGCCTGCAGGTTGCCCTTGAAAAGCCCGTTCCCGAAAGCAATCGTGAAGAGGCCGATCAACGTTACCGGCAGTGATAGGCCCGGTACGGCCATGATGACATACCCGCCGAACATCACCACCTGACCGATCAGAATGACCGTTTTGTATTTCTTGGTGGCATCAGCCAGGATACCGCCAATCAGGGCCAGAGCGTAAATGGCAAAATAGAACCAACTGTAAATGTCGCCCGCCTTCTCCTCCGTCAAACCGAACTTAGCCTGCAGGAACAGAGCAAGGATGGCCATCATCGTGTAAAAGCCGAACCGCTCGCCCATATTGGCGAAGAATGCGACTATCAAACCCTTTGGATGTCCTTTGAACATAGTTGATGAATTTGTTAGTTAGTAATTGATAGTAAGTCGTTAAGCACAAATATAGAAATCTTTTGACAGCGCCTCAATTTAGCCATAATTTGCGTAGTTTTAGGGGGTATGAAGGTGCTGACAACAGAGCAGATCCGCGAAGCGGACCAATACACCATCACTCATGAGCCCATCCGTTCGGCCGACCTGATGGAGAGGGCCGCAAACGCCCTGATGGCCTGGCTATTAACCCGATTTCACGGAGCACATCCCTTCAGGATCTATGCCGGATTCGGAAACAATGGCGGCGACGGGATCGCAATAGCCCGGCTGCTGGCCGAAAACGGGAGAAGGGTATACCTGCATGTTCTTTTTTCAGCAAAAGGATACTCCGCCGATGCCCAGGAGAATCTTAACAGGCTGGACCGCAACGCTCTGTGGGAATTCTCTTATCTTAAAACCGCGGATGATCTTCCGCCGTCAGCTCAGGATGAGATCATTATCGATGCACTCTTCGGATCAGGATTGACCCGCGAGCCGGACGAGCTGGCCGCATCAGTCATTGACCATATTAACAGCCAGCCGGCAAAGGTGGTGGCTGTCGACATCCCTTCGGGCCTTTTCGGCGAGGATAACAGGACCAATACCCTCAGGCATGCGGTGAAGGCACATATGACCCTGACTTTGCAAGTCCCGAAATTGTGCATGTTCTTTCCAGAATATCAAAGGTTTACAGGCGAATGGTATGTGGTGCCGATCGGGCTTCATCCGGATTTTTTTTCACAGGTGCCCGCCGGACTGCATTACATCTCAGGAGCCGATTGCAAATCGTGGGTCCACGTCAGAAATAAGTATGATCACAAGGGAACCTTTGGCCACTGCCTGATTATCGCTGGTTCAAAGGGAAAGGCCGGTGCTGCGGTTCTTTCAGCCCGGGCAGCCTTACGAACCGGGTGCGGCCTGGCCACGCTGATGGTCCCTGACCAGTGTCTTCCGGTTGTTCAGACTGCAGTCCCCGAAGCGATGGGGATTGCGGATCATCATCCTGAGATCTGGACAACAGTCCCGGATATGGCTCCGTTCAGCGCAACCGGTATCGGACCGGGCCTGGGAACAGCTCCTGAAACTGCCATGGCCTTCGAAAAACTGATCGCAGTGGCGGATAAACCCATGGTGCTGGATGCGGATGCACTGAACCTTATTTCCCGCAATCCCGGACTGATGACCCGCTTGCCAAAAAATTGCATTCTGACACCCCATCCGGGTGAATTCCGGCGTTTATTCGGAAATCAGCCCGATCACTTTTCCATGTTTGAAAAACTAAAGGAGGTTTCGGCAACGTTTGGTCAGGTAGTGGTCCTTAAGGGAGCCCATACCATGGTGGCCGGGCCCGACGGATCCGTGTGGTTCAATACCACCGGAAATCCGGGAATGGCCACAGCCGGATCGGGTGATGTACTGACCGGAATCATTACCTCTCTGCTTGCACAGGGGTATGATCCTTTCACAGCCGCCAGGGCGGGGGTGTTCATCCATGGACTCGCCGGTGACATTGCCGCAAATATCAAAGGACAGGAGTCACTGGTGGCAGGAGATATTACGGAACACATTGGACAGGCTTTTATCAGAATAAAATCAGGAACGATATGAAATACAGAAACTTAATTGGGTTGCTGGCCATTGGTTGGCTGCTGGGCGGATGTGCCCTCACCAGCGACATCCCTGGCAAAACCATGGTAAGGAAGGTGGCGCAGGGCATGACCGCTGCGGATTACGCCATGTATTACTCCCTTCCGCGCACGGTTTTCGACGTGGAGGTGGTGGTTGACAAAAAGGTTACCAAACCCGGACCGTTTGCGGCCTATGCCGAGAGGTTCCTCGGGATCACCGGGGTTCCGACCCGGGAAACCACCACCTATTCCATTGCGGAGATCAGGGTGACCTCTCATCCGGAGAAAGATCCTGATCAGATGTACCGTATTGAAACGGAAGGCAAGCATTTCGGAGCACGCGTCAGCCTCACACCCGAAGGCCTGATCCGGGGGATCAATCTGCCTGTTGTGACTGACGTGGCCGTTACTCAGGAAATGTCGCAAAAGTTGGGTGAAAAAAAGTTCGATGAGCCTGAATATCCCGATCTGACCATGCGAAAAAATACCGAACCTCTGCCTGATACCATCTTCAGGGTGGTTAGAACGGATACTTCATTTATCCGGATCCCACTGATCCGCAAGACCGAGAGCCAGAAATCCATGATGGAACAGGCTAAGGAGGCTGCTGATAACCTGATGCTTCTCCGCACAGGAAGGTTCAAGCTGCTCAACGGGCAATATGCTTATGAGGAAAACGACGGAACGAGGCTTCCTGAAAACGGTTCGCTGGATCTGATGATCAAGGAACTGGCCGTTATGGAAGACGGATATCTTTCGCTCTTTGCCGGCCGGACACAAACCAACCGGAGCTCCTATAAGTTTGTATATACACCAGGTGGTCAGGGGCTTACAGAATCCTCTGCACTGTTTGCATTCACCCCTCAGAATGGGGTGGAACCGCCGGAGACTGGCGGGGCCGACAGAATCGTGATCCAGCTTACCCGGGATCTGCTGAATCCGATGGATCAGATCACCTGGGCAGATGAGGACCCAAAGGCACCGAGGGTTCCCGGACTTGCCTTCCGGATCCCGGAAAAATCGAAGGTGGAGGTCAGCCGCTCCGGTGAAGTCCTCTTTTCAAGGGAATTCCTCGTGGCACAATGCGGACGGATTGATTTTGTGCCGGCAAACCTCCTGAAGGATGAGTCCACGGCTATCGAGTTCTATCCGGCCTATGGCTCCATCAAGAACATCTTTCGCAGGTAATCATTTTTTATACTTTTAAACCTTCAACCAAAACAAGATTTCATGGAACAACTTCGAAGAACATTGCGGGATTCAAAAACTGCCCGCTGGACCGCGCTTGGTATCGTGGCTTTCACCATGTTGTGCGGTTATTATCTGACCGATGTGATGGCCCCGCTGAAAGGGATGCTTGAGGGGCAGCTGAAGTGGAGCAGTTCGGAATACGGATTCTTTACCAGCGCCTACGGGTGGTTCAACGTGTTTCTGCTTTTCCTCATCATCGGGGGGATCATTCTTGATAAAATGGGCGTTCGCTTCACCGGACTGATGGCGGCAACCATCATGGTGATCGGTACCGCAATAAAATACTGGGCTGTTTCAACCCATTCCCTCGACGGTCAAACATGGCATATCCTGTGGTTCAATACGAACGCGCAGGTGTTTATGGCGGCCTTTGGTTTTGCAATCTTCGGGGTTGGTGTTGAAGTCGCGGGGATCACAGTTTCAAAAATCATTGTTAAGTGGTTTAAGGGTAAGGAATTAGCACTTGCCATGGGTCTTGAGATGGCCACCGCCCGTTTGGGTACTGCTCTGGCCCTTTCAACCTCCCTCCCGATCGCCAAGGCATTCGACAAGGTTTCAGCTCCCGTGCTGGTTTGTCTTATCATGCTCTGTATCGGTCTGATAGCCTTCTTTATCTATACCTTCATGGACAAGAAGCTCGATAAGGAACAGGCTGATTTCGACAAGGCAAATGCCATTGTGGATACCGAAGAGTCATTTAAGGTATCGGACATCGTAAAGATTTTTACCAACAAGGGCTGGTGGTATATTGCTATCCTTTGTGTATTGTTTTATTCGGCCGTTTTTCCGTTCCTGAAGTATGCACAGGACCTGATGGTCAATAAGTTCGGCGTGGCCGACAAGCTTGCCGGGATGATCCCCGCACTGCTTCCTTTCGGGACGATCCTGCTGACGCCGCTGTTTGGTAATCTGTATGACAGGAAAGGCAAAGGTGCCTCGATCATGATCATCGGAGCCGCTATTCTGATCTTTGTGCATGCCATGTTCTCGATCCCGTTCCTGAACCAGTGGGGTGTCGCCATCCTCCTGATCATTCTCCTTGGAATCGGTTTCTCACTCGTTCCTTCGGCCATGTGGCCCTCAGTTCCGAAAATCATTCCCGAGAAACAGCTCGGAACGGCTTATTCCATGATCTTCTGGGTTCAGAACTGGGGACTGATGGGCGTGCCCGCGCTGATTGGCTGGGTGCTCGATAAATATTGCATTACCGGGCAGGTGGTGAAGGACGGACTTACTGTGAATACCTATAATTATACCTTGCCGATGCTGATCTTCATGTCGCTCGGCGTTCTGGCCATTCTGTTTGCCTTTATGCTGAAGGCCGAAGACCGGAAGAAAGGTTACGGACTTGAATTACCCAATATTGTTAAAGAATCATGAGCAACGAAATTCTGAATCTTGCACCAAAAGAGATCTGGAAATATTTCTATGATCTGACACAGATACCCAGGCCCTCCGGAAAAGAGGCTGCCGTGGTTGAATACATGAAAAACTTCGGAAAAGGTCTCGGACTTGAGACGATCGTGGATGAGGTGGGCAACGTGATCATCAGAAAGCCTGCAACCAAGGGACTGGAGCACAAAAAAGGTATCATCCTGCAGGGCCACCTCGATATGGTGCCGCAAGCCAACTCCGATTCCTCGCACAATTTTGAAAAGGATCCGATCCAGCCCAGAATTGATGGTGAGTGGGTTAAAGCAACGGGAACCACGCTCGGTGCCGATAACGGTATCGGGGTGGCTGCTGCCATGGCTCTGCTTGCTTCAAAGGATATACCGCACGGACCGCTGGAGGCCCTGTTTACGGTGGATGAGGAGACCGGCATGACCGGAGCCTTTAATCTGAAATCCGGACTGCTGAAGGGAGAGATCCTCCTGAACCTGGATTCCGAAGATGAGGGGGAACTGTATGTCGGCTGTGCCGGCGGCACCAATGCCAACATCAGAATAGATTATAAAAATGAAGCTGTTCCCGCCGGTTTTGTTCCGATGCAGATTGCCGTCACCGGCCTCAAGGGAGGACATTCGGGACTGGATATCGTCCTGGAAAGAGGCAACTCCAACAAGATCCTCTTCCGTTTCCTCTACCTGACGGCAGAAAAGTATGGCATCCGGCTCTCCAATATCAACGGAGGAAGCCTCAGAAATGCAATACCCAGGGAAGCTTTTGCTGATATTCTCGTTCCTGCTGCCTCGGTTGAAGGACTGAAAAAGGAACTTGTAGCCTTTGAAAATATCGTTAAAAGCGAGCTTTCATCAGCAGATCCTGGCGTAACGGTTCAGTTCAGGGAAACTGCCATGCCGGCCTTTGTAATCGATAAGGAATCAGCTTCGAGGATCATCCGGGTGATCTATGGTTGTCCGAACGGAGTGGTCAGGATGAGTACCGATATGCCGGGCCTCTGTGAGACCTCAACCAACCTTGCCATTGTGAAATCCGAAGAGAACCATTTGTTTATCAAGTGTTTGCTCAGGAGTTCGGTGGACAGTGCCAGGGAAGACCTGAAGAATATGTTTGTCAGTGTATTCTCACTGGCCGGGGCCGAGATCGGATTTGACGGCGAATATCCGGGCTGGAAACCCAACATGGAATCGGGTGTTTTGAAAGCTTCGAAAGAGGTATATATGAAATACTTCGGTAAAACGCCGGAAGTTAAGGCAATCCATGCGGGGCTGGAGTGTGGTATTCTTGGGGGAGTCTATCCCGGATGGGACATGATCTCCTTTGGTCCGACCATTCGTTTCCCGCATTCACCCGATGAAAAGGTGAACATTGAAACGGTTGGCAAATTCTGGCAATTCCTGACCAAATTGGTCGGGCATTAGGATCAGTAATTCATCACGGTCTCCTCACGATCGGGACCGACAGAGATAACTGTCACAGGCACTGCGGTTTGCTCCTCAATAAAGGAGACGTAATTCAGAAGTTCCTGTGGCAGTTCTTTTTTGTCTCTCAGCTTCCTGATATCGGTTTTCCAGCCCGGCAGTTCGGTATACACTGGTTCCACCTCGGCAAGACTGTCGAACGGAACTTCATGAATGATCTTGCCGTTCAGTTTGTAAGTGGTTGCCACCCGGATGGTGTCAAAGCCGGAAAGTACATCGGCTTTGGTCATGATGAGACTGGTGACACCGTTCAGCATGATGGCATACTTCAGCGCAACCAGGTCGAGCCAGCCGCATCGGCGGGGCCTGCCCGTGGTGGAGCCATATTCACGGCCAATTTCCCGAAGGAGGTTACCATTATCTTCGACCAGTTCGGTGGGGAACGGTCCGCTTCCAACCCTGGTACAATAAGCCTTGAATATCCCGATCACATCATCGATACGGCCCGGGGCAACCCCCAGACCGGTACAGGCACCGGCACAGGTGGTATTGGAGGAAGTCACAAATGGATAGCTCCCGAAATCAATATCCAGCATGCTGCCCTGAGCGCCCTCGGCCAGGACTTTTTTGCCTTGGGAGAGCCAATGGTTGACCAGATATTCGCCGCTCACAAAGGTGAATGATCGGATCACATCGACCGATTCAAACCACTCCCGCTCCAGCGGTGCCAGCTCAAACTCATAATTGAGGGCTTTGATCTTTTCGAGGTGAATATCCCTCAGTCGTGTATATTTCTCTTTGAAATCGTGAGAATCAATATCGCCGATCCGGATCCCCTCCCGGCCGATCTTGTCGGTGTAGGCCGGTCCGATCCCTTTGAGGGTACTCCCGATCTTTCCCTCGCCCTTGCTGGATTCCTGTGCGGCATCCAGGATCCTGTGAGTAGGCAGGATCAGGTGGGATTTCCTTGAAATGAAGAGGTTTTTTCTCAGGTCGAGTCCGGCTGCAGTAAGCCGGTCCACCTCTTTTCTGAATACCACGGGGTCGATTACGAGTCCGTTCCCGATCAGGTTGATTTTTTCGGGATGGAAGATCCCTGAGGGAATTGTATGGAGTATATGCTTCTGGCCTCCGAATTCCAATGTGTGCCCTGCATTCGGCCCTCCCTGAAAACGGGCGATCACATCATACCCGCTGGTGAGAGCGTCCACAAGTTTGCCTTTTCCTTCATCGCCCCACTGAAGCCCCAGAAGTACATCAACTTTCATTTTAAGGATATTTTGATTTGGATTTGAAAAACCTCACAAAAGTACACAATCCTGCCGATCCGGGGGAAAAAAAACCTTCGGTCTGTGAATAATTCGGAACGATTGTTAATTGCTAAACCTCTTTGAAAAAGGAGTTAGCATAATCTGAATTGAACTCCTGAGTAGCCCCTGAAACTTCATTGGTAACCGTTACCCACACGATAAAATCATCCTCATTTGTCTTGTCCATTCGCGCTTTGTCAACGATATACAAGTTGCCGCTTACTGTGTCCTTTACACGGGCGTTGCGGAGGTTTTTAAATTTGTAAAAATGAAGAATTGCTTTTTCCTGGTTCATGTTTGGTCAGATGCTTTGGTCTTGGTCGTAATCCGCCATCTAAATTATTACATTATTTAGATTTTTGGCATTTTTTACAAGTACCGTAAAAATAAAGTGAATGATGACTGATCCTGTATTTCATGACATTGGATACAGTCTTCTCGATTTCATGGATCCGGGGGTCGCAGAACTCATCGACCCGGCCGCAGGTGGTGCAGATAATATGATCGTGCTGTTTACATGAATAGGCTTTTTCAAATTGGGCGATATTTTTTCCGAACTGATGCTTGATCACCAAACCGCAATCCAGGAGCAGCTCCATGGTGTTGTAAAGGGTAGCCCGGCTCACCCGGTAGCTATGATTCTTCATGTGAATGTACAGGGATTCCACATCGAAATGCCCATCCCTGGCATACACTTCATCGAGGATGGCAAATCTTTCAGGTGTTTTGCGGTGCCCCTTCCTTCCAATATATTCTGAAAAGATCTCTTTTACAGTGGTTTGGACGTCTGTACATTCCATCGTTCTAGTTATCCTCTATTTTTTCGACCCGTTTAACACTATCAACGCCTTTGACCTTGCTTAGGTTTAAAATGAGGTTGTTTATATCCTCCGTATGGTGAACATACAGGTCAAAAAGTCCCTCAAAGATACCATCTCTGGATTCAATGTTCATCGATCGGATATTAACACTTAATTCCTTGGAGATGATGTTGGTTATGTCGTTGACGAGGCCGATACGATCGATGCCCGACATGGTAAGCCTGGCCAGGTAGGCAACCCGTTTGTGGGTGGTCCACTTGGCCGGAACGATATGATCTACCTGGCTGGAGATGAGTTTGTTGGCAATCGGACAGGTTACCTTGTGTATGATAATTTCCGATGTTTCGTCATTCCGGTAACCGATGACCTCTTCACCCGGGATGGGCTCACAGCATTTTGCCAGACGGAACTCGGTTCCCTCCGGATTATCCTGGATCGTCAGACTGGATTGGGATCCTGATTCAAACTGAGGTTCCGTTTTTTTGGAGCTGAACAACTGAAGGTCCCAGAACCGCATGATCTTGCTCTTCGAACGTTTTTTCAGGATCTTCTTAACGGTATCCAGCGGGATGTCCTGGCTGCCCATGATCTGGTACAGGTCATCCTTGCTGTTAACCCCGAATTCATCAAACAGCTTCTTGAACACGCTGGCCTGAGGCCGGTAGTTGAGCAGCCGGAGCTGTTCCTCCAGCCGCTTCTGACCCTGGAAAATCTCTTTCCTTCGCTGTTCCTTGAAGGAATCCTTGATCGAGGATTTGGCTTTTGCTGTCTTCACGAAATCCATCTGTTCGAGTTGCGGACTCTGGATGTCGGACGTCAGGATCTCGATCTGGTCGCCGGTGTTGAGTTTGGTCGAAAGAGGGACCAGTTTGTGGTTGATTTTTGCCCCGATGGCCTTCTTGCCGATCTCGGTGTGGATTTCATAGGCGAAATCCAGTGCTGATGATCCGTAGGGCAGGAGGACCTCTTTTCCCTTGGGGGTGAACACCACCATCTCGGCATCGAAGAGGTTGAGCTTGAAGTCCTCAAGAAATTCAATGTCGCCCGATTCCTGTGACTGGAGCATGTCGCTCACATTCTTGAGCCAGCGGTCGATCTCGCCCTCCCTTGAATCGCCGGTTTTATATTTCCAGTGGGCGGCAAACCCGTGCTCGGCAATGTCATGCATCCTCTCCGACCGGATCTGAACTTCGATCCATTTGCCATGGGGGCCCATGAATGTGGCATGAAGGGCTTCGTACCCGTTGGCCTTCGGGCGGCTTACCCAATCGCGGAGGCGGTCGGTTTTGGCCTTGTATAACTGAGTGAGAATGCTGTATATATGCCAGCATTGGGTGATTTCGGGAATCCTGGGCTTAGGTTTGAAAACGATCCTCACGGCCAGAATATCATACACCTGTTCAAACGGGATATTCTTTTCCTGCATCTTCCGCCAGACCGAGTAGATCGATTTGGGCCTGCCGTAAATCTCGAACCGGAATTTCTCTTCCTCCAGCCTTTGCCTCACCGGGTCGATGAATTTATTGATGAAGTGGGCAGAGATTTTTTCGGAATGCAGTATGTTGTTAGCCAGTTCGTTATAGATCTCAGGATTTTTATACTTCAGGCTCAGGTCCTCGAGCTCGGTCTTGATCATATAGAGACCCAGGCGATGGGCGAGGGGTGCATAGAGGTACAGCGTTTCGCTCGCGATTTTGATCTGTTTCTTACGGGGCAGGGCTTGTAGGGTCCTCATGTTGTGCAGCCGGTCGGCCAGTTTGATCAGGATCACCCTTACATCATCCACCAGGGTCAGCAACAGCTTTCTGAATGTTGACGCCTGCAGGGATGAGTTGGAGTCGAAAGCTCCGGTAATTTTAGTCAGCCCGTCGATTATTGACCTGACCTGCGCACCAAACTCTTTTTCAATATCATCGAGGGTGTATTCCGTATCTTCGACTACATCGTGCAATAGGGCGCAGACCACGCTTTTTGTGCCCAGGCCAATCTCCTGTGAAACAATCCGGGCAACGGCTATCGGATGCAGAACGTAAGGCTCGCCTGATTTTCTTTTTTCATTTCCATGAGCCCTGAGTGCAAACTCAAAGGCTTTCTGAACCAGGTCGCGGTCGGCTTTGCTGGAATTCCTGGGCAAACCTGTTGCCAGATTTCCATAGGCTTCACGGATTTTCTGATTTTCCTCGGAGGTAAGTTCAAACATACTGTTGCGCCATCATCCGTGAAAATAGCAAATCATTTTCAGCTTTCTATGGGACCGGCGGCAACAATCAGCATGGAATCCGGTGCGAGGTGCTTCCGGGCAAGGTTCCGGATATCTTCGGGCGTTATTTCAAGAATGGTGTTCATAAACCGGATCAGGTAGCTGAAATCGAGCTGATTCATCCAGAGCGGTCTGTACTGGTCGGCAAGCTGGAAGGGGCCGTCAACGGATCTCTGCAGCTGACCGATCAGGTAATTTCTCACCCGGTCAAGTTCTTCATCCTGAACGAGCTCTTCGGATAACCGGCTGATTTCGTGAAAGCATTCCTTAACCGCATCTTGCCATACTTCGGCCCCCACGGTGGCGCCAATCATGAAGAAACCCATATCCTGCAAGGCTGCAAGATGGGAGGAGATTCCGTAGGTATATCCCTTTTCCTCCCTGATATTGCTCATCAGGCGGGAACCAAAGTACCCCCCGAGGATTGTATTGACGATGGTCAGCCCCTGGAAATCCTCATGTGTCCTGCTGAACAGCGTTTTACCTATTCTGATTGCCGTCTGAACCGCACCCTGAACCGGAATGGTCACCGGTTTGGCGAGTTGGGATCCGGCCGGTGGGATCGGTGTGTGTAGCTTTTCAGAACCTGTGTCTGAGTTCCAGTTGTGTCCGAACAATCTGTCGACCAGCTCGAGATATTTCTCCGGATTGGGTCCTGTGATCATGATCCGGCAGTTCACCGGGTTGTAAGCTTTTGCATGGAAGGTGGTCAGATCGGCCTGATTGATTGCCGAAATATGCTCTGTTTCTCCCACGATGCCATAGGGATGCTGATCGCCGAAGGCCGCCCGGTTGAAATGTTTTCTGGCCTGACTCTCGACCCTCTGTTCATCCACTTTCATCGATTGGATCCGGTTAGCCTTGATGATCTCCAGTTCCTCAACCGGAAATTCCGGACTGATCAGCACCTCCCGGGTGAGCGTCAGAACAGGTTCGACATATTTTTCGAGCGTATGGATCGTCAGATCGGCCTCATCCCGGTCGGCGGAAACATTGAAGTAGCTGCCGTAAAATTCAAATTCCTCGGCAATCTGACCGCCGCTCTTTCCGGGGATACCCTCAGGAATCATCTGGTTGGCCATAGATGCCTGAAATATTTTATCCTGATACCGGCTTCCGGCATTGAAAACAAAATCAATCCTGCATACAGGTTCAGATCCGGCTTTGATCAGGATGGCCGGGATGCCGTTTGACAGGGTCACGGAGGATGGATGGATCAGGTCGAGATCCCTGACCATCCTGATTGCTGGTTGTTGTTTCCTTTCCATCAGGAACGCCCTCCATTGCTCAGATAAATAAGGGTTGAACAATTTTCCGGCCTGAAAACCTCCGCAGCGGCCGCCTGCAGTTCAGCAGCACTGACAGACCGGTATATTTCAGGTTCCTTCCTAAGCATTCCGGGATCGCCGAGCCACTGGTAATAGGCCAGATTCATGGCCTTGTTCAGAATGTTCATGTTATTGAACACCAGGTGCGATTCCATGCGGTTCAGCACCTTCTCCAGCTCTCTTGGCTGAACCGTTGTTTCAGTCAGTTTTTCAAGTTCCCTCCATATCTCCTTAATGGCATGCTCCGGCTTGATCCCTTCGGAGAGCCGGCCGCTGACGATAAAGAGGCCGGGATCGCGGTCGCCGGTGATATAGGCATCCAGATCACTGAACAGTTTCTTGTCCTTGACCAGGTTCAAAAAGAGCCGGGCACTCATGCCGCTGCTGAGAATATCCGAAAGCAGATCATTCAGGTAATAATTGCGGCTCAGCCTGTCGCCGATGTGAAAGGCCATATAAATCGCCGGTCCGGGAACATTCCCCGATTTTTCCAGTTGCCGCGCTTCTTGTTGAGCCGGTTCCACGGGGAGATTTCTTACAGGAACCCTCCTGGCGGGAACCGGACTGAACCATTTCTCGGCCAGGTGAAGGGATTCATCCGGGGTAACATGACCGGTCACCGTCAGGATGGCATTGTTGGGGGCGTAGTGGCTGTAAAAAAATGACTTGACATCTGACAGCCGGGCCTCCTCAATATGCCGGATCTCCTTTCCGATGGTGGGCCATTTGTAAGGGTGGGTGGTGTAGGCCAGATCCCTGAGCAGCAGCCAGGCATCTCCGTAAGGCTGGTTCAGATATCTCTGCCTGTATTCTTCTGAAACCACCTTTTTCTGCACAGCCAGACTCTCTTCGGAAAAATCCAGCTCCAGCATCCGGTCGGATTCCAGCCAGAAAGCGGTCTCCATATTCTGGTAGGGCAGGGTCAGATAATAATTGGTGTAGTCATTATTGGTGAAGGCGTTGTTCTCACCGCCGGCATTCTGGAGGGGAGTGTCATAATCCGGAATATTGACTGATCCTCCGAACATCAGGTGTTCAAACAGATGTGCAAATCCGGTAAGTGTGGGATCTTCATCCCTGGCCCCGACATTGTACAACAGATTTACCGCCACCATCGGGGAGGTGTTATCGGTATGGGTTATGACTGTCAGACCGTTGCCTAGCGTATGCCTTGTGTATTCCATCTTTATGACCAAACCGTCAAAATTAGACTTATTTTGAAAAACCTGACAAATGACAATCTTTATACCTGATCCGCTCTCTATTTTCGCATGTTTATTAGCTAACAGAAGGTATGGAGTCCCGATCCTCAGTTTCTCATGACGGAATTGTTGAGCGCGTTGAAGGAGAAACCGTCTTCGTTAGGTTTGTAGCCCAATCCGCCTGTTCTGCCTGTCATGCCCGGGGTGTTTGTTCCATCTCAAACTCAGAGGAAAAGGTGGTTGAGGTTAAGGGGGTGAAATCTGTCTGGAAATCCGGTGATCATGTGGAAGTTCTGCTTGAGCAGCGTCAGGGGTTTACCGCCCTGATGTACGGTTACGGCATTCCGCTTGTCATCCTTCTGGCAGTGCTTTTTACGGTGAGCGCCATTACCGGCCGCGAGGGCTTGTCGGCATTGATCGCCATGGGGTCACTTGCTCCTTATTATTTGATTATCTGGATATTCCGGCAACGGATCTCCGGAAAGTTTGAGTTCAGGATCCGAAGAACCGAATAAAATACAGCATATGAATACGATCGTGATCACGATCATCAGTTTAAGCGTAATAGGAAGCCTTTCAGGCATTATCCTGTTCCTGGTTGCGCAGAAATTCAAAGTGTTTGAAGATCCCCGGATAGATGATGTTGAGGCCATCCTGCCGGGAGCCAATTGCGGCGGTTGCGGGTATCCCGGCTGCCGCGGTTTTGCGGATGCGTGTGTCAAGGCTGAAACGCTGGATGTCCTGTTTTGTCCGGTTGGCGGCAATGACGGAATGGTAAAGGTGGCTTCGGCGCTCGGCCGAAGTGCTGTGGAGAAGGATCCGCAGGTAGCGGTGGTGCGATGCTCGGGTAGTCCGGCCCACCGGCCCAGAACAACCGTGTACGACAGTGCTGCAACCTGCGAGATTGCCAACGGACTCTATGCCGGCGACACGGCCTGTTCATACGGATGTCTGGGATTGGGCGATTGCGTGGTGGTCTGCGCCTTTGATGCGATCCAGATGAATCCCGACACGATGCTGCCTGAGGTCATCGATGAAAAGTGCACCTCCTGCGGCGCTTGCGTCAAGGCCTGCCCGAGAGGAATCATTGAACTGAGGAAGCGAAACAAAAAGGACCGTAAGATCTATGTTTCCTGTGTGAACAAGGACAAGGGCGCTGTAGCAAAAAAAGCCTGTTCAGTGGCCTGCATTGCCTGCAAGGCCTGTGAGAAAGCCTGTGAATATGATGCGATCAAGATAGAGAACCTGCTTGCCTACATCGACCCCGTGAAATGCAAACTTTGCCGGAAATGTGTGGAGGCTTGTCCTACTGACTCCATCCTCGAGATCAATTTCCCACCCAGGAAAAAGGCGGAGATGGAACAGACAACTGCAGAGATCACAGTTAATTAATCTGATTGGAGGGTCAACCATTGAAAACATTTTCCAAAGGCGGCGTTCATCCCCCTGAGAACAAAATGGCCTCAGGTTCCGCGATCATTGCGTTACCGCTGCCCGAAACTGTATGCATTCACCTGTCGCAGCACCTGGGTGCACCTGCAAATCCCCTCGTCAACAAGGGCGATCAGGTGAGAACCGGTCAGCTGATTGCCGCGAGTACCGGTTTTGTATCGGCTAACATTCATTCACCCGTGTCAGGAGTGGTCCAGAAGATCGAGCCAGCCCCGGATGCCACCGGCTATCCCAGACCTGCCATCTGGATTGAGGTGAAGGGTGATGAATGGGTGGAGGGTATCGACCGTTCCGACGATCTCATCAAACCGAATGGCATCTCCCGGGAAGATATTATTGACCGTATCAGGGAGATGGGGATCGTAGGTTTGGGCGGAGCCACCTTTCCAACCCACGTCAAAGTTTCGGTACCAAAAGGGAAAAAGGCCGGCCTTCTGATTATCAACGGGGTGGAATGTGAGCCTTTCCTTACATCGGATCACAGGCTGATGCTGGAAAAGAGTGATGAGATCCTGACAGGGATCACGCTCCTTATGCGTGCCCTGGAGGTGGAAAAAGCCATCATAGGAATTGAACGTAATAAGCCGGATGCCATCGATATTCTGGGCAGGCTGGCTGCAAAATACACGGGAATTTCGGTATGTCCGCTCAAGGTGAAATATCCGCAGGGTGGTGAGAAGCAGCTGATCAAGGCAGTCACCGGCCGGGAGGTCCCCTCCTTGGGCCTTCCGATCGATGTGGGGGTTGTGGTTCAGAATGTGGGAACTGCATTTGCCGTGTATGAAGCCGTATTAAAGAATAAGCCGCTGGTGGAGCGGGTGGTTACGGTAACCGGAAAGAAACTTTCAAAACCTTCCAATTTTCTTGTACGGATCGGTACGCCGGTGAGCAAGCTGATCGAGGCCGCAGGCGGACTTCCGGATGGTTCGGGGAAAGTGATCAACGGCGGACCGATGATGGGCAAAGCCTTGCCGTTGCTGGGCGTTCCTGTCACCAAGGGAACCTCGGGGATCGTGGTAATGCCGGTTACGGAATCCCTGCGCCAGCCGGTAATGAACTGTATCCGCTGCTCGCGCTGCAATCAGGCCTGTCCCATGGGGTTGGAACCCTATCTCCTGATGAGTCTGGGCGAAGCCAAGCGCTGGGATGACATGGAGTCGGCCCGCACGCTCGATTGCATGGAGTGCGGATCCTGCAGCTACACCTGTCCTTCGCACCGGCCCCTGCTCGATTATATCAGGGTTGGAAAAGCCAATGTTAACCGATTAATCAAAGCCAGAAAATCATGAGTTCAAACGATCTGCTAACCGTTTCCCATTCGCCTCATGTGCATGGCAGTGAATCGGTCCAAAAAATAATGTACCGTGTGCTTTTCGCCATGGTACCCGCCTTCGCGGTTTCACTTATATTCTTCGGGTTGGGAGCCCTGATTGTCACCGGCGTGGCAGTTATTTCCTGCATGGCTTTTGAATATCTGATCGCCAGGTTCCTGATGAAGGTAAAACCGACCCTCTGGGACGGCTCCGCAGCAGTTACCGGTGTTCTCCTGGCATTCAACATACCCAGCAACCTGCCGGTTTGGATGATCGTGGTGGGAAGCCTGGTGGCCATCGGGGTGGCCAAAATGTCGTTCGGTGGCCTGGGCAAGAACCCATTCAACCCGGCACTCGCGGGAAGGGTGTTCTTGCTGGTGAGCTTCCCTGTGCAAATGACCTCCTGGCCCAAAGCGATCGAATCCCGGTTTGCCTATCTGGATGCCACCACAGGAGCCACTCCCCTCGGAATTCTCAAAGAAGGATTGAAAAACGGTCAGCCGCTGGCCGACCTGATGAAGGATATCCCTGAATATTCACAAATGTTCCTCGGCAATATGTCGGGTTCACTGGGAGAGATCTCCGCTCTGGCACTGCTGATCGGCGGACTGTACATGCTTTGGAAAAAGGTGATCACCTGGCATACTCCTGTTTCTATTCTGGGCACCGTGGTCGTCTTCACCGGACTTCTCTGGCTCATCAATCCTGATAAATATGCCGATCCGGTATTTCATCTCCTTGCAGGCGGTATCATGCTGGGGGCAATCTTCATGGCCACCGACATGGTAACATCGCCTATGACACCCGTGGGACAAATCATATTCGGGGTGGGGATCGGACTGATCACTTGCATTATCAGGATTTTCGGAGCTTATCCCGAAGGGGTCTCTTTTGCGATCCTGATCATGAACGCTTTTGTTCCGCTGATCGATAAATACATTAAACCCAAACGTTTCGGGGAGGTGAAAACCAATGGCTAAACTTGAATCAAACCTGAAAACCATGGTGCTCTCCCTCCTGGGGGTCTGCGCCGTTGCATCTGCCCTCCTTGGATTCATGAACAGCATCACCGAAGGGCCGATTGCGGAATCAAAACTGAAAGCAAAACTGGACGCCATCAGGTTGGTGGTGCCAGAATTCAACAATGATCCCAGCGCTGAGATGTACACTGTGCCTTCCGATCTTGGCGATCTGGAATGTTATCCGGCTAAAAAGGACAGTGTACTGGTCGGCGTGGCTGTGAGTACCAAAACCAACATCGCTTTCTCAGGGTCCTTCGCCGTGATGGTGGGACTGAAACCCGACGGAACCATTTTCAGTACTTCGGTTCTGGAACACAAAGAGACCCCTGGTTTGGGAACGAAAATGATGGAGCCGAAATTCAAGGATCAGTTCGTGGGCAAAAATCCAGGTGAAAAGATCCTGAAAGTGCGCAAGGATGGCGGGGAAATCGATGCGATCACTGCCGCAACGATCAGTTCAAGAGCTTTTTGTGATGCAGTTATGCGCGCCTATAATTCCTGGAAGAAAGGAGAACAACAATGAGTCATTTCAAACATTTTGTCAACGGGATCATCAGGGAAAATCCTACACTGGTTCTCCTGATCGGCATGTGTCCTACGCTGGCAGTCAGTACATCGGCAAATAACGGAGTCGGCATGGGGATCGCAACCACCTTTGTGCTGACCATGTCGAACATCGTCATTGCAGCGATCAAAAACGTGGTGCCCAACAAAGTCAGGATCCCGATCTTTGTGGTGGTGATCGCCTCCTTTGTAACGATCGTCCAGATGACCATGGAGGCGTTTGTACCGGGACTCTACAAGGCCCTCGGCGTGTTTGTGCCGCTGATCGTTGTGAACTGTATCATCCTTGCGAGGGCTGAGGCATTTGCCCAGAAGAACAGCATTCTGGATTCCCTGCTCGACGGTCTCGGGATGGGTGTTGGATTCACCATTGCCCTTACCACCCTTGGTGGAATCCGGGAGATCCTCGGGAACGGAACCTTTTTCGGAATGAGCCTGGTTGGCGAAAATGCCAATACCATTCTGGTGTTTATCCTGTCGCCCGGCGCCTTCATAGCCCTGGGTTACCTCATTGCACTGGTCAATCAACTGAAGAAAACCAAATAACTGAAACCCTCGAATTATGGAATACCTGATCATACTTATCAGCGCCATCCTGGTTAATAACATTGTGCTGGCGAAGTTTCTCGGGATCTGTCCGTTCCTGGGGGTGTCAAACCGTGTCGGCACAGCCGCCGGCATGTCAGCCGCCGTCATGTTTGTGATGGTTCTGGCCACGATGGTGACCTTCCTTCTTCAGAAATATGTGCTGGACCCGTTCCATATCGCCTATATGCAGACCATCGTCTTCATCCTGGTGATTGCCGCGCTGGTTCAGATGGTGGAGACGATCCTGAAGAAGATCTCTCCCAGCCTATATCAGGCCCTGGGAATTTTCCTGCCGCTGATCACCACCAACTGTGCGGTCCTCGGGATTGCCATCCTGACTATCCAGAACAATTACAACCTGCTTGAGGGAGTGGTGTTTACAGCAGCCAATGCAGCCGGCTTCGGACTTGCGATCATCATTTTTGCCGGATTGCGGGAACGACTTGAGTTGGTTGGTGTTCCGAAGGGAATGAAGGGCTTTCCGATCTCCCTGATCATGGCCGGACTCCTTTCGCTGGCCTTCATGGGCTTCAGCGGGATCGTCAAGTAGAGCGGGCTTCGTTCAGCTTATTGCCACCTTGCCACCGGTGCCACATCATGGCCGGTAAACTCCTTTTTGAGGAACTTGTAATAGCCCGTAATGCCGATCATGGCAGCATTGTCCATCGTGTAAGCCAGTTCGGGTATGTGGACCCTCCAGTTTCTTTTGGTTGCTTCGGCGCGTAGGGCGTTTTTGAGGGCAGAATTGGCGGCCACACCACCGGCGAGTCCGATCTCCTTAATGCCTGTCTGTTTTGAGGCCTGCCTGAGTTTGTTCATAAGGATCTCAACAATTGTGCTTTGCAATGAAGCGCACAAACTGTTCAGGTTTTTCGGAATGAAATCCGGATCTTCTTTGAGATGATCGCGCAGAAAATAGAGGAAGGAGGTTTTGAGCCCGCTGAAACTGTAGTTCAATCCGGAAATCCTCGGCTTGTTGAATCCGAATGCCTCCGGATCGCCTTCCCTGGCCAGCCTGTCAATCACCGGACCAGCCGGGTAGGGGAGTCCCAGTACCTTGCCGCATTTGTCGAAAGCCTCGCCAGCCGCATCGTCGATGGTCTGACCGATGATCTCCATATCGAGATGATCCCTTACGACCAGGATTTGGGTATGCCCTCCTGAAACCAACAGGCAGAGGAAGGGAAATCCGGGGAGGGGTTCAGTATTTGCCTGTATTCCGGGTGCTTCCGACCGCCGCAGAAACAGTGCCAGGACATGCCCCTGCAGGTGGTTAACCTCAATCAGGGGAATATTTCTTGAAAGAGCGAATCCTTTGGCAAAGGAAGTCCCTACGAGGAGGGATCCCATGAGTCCCGGACCCCGGGTAAAGGCCACTGCATCAATCTCATTCAGGGAGATGCCGGCTTCATTGAGAGCTGTATCCACCACCGGGATGATGTTCTGCTGATGGGCGCGGCTCGCCAGCTCAGGCACAACCCCTCCGAACTTCCTGTGCACATCCTGATTGGCAATGCGGTTCGACAGCAACAGGCCGTCACGGATCACAGCCGCTGAGGTGTCATCGCAGGAGGATTCGATTCCGAGAATGGTAGTGCTCATAAGAATCAGGCTTTTCGCTCGTTTTTTTGTTATTTTGGAATGATTTTTTCGGGGCAAAAATACTAAAGAATATCCTTGCCGAATAAAAAGGTTACACGGACCCTTTTCGGCTTCTCAGCCGTTGTCATTCTGCTGCTGGCGATCTTGATCAGCCTGCGGTTCAGGAGTGTGCAAACTGCTTTAGTGAACCATTTCCTTCAGCGGCTTGAAAAAAAATATGACGGAAAGCTGTCGGTTGGGGAAGTGCTGATCCGCTGGCCTCACCGGATAGAGCTCAAGGATATTCTGATCCTGGACCCCATCGACGATACCCTGTTTTATGCATCCTCCCTCCGTACCTCGGTTGCCCGGTTTTATCTTGATCATAACAAACTGGCCCTGAACCGGGTTGTTTTGGAAAATCCGGTCGCCAACCTGTTGGAACTGCCTGATGGCCAAATGAATTATCAGCTGCTGATTGATTCTTTCAAGAGCGGGGATTCCGTTAAAAGCCAGGAGAAATTCACGCTAACCTGCAGCCAGCTGATCCTAAGAAACGGTCAGGTTTCACTTCATAAATACGGGGCTTTGGTTCAAAACGGGCGCATCAGCTGGGATAATCTTGCCATTTCGAAACTTGAGTCTCAGATCAACCGGATTGAAGTGGACTCCACCGGAATCCGGGCTGATGTACATTTGCTTTCAATGGTTGAACAGAGCGGTTTCAACATCGTTACCGCATCCGGAAGGGTCTCCTATGATTCCACCGGGATAACTACCTCGGGGGTGGAAATCGTCACAGGGCACAGTCTGATTGTCTCTCCGTCGGCCCACATGGCCGCAGGGGCCGGGACTCAGGCGGATTCCACAGGTAATGGCATTGAACTGGTACTGGGCATGGAAACCTATATCAGTCCCAGGGATATCAATCTCATAGGCGGCATCGATAACAGTCTGGAGGATCCGATCGAGATATCAGGGTTGATCAGGGGAACGCTCCGTAAGGCTCAACTGACCGATGCACGCTTAAGGTGGTCGTCCCTTGCTTATTTTGAGGGAGATCTCAGCTACGAATATCCGGGAGAACTGAAGGAAGCCTATTTCGACCTGAGGACCCGGAATCTGATGATCAATATTACCCGGCTTACAGATCAGGTTTTCGCCGGACAGGTGCCAGGTTTTGAGCTTGATGTGCCGGAAGCCGTGAGGGATCTGGGTTCCATTGAATACAGCGGTCTGTTCACAGGTACCCTGGAGAATTTCATCACCACCGGTCAATGGGCGCTGCCATACGGTATGTTCACCACCAACCTGAAGGTCCACAAAAATGATCCTGTTAACGGATACAATTTCTCCGGAAATATATCCGCAGGAAATTTCAATCCTGATCAATGGATCGACCAGGCCAGAAATATCACAGCCCTTGAATTTAACCTGGATGTTGACGGGGTCTGGGATGGGAAAGAATACCTGAAGGCCTTTGTCAACGGGAATGTCCGGCATTTCACCCTGAACAGCTATACGTTCCGGGACCTTGCCGTAAAAGGCCAGGCAGATGGCAAACTTTTCGAAGGAACGCTCAGCTTGCGGGACCCGAATGTCAGTTTTGACCTATCAGGCAGATTCAATATGGGAACAGCCCGTCCTGAGCTGAATTTTGATCTGGCTGTGGCTAAGACCGATCTGGATGCACTGAATATCATCCGAAATGACACGGCAGCCTCGGTAAGCATGACCATGCACGGTGACTTGTCGGGCAAAAACCTCGATGATGTAACGGGCACTGTGCGGATCAACAATTCGGTTTACACAAACAGTAACGGTACTCTCACCGTTGATGCCCTGACCCTGTCGGCCAACCCGGAAGCCGGCCGGAGACAGATTGTCCTTTCATCTGATTATGTGGATGCACGTCTGGTGGGGAATATCCACATGGATGACCTGATGGCGCAGATGCAAAGTCTGGTGGCAAGGTTTATTCCCGCCCTTACCGGTGTTAAAAAGACCGATGCTGCTCATTTGAATGATTTCGCATTCAATATTCAGCTGAAAAATCCCACACCTGTGACTCAGGTTCTCATACCCACACTGAAGTTCAAGGATAATTCACGGATCAGCGGTTCCTATGATGCATCCGAACAGGTTATCTTCCTTGAAGGATCCTCGCCACAGTTCGCTATCGGGGGAACGCAGTATACAGGGCTTGACGTCAAGCTGCAGTCGAGGGGCGATTCGGTCATCTTTGCCGGAGATCTGGAAAAGGTTCAGTTTGACCGGAACAATGTGTTTGAGAAGGTTAATCTGGACATGATGCTGTCGGAAAACAACCTGCAGGCAGCACTGTTCTGGAAAAATCAGTCCGCACCGAGAAATGAGGGCAATATTCTCTGCACCGGACAGGTCAGACAGAATGATCAGGGAAAGTTATCAGCCAGGTTTGGTTTCCCGGCTTCCGAACTGTATTACAACGACAGTCTGTGGAAACTGGCCGGTTTTACAATGGATCTGGATCCCGGAAGGATCGCCGTCAATGGGATGAAGCTGAGTCACAGTAATGAGTCGCTGGGGGTACACGGTGCGATTTCACCCCAGGCAACCGATACCCTTTATGTTTCATTCAACGGCCTGAACCTGAATCATGTAAATCAGATGAACCGGTCGAAGAAGACCACCCTGAGCGGCTTCCTTACCGGGGATGCTAAGTTCTATGACATGAAAGACAAGGGGATGTTCCTTGCAGATCTCGTGGTCGACAGCCTGGGTTTTAACGGCCAGATGCTTGGCCGGACCACCATCAAAAGCAGCAGCGGGGGGGCGGGGCAGCCGGTTGACATGAGTGTGCTGGCCATGAGGGGAGCGATCAAAACCCTCCAGGTCAACGGACAATATAATCCTGTTACGGATAGTCTGGATTTCTTGATTGACGTGGACAAACTCAGAATGGACATTGCCAACCCGTTTGTAAGGCCTGATTTGCGGGATGTGAAGGGGATAGCCACCGGGCATGTTGCTGTCACCGGAAAACGAAGTGAGCCTCAGCTGAATGGTGAGGTGCTGGTTCAGAAAGGTTCTTTTGTGGTCGACTACATCAATGCAAAGTTTCAGTTTACACACAAGGTGATCATAACGCCCGGGGCATTTTCACTGAATCAGATGGACCTTTTGGATGATGAAGGCAATCATGCGACGGTTAACGGGGCGGTTCTGCATGATAATTTCACCAGGATCAGGCTCGACCTGACGGTGGAATGCACCGATTTCGTGCTGTTCAACGCGGATGAAAGTAACAATGATGGATACTGGGGCCGCGCCTATACCACCGGTTACGGTACTATCAGGGGACGTCTGCGGAACCTGTTCATCGACGTCACCGGGACCACTAGTCCGAAAACAAAGTTCTATGCTCCTGTTAATCAGGAAGATGAGGCAAAAGATTTTGAATTTATCACCTATGTGGAAAAACCAAAAGAGGAGGTGGAACCTGACCTTCTGGATTTTACCACGGTAAGGAAGTCGGGGTATGAGGTGAATCTCCATGGGGCAACCGTTAATATTGACATTTCGGTGACTCCGGATGCGGAGGTTAATATCATTTTTGATGAGAAGGTAGGGGATGTGTTGCGGGCGCAGGGATCCGGTAATATCAGGATCATGGTTAATCCTGCCAGCCGTTGGGGGCTGGTGGGTGACTACACGATTGAAAGGGGGGATTATCAGTTCACCCTTCAGAATATGCCGGTGAAGAAGCTTCAGATAGAGCCCGGCGGCACGATCAAGTGGACCAAGGATATTGCCAGTGCCCAGCTTGATGTGGATGCAGTGTACCGGACGAAAGCCTCGCTTTACGACTTGCTGCAGGATGAATCCAATGCAGATCTGACACAGAGGATCCCGGTGGAAGCCCACCTGATGATGACAGGCCAGCTGCAGAGTCCGGCCTTCAATTTCAATATTGTCATTCCGCCCACAAGTGATGATGTTGCCCGCTCCCAGCTGGCCAATCTTACCGAGGAGGAGATGAACAAGCAGGTGATTTCGCTGCTGGTGCTCAATAGGTTTGTCCCGCTGCAGGGCTCCTCCACCGGTACCACCCGGGGATATGCAACCGCAGGGCTTGCCACTACCACTGAGATGCTTTCCAATCAGCTTAATTACTGGCTGTCGCAAATCAGCAATGATTTTGATATCGGATTTAATTACCGGCCGGGGGATCAGCTGACCAGTGATGAGGTGGAAGTGGCACTCTCAAAGCAATTTCTGAACAACCGGGTGATTCTGAACGTCAATGGAAATTATGATGTGAGGCAGACCAGCGCCAATGCAAATCAGTTGGTCGGGGATGTGGAGGTGGAGTACAAGATCAATCCGAACGGAAAGCTGCGGGTGAAGGCTTTTACACGGGCCAATGACCACCTTTTATACGAATATGCTCCCTATACCCAGGGGGTTGGGCTCTTCTACCGCGAGGAGTTTGACACATTCGGCGATCTGTTTAAACGGTACCGGTATAAGTTGTCTGGAAAAGACCGTTAACAATTCTGCTCATAACCTCCCATACTAAACCGGCAACTCCGCCCGTTTTTTTCATACTTTTAGCAGGATAACCAAATTGTAACACCATGAGTTGGATGCTGTTCATTCAGTCTGATTTTCAAGCAAAATACGATTCCATCAGCAAGGCCATGAACCATGCCGATGCCTCCATGTCAATCTGGAGCCTCACGTTAAAGGGCGGTTGGGTAATGATCCCGATTGTCATAGTGTCGATCGTAGCCGTATACATATTTGTCGAGCGTTACCTCGTGATCCGGAAGGCAATGCAGGAAGACCAGTCCTACATGAACCGTGTACGGGAATTTATCCATGACGGCAAAATCGAAGCCGCGATAAAGCTGTCACAGGCAACCAACACCCCGGTTTCCAGGATGATAGAGGTGGGCATTTCCAGGATTGGAAGGCCAATGAGCGACCTGAACATTGCCATTGAAAACGTGGGGCGCCTCGAAGTGTACAAACTCGAGAGGGGGATGGCAAGCTTGGCAGCAGCAGCCGGTGCGGCGCCAATGCTCGGATTCCTCGGAACGGTACTTGGGATGATCAGGGCTTTCTATGACATGTCTACTGCCGGTGGAAGTATCGATATCAGTCTGCTTTCAAACGGTATCTACACGGCACAGATTACCACAGCGGCTGGTCTGATCGTCGGGATTCCCGCGTATTTCTTCTATAATATTCTGGTATCCAGAATTCAGACTGTTGTATTCGTGTTGGAGACAAGGGCCTCCGAATTTCTCGATATGCTGAATGAACCGGTCAAATAAACGGGAAGAAGATGGCAATCCTATCAAGAAATAAAGTGAATCCTGAGTTCAGCATGGCTGCCATGACTGACATCATATTCAACTTGTTGCTGTTCTTCCTGATCAGTATGACCTTTTTCACCACCAATGCGGTTAAGCTCAATCTTCCCCGCAGTGATGTGAAATCCACCGAGAAGCCGGTTCTGATGGTTTCGATAACCAAGGATCTGACTTATTACCTTGACAAGACCCCGATTGAGTATTCCCGGCTTGAAGGGGCGCTCAGGGCGCGTTTTGACGGTGTCAAACCCGAGGAAAAACTCATCGCACTCTATACCGACCGCACCATTCCCATTGAGGAGGTGGTGAAAGTTCTTACGATCGCAGCGCATAATAATTTCAGGATCAGTCTAGTTACAACGGAGCGGTAAGCACACATGGTAGTTCCTTACAAACAGCAGGGCATTGCAATCACAATTGCGGTCCATGGATTGGTCCTGCTCGTGCTGTTTCTCCTTCAGATGTCTGTCAGACAGCCAAAACAGCCCGAAGGGGTGACCATCAGTGTTGGGAATATCGATATGGGGGGCAATGAAGAGATAGCTCAGCAAACGGCTGAGCCTAAGCCCGAAGTTGCCCTGCCTGAGCCTGAGCCGGTTGTTAAACGCTCAGAACCAGTTAAGGAACCGGCAAAGAAGCCGGCGGCCAAGATCCTTACTGCGGATAATCCGGATGCACCGGCGGTAAAGAAACAAACCCAGGAAGAGATTGACGAGGCAAAAAGACTGGCTGAAGCCAGGGAGCTGAAGCGCCAGCAGGAGCTTGAAAGGGAACGTATTGAAGCAGAAAACCGGCGGAGGGAAGAGGTTGAGCGCCAGAAAGCTGAAGAGGAGCGCAAGCGGCGGGAACAGCAGGAAGCCCAGATGAACGCCATCAAGGGCCGGATGGGTAAATCATTCGGCGGAACCACCGGCCAGACCGGTGAAGGTGCCGGCGAGGGCCAGAAATCAGGAAACCTCGGTGATCCTGCCGGAACAGTCAATGCAGGCAAAAATGCCGCCGGAGGCGGTCAGGGTGCCGGAATTTCGTTCAGTCTGGAAGGGCGTAACGTGATTGGCTCTCTGGCCAAGCCCGAATACAATATCAATGATTACGGAACGGTCGTTGTGCAAATAACCGTTAACAAGGAGGGTTTGGTTACCAGTGCCGTACCCGGCGCCAAAGGATCCACCACCATGGATTCACGGCTTCTCGAAGCAGCAAAGAAAGCTGCCCTGCAGGCCCGCTTCAACAAGATTACCTCCCC
>Ga0172369_10002342_pt1 | contig 26174 bp, 23 predicted proteins | sample LakKiv25m_FD_114539 | JGI IMG/M metagenome (GOLD analysis project Ga0172369, IMG submission 114539) | Freshwater microbial communities from Kabuno Bay, South-Kivu, Congo - kab_022012_11.25m | ecosystem: Environmental > Aquatic > Freshwater > Lake | place: Democratic Republic of the Congo...
AATCCGACACCCTGCACGAAACCATGAACGATGAAACTACCTCTGATTTTGTATTGCCCGCTCATTTTCCCCAATCATAGACTATTGACTTTGAAACAGATTTCGCTAATTCTTCACCGCCTAAAAATTCGACTATTGTTAAAGCAAAATCCAGAGCTGTTCCGGCTCCCCTGCTCGTAATCAGATTACCGTCTACTACAACATTGTCTTCGGAATAATCATATTTGGCAAGATGCTCTTTAATTGAAGGATGAGAAGTGAGCCTCACTGAACTATCAATCATTTTATAATCCGAAAGCAGCAACGGAGCAGCACATATTGCAGCTATTAGCTTTTTTTTCTCAAAATGACGATTAAGAATTTTTATCATATAGTCATTGAGAGAGAGTCTGTTCACTCCTTCGGAACCACCTGGGAGAACAACGATATCGAAAAAAACATCGTCATCTATATGTTGAAGAACCACATCCGGTAATATTTTCAAGCCATTGGAACATGTTATTATTTCAGTTTCGCCAGCAACCTTTACGTTGATTCCGGCTCGCCGCAATATGTCAATTACAACGACGGCTTCCATTTCCTCGGATCCTTGAGCGATAGCAACTAAAGCATTTTTATCCAATTTTACCCCCTCGTGTTGTTAATTTAATGATTTAATTTCCTACTTTCGAAAATCTATTTTTTATTTATCAATAACAAATTATAAAAATAGCAAATATTCTACAATTTCGCAAACTTACTAATTTAACAAAGCATTATCAGGATTGGATAAATAATGGGAGATGAAAAATGTTCGGTTGCTTATTTAACAATTTCAAATTTTTTTATTGAATACCCTACCCTGTTTGTGATTTTTACAAAATAAATTCCGTTTTTCAAAGCCGTTACATCTATCTTAATTTTATTACTTCCGGCTTGAAATTGAGTTAACTTCCTCAAATCATTTGAGGGATTCAAAATAAGTTCACCAATAATGTTATAAATCCTTACTTGAAAATCCACCGGAAGTTTGAAATCTTGAGATATCCAATTAATCTCAATAAAATCCTTAGCCGGATTAGGAGCTATTACAATACCGTCATACAGATAATGAAGCTCTTCGACGGAAGAATTTATCTGTCTGTTAGCATAATAAATATCCAAATCGCCACTGCTGAGGTCAGCCCAATTTACATGCAAAGTATTGTCAGACGTGGCTACTCCGATAAATGAATTTCCTTTTGGAACATTAATAAAAGGTGATGAGATTGTGCTGAGAATCTTATTCGGTGCAAAACTCATCCCGCCATCGGTTGACATGGTTGAAAAGATATTAAAATTGACCGTATCTCCCTTTCCGCTTGTTCTTCTGTCCCGCCAAGCCAACGCAAGATGTCCGTTAGGCGAAAAATTCATCCAGACTTCGTCTTGTCCGACTCCATTTATTATTGAGTCATCATTTACCCTAAGAGGTAAAGTCCAGTTTTTTCCGGAATCGGTTGATTTTCTTAGAAATACATCGGGGTCGCCGTTGCGGTCGTCAATCCACGCAATAGCAAGATTTCCGTTATGGACCGGGTCACAAGCAATGCAATGAGACTTGGTGAAATCACCTGCTTTATTTGTATTATTATAAATCAAATTTCCAACAACGGAATGCTGGAAGCTTACACCTAAATCGCCGGTAGTTGCAAGATACATCCTGACAAAAGGACTTGCCTTCGTATCGTACGAAAGATATGCAACTTGCGCTGTCCCATCGGCTCCAATTGAAATTAATCCTGATGAGCGGGTCATCCTCCCAACTGAAAATTCTTCATTATCAATTTGGGTGAGCTTGCTCCATGAAGCTCCTTTATCAGAAGAAGAGCGGATATAAAGATGATGTTGACCGGCGAACCAGTAAGCAGACATAGCAGTCAGATAAACCGTTCCGTCATGCGGTCCGCCGCTGTTATCAACGGCAATCCAGGGACGGTCAATCGGCAGGTCGGGAGTGTTAGAAGCATCAAAGACTTTATTGGGAACTGACCAATTCAAGCCTCCGTCACTCGATGAAACGACATAATCAGCCCCTGCAGTATCAGGAGAAATTCTGTAATTAATATAAGATAAATAAGCTGTACCACCGCGATGAAATGCTATGGAAACATCCGCAGAACCGTTTTTGGATGTGTCGTGCGGCATGAAAGTTATGTTGCTCCATGTTTTACCTTCGTCAAATGAAGATTTAACAGCAATCCATATCTTTCCATCGAGCCTCATTCTCATCCATCCGGCAATTATATTTTTCGGATTAGCCGGATTTACTGCGATATGCGGTTCTCCATCAAATCCTGCGAGATTTGAAAGATTAATATTTTCAGCAAATGTACTTCCAAAAGTCAGCAGAAGTAGTGTTAATATAATTTTTTTCATTTTACTATTAAACACCGTTGGAAATTGTTATTGAGTCTGATAACGGTTTAATCTGCTGCGAATAAATGATTTGGCTAAATAAAAACAATAAAAATAGTACCCGTCTAATCATTACCAGCCTTAACTTTTCTAATTTACTAAAACAATTCAGTGTATTAGACGAGTATTACGGATAATGGTTTAATGTCTCCTAATTTTAAAATTTTGACTTATTCCTGAAAATCGTATTCGATGTATTTCGCAGTTGCCTTGGCTTTTTCTTTTCCGAATAATTTGCTAACGATATGTAACGAACCATCAATACCGGCAGAGACACCGGCAGTAGTAAGAATTTTGCCATTGTCGGTAAATCTTTTCCCTGATTCTACGATAATTTTCGGATATTTTTTCTGGAGACGGGAGGTTGCTCCGTACCATGTTGTAGCTTTCATCCCGTCAAGAATGCCGAGCTCTGCCAGAATAAAAGCACCGGTGCAAACTGACATTGTTATTTCACACTTGGGTGAAGTTGTTTTAATCCAGGAAGCAACTGATGGAGAATCACCTGCAAGTCTCAAGTTCCCTCCTGGAATTATCAGGACATCGGGCTGAGGACAGTTTTCAATCGTATATTGAGGAACAATTTCCGTATTAGTGTGACTTTTGACGGATTTGAGTTCGGGTCCAACAAGGAATACTTCAAAAGCATTCGTGGAATCGTTGAGCATCGTATCATTAAAAATTTCCAGAGGACCGCAAAAATCCAAAAGATACACTCCGTCATAAACCAAGATGGCAACTTTCTTTTTGCGGCTCGGTTTTTGGGCGGACAATTCATCCATCAATACGAAGAAAAAAATAATAACAAACAACAATGCAAGAAATTTCTTCATCAATTTAGTTTTTCACAAAATGGTTACAAATGTTCTTATTAAAAGAACAAAATTAAGGAAATTCAAGCTATTCCAACTATATCTTATTCATGCTTTGTTTTAAATCCAACGAGCATCCATTTTCTTGCTAAAATCAATCCGATTGGGCTAATGATAGCAACAAAACCATAGATTAACCACATAACCTGAGTGTTTGTCTGCTGAGGCATAACACCTTGCGGGCAATAGTTCATCAAAAACCACCCGGAATACAAACTTGTCATCCATTTCGTAAGGAACCAGGGGAATTGACCGATACCCATGTAAATTCCTGTCATGTCTTTCGGAGCAATTTCCGCTACCCATTGAAGAAATCTCGGCTGCCACATTGCCTCTCCGATTGTCATTACAATAAGATAAGTCAGTAGAATTGTCATATTTGGTCCGAATACAAGAAGAAATGGTGATAATCCCATGACCATTGTACCGTAAATCATCATCCTATAAGTATTTCTTTTTGTAGTCAGAGCGGCAATACTCGGAGTTAGGATGAAAATAAGAATAGGATTGAGATTAACAAAAAATTCAAAATTATCACTGACTGTCCCGGCAAATGCTCTTGAACAATATTGTGGCAATGTAAGCCAATTGTGAGCAAAAAGAGTCTGAACTGGGATGAGTATAAAGATGAAAAACATAAACCTGCTATCAGTGACAGGAATTCTCTTGATATATTCAATTACCTTTTGTTTCATCGGTCTGTCATCTTTTTTCTTTTCTTCCTTTTCTGCAGACTCATCATTGGAAGCGGCTTTGATTGCTTTATTTGAAAGAATAAACAACACTACAACTATCCCGACAAGAGTAAGAGCCGAATATACCCAGAATACACCGGTTATTCCATAGGATTTCCTCACCGGAGGTGAAATTATACCCGGTAAAAATCCACCCAGGTTCATCAAAGCATAGAGCATTGCATAACCCATTGCAGACGTTTTTTCATTAGTCAGTTTTCTGACTCCGGCATAACAAGCCGGCTGATAAATTCCATATCCAATAATAATACCGAGAATACCAAGAAAAGATATTAAATGCGAATGCGACCATAATCCTTTGTCAATGTTTATAACCGGATTAACAGAAAGAAGGATTCTACCGGCAAGCATCACAATAAGCGAAATAATGAGAGATTTTCGCAATCCTACTATATCAACGGTTGCACCCAAAATTAACATGGCTATTGTTATTCCGGCTGTCTGAATACCTACCATCCAGCCTGCATCAATATCATTCAAACCGATATAATTATTAAAATAAATAGCCAGCAGACTCAGCATCCCAAAGTATGTGATGCCTTCGATAAGATAAGATAAATTGACACCCCAAAGGGCACGGGACGCATTAACAAGGTCTTTGAAGGGTTGTGAAACTTCTTTGTAAGTAAGATAAATTATATTTTCTTTTTTTTCTTCGTTGGATTCCATTTATTTTCTTTCGGTTAATTTCTCTGGTAATATATTTTTATTTGTTGTCAATCGAGTATTTTGAAGCTCTGAGAATGAAGGAATTGAGGGCATTTTCATATTCTTTCACTCCTTTTGCCTGTGACATTGCCTTTACGTAACAAACATAAGCGTCGCTTAGCAAACCGTATTGCTCATAAAAATTAGCGAGGACAAGGCAATCAATAGCGTTAGGTTTTTTATTCAGTAAACTGTTCAGTTTTTTTAACTCGGATTTAATTTGCTGGTCTTTATCTTTAGGTTCCAGGAATATGCAATGTCTCTCGGAGGTTCTTGCTTTATCGCCATTGACAAGCACCTGCCAGTAGTAGCATTTTGCAGTTGTCATCGTTAATTTTGCTAAATCGGCTGAGAAAGATGTGCTTTTAGTTTTCTTTTCATAAAGAATTTTCCCGTCTTCATCAAGGATTATAAAAAGATATGACGAGGCATCTTCGACTTTGTTCCAATTGAATGAATTTTCTTTGTTGAGTATTTTAGTAGTTTTTGGCATCAAAAAGGTAAAATCGTTTGCAAAAAGACCTCTTTCGAGACCACCGGTATAGCCCTGGTTATCAGAAGAATTGGTTATTGACTGAGTCACGAAGCCAGAGTATTTTTTCAGAAGCGCATCGCCTTTGTTTTTTACTTTTGCTTCAATATCTTTTATGGAATAAGTACCTCCTTTTTTAATTTCAAAAGAGCTTCCGTTGCTATGATTGAGTACAAGGTATACATCACCCTTCAGCATAAGCTTGTCTTTTTGATACAAATTATCTCCAACCTTGAGATTGACAACTTTTGAATCCGATGCTCTCATGACCGAAGCACCACCTTTGAGTATGAATACTTTAAATACAGACTGGGAAAACAATCCCGTCACTGCAAAAAGCAGTAAAAAAATTACTGAAGAAATTAAGGCATATCTTGTTTTCATTTTTTAAACCTTTTATATAATAAAGAAAAATAATTTTTTACCGAACTGAAATAAATTTCCGAAATGTCAGGTGCTATAAGCAAACTGACGAGCAACATAGCAATGTTTAATTTTATTGCAAATTTTGCAAAGAGCCAAACAGCAATATATAACAAAATTACTACTTCTATTAATACTAAAATTTTCATTTCGCCGCCATAAAGCCACGGAATTTTGACCTTTATATATTCAAACAATGCAATGTTTAGATAAATCAGTATAAATAATATTATTAGGATGTTGACCACACCTGGTGTATGGATATAATCACCTTCGAGAATTGTTGCTATAATGTTTGCATGGATTACGATACCATACATGTCCGGGAATGTCCTGCCTATGTAGTATTCATTGAAAGGAGTAAAAAACTTGTCTTCGCAATTTGTGGAATCGAAAATGCTTCTTCCCAGAAATCCGTAAAGAACTATTTTACCTCTTATGTTTTCAAGTATTGTGCTATCGGTTTCAAGCTCCCGGACATCAATCACCTGAAATTTGTTAATATTCCCGTTAAAGCTTATTGTTTCTATATCGTTCTGTCTATCGAATAGTCTTTTCAGAGCAAGACTGTCAAACATTCCTGTAACCATTGCTGCAAACGAAAGGTAGGTGGAATCCTTATATTTTATTGAAGGTTGAAATGTTCTGATAGTTCTGTATGATTTATCACTTTGGAGATTTACGTAACCAAAGCAATTATTTTTTGTTCCGAATTTTTTCAAAGAAGTTATCAATGTATCCGGATTTAATAGAGAGGGGCTGTTCAATGAGGTATCCCGAAAGAAAGAAGCCATAACAACATTCGTACTTTTCGAGACTACATCGTTCAGCAAAGAATCATCCTTTGGCGATTTCTCTTTAGTAAAATAAAAATCTACACCCAGAACCTTTGGATTAAATTTGAGTATCTTTTTTATATGAGAAGCCATCTCACCCCGTTTGGCATCGCCGGCATTGATAATAAAGATGTTCGTATCGGGCTGGATATTCATTTTAACTTTTGAATAATTAATGTCGGTTATATCAATGTCCGAAAGTGCCTGACTAAGAATATTGAACGGTTTGTTAATGTCGGGCAAGATAGCCAATATGAGTACAATCCCGGCGACAAGCAAGGTTGCGGCAACGAGGTCAAGATTGAATAGTCTCTTCATAAACTCCCGTTAAAAAATTGATAAATTTAATAAATTTTCAACTATTTACAATGATAAGTATCAATTTTTTATTTCATTTTTTCAGTACGACTTTGAAATTTCTTAATTTTGTAATTCGTAAACTAAAAAAAAACTTTTGGATTAAGTTAAAATGAAAAGACGAGTATTTAATTTGTTGAAACTGTCATCTCTTTTTTTATTGATGGCAATGATGCTTAACGGGTGTTTCATTGCCAAAAAAATTGCGGGTGCCGATATTGATGCCGAGCAGTTTGCCAGAGCAAGAGAAGCCAAAATGTATGAAATCAGAAGTGTGTCATCAGGCAATCTTGCAAGAAGAATTGCTAAAGGAGATTCTTTTGATAATGCTGATATAACATTTTACTTGAGTGAAGATTTCCTAAACAAAATAGCAGCCGGTTACAATGAAGCATCTGGCTGGTTAGACGGCTCAACGCCATATCTAATAAAAAAAGTTGACATAAAACTTCATAACGGTTCGGCTATCGCATCGGTAGCAATGATTGCAAAAAATACGAAGTATAACGTTGACGTATTTTTAACTATGGACTGCATCCTGACATTCCAGGCTGTTGGTAATGATTTGGCTCTGAAAATGGAACCATTCAATATCTCTCCGAATGTTTCCACAGGCGCACTGCTTTCTTCGGCAGAAGAAATCATTCAAAACCTGATAAAAATCAATTTAGCCAATATTGGAAATTCAATGCCTCAGATAAAGATTCCAATGAACATAGAAAACAAAATGTACATCCCGGGCAGCAGAACGACTATTAAGGACAAAGTTAATTTGCTTGTTGTCAGCCCGCAAAGAGAGTTAGGTTATAAACTTAAAATCACTGATATACTCTTTTTCGAGAAAAAGACGCTTGTTGCGCTAAACATTGAGAAAGTGGAGGTGAAATAATTATGAAAAAGACATTATTATTTTTAATTCCATTAATTATCCTTTGGGGCTGCAAAAGCGTTGATATGCTTACCGTTGAACAATCAAATTCAATGATTGAGACTTACAAAAAACAAATCGAAGAAAACGAAAAAATTATTTCTCCAAAAGCTGAAAATATACCTTCAGGCAATGATGTAATTATCTCAGCCGGTATTTCCGGGCTCAACAGAATACTATATTCGCTGGCTAACAACAGGAACGATGATATGAATCTTTATTTCGGATATTCTCCGAATATAATCAAAGAAGACAAAAAGGTTCTGACCATTAACTATACAAATTATGTAAATATTGACAGCGGCTTTGTTTACATGAATCTTAAATCTTTCAAGCTTGATAAATTCGAAAGCAGCAAACTTCTATCAACAATTGAAATAGAAGGTTTTGGAAAAGTTAGTGTTTCGGGAAAATACACAGGCATTCCCGCTTCACTCTCACCGAATGTTCAGCTCTATTTAATTGAACCTATAGCTTTTGACCTTTTAGCACTGAAAACAGGAATGTTAACATTAAAGCCAAAACCTAAGAAAATGATTCTTAAGACAAAAATCTCTATTAACCTTTTGGGTTGGGATGTTCCCTGGTACAAGGAAGTACCGCTTGAATTAAGCGACCTTGTAAAACCGATTGATTTCCCCATCACTTTAAAATCCGAAATTCAATTTCCTTTACCGGCATCTAAAGCAGGTGACCAAAAGTTAGACTACGCCCCATATACGTTGGAACTAAAAAACGCATCGGTTAGCGGAACAACTTCAAGAATAATTTATAAAACTGATATTGATTTTATGAAAAAGACTCAATAAATTTTAATTTGAAAAAGAATCTAAACTATTCTTTTCAGGTTTATAATTCGATTCTCAACACAAATTAACTTAGAAATAGTAAAAACCGTTGAGCATAACCGAAAGCAGAGTAGTCTTCATATCAGAGATATAGTAGCATTTTGCAGAAAGGCTTAATCCGTAATTTGTTGCCAGAGGATAATAATATCCGAGTGATACCAGATAGCCATAATCCAAATATTTGCTTTTACTCGTTTCATTGTAAGCGTTGATTTCTGAAAATACTTCATGTAATCCTGCACCGGCATTTAGCTGAAAAGAAGAATACTCAAACGTAAAAAACAGAATTAACGGGAGTGCATACATATCCATTTTTGTTTCAACAGATAATCCCCGATCATTCCTTGAATTGCCTTTCCGGCTTGCGAGTGGCAAATATCCGCCCTCCATACCTATTCCGAACCTTCTGCCTGTTTCCCACTTGATTCTTAGGATACAATCACTACCATAACCATGAAGGTTCTCGTCCTGCCCCCGCAGGTCAAGGTTTTTTGATACACCACCACCGCCCTCAATAACGAAACGAGTGAGCGGAGGTTGGTTATCTTCAGCCTTCGAAATTGTTGAAACTAAAAATAAAATGATTAAAGTTAGTTTACTTATATTTTCTTGTAAAGTACTCATAAAACACCATTGATGGATAATTTGTCAAAATTCCGTCTGTTTTGTCATCCTGCAGAAAAATGTTAAGTGATTCCGGCAGGTCAATTGTCCAGAAAAACACTTTCTTTCCTTTCGAGTGCATTTTGTCAATTTCACCTGACAGAGTGCCTAACGTCCAGCGTGGTGCCCATGCATCGGAATTGGAATTCAGCACTTTATCAAAGTTAAGCTCGCAGACCGAGTTGGATTTATAATGAAGAGGATTATTCTGAAATCTATTATAGGTTTCATCCAAAGCCAAACCAAGGAAAATAGTAAGTTCTCTTCCCATATTTTTTGCACGTCTCATGTACTCGATTTGTACCGGCAGAACAGAATCTATAGTTTCTTCCGATTTAATATCCAACCAGACAATTTTTAACTTTGTATTATTCACAACCTCATCCAAAGCTTCTTTCAACGTTGGAATGACTTCTCCGTTTTTCAATGTACAGAAAGACTTTATATGAGAATAAGCAAAATTTGAAATGGGACCAATAAAGAACTGACCGTTTACTGTTCTTTCCGATAAATTTTCATCATGGAACAAAATCGGAACTTTATCTTTGGTCAGGTGAATATCAATCTCAATCCCGTTTGCACCGTACTTTTCGGCTAATCTAATCATCGAAAGACTGTTTTCCGCTTCGGGTATGCCTTTGTAACTGCTGCTACCGCCCCGATGAGCAAGAACTGCAAAAGTATCTTTTGCAAAATCAATGTTTTTTCGTAATTCGAATTCAATATCGTTAGTTAAATTTTTTGCTGAAGAGCCGGTTTTACCCCGAAAAATAATTTTGAAAGAAGAATCATTTCCGGCTAACAGTTCTTTTCCTCCTTCATTATATTGAATATATAACCGAGAAATGAAAATATCATTACTAAACGCATTTTTTAATGTCCCTTCGAATATCCAAGTTGAGTCTTTAAGCCCACAAGCCAAAATAAATGTTGCGTAATCTTTTCCAGTAAATAATGTTAATGAATCCCCGACCCATTTGGCTATAATTTTCTCTCCGAATCTTTCTTTTCCGCTTATAATTGTATAAACACCATTCATCCTGCTTTTTTGATAATCTGTAAATTTATAGATATTATCAATTAACTTTTCGTTTCCGAATGAAGACCTTATTGGATTATCTTCCGAACATGAGATAGTAAACATAATGAAAACAATGGTCAATATTATTTTTACGGATTTCATAATTTATATCCTAAATTTAACTGAGGATAGAGCGCTCTGTTTTTTAATTCGGAGAATGCAAGCCATGCCGCCATAGAAGGAGTCGAATAATTGAGCTGTACTCCTATTACTACACTATTTCCGCTCCAAACATTGTGTTCAAGATTCAATCCAAGGCTAACACCGGACATGGGGGTTTGGGTAACTTTGAATGAACTGTTCCCGACTTTTGCCGATTGCGTGAGATTGAGTATTCCGGTTATGTTTGCTTCTAAAGTGTAGTTGTTTAACTTCATTCCAACGGCAACCGAAGGATAGTTTTTTACGCCGTAGGTTTCGGCTTTGAAACCTGTCATCTTGCAAGAGCCTATCCAACCTTCAGTAAGGTCGGATACGGTCAGATACATATTTGAGTATTTATTTTTCAAGCTAACTCCTAAAGAGAAGGAATTCGTCAGATAATTTGACATGAATCTTGAATTAACTGACACGTAATCATTTAACTTTAATTTTAAACAGGCGTTAAGCATCGGTATCTGACTTATTTCTTCTTCAACTATATCTCTTGGTACCATAGTAAGAGATATTCCGACATAACCTTCGGTCATTCTCGGTTGTTTTTTTTCATCGAAAAGATTTGAAAGTTCAGATTCTTCGGAGTGCAACTTGACCTGTGCCGACAAGCATACTAAAAGAACCATCATTAGCATGGAAGCTCTTTTGCTTGATTTTCTGTTTTGATTTGACTTTTTCATTTTGCTCTCCTTTTAAGTTACTATTGAACCAAATTCCAAGTGCAAATTACCCTTTGAGCAAATTTGTTTTGTCAGGCTTTAGTAAAACATAAGTAAAAGAAAGGTAAAATAAATATATAAATAATATATATGAATTGTCAAAAAAATGTCATATAAAATTTGATAATGAATAATCGAAAATCGAGAATTATTAGAGTTGATACCACAAAGGATTCAATGAATAATTCAGATGCTTTCCCCCTGTCAAATGTCAGACATCTGAAAGTCAGGTATCTCATTAGCTATGATATAAAGGTAGTACAAGCCTACACACTTCAATTTTATAGCCTAAGCGATAATTTAATCCCAAAGGGATAAAGGAAACGTTGATGTGCGATGGCATATTAATAAACAATCCCTAAAGGAATTAATGAAAAAAATACTAAATCATCTTCATCAAATTAAGTATAAAAATCACATATAATGAAGAAGATTCCGCCCCGTCAGACTGCGTCAAGCACCCAACAAAATTAGAATGAGCAGTTTGATGTTTCTTGGTTTTCTCATTGTGTTTACTTCGTCAAAATTTCGTTTAAAGTACGGAAGTTTGATAAGATTTGAAAAATTGATTAAATTGCATTTTTACTAAAGAAGAAAATATGGTAACGAATCCCGAAATATTACAAAAATTTGAAATTGAGCTTGAACAGAAAATCAATCATTCTTATTCGGAAAGGTTGAAGATTTTCGAAGATATGCTGCGGTTCAAAAACTCCATACTAAAGGATGCTAACCCGCTTGATGGGCTTGATGAAAAAATTGATTTCATCAGAAGGCTCCACAAATGCTGAAAAAAATATTCAAAATTCTTGCAATGGAACTGGTAAGTCGGTAGATATTGATATGCTTTAGAGATTAAAAGAAATTGAAAAAGAATAGCAATATCATCTCATTAGCATGAATGATATTGCCATTTTAAGTTTCTGCACGGAAAAAGAGCTTTTTTAAAAGCTACATTTTATTTTCGCCTGCCGCCCGAAGATACTCAAGAACATTATAAGCATCATTTTTTGAAAGCTTATAATCTATCATTAGCACATTGTTGTACTGTTTGATTAGATTCTTGATGTAATCGTCCTTTTTCTGCATCTCGGTTGTGTTCAGAAGCAAATTGAGAATAAACTCCGGTGTCTGAGTTTTTGTAACATTTCTAAGTGGGGGTCCGATTTTTTTTGCATCAAGTGTATGGCAAACGAAGCATTTCTGGTCGAAAACCGATTAACCCCATTTTGCAGCTTTTAAATCAACTGCGTTTAGTTTTATTGATTTGACCGGTCCAATACCATAATCTTTCGGAGAATCCTTACTCGAAAGAATAATCCCAAAAAATAATGATAAGAAAAGGACACCAATAACTATTTTTGTTTTCATTGTTCCCTTCTTTTAAAAAATTAGAACATTATCCAAGCCATAAGATGCAACGTATTATTATTCGCTGCATCCCTGTTTGAACCATCGTAATTGGTTGACGAACCGTTAAATTTGTTGTATTTCAGATATTGTAGCGAAAATCTAGTATTGAGCCAAGGGTAAAATGCAATTTCAGCGATTAATCCGTCAGAATCGGGCATGCCGGTATTGCTGCCGGAAAATTCCCCGGGTTTGTACAAGATATTATCCATGGAACCTTTTAATGAAAAATAACCGAATGATAGTGCGAATGAATTGTTATAATTGTAGCCTGCGGTAACTTTCATAGAAGTCAGGTTATTAGTCATATTCTGGGATAAAGTATCTGCAAAAGATGCATCAAGTTTCTGGTTTTCTTTAATGTACGAGCCAAAAACCGTAATTCCGTTTTTCCCGAAAGTATATTCGTATTGCAAATCTCCGTCTAATAGTGTGCTTGCCATAGGAGCGGGTGGTTATAGCCGAAGATGCAAAAGGAAAACCCCATGCAGGCAATGTATGCCATAAATCCTGAACTGAAGGATTATTATTCAGGGTAAGACCGTAAACCATATTGGTCGAACCGATGTTTACGTTGTCAGCATATCGGATATCCGCGTTATCCATACCGAAAGCACCGCTTACCTGGTCGTAGGTGACCTGAATAAAAGTTCCGATATTCGGTGACACTTCTCCGGCAATAAAAAGACTTAATTGCTGGGGGAATGCCACGTAATCATTTTGTTTGCCGGGCTGTGCCTTGCCTGTATGAGTTGCTGAAGTCTGAACAAGAACAGATAGTGGAAAAGATTTAAGAAGCTTAAGCAATGTGATGCTGCTGGTACTATCTTCTTGCTTTGATTCATTGACTTCCGCAGCTATCAGCTTGTAACCGTTGAGTTTGAACTGACGACCGAAAGAGTTAAGTTGTGGAAATACGCTATGACAGCTGCTGCACGGCATACCCGTTTGTCTGGCAAAACTGGGTACGGCTTCGGTTCTTTGAACTAATGACACTATCCCGATTGCGACCAAACCGAGAGTGGTTATTAAAGCATTTTTTTTAAGCCAATAATTTATTTTGTTCTAAATTTTCCTTTCTGAAAAATTAAGAAATTTAACGAAGTAAAATTACAATAATTTTAGGTTATAATAAAATAATTTATAGACATTAAAAAATAAATATTTAGTTTTTTCTAAAATATGTAATTTTATGTGCCATAAATACATTAGCATTCTTTTTCTAATCTTTAGCTACATAATAATTCAAAGTAAAATCAGAATTTTTAATTCTAATACATGTAAACTATTCTATAGACAATCATTTTTTTCATTCACTTAATTGAATAAATTTTAATAAATTGAATTTTTTTAATCGAAAAAAATGAATCCGGTAGAATCAACAAAAGAAGAGATTAACCTCACGGAAATAAGACAGAAAGCCATTTCAGGCTACATCTGGAGCTTCCTGGAACGTGGAAGCTCTTATCTTGTAGCTTTTGTTTTCGGTCTTATTCAGGTGCGGTTGCTTAATCCAAAGGACTATGGACTTATCGGTATGGTCACAGTGTTTATTATGCTGAGCAATGTACTCGTTGATAACGGATTTTCTGTGGCACTGATTCAAAAGCAGAATCCTAAGAATAAAGAATTTTCATCTGTTTTTATAGTTAATGTCTTACTGGGATTGATAATTTATTGCATTCTTTTCTTTGCAGCACCATACATTTCGGAATTTTACAATGAACCGGCACTAATAGCAATTATACGTGTAGTTTGCTTATCAATAATTTTTACGGCTCTCGGATTGATTCAAAACACAATCATAATAAAAAATCTCAATTTTAAAAAATATGCAAAGATTAATGTCACTTCCTCGTTTGTTGCAGGAGTTTCGGGAGTTACTCTTGCCTATTCGGGATACGGAGTTTGGGCACTCGTTTTGCAGTTAGTTATTCAAACCGGTATAAATACAGCAATTTTATGGATTTCTGCTCCTTGGAGTTATGGTTTCCGGATTTCGGGTGAATGTCTGAAAGGATTGTTCAGGTTAGGTTCCAGACTTAGTGTTATTAATATTATCAATTCGGTTTATAATGAATTAAACAACACATTGATTGGCAAGTTTTACCGTGCAGAGAGTCTCGGTTATTACACACGTGCAAGAATTACCAAAGACTTGGTGGCATCTGAATTTTCGGTCGCAATGAGTAAAGTTACGCTGCCTACATTCAGCAATCTGCAGGACAACAATGATGCAATACTTGCCGGTATGAAGAAAGTTTTGCTAATGACCGGTATGATTAATTTTACTTTGCTTATGTATCTTTGTGCTAATGCCAGACCGGTTTTCATAATTCTTTTTACGGAAAAATGGCTCGCTTCGGTTCCCTATTATCAGCTTCTTTGCCTGACTGGTCTGCTTATGCCGATAACCTTCATTCAGCTTCAATTGCTTCTTGCTAAAAATTTACCGAATGTGTATATGAAAGCTGAACTGACTAACAGAATTATTCAAACGATTGCAATAATTTTTACTATATCTATCTCGATAAAAGCATTAATCATAGGTCAGGCTGTGATTTCCGTCTTTTACTGGATTATCTCGGGCACTCTTGTTCATAAATATTTGGGATTTACTCTTCTCGGACAGTTTCTGACATTTCTACCTTATCTGATAATTGCAGGGATTATTTACTTGATGAATTTGCTGATTTTGTCGTTTATCGGCACACTGGATCCGTTTATTATCATCGCAATTACGTTTCCAGTCACACTACTCTTTGTGATTTTGACAGGAAAGATTGCAAAATTAACGGCTTACAAGGACATTATTGAGATAATCAAAGGATATACAGGCTTCAAAGGAATAGTTAAATATTTGTAATTATATGAATAAGCCAAAGATTTCAATTATCATACCCGTTTACAACAATGAAAAGTACATTTTTCAATGCCTGGAATCCGTAGTAAATCAGACTTTCGGAGATATTGAAATAATTGTCGTGAATGACGGTTCAGAGGATGGCAGCCAAGAAATTATAGATTCCTTTGTGACAAGTTTTCCAGGTAAAATTGTTAAAATTAATCAGGAAAATAGCGGTATCAATCAAGCAAGAACTACCGGTCTTGATGCAGCTCATGGTGAATACATAATGTTTATGGATGCTGACGACTGGCTTGAACACAATACCTGCGAAACCGTTTATTACCATGCAATTGAGACAGGGAGCGATTTGGTGGAATTTTCAGTTAAAATTATTTATGAAGATGATTATAATAAAAATAAAATTTGTACTAAGCTGGTCAGGAATTTAAAGAATATTAATGACCCGTTTAGTTCTGATACTATTGTAGCTGAATTAGATGTTTTTTGGAATAAAATGTATAAATATACTCTGATTAAGGATAACGATATCAAGTTCTATAAAGGCAAATATTTTGAAGACAGTGGTACAATTCCGGTTATTCTTGCATTAGCCAAGAATTACTCTTATCTGGATTTCGACGGTTACAATTATCGTAAGCATGCCCTTGGACATTCCATAAAATCTTTTGATAAGAATATTTATTTTCATAATATTTTTTCTGTGAATAATCTTTTGGATGAGTTCGTCGAAAGGGATTTAATGAATAAGCATACAATGTATCTGTTCAGATATTCATTTTCAATCATCTTTATTAAGGATAACTGGTACAAAAGAAGAACTCGACGAGAAAAGAAAGAGTATTTAATGGAAGCTGAAAGGTTTTTCAAAAAGTTCTTTTCTAAATGCAGGAAGTTCCATATTTTTCAAGTTCCTATTCAATTTATTTTCATAATAATATTAAGAAATCATCTGTATTTCTTATTGTTAATTGTTAGAAGAATTTATGACAAAATCTCAGCTTCTAGGTTTAAATTGTTTCTTGATAGAAATAAAATCCATAATAAGGAGGATTTGATTTGATTCCGAAAGTTATTCATTATTTGTGGCTTGGTGATGAAAAACCATCCTTGGAAAAGAGATGCATCAAATCCTGGAAACGATTTTGCCCTGATTGGGAAATCATCGAATGGAATGAAAGTAATTACGATGTTTATATGACTGATTTCTCCAAAGAGGCATACGACCTAAAGAAATGGGGATTTGTCGCCGACCCTTTCAGATTTTGGGTTCTATACGAATATGGTGGATTTTATCTTGATACGTACACAGAATTAATCAAATCCTTGGATTCTCTAACCGGATTTAAAACATTTTTCGGTTTTGAAAATTCAAGCAAAATACTAACCGGAATAGAAGGAACAGAAAAAAACTGTGGAGTGTTTGAAAGAATTTTTAACTATTATACGAAAGCTCATTTTCTTCTCAGTGACGGGACAATTGACGCAACTCCTTCGCCGGTCGTTATTACTAAAATCCTTAAACAATATGGTCTGGTTGAAAATAATAAGTATCAGATGCTCGAATCTGAAATTCACATTTTTCCGTCAGATTACTTCTCACCCAAAGACGGTGGTACAAGAATAATAAAATTAACTCCGAATACTTATGCTATTCATCATTTCAGTGCTTCGTGGGTATCGGGTAAATACAAGATACTGCTAAGGATTTCGTGGGGAATGAAACGTATTGTGTGGTACATTGAAAAGCTTTTTAAAATTAATGGCTTATATGACCAATTAACCAAATTGATTGCAAAATTAAATATTAAAATCAATTAGAATTATGAATCCTTTAGTTTCAGTAGTTTTGACTTATTACAAAGAGAATGAGCATCAGGTTCATCGTTCGCTTGGTTCGATTATAAACCAGACCTATCCGAATATTGAAATTATTGTCGTTCTGGACAATCCTGAAAATGAATTGATTATTGCTATTGTAAGGACTTATCAGGAAAAATATTCTAATATTATTTTTAACATCAATGAAAAAAATGCTGGCGTTTCAATTTCAAGAAATATTGCAATAAAAATGGCAGTCGGTGAATATGTTGTATTTCAGGATGGTGATGATTATAGCTATCCTGACAGAATTGAAAAACAAGTCAGATTTATGCAGGCAAATCAGGATATTGATTTGTCTGGTACCGGTACTGTTTGGAAGGATGAAAACAAATCCAAATATCAGTTCTTCTTTAATGATAAAAGACCGGTTAATGAAAGAATAAAATATTACTGTCCGGTTGTTAACGGTACACTGATAGCTAAAAGACAATCTTTTGAAAAATATGGTTATTTGCCTGATAAGCGAAAAGCTGAGGACTATTATTTTATGGTGAATTGGTTCCTTCAAGGTGCAAAATTCGATAATCTTGATGAATATCTCCTCGATTACTATCGTGATGTTTCAGGTGCAAATACTCGTATTAGGGAAGAATCAATAGCAGGAATAAAATTAAGACTAAAATTTGGGAAAAAGCTGAAACTGGAGTTCAAACATTACCTGAAAATATTTTTTTATGATATTCCTTTCTGGATTTTACTCCCAAGAAAGCTTGTAAACTACCTTGCTTTTCTTAATAACATGTACATAAAACGAAATAACCGGATGAAAAATACATGAAAATTGCACTTTTTGCTCCTTATTACCCTCCTCATATAGGCGGAATTGAAAGATTCGTCAAAAATCTGGGAGAACATTTAGCTCGTCATGGTCATTCAATTTTAATCGTTACTTCAAAGCTTGAAAAAGAACCTCCTTCAGTGAACGTTCCCGGTATGGAGATAGTCAGACTTCCTGTGTTCAGGTCATTAAGCAAGCGTTATCCGCTATTTAACTTTAATCGGGAGTATCATCAAATTCTTGATAGAATATTAGAATTCGATGCTGATTTTTATATTCTAAACTCCAGGTTGTATCCTACTTCAATTGTTGGATTGCGATTGGCTGTGAAAAAAGGTAAAAAGTCCCTATTGATTGAGCATGGCTCCGGTCATGTTAAGCTGCCAAACCCGATTGTCAATTTTTCTTTTCATCTTTACGAGCATCTCGCCACAAAATATTTGAAGAGAAAAACAAATTATTTTTACGGTGTTTCCAAAGCATGTATCAATTGGCTGAATCATTTCGGTATAACCGGTAATGGTGTGGTACATAACGGTATCAGCGAGAATATTAGTATTGATAAAAATTTTGACATCTTCTCCGAATATAAGATTCCAGAAAATTCCTTTATCGTAACTTACGCCGGTAGATTGATAATAGAAAAAGGAGTTGATTACCTTGCAGACGCCGTTGAGCTTCTGCTTGATAAATATCGGGATATGTACCTTTGTATTGCCGGTGAAGGAGAGCTTTTCAGCAAACTTACCACGAAATATTCGGGAAACAATCATTTTATCTTTATGGGACAGGTTCCTTACGAAAAGGTGTTGCGGCTCTTAGAACAATCTGATATTATTGTTATACCGTCAATCTGTCCGGAAGGTTTACCGACACTATTGCTTGAAGCCGGGGTGACCAATTGTCCGGTAATTGCAACCAATCAGGAAGGAATACTGGAAGTAATAACTGATGACAGCCTTGGTGTAATTATAGAACCGGCTTCCGTTCAATCAATTTACAATGCTATGGAATATCTTTATCTTAATCCTGACTACCGAAGAAAGTTAGGTGAAAATCTTGGGAAAAAAGTACGATATGAATTTAATTGGGACGATATTACTAATAAATTTTCAGAAGAATTAAAAAATATCTTAAAACTTTGAAACTAAATAATTCCTTTCGCTTTAAATTCAACCAATTCCTCGGTGCTGTAACCGATGGAACCAAGAATTTCTTCTGTATGCTGCGAAAGAGTTGGCGGTGGTGTTTCAACCTTTCCGGGGGTTTTCTCAAACTTTGCAGTCATGTTAAAGAGCTGAATGTCTCCGATGCCTTCTACATTTACTGTACTTAGTGTTTTCCTATGTTCTATCTGGGGCTGCTTTAATGCGTCTTCAAGACTAAGGATGTCACCTGAAGGAACATCGTTTTTATTTAAAAGAGCAACCCAAAAAGCCGTTTCTTTTTCCATAAGTTTAACTTCAAGCAGTGGGGTCAACTCAAAACGGTTAGCTTTGCGGGTGTCTCTTTCTTTGAATCTTGGGTCTTCTTTAAGTTTGGGAACTCCCAGAATGTCGGCTACAGATTCCCATTGCTCCTGCTTATTCGCCGCTATGTTGATAAATCCATCCTTTGTCCTGAATGTCCCGGAGGGAGCTGCGGTAAAATTGTCATTACCTAACAATTGGGGCTGTTGTCCTCCCATAAGCAGGTTAGCAGCCACCCACCCGAAAAATGGCATAATCGAATCAAGAAGTGCTATATCAATATATTGCCCTTCTCCGGTTTTTTCACGATAATATAAAGCCGACATAATTGCAAAAGCTGCATTCACACCACCGATAGTGTCGCAAACAGGGAAACCGGCACGAAGAGGATTTAATCTTTCGTCACCATTAATCGCCATCTCACCGCTTAATCCTTGTATTATCTGGTCGTAAGCCGGTTTGAAAGCATCCGGTCCGGTAGCTCCGAAACCAGAAATTGCACAAAACACAATTCGCGGATTAATTTCCTTTAGTGAATTATATCCCACTCCCAATCTGTCCATAACACCCGGTCTGAAATTTTCGACAATAACATCGGCAGTTTTCACAAGATTGCGAAAAATCTCTTTTGCTTTTTCCTTTTTCAGATTCAAAGTAACCGATTTCTTGTTTGCATTTTGAGCAAGAAAGCTTGTGCCCATCAGCATTTTGTTGTATTTAGGAACGCACCCCAGTTTGCGGGCAAGGTCGCCGTCAGTCGGATTTTCAATTTTTATAACCTCGGCACCCAGCCAGGCAAGATGCAGTGTTGCAAATGGTCCTGACAGAACATTCGTCAAATCGAGAACTCTAATACCTTCTAATAGCTTCATATTTATTTCTCCATTTACAAAAATTTGTTCCTTAATACTTCAAACCGCCGGTTTTATAAACAAATCCGGGCATTTCTTTTCCGAAATATTTACTGGCATCTTTAGTAACTTCGATTATCGGATTTATATCAATATCATTTCGGATTCCGGTTCTATGCAGCAAATGTACAAAATCCTCAGTACAAACATTACCGGCGGTCATCTTAGTAAACGGACATCCGCCTAATCCTCCGAAAGCTGTTTCAAATTTTCTAATGCCCGATTTATATGCTGCCCAGCAGTTAGCCATTCCCATTCCGTAAGTATTGTGGAAATGTGCGGTCAGTTCAACATTACTGCCGAGAGATAATATTTTCTCAGTCATTCTCTCTACTTTAGCCGGATTTGCATGACCCGCTGTATCAGCAAGGCTTATAGTGTTTATCCCTGAATCAATATATTTTCTTACTATGGAATATACTTTCTCTTCGGGAATATTTCCTTCAAAGCCGCAACCGAAAGCAGACTGAACGGAAACCTGAACTTTTTTACCTGATTCAATTAACGATTTAGCCATCGCTATTATTCTAAGTGTTGCCTCGTCAACTGTCATCCCCGTGTTTTTCATACTATGAGTTTCACTTGCAGAAACTCCCATGCAGAACATCTCCACACCACAGGCAATTCCTCTTTCCAAACCTTTTTCATTCAAGACAAGTCCGAACAAAAGCATATTCGGTATCTTATTTTCAGGTTTGGAGAAATGCCGGAATAGTTCATCCGTATCTGCCATTTGTGGCATTCTGGCTGGATTGACAAACGAGCCTAATTGTATTATATCAACGCCTGACCGTGCAAGCAGTTTCACCCATTCGATTTTCTTTTCAATCGGAACGGTCATTGATTCCATTTGGAGTCCGTCCCTCATCCCAACTTCGTGAATTAAAACAGTATCCATAATCATTATCCTTAGTTTTCTAAAATTTACAAAAGTTCAATATACAAAATTAGCAAAAGTTCCAATTATAAAGCTAATTCTAAAATTTTAACATATTGAATAAGGTTGAACCATAATAAAACAAAGAATTTATTTTCGTTTATAGTTTTTTTTTCTTAACTTAATATTCGAGGGAAATTCGGTTAATTCTTTTTAGGGAAAAATATGTCGTTACTTACGAAATTTTGGATTATTTTCGCTTTTACCATTGTGTCTTCCGTTGTTGTTTTTGCAGGAGGCAACAAAGAAATTTCCATGACTCAGCGTCTGGGAGGATTTTATACCGGCGGTAACGGTTCGGATGAAGTCAATGGTTTAGCAATAGACAAAGATGGAAACTATTATGTGCTTGGAACAACAAATTCCACTGCCGTACTTGTCGGTAAAGGAGGCTATCAGACTACCTTCGGAGGAGGAGAAAGCGATGTATTCCTTATTAAATACGATAATAACGGAGCAATGGTATGGTCCACATATTTTGGCGGAACGGGAGCAGATAAAGCCTTTTGTCTTAAATTATCAAAAACTAACAAGCTTTATATTTGCGGCTCGACTAATTCTCCTAATGCAATATCTACTGCAGGCTCTATGCAGGCAGCCCTTGCAGGCGAAACAGACGGATTTATTGCCTGCTTCGATACTGACGGAAAATTATCATGGTCAACTTATTTCGGTGGAACTTCCAGCGATGAAGCACGAGGAGTTGATGTGGATGAAGACGGCAACATTATCATTGCCGGAAATACCAGCTCAACGGGAATATCGTCCGGAACAGATTATCAAAAAACTCTCGGTGGTTTGTCTGATGGATTTATTCTGAAACTCGATGCAACCGGTAACAAAGTATGGTCAACATATTACGGCGGCACAGAGATTGATTCCTGCAAAGGGGTTGCAATTCAGAACGGTTACTACATTGTGGTTGCCGGCTCTACCAAATCTACAAAAAAAATCAGCACGACAGGGGCTTATCAGGATACTTTGGGTGGATTAACCGACGCTTATGTTGCTTCATTTCTTACAAATGGGGACCTGCTCTGGGGAACTTATTTCGGTGGGAAGAAAGACGACTGGGCTAACGATGTTATCTGCGATTCCCACGGCAATGTTATCGTAACGGGTCATACACAGTCCACTAATGGTATTGCAACTGACAGCGCATATCAGAGATTTCTATCTGGTCTGAAATTCGGAGGTGCTTTTGTTGCCAAATTCAATTCTTTCGGCGAAATTCAATATGCCACTTATTACGGTGGAAGCAAAGATTTCGATTACGGGAACGCTCTCGTTTGTGATAATTCCGATAGCTATATTATGGTCGGTTCCACAAAAAATAAATCAGCAAATTCAAAAATTGCTTCTCAAGGTGCTTGGCAGGATACTTTGCGAGGAGAATACGATGCTTTTGCAGTAAAATTCAATGAAAATAATGAACGTATCTGGGGTACTTACTATGGCGGTGATTCCGTTGATTTAGCTACCTGTGCTGCTGTTGATTCTCTTAATAATGTTTATTTCGGGGGCAAAACTTTTTCCCCCGGCTCAATATCTTCTACTAACACATTGAACACAGCACCGGACGGTTTTATCGGAAAACTTTCAGGTGTCGGAAATGTTATGTTCAACATTTTATCGAATGATACATCTGTTTTTCCGTTAAAAGTTACATTAAGATATAAAGCTCCCGGAAGCAAGACTTATGAAGTCAAACTAACTCAAACAGTAGCCGATTCTCTCGCATTTATTATTTACGACACTCCAAAAGAGATGGGTCAATATGCCATAAGAGTAGAACAAGCTTATAAAATGACTTATCTGCCTTTTGACATAACAATCGGAGACCGGTATGCACTTATGAAATTGACATGGCTTCGTCCTTCATTCACAAGGAATAATTTCAAAATGGATTCCAATTCAGTCAGTAATGTCGCTTTTTATACTTCAAATAACGGAATTTATGGTTTGAATATTCCATTAAACAGAGGAGGTGTGTTTTGGCCCCGTGGTACTAAAAATCAGTATATTTTCGGTGCCGGTATCTGGGTAGGTGCCATGAAAAACAGTCCCGAAGACGGTCAACCCAGAAGGTATGTTATTATGTCCTACAATCCGAATAACGGTAATTCATGGGTAGTCCCGGGCAGATTCGAGGAAAACAAACCTTATGATTATGACATGGGGCTAAAGTATCAGGCTGTCAAATCGCCGGATTACAACAAGTTTTCAGGTGAACTGAAGTCCGACCCGTCCCAGCCGAAATGGCCTCTTTGGATTGATAAATCATCCTACGACGCTTCTAAGTTCGGTTCATTTATTTTTGACAATAGCAAACGTAATACAACAAATTTCGCCGAAGGTGCAAAAATATTCTCAGATGAAGATGTTTATACCACTTTCGTTGACAACGACCTCGACTTTTACGACGGTGGTAAAGCAGCGAGAAAAGCTGTCGGTTATCCTCTTGGTCTACAGTTCGAGCAAGTTACGTATACATGGGGTTCCGGTTTTCTAAAAGATGCTTTGATTGTTTCTTATAAAATTACTAACATATCCAAAGACACCCTCAATGACTGCTGGGCTGCTCCTGTCATAGATTATGATATTTCCGATTATTCAGTCGGTACTATTGGCAGCAGCAACGACAGGGGTAGATACTACCTGCTCGAAGACAGCCTTCAGCTTGGCGTCGGATGGAGCAACGGAGACAAAGGTGAAACCGGAAAAAATTTCGGCTACATCGGTTTTTCGCTTTTGGAAACCCCAGCCGTTAATTTAAAAGGTTACCTTCGCAAGGATAAACCGTTTTACAGAAAAAAAGAACAAATCGGACTCCAGACTTATCGCAACTGGACTATTGCTGATGACAAAAGTACAGATGACGAACTCTATTATTTCATTTCAAACAAAACACTTGATGGCGACAATGGTCCCGGCGACAAAAGAGCTTTATTGGGAACGGGTCCTTTCATCATGCTGCCTAACGATACAATTAAAATTGTTCTGCTTATTAATTTTGCTCCACCGGCTGTTGACCCCGACCCTACAGGGACAGATGATGACATGGCAAACATTGTTAACAGCAAAAAAGCCATTGATAAATTCTGGACAAGGTATGTTACTGATGTGGAAGAAAATGAATATGGTTTTAAAACAGTAACAATGACAGAACCTTATCCTAATCCGGTTAACAGATTAGTCAATCTTGATTTCAGTTTGCATGAACCTGGTAATGTATCAATAGAACTTTATAACATTCTCGGAGAGAAAATAAAAATTCTTGCTGAAAATACTTTCTTCGATGCCGGCAACAATAGCATAAGAGCTGACTTTACTGGTTTGCCCGATGGTCAGTACACAGTTAGTCTCAGAACTGCACGACAAGTATTAACAGGCAAGATAATAATAATGAATTAAGAATCCACTTTTTACATAGTTGAAAAGCAAAGAAGTTCATCAAGTTAATCAAGTTCTCAAGTTTAAAAAGTTGAAGAGATGAACCCTCGTGCCTGTTATTCCCGCGGACGCGGGAATCCATCTTCGTCATGAACTATGATTTGTGTGATTTTTTTGATGAAGTAGATAAATTTAACACCGTAGGTGTGACCTGTTAGTAATAAGCGTGCTTACCAACATCATCTTAAAGTCCCGTAGGGACGACCTGTTAATTGTTTGAACAGGATTCTCAGGATTAAAAGATGGACAGGATTTTATTTCGAGTTTCTCTTTTCTTACCACAAACTATCTTTGTTATTCGTGTATAGCTCCCTGCTGCGTTCTTTGCACCAAATCCACCAAAAACACCGGGTTCTACGAAAATTGAAAATTGAGAATTGAAAATTGAAAATGTATTAAGAGATTATAATATAAGGAGTTATCTTTTTCCCCCTTTGAAAAGGATGCAGGGGGATTTTCAACTTCAATTAATAATTAACAATGAAAAATTAATAATTGTAAGATTATGAGTTTGTCAAGCTGAACGAAGTGAAGCATCCAGGCTCTTGAAGTGAAGTGTGAACTGGAAATAATATCGAATATCGAACATCGAATAATGAATTTCGAAGGGCTTAAGAAATGACTTTTCTTTTCTTTCTTCTCTTCTCACTGACTAATGGCAAGTGACCACTGACGATTTCCTTACGACTAACGACTTTCGACTAACGACTGCAAGCAAAATACTTTAAATTGTATTTTCATTAAGGTTTACAAAGAACACATCGCAAAGATAAAAGGAAGAAATTATATATTATAAAAACGGTTTCGAAACGATTTTTATAGGAAATGAAAAAAAGTTGAAGAGTTTAAAAGTTGAAGAGTTTAAGAGCAAAGAATTTGATTGAAGATTTTTTATGAATTGCCACGAGCTTCAGCTCGTGGGAAAATTAGATGTGCACAAACTCTGTTGGGCTTGAGCCCAATTTATTTCTCTATCGTCAGGAATTGTTTCTGACGTCTAAATAAAACAGGTCAGGTAGAACACCTGACCATAGAGAATGGTTGAAGAGTTTAAGAGTTGAAGAGTTTAAGTGCAAAGAAATGAAGAGATGTTCTATTATGAATTGCCACGAGCTTCAGCTCGTGGGAAAATTAGATGTGCACAAACTCTGT
>Ga0172369_10002344_pt1 | contig 26160 bp, 22 predicted proteins | sample LakKiv25m_FD_114539 | JGI IMG/M metagenome (GOLD analysis project Ga0172369, IMG submission 114539) | Freshwater microbial communities from Kabuno Bay, South-Kivu, Congo - kab_022012_11.25m | ecosystem: Environmental > Aquatic > Freshwater > Lake | place: Democratic Republic of the Congo...
CCGATACCGTTCACAATGTTGGTGAAGACCGGCTTTTCCTGGGCTATGCCATTGCTTTCACCGTATATTTCAAGATAGGTGTAAAGCTCCTCACCGCCGACCGTGAAAATGAAGTCGATGGCGGCCTTGTCTGCCAGCCTGAACATACCTTCATTAGGTTTTTCCAGCTTATTGCCCAGCCATTTGTAAAAGTTTCTGTGCAGAATATCGGCGGTTATGGTCTGACCCCCGGTCCCGAAGTCAGTCACGTACCTTGAGATATTCCAGTCGGCGTATTTTCTGACGGTATCAAGCTTGTTTATCTCAAGATAGTGGAACCTTACTGACAGCTGATAGATCCGGGTATAGGGCGCCGAAACCCATTCCACTGTCTGGTAATTATCATAGCTCGAAAATGCCAGTGTCTTTTTATAGGTTTCCGGCCGGATCACCCTGAACTCATTTACCACACGGGTGGTCGCAGTAATCGTATCTGGTATTGATGGGATACTGATGGATATCCGGTATTCACTGTTTCCGGTCAGCGGTGCATCCGACTGATAGATGTAATTTGGCGATTCAACAAAGGTTCCGCTGTCGCGGTCGGCATACTGAACCTTGTTAAGCCTGACCTGCGATTTGCGCTCCCCATTCACCCATCTTTCCAGGAAAACCTCAGCATCAGGATAATAGATTGAATCCTCGATCCGGGCCATGTCAAAAGCGTTGGCCTCACCCAGGAACGACCGTTCCAGCCTGAGTTGCTGTACCGGCTCCCTGGGATTCAGGATGCAGTAAACAACCGGCATCTCCTTGTAGGGGGCCATGATTATCACATCATTCCTGCAGGAGGAGGTGAGCATAAGTATCCCGAAAAAAGCAAGCGCCAGTCGTCTCATCAAATAATCCTACCTTTGGTCGGTAAAATTACTTCTTTTCAAGGTATTGTTAAGCTGCAACCTATGTCAGTTCATCAGCAGATAAAAAAGGTAACCACTCATGTCCTTCAGGAGATGAAGGTGCAGGGGGAAAAGATAGCCATGCTAACGGCTTACGATTACTCTATTGCCCGCATACTTGACCATACAGGCATTGATGTGGTTCTGGTCGGAGATTCGGCCTCCAATGTGATGGCCGGATATGAGACCACCCTTCCGATCACGCTCGACCAGATGATTTACCATGGGGCATCGGTTGTCAGGGGCATCAGGCGTGCCCTGGTGATTGTTGATATGCCGTTTGGCACCTATCAGGGGAACTCCAAGGAGGCACTGCAGTCGGCCATCCGGATCATGAAGGAGACCGGAGCCGGGGGAGTCAAACTGGAAGGAGGCGCCGAGATCGTTGAATCCATCGAAAGGATCCTGTCAGCCGGAATTCCTGTGATGGGGCATCTGGGACTCACGCCTCAGTCGATCCACAAATTCGGTACTTATGTTGTGCGGGCCACGGAGGATGCTGAAGCGAAAAAGCTTTTACATGATGCGGAGTTGCTTCAGAAAACCGGTTGTTTTGCCCTTGTCCTGGAGAAAATACCTTCACAGCTGGCAGGCAAAGTTTCCAAATCCCTGCGTATCCCTACCATCGGAATCGGTGCGGGGATGGATTGCGACGGTCAGGTACTGGTGCTACACGACATGCTCGGGATCACACAGGACTTTTCTCCGCGGTTCCTCAGAAGGTATCACAACCTGTTTGAGGAGATCTCCGGGGCAGTTACCCAATATGTGGGAGATGTGAAGAGCAGGGAGTTCCCGAACGAAAAAGAACAATACTAGATGCAGATATTATACGAGGACAATCATTTAATTGCGGTGAATAAGCAGGTTGCGGATCTGGTTCAGTCGGATGCCACGGGCGATGAGGCATTGGGTGACCGGATCAAGGCTTATATCGGAAAAAAATACAATAAGCCGGGAGCGGTTTTCCTGGGCGTGGTGCACCGGCTTGACAGGCCCGTTACCGGTGCGGTGGTGTTTGCCCGCACTTCGAAGGCCCTGGCCCGGATGAACGAGATGTTCAAAGGCCATGAGGTGAAAAAAACCTACTGGGCAGTGGTGAAGGAGAAGCCACCGAAGGAGGAGGACATCCTGGTCCATTACCTGGTGAGAGATCCCGCTCAGAATAAAACCTTTGCTTATGCCCAGGCCAGGCATAATGCCAAGGAGGCAAAACTGACCTACCGGCTGATCGGATCAACCAATAATTTCTATCTGCTGGAAGTGGACCTGCACACCGGACGACACCATCAGATCCGCTGCCAGCTGGCAAAGATCGGATGCCCGATCAAGGGGGATCTTAAATATGGATTTGCCCGGTCCAACCCTGACGGAGGGATCCACCTCCATTCAAGGAAAATCAGGTTCATTCATCCGGTCCAGAAAACTGAAGTGGTGATTGTTGCGGATCCGCCCATGGACCCCCTGTGGAATGAATTTCTCCAGCAGGCGCCGGTGGGAAGCTAGAACATAAATTTCAACGGCAGCAGGGAATCGGCTGATTCCACCTTAACAATGCGATTCTTGCCTACCATCCAGATCTCCATCGGGGTGTTGTGCCGCTCCTCCGCTTCGACCATCACCTGACGGCAGCTTCCGCACGGAAAAGCCGGCTCATCGGCCAGTTCCCCGTTTTCCATGGCCAGCACCACCATTCTTGCGATCGGAATTTCAGGGTGATTTGCCTGAACATAGAAGATGGCAGTTCTTTCGGCACAGAGTCCCGACGGATAGGCCTTGTTTTCCTGGTTGTTGGCCTTAAAACGTTGTCCATCAGTTAATTCTATCGATGCGCCCACATGGTACCCACTGTAGGGAGCATAGGCATCCCTGGCGGCAGCATAAGCAAGACCAATCAGGGAAGATATGGCAGGACCGGTTTCCTCAACCGTGGAGTATTCAGTGAAGGGAATCCTTATCTCTTTTGAGATCATCGGGAATTGTTTTGACCAAAAGTACAAAAAATCAACCACCCATGCTTAGCGGTCAATTTTCCCTATATTCGAAAACTGAAATCCCGCACGCCTTCATGAGACGCAACAGATTTATCCCGCTGATCTTAACCTGGACCACAGTAATTCTGACTACCGGTCTGCAGGCTCAGACCACAACGGATTCCCTCTATTGGGCCTATATCAGAAAATATAGCAGCCTGGCGGTCAATGAGATGTATTACAGCAAGATACCTGCAAGCATCACCATGGCCCAGGCGCTCCTTGAGTCGAGGTTTGGCACCAGTGAGCTCGCGGTTAACGCGAACAACCATTTCGGGATCAAATGCCAGACTGGCTGGACTGGTGAGACCTATCACTACCAGGATGATGATGACAATACCTGTTTCAGAAAGTATGAATCCATTGAGGAGTCGTTCAGGGATCATAGTCATTTTCTGATGTACAGGCCTCGGTATCAGGATCTTTTCAAGCTGGACCCAAATGATTACACCGCCTGGGCTCATGGCCTGAAGCTGGCGGGTTATGCTACCAATCCCACCTACGCACCCCAGTTGCTCAGGATCATAGAGGATTATAAGCTGTACCTCCTGGATTCTATGCAGCCCGAAGTGGAAGCGATCACCACCGCTCAGGCAAAAGAGATCCCCAATCACGTAAGAAGTGCCACTCCGCCTGCCCCCAAGGTTTTCCACAGGAACCGGATCGACTTTACCATTGCCGCGGAGGGTGAAAACATTGATTCATTAACCCGTAAATATCGCAAGCTGCCCTGGGAAATCAGAAAATACAATGAAATTCCAAAGGGGCAGGATGTGCGAAGCGGACAGGTTGTGTACCTGCAGCCCAAGAGAACGCAGGCTGAGGATGGATATACCACACATGTTGTGGCACCGGGTGAGAGCATGTACAGCATTTCCCAGACCTACGGAATTAAGCTGCACTGGCTGTATAAGCGTAACGCGATGGAAAAAGGAAGGGAACCAGCGGTTGGAGAAGAAATATGGCTGAGAGGGAAAAAGTCTAGCCGGCGCTGATGATCTGTTCTCGGAACCCCCTGAAGAATTCGGCAATCACCATACCTTTTTTTCCTGCCTGCTGCAGCTTTTTAATCCTGAGGGATCCGCTGCCGGTCTGAATCCAGAGTTTATTCGGTTTCTCAAAAACAACCTCACCGGGATATCCCCATTGGGCGGCAGGATCGATCTCGGTTTCGAGGATCTTCATCCCGTAGCTGTAACCTGAATCTGTCAGGATCTGAGTCCAGGCTCCGGGAACCGGTGAGAGTCCCCTGACCTGGTTGTGGATCTTCTCGGCCGGGTCGTTCCAATTAATATGACCATCCTCCCGGGAGATCTTGGGTGCGGTTTTAAGCTCCATGCCGGGAGTAATGAGCGTGCTTTGCGGTATGGATTTAATGGTGCCTGCAACAATCTCATTCACAGTTTCAACCAATAATTCAGCTCCGCGGGTCATCATCTGGTCATGCAGTTCCCCGGCCAGTGTGTTCGGACCCAGGCTGATCGGAACCTGTTTGAGAATATGGCCGGTGTCGATGTCTTTCTCAATGAAGAAGGTGGTCAGTCCGGTTTCTGTTTCTCCGTTGATCAGCACCCGGTTGATCGGGGCAGCGCCCCTGTACTGGGGCAGCAGGGATGCATGAAGGTTGATCGTCCCGAGCCTCGGCATTGACCAGACCTGTTCGGGCAGCATTCTGAAGGCCACCACCACAAACAGATTCCCTTTAAGGGCGGTGAGATCCTCGATGAAATAATCATCCTTGAGGCCGTCGGGTTGCAGGACCTCCAGATTGCGTTCTTCGGCAAATCGTTTAACGGGCGAGAGGGTAAGCTGCAAACCTCTGCCGGCAGGTTTATCGGGCGCGGTAACCACACCGGCAATCGTATATCCTGCCTTCATGAGGGCATCGAGGGAGGGTACCGCAAACTCGGGTGTTCCCATAAATACGATCCGGGGTGATTGACCTGACATATCGGTTAGTTACTGTTTTTTATCTTCCAAATCAGTGTGAATATGCAGAAAATGGCCCATTTTATCTCGTTTGGTCTGCAAATAAAACATGTTATGCTGATTAGCCTCAACTTCGAGGGGAACATTTTCGACGATCTGAATACCGTATCCTTCCAGACCGGCTCTTTTTTTCGGGTTGTTGGTGATCAGCCTGATTTTCTTGATTCCCAGGTCGCGGAGTATCTGGGCGCCAACACCGTAGTCGCGTTCATCCTCGTCGAATCCCAGATTCAGGTTTGCTTCCACCGTATCCTGTCCCTGCTCCTGCAGCTGATAGGCCTTGATCTTGTTAAACAGTCCGATACCCCGGCCTTCCTGGTTCATGTAAATCAGCGCCCCTTTACCTTCCTTATCGATCATCTGCATCGCTTTGTGCAGCTGAGGGCCGCAGTCGCAGCGGTATGAACCGAAGATGTCGCCGGTAACGCAGGAGGAGTGAACCCGCACGAGCACCGGTTCATCAGGATTGAGTTCCCCTTTAATGAGGGCAATGTGCTCAAGGCCGGTGGATTTCTGTACATAGGGAATCAGGTTGAATGTTCCCCAGGCAGTTGGAAGATTAACCCTGACCCCTCTCTCGATGAGGCTCTCCTGTTTCAGCCGGTAGGCGATCAGGTCCTTGATGGTGATGATCTTAAGATTGAATTCGGCGGCAATTCTGAGCAGCTGAGGCAGTCGCGCCATCGTGCCGTCGTCATTCATGATTTCCACCAGAACGCCGCCCGGACGGAGTCCGGCCAGACGGGTGATGTCGACCGCAGCTTCGGTATGGCCAGCCCGGCGAATCACTCCCTTGCTCTTGCTGATCAAGGGGAAAATGTGGCCCGGTCTGCCAAAATCCTCCGGTCTTGAGCGGGGATCAACCAGCGCCTGAACCGTTTTGGCGCGGTCCTGGGCTGAGATCCCTGAGGTACATCCCTGTCCCAGAAGATCAACCGAAACAGTGAAGGCGGTTTCATGGAAAGAGGTGTTCTTTCCCACCATCAGGGGCAAATCAAGCTCCTGGCACCGTTCCTCGGGTAAGGGTGTGCATATCAGGCCTCGGCCGAAGCGGGCCATGAAATTGATCGTCTTTGCGGTAGTCAGCTGGGCAGCGGCAATAAAGTCCCCCTCGTTCTCACGATCTTCATCATCCACCACAATTATGATTTCTCCGTTACGGATGGCTTCAATGGCATCCTCAATGGAGTCGAGCTGTTTATTGATGTCGTTTGGTTGGTTGCCAGACATTCGTTTTTACCCCTTTCAGATAACGTAAGAGTCCCTTCGCCATAGCCAGGTTCATGGCCAGAAAGTAAGAGATGAACCTGAAAAAACGAAGATGCAAATTTAGCTTTTTCAGCAGATAATCCAGTCCCGGAACCATTAAAACCAGCAGGTAGCCGGTCAATAGAACCAGATATAGCGGACTTTCAAAAGCCAGGAAAACCAGACTGATCAGTGCGGCGATCATAAAAACCGGTCCGAGCCAGCGGAGCACCTTGTGGCTCCAGAAGCAGAACGAGAGTCCGGGCCTGGAGGAGAACAGAAGCTTTTTAAACCGGATCAGGTTCTGGAAATTCCCGGTGGCGATTCTGACCTTTCGTCTGAATTCGATTGAGGGGTCATTTGAAACATCCTCAAAAACAATGGCTTCCGGATGGTTAACGGCTTTGTATCCCTGCTCCAGTACCTTCATGTTGAGATAAAAATCATCGACAAGGAAATTATCTGGTATCGGACCGAACAGTTCCCTTCGAATGGCAAAGCATCCGCCGAAGGGGCCCATCATGGTGCCCCAGAGCCTGCTCTCCATGGTTTTTATATCGACCTCCCTTGAGATGTAGGCCTTTTCCTGATAGGAGATCCCCTCTATTTTCATTCCGAGGTTCACCATCCGGGTATCGACCAGGCCCATTTTCGGATCGCTGAAGGGTTTGACGATTTCCAGGAGGGTATCGGGATTAAAAAGGACATTCGCATCCGTCAGGACGAGAATTTCCCCTGAGGCATGCTGCGCCAGCCGGTTGATGATGCCGGGTTTACCCTGCCTGGTGGCGAAGGGGAAGAATTTCAGGATCGGGATCACTTTTTCCAGAGAGGTGAGGATTTCATTGGTTGCGTCGGTGGAGGCATCTGATCCCGCCAGAATTTCCAGACGGTCGGCCGGATAGAGTCCGGATGTGATTGAGTTTATTTTTTCCCTGATCACCGCCTCCTCGTTATAGGCAGCCATCAGGATGGTAACTTTCGGGAGTTCACCGGAGGTTTCGTCAGCTCTTTTTTTCTTCAGGAATGACAGCAATGTGAGAATCGCCGGAAAGAGGACATAGCTGTGGAAAATGGCCTCCACGCAGATCCAGAACAGGAGGGTTGCAATCATGCCAGTTCCTCCAGGAATTTGGTAAAATCGTTCATCAGCAGATGATTGTCATAGGTTGATGAAACGAATTCAATGGCCATGGAGCCGATGGTTTTACGTTTGTCCGCGGAGGAGAGGAGTCTGATCACCGCAGCTGCGAACCCGGCCGGATCGTCGGTTATGAAAGCCTCCTGGCCCGGTGTGAGGGTAATGCCGCCCGAGCCCCTGGTGGTGCTGACCACGGCTTTGCCTTTGGAGAGGTATTCGAGCATTTTGATCCGCATGCCGCTTCCTGAGAAAACCGGGATGATCATCACCGCCTGTCCGCGGAGGAAAGCGGCCGGGTCATGGATCTCACCCATGAACCTGGCGCCGAGTGATTTAACCTGATCTGCAAATTCCCGGGATGCGTTACGGCCAGCAAGGTTGAATTCGGCCTGGGGAACCCGTTGTTTCACCAGTGGCCACACCTCTTTCAGGAACCAGAGAATACCCTCCTGGTTGGGGATCCAGTCGAGGGCACCCAGATGTCCGATCGTCATGCCAGAGCCTGTCTGGGGTTCCGGTGATATTGCAGATGAATCCACTCCAGCCGGCAGCCGGTGAACCGGTTTTGTGTTGCCGAACTCCCTGAAGCTGTCAGCATCAGCCCCTGATATCGGGACCAGTGCAGTATATCGGTTGATCTGATTTAATTCAAATCGTTTTATTCTGGATGCCAGCAGGTTAAGGTACCATTTCCTGAAACCGGAAGAGCCCTGGGCAGTCTGTTTCCAGATCTCATGCTCCACATTATGCGGCCGCATGATCACGCGCAGGCCGGGGAACTGATCAAGGACGGGTTTATACAGGAAGGTATACAGGTTCTCAAGGATCACGAAGTCGAAATTTTCTGATTGCAGCAGTTCCGAAAGCCGGTTGGCATATCGCGATGAGCGGAAACGCACCGCGTTATAGGGCAGGGTTGAAAAGAGGAGGTTTGCCAGGGCTGCCGGCGGATTGATCCTCGTATTGACCGCCACGGCAATGATCCGGATATTATGATTTCTGAACTGTTCAAGTTCCTCCGGACTTACGAAATGCTTGGGTGTATTCATGGCCAGCAGGGTTACCTGATGACCGGCATCGGCCAGTCCCTGGGTGAGGGCCAGGGTGGCTACGGAACCTCCGTCACGGGGAGGGTAGGGAACCTTATTCGACAGTTGGAGGATCTTCATTTCTGGCAAGTCCCAATCGACGGCCAAAGCTAAGGATTTTCCTTATCAGAAGAGTATAGGATTCTCCCACCATGAGGGCTGAATCCCTGGCCGATTTGATTGTGAGGAAGATCCCCAGGGGCAGAAGAAGGATCGATGATCCCCACATACCGAGCCAAACCGGCAGGATTCCTGCCCTGGCATATTTCTCACCTGCCAGCGAGATGATATGGTAGAAAATGAAGAACAGCGTTGAAACTACTACGGGCGTACCCAGGCCACCTTTCCGGATGATCGATCCCAGGGGTGCCCCGATCAGGAAGAATATCAGGCAGGCTACGGAGAGTGTCAGCTTTCTGTGCCATTCGATCATGTGACGGTTGATCCAGCGGAGGTCACTTTTGGAGGTATCCAGACTGTTGTTTACCATATTCTGGGCCCCTTTGGCCAGCATGAGTGCATGGGAAGCCACATCGGCCCGGTTCACCGGAGGCAGGGAATCGTACCATTGTTCGATATCTATCCTTTTGGAGGCCAGTGTTTTCTGGTCCTCGGTAAGCGGCGTGGGCTCCTCTTTTTTATCCTCAAGTCTGAAATACTGAGTCATTACCAGGTCCTTTGCCACCCGATCCCGCTTACGGTTCATATCGGTCCGCAGTTCACGCGAGTAGGAGAGGAGTCCCTCCATGTCCTTCATCATGTAGTTATCCTTGTAAATCTCCTCATCGGTTCTTTTAAGTGAGTCGCCCGGAAGTTCGAAGAGCAGTTGCTGGGAGGCAAATCGTGTCCGCTGGAATTTGCGGTTTTTGTCGATCCTTTTATTTGTATCCAGATATTCAGCATAGGAGCTTCCGGCATAGAGGGTCAGGATCAGGTTCTTCTTATCCTCGGTCATCACCATCTGCCCGGAATCGGCGATTGTGACTCCCACGTTACCTGCCCTGGCGCGATGGTCGTAGATCATCAGATCGTAAAGCATTTTGCCTGATCTTGAACGCTTTCCGATCTTGAGGCTGACGCCGTCGAGTCCGTTATAGAACTGACCCTCCTTGATGTCGAACTCCGGTCGTTGCTGTCGTATATCCAGCAGGAGGGCATAGAATTTCTTATTGGTCTCAGGGATAGTATAGTTTGAGAACAGGAATGCGCCGAGGGTGAGCATGCCGGCCAGCACAAAGAGCGGCAGCATGATTCGGGTAAGTGAGATGCCCGAGGATTTGAGGGCGGACAGCTCTGAATGTTCGCCCAGGTTGCCGAAGGTCATGATGGAAGCCAGCAGCACTGCCAGGATGAGGGCCAGGGGAAGCAGCTTGGCCGATACGTAGGTTAGCAGCTCAGCGATCACCGACCAGGAGAGGCCTTTGCCCACCAGCTCATCGATCCATTTCCACACGAACTGCAGAATCAGGACGATCATGGCCAGGCAGAATGTCATGATGAGAGGTCCGATATAGGATCTTATCAGATATTTGTGCAGCCTTTTCATTAGGGATATTCTCGGTAAAAACGAACGGGCGGGCTTCCAGGTATGCGGTTACCTGATTTTATGAGCCCAGTTGCGACTTCAGGTTGTTGATCTGCTTATCCCACAACCCCCGTGTATCCTTCATTTCATCCTCTTCGGCGAAGTCGGTGATGGTAAGTGAAACATCGCCGGTGAGGTCATCCTGATTGATTTTGAACTCGAAATAGCTTTTTGGGTCGGTGTCTTCGATCCATCTGAAACGCACGGCCCGGTTCTCCTTGGTATAGAGAAGTTCGGCTTTTTGAGAGGCTTTTTCCCAGATGAACGTGTAGAGATTGCCTTCGAGGTTCACATCGTCGGCGAACCACTCCGAAAGGCCTCCCGGGGTGCTCAGGCGGGCAAAGAGTACCTTGGGTGAGGCGTTGATCAGGTACTCCATGTCAAATTTCTTCTTTCCCGACATACAAATAAGCTTGTTGAGGTTATTTCGCAATATAAGATTTTTTTTTAAGTTTGCGTCCTCGAAAACGGCGAGGTAGCTCAGTTGGTTAGAGCGCATGATTCATAATCATGAGGTCCCGAGTTCAATTCTCGGCCTCGCTACGGAAAGACCCTGCAAACGATTTGTTTGCGGGGTTTTTTAATATCCGTAGAGACGCATACATGCGTCTCTACGATGTGCGATGGCGCAATTTCCTGGTAGAGACGCATATATGCGTCTCTACAATGTTCGATGGCGTAATTTCCTGGTAGAGACGCATATATGCGTCTCTACAATGTTCGATGGCGTAATTTCCTGGTAGAGACGCATGTATGCGTCTCTACGACAGAATCACACCAATTCTGGCAGATATATTTCAAGGAACCGGCTGACACTACATACATGGAATCCGGAGGATAGTACATAGTCCTCATCCTCACTGACAAGGATATAATTGGATTGTGTGTTGAGGGTTCGGACGGCCTCGGTGTTACCCCTGGTTGGCCTGGCATCAGGGCCGAATTTGATTTCTATGGATGCGACAGGTTGATCTCCGTTTGTTAGGACCAGATCGGTTTCAGCTCCGTCATGGCTGCGGTAGAAGGAAGCCTGCCGGTTAACGGGAAGTGTCTGTAAAATCTGTTCCAATACGAATCCCTCCCATGATGCCCCTTTTTTCGGATGGCCGTATAATTGCTCAATTGTATTGATACCAAGGAAATAATGAAGGATACCGGTGTCGCGCAGATATATCTTGGGAGTTTTGACAATCCTCTTACTAAGATTGGCATGGTAGGGCTCAAGTATTCTGATCAGGAAGGCCTCTTCAAGAAACCTGACATACCGCTTTAAAGTGGTAGCGGTAAGCTCAAGGCTTTTCCCCAAATCGGTATAGTTGACAAGGTTTCCATGGTAATGAGCCAGCATGCTCCAAAGATGGCGACCAGTGGTGCGGTCAGCTGGGAAACCTAACCCGGGAAGATCCCTTTCAATATAAGTGAGGACAAAATTCGACATCCAATCTTCCCAGGTGTTCCTGGCAAGGAATGCATCCGGAAATCCACCCTTAAGCCAGAGTTGCCTCATGTCAAAGTCATGTGCAATTTCCTGAACCGTCAGTCCACCCAACTGGTAGTAGGCAATACGGCCAGCCAGTGATTCCGATGAGTTCCTCAGAAGGGCGGGTGAGGCCGATCCGAGGAGAATAAACCTGCCAGGTTTACGGTTTTCATCGATCAGGGCTCTCAGGGTGGGGAACAAATCGGGCTTTCGCTGTACCTCATCAATAATGATCAGATAATCTTCAAACTGACGGAGGAAGGTTTCGGGGTCATCCAGTTTTGTCAAGTCGCGCGGAAGCTCCAGATCCAGGTACAAAACTTTTGATGAGGCGTTTCCGATGATTTTGGCCAGTGTCGTTTTCCCAACCTGCCTGGGCCCGATAATGGCAACAGCCGGAAACCCGGTCAGCAGAAATTGAATTCTGGATTCTGCGGTTCGTCGTATCATATCACAAAATTACGATTAAAACCGAAAATTCAACAATGAATATTAAAATATCGGGTTTAATAGATAATCTGAGACGCATTTATGCGTCTCTACGGATGTTTATGCGTCCCTATTTCTGGTAAATCATGGATCCTCTTACAACCTTGAGGGCTGCAGGGAGGATTTCAAACGTGACCTGGTGGAGGTTGGATTTGAAGTTGGTGAAGACCTCGCCGTCGAGGTGGATATAGAGCGGACGGTCGGAGACCATGCTGAAGCGGGTGACGGAGCCGTGCTTTACGTGCTTGAATTTTAGGTGCTTGCCGCGCATGACCTCGGGCAAGAGGCGGAGCATCCGCAGACGACCGCAGCTTTTCAGGAGGACGTATTCAAAATGGCCGTCGTCAATCCGGGCATGCGGGGCCATGAGAAATCCGCCGCCTTCGCGGTAGCCGTTGCAAAGCGCAACCATCAGGGTATTTTCATCCCATTCATCCTGATCGGTCTTAATCTTCACCTTCATGGGATTATGATTGATGATAATGGCCTGCAAAACAGCCACAAGGTACATGGTGAATCCTCTGAGAAGGGGCAGTTTGTGCGACCGGATGGTGACTACGGCATCGAAACCCAAACCGGCCGTATTGTTGAAGTACTCTTTGCGGCCATGCTCATCGGTCATAAGGCCGATATCCACCAACGATGGCTCACCATGCAGAACCTCGAGCAATGCCCGGTCGGCCTTTTGCGGCATCCCGATGGCGTGGGCGAAGTCATTGCCCGATCCCACCGGCACAACGCCCAGTACCGGACGTTTCTCCTCAGGCAGCTGCATGAGACCGTTGATCACCTCATGCACGGTACCGTCGCCGCCAACAGCCACCACCATGTCATATCCGTCGAGACCGGCCTGACGGGCCAGCTCGCCCGCATGGGTGGGATACACCGTGCCGCTCCAGTCGGCCAAACCGTAATCCGCGACTATCGGCCGTAGCTTGTTGGCTACCTTCCAGGCATTGTTCATGTCTGCCATGGGATTCAGGATCAGTTTCACTTTCCTTGCCATAGGTCCTCCCAATGATTTTCGCCATTTACCGGCATTTCCTCCGCTGTTTGCCGATAACCGCTTCAGGTTGTGGTTTCTCCGGGCCTATTTTTGACCCGTTATTCGCAACGAACATAAAAACAACAATTAACAAATCAAAATGGAACGCATAGACAAAGAATTCAAAAGGGAACACCGGTTCGAACATCCGATGTTCGACCGCAGAAGGCATACCGCCAGTCGCAGAAGCTGGGGAGTCGTCCTGATCCTGCTGGGCCTGGTGCTCCTGGCCAATGTTTTTAACTTTTTCCCGTATGATGTGAAGCATGTGGTATTCTCCTGGGAGATGCTGCTGATCGTGATAGGGGTTCTGTCGCTGATCAATAACCGCAGCCTCGTACCCGGACTGATCCTGATAGCCCTCGGGGTGTTCTTCATGGGCAACCATTTCTGGGAGTTCCCATACTATATCAGACAGGCATTCTGGCCGGTATTCATCCTTGCCATCGGTTTATACCTGATCCTCGCTCCACCGCGCTACATGCGCTACTGGAAACGTCCGGAAAAGGTTGGGGATGACCGGGATTTTATTGATGAGGTGGCGGTCTTCAGCGGCGGCGACAGGATCATCACCTCGCAGAATTTCAAAGGTGGCCGTATTCTGAGCGTTTTCGGAGGATCAAAGATCAACCTGACGGGATCCCGGCTGGCCGAAGGACAGCAGATCCTCGATACCCTGAGCGTGTTCGGCGGCTCAACGATCATCGTGCCGGCTGGTTGGACAGTCAAGGTGGAGGTGGTGTCGATCTTCGGTGGATTCAACGATAAGCGCGAACGGATGCCAAACCTGGTGTATGACCAGAATACCATGCTCGTGATCAAAGGGATGGCTATCTTTGGAGGAGGCGAGGTAAAATCCTACGGTATATAAGAAATGAGAAACCCTTTTCTTGCAAACCGCACATATATAATCACTTATCTGATTGCATGGATACTGGTTGCCGGTATCCATGCCGTCGTTTTATGGCTGGCATCTTCGCAGGAACTGGCAGTTTCCATTGCCGACAGTTTGGTTTTCAATGTCCTGTTTGCAGCTATCGGTCTGGGCCTCTGGTATTCCATCCGGTATTACGATATCCGCAGGGCTAATCCGCTGGATGCCTTCCTGAACCACCTGCTTGTCGCCCTGGTGGTGCTGGGCGTCTGGCTGGGCCTGGGCTATCTGATCATGAACAGTCTCTGGCCCGACAACGAAACCTATCATGATTATCTTGACAGTTCGATTCCCTGGCGGGCGGTGGCAGGATTCCTGATATACAGCCTGATCGTCCTGATCTACTATCTGTATATCAACTACGAGGACCGGAAAGCCAGAATTCAGAAGGAGTCGACACTTCAGGTGCAGGTGAGGGAGGCTGAGATCGATATGCTGAAGGCACAGATCAATCCCCACTTTCTTTTTAACAGCCTGAATTCAGTATCATCACTGATAACGACCCAGCCCGAACAGGCCCGGGAAATGCTGGTCAAGCTGTCGGGATTCCTCAGGTATTCGCTCGAAAGCCGGCACAACGGTCTCACCCCCCTCGAAACCGAAATGGAGAATATCAGGCATTACCTGCAGATCGAGAAGGTACGCTTCGGATCGAGGCTGGTGTTTGAGTTCAGGGTGCCGGATGAGTGCCTGAAAATGACCGTGCCGCACATGATCCTGCAACCCCTGGTGGAGAATTCGATCAAGCACGGGGTGTATGAAAGCACCGAGCCCGTAAGGATTGAACTGGAAGCAAACTGCTCTTCGGATAATAAACTTCACCTTACCCTGGTAAACGATTACGATCCGGAGGCACCGCCCAGGAAAGGCAAGGGCATCGGTCTGAAGAATACCCGCAACCGGCTGTTTCTGGCTTATAATTGTGAAGATTGCCTGACTTTCGAAAAAACGGAGAGCCGCTTCTCTGTTCATTTAACCATACCGCAAACCATTCATGAACCCAAGAATTAAAACCCTGATCATCGACGATGAAGAGCCTGCAAGGATGCTGATACGCTCCTTTCTCACAGGTAATCCTGATATCGAAATCGTGGGGGAAGCCGCCAACGGCTTCGATGGACTGAAGGCAATTCAGCTTCAAAAACCTGATCTGCTATTGCTTGATATTCAGATGCCCAAGATCTCCGGTTTTGAGCTGCTGGAGCTGCTTGATGAGTATCCCCAGGTGATTTTCAGCACCGCCTTTGATGAATTTGCTATCCGGGCCTTCGAATTCAACGCCGTTGATTACCTGCTGAAGCCCTATTCAAAAGAGCGGTTCGATCAGGCGGTGGGCAAGGCGGTTGAGCGGATCCGTCAGAAGGAAGCACCGGCTCCCGGCCTGACCAAACTTGCCGCCGGAGTGATGCCGGAAGGTCAGCACCTCGACCGCATCGTGGTGAGGAGCGGACAAAAAATCAAGGTGATTCCGGTTGATCAGGTGGAATGCATTGAGGCTGAGGATGATTATGCCACTATCTACACTCCGGAGGGCCGGTACATGAAACAGATGACCATGGGCTATTTTGAGGAGCATCTGGATCCTGCCGAATTTCTCCGGGTACACAGGTCACATATCGTCAGGATCAGCCGGATCGTGCAGCTGGAGCCCTACGACAAGGATACCAAAGTGCTGGTGATGCAGTCTGGGAAAAAGATCCATGCCAGCAAGGCAGGAATGAAAAGGCTCCGCGAGGTGCTTGGCTTCTAAAAGATCATTTTGTAGCCGATCCCCCGTACGTTCAGGATCTCCACATTGCTGTCGTACTGGAGGTGCTTACGCAGCTTGGTGATGAATACATCCATGCTTCGGGCATTGAAGAAATTATCGTCGCCCCAGACTTTCTTGAGTACGAAACTCTGCTCAACCACCTGACTCCTGTTGATGCACAGAAGTTTAAGAATTTCAGCCTCACGGTGGGTGAGTTTGGTTACCTGATTGCGGAATTCCAATGTTTGTTTCTCATAGTCAAACAGATAGTTTCCAATCTTGAAGATGCTGGCCTCGTCGTCGGATTTCAGGGAATCTCCGGGGTGATTGATCCGGGCCTTGATCCTGACGATCAATTCCTCGATGCTGAAAGGCTTTTTGATATAATCATTGGCGCCGATCTCGAACCCTTTGACCACATCCGTGGTTTGGGAGCGTGCGGTGAGAAAAATGATCGGGGTTTGGGAATCCATCTTTCTGATCTCCTGCGCCAGGGTAAATCCATCTTTCACAGGCATCATGATATCGAGCAGGCAGATATCGGGCTTAAACTCCTGGAACGCCAGGAAGCCGGCCTTGCCGTCCTGGCAGTATCTGACTTCAAAGCCTCTGGATTCAAGACTTTCCTTTACAATCAGTCCGAGCGACTGTTCATCCTCGACGAATAGGACTTTGGCTGCTTTCATTGGATTTCTGGTATGGCTATGGTGAACTCCGATCCTTGTCCCGGCTGGCTTTTAACCCCGATAGTCCCGCCGTGAGCTTCAACGATCTGCCGCACATAAGCCAGGCCGAGGCCGAAACCCTTGACTGCATGGAGATCGCCGGTGGGAACCCGGTAGAATTTCTCAAAGATATGCTGCTGCTGCTCTTTTGTAATGCCTACGCCGTGGTCTTTGACAGTAAAAACAATGTATTCGCTGGATCGGGAGCAGGACACATCAATAACGGCGGTCCCCTGGGAATATTTTATGGCATTATCGAAAAGATTGCTGATCACATTCTGGATATGGAACTTATCAGCATGAATGTAGCAGGGACCGTTCAGATCAAAGGAGAATTCAACCTCATCAGGATTTTGAAGTCCGAATTTCTGGGCCGTCTCCTCCATGAGCTGACACACATCAAAGGTTTCCTTGAAAAAGGTCAGTTTCTGCTTTTCAAATGTGCTGATCCTGAGCACGTTTTCAACCATTCCGGAGAGCCGGTTCAGCTCTTTTCTCGACAGGTCGATATATCTCAGGCTCCTGGTCTTATCGTCAAGAGCATTGAAATTAACCAGAGCTTCCATGGCTGCTGACACTGTTGCGATCGGGGTCTTCAGCTCATGGGTCATGTTGTTGATGAAATCATTCTTGATTTCTGAAAGCTTTCGCTGCCGCACCAGGGCAGTGAGCATGTAAAAGAAACTTCCGGCCGTGAGGGAGATCAGCAGCACTGAGGCAAAGAGTGTGAGCCACATTCTTTTAAGGATGAATGAGCGGTTCTCAGGAAAAAAGGCCATCACCTTTTCCCTGCTCATCGCGATTCCCGGCAGCTTTTGTACCGCCTGCGATTTGATAAATTGACGGGGCTCCCCGCCGGTATGCGTGTAGATGACTCCATTGTCGCTGAAGGCGAGAAAGAAAGGGGTAGTGATCCCGAGAGTTTTCAGTTCGGTCCGGTATTTAGCCTCAATATCGCCAATTTCGGGATGGATGGTGGCTAATCCGACAACTATCTGGTTGATAATCTTTTCCAGATCATCGCGGTCGATAAAGTATTTTTCCTGGTCGCCCTGCTGTCTCTGAGATTGGATCACGAGCGGCGAGGAGGCGGTATCCTGTGATTCGAAAATGGAACCGATGGTGCTTACCTCGATTTCCTCATTGAGCACATTTTCCAGAGCACGGTTCACCTCATTCCGGAACATCCTGTTATGCAGGTCATAGGAGTTGCTGATCCAGTAAGCCTGAAAAATGATGATCCCCACCAGGGCGACCGACATCATGATGATGATATAGCGGAGGTTACCCTTCATACTGCAAACATAGTGCAGAGAGGCCTGATTTCAGGTATTTGCATAACATTGATTAACATTAGATAACCAACATTAATATAATATCTTTGCCCAAATGCGATGCGATTTATGATCATAGAAGAGAAGGAACTGGCAAAATTCATACTGGTGGGCGACCGGGTGCTGGTAAAGCCCAAATCCCCTGAGAACAAGACAAAAGCGGGTCTCTATCTTCCGCCAACCGTGCAGGAAAAGGAGAAGGTGCAGAGCGGATATATTGTTAAGGTAGGCCCCGGGTACCCCATTCCGGCCATGACAGAGATCGAGGAGTCATGGAAGCCGAAACAGGAGGAGGTGAGATATGTCCCGCTGCAGGCCAGGGAGGGCGATATTGCTGTCTATCTTCAGAATACAGGGTATGAGATTGAATTTAAGAACGAAAAGTACGTTATACTTCCACATTCTTCCATTTTAATGCTAATCAGAGATGAAGGATTATTCGATTAGAAGCTACCGGTTGTTACCGGTAATCATGATGATGATGGTCTCCTACGGGGGATTTTCGCAGTTTGTAAAGCCGACGCCTAAAGCCGGTGACAAACCTTTACAGTACAAAGAGGCAGTGGCTGCCTATGATCAGTGGATCATGGATCCGGCCAATGCTGATGCCAAAGGCTGGAAAGCCTATGGACGCTTTATAGAACAGAACCGCAGCCGGCTGAATCCCGACGGTAATCCAGCCGATCCCGGAATATTCATTAAGGAAGCAATCAGAGTGGCTGCCGATAAGGAGGCAATGGAAAGCCTGAAATCTGGCGCCGGATGGTCACCTGTTGGACCCAGTGTGAAACCGCCGAGTGCAAGTTCTTCATTTTCACATGGTATGGGCCGGATCAACTGCATTGCCTTTCATCCCACCGATCCCAATACCTACTTTATCGGGGTCGCCCAGGGAGGCGTATGGAAGACCGTTAACGGCGGGGAATCCTACACCCCGCTGACCGATAATTTGCCAATCCTGAGGGTCAGCGATATTGCGGTCAATCCAAAGAATCCCGATAATATCTTCATTGCCGTTTGCGATTACGCTTATATCGGCGTGGCCCTGGATACCGATTACAGAAAACGTCACACCCATTACGGCATCGGGGTGTACAAAACCATGGACGGCGGACTCACCTGGACTCCCACCGGGTTGCAGTATGACCAGTCGGATCTGGATAAAACCCTGATCAGAAGGGTGTTCTTTCATCCCACTGAGTCTGGAGTTCTGCTTGCCGGCGGTGTATCGGGGATTTACCGGTCAGCCGATGACGGCGCTACCTGGGACCTGATCAAATCTGAGGTAATCTGGGATATCGAGCAGGACTTCAACAACGGCAATGTAATTTATGCAACAACCGGAACAGTCAGGAATACCGGAGGCAGTGCTGCCAAGCTTTTAAAATCCACAAACTTTGGTCTTTCCTGGAACGAAATGAACACGGGCTGGAACGGTGATACGAACATCGGCAGGACCGAAATCGGACTCACCCCCGCCTCTTCAGAAATCGTTTACCTCATCGCAGCCAATACCGGCGGATCCTTTTACGGGTTTTACCGGTCGACGAATGCAGGAACAACGTGGGAAGCCAGGAACACAATGGCCAGTAACGGAGTCAATATTCTGGGGGCAGCCCAGGGATGGTACGACCTGGCCCTCCTGGTAGATCCGAAGAATCCGCAGGTAATCTATACCGGTGGTCTAGATATGTATGTTTCTACCAACGCCGGTACCACCTGGACACAGTCGAGCTTTTGGGTTATGTCAGAAGACGATTTCACCCTGCATGCCGATCAGCATCAGTACAAATACAACCCGGTGGATAAAAAGTATTATGCCTGCCACGACGGTGGCGTGGCCCGCACCGATACCATCATACCCGGCAGGGGCGCCGACAACAAATGGGCAACCCGCTGGCAGGAAAGGTCAAACGGGATGATCATCACCTCTTTCTACCGGATCGGACTGTGCGAAATGTTCCCGGGTTATGTGGTCGGGGGTGCGCAGGATAATTCCTCCTTCTACAACAAGAACGGTAACTGGATCAATTTCATCGGGGGCGACGGCATGGACTGCATGATCAATCCGGATGATCCTAACATCGTTTACGGCTCATCGCAATACGGCTCCCTTGTGAGGTCCGACAATGGCGGGCAGAATACCCGTTATATCTCCCCGTCAGGATTTGGCCAGAATACCTGTGAATGGACCACCCCGATCGTTCAGGATATGAACAATCCGAACTTTATCTATACCGCAAACAATCAGGTCTGGAAATCCTCAACCAAGGGAAATACCTGGAACCATATCTCCAATTTTCCGCAGCCCGCCGGAAATAAGCCTTTGAAAATCAATGCATTGGCACTATATCCGAAGAATAGTTCGGTGATCTTTGCTGCCCAGCGGATCCACTATGAGCACAATCAGCCCTCCAAAATGTGGAGGACTCTGGATGCTGGCGCCCATTGGGTGAATGTTACCGCCGGATTGCCTGATTCACTCTATTTTACTTCGGTTTGCGTGGATGCTTCCGATTCGCTGTCCGCATGGGTTACCTGCGGGGGATTCCTGCCGGGACAGAAAGTTTACATGACCAATGACGCAGGAGCAACCTGGCAGAACCTTTCGCTGAACCTTCCCAACATACCGGTCAATACGGTTGTTTTCCAGGAAGATCCGAAAGAAGATATCATTTACATCGGAACCGATGCCGGCGTTTATTACTACAAGGCATCAAATGGTAACTGGCAGCTCTATAGCAACCTGTTGCCCAATGTGATCATCAGCGAACTGGAAATTCATGAACCGACCAAAAAACTGTATGCCGGCACGTTTGGCCGCGGAATCTGGATGACCGACCTGATCCAGTCGGGCGGCGCCGGAACCGGCGATCAGCCATTTGATCAGAGTCGTCTGAATGTTTTCCCGAACCCGACCCGGGGAATGGTTACCATCGAGGCAAATGGAATCCTGACCAATGAGGTGAGGCTTGAAATCGTTTCAATTTCCGGACAGCAGATGATGGACCTGACTGTTCCCGTTCAGGGGGGCAATCTTAAGAAAACCCTGACCCCGGATCTGCAGCCAGGCCTCTATTTCCTCAGAGTTTGGGCTGGCGATAAACATCTGACAAGTAAATTCTTAGTTCAAAATTAATACCTAACCTCAATGAAAAAAATCCTGTTTTTATTGGCTGTTTCAGCTCTCGCCTTCTCCTGCACTGAGCAGAAGAACGGGGCCGTCATCACAGGTAAGGCCGACAACCTTGCCGATGGATTCTTTATTCTGGGCGGGCCCGGCGGCAGCAGGGATACCGTCAAACTTGACGATAAGGGGAATTTTAAAATAGATCTTTCCGATATCACCGAATCCGGAAACTATTATGTTTTGTCGGGAAATGACCATCAGTTCTTTCAGGTAGCCCCCGGCATGAAACTGGAGCTTAATTTCGACAAGTCGAACTTTGCCACCTCTTTTAAATTTACCGGTAAGGGCTCTGATATAAACAATTACGTGATTGAGAAATCAAAGGTTAAGGGTAATCAGGATTACGAATTCTTCAAGCTCGAAGCTGACAGGTTCCGGGTGAAGATTGACTCTCTTCTGGCAGTATACCAGGGGATCCTGCGTTCCACCCAAAAGGATGATGCAACCGATGCATTCTGGACAACAGAAGAGACCGAACTTCTTTTCGACTGGGCCAATCAGCTGTACATGTTCCAGTTTTACCATCCCTATTTCGCACAGCTCACTGATTATAAGGTGCCTGAAGGATTCATGGATTTTATGAAGGATGTCAATATCAACAATCCGGCTTATGTGAAATCGCAGCAATATCAGTCGTTCATTTCCCAATACATTAACGGTGAGGCCAGTGAAAGGGCTAAAGCCATAACGGCTGCAGATTCTACGGCAAAACCGGATGAAGGCAAACTGGCACTTGAAGTTGCCAAGGAAAAACTGACCGAGCCGGCCGCTTTATCGGTATACCTTTACAACACCGCTTCAGATGGCATGCAGTGGAAAGACCTTTCCGAGGTTCAGACAACCATTGATCTCTTCAGGGCTACCTGCAAGGATCAGGAAATGATTGCCAAGTTTGATAAAACTTACAACGAATGGAAGCGCCTGGAGAAAGGCCAGCCTGCCTTTGATTTCTCGGGCAAGGATATGCAGGGAAATACCGTGAAACTCTCTGATTTCAAAGGGAAATACGTGTATGTTGATGTGTGGGCAACCTGGTGCGGTCCGTGCAAATATGAGATCCCTTACCTCGATACCCTGGAGACCGATTACCACGGCCGCAATGTGGTGTTTATCAGTTATTCAATTGATGAAGACCATGCCGCATGGATGAAATTTGTTCCTGAGAAGAATCTTCAGGGAGTACAGATCATCGGTGAGAAGGCCTGGGAATCACAGCTTTGCAAGGATTACAAAATCCGCGGAGTACCCACCTTCATGTTCTTCGATCCCGAAGGAAAGATCATCAGCGTAAAAATGACGAGGCCGTCGGATAAGAAAACGCGCGAAACGTTTGACTCCTTATTTTAAACCTGTCAGCTTTCTGACTTTTAAACCTGTCAGCTTTTAAAAAGCTGACAGGTTTAGAATAACCTTCACCGCCTCCTCGATATAAATGTCTTTTGAGAGATCTTCGATCATCCGGTCGGAGATCTCTTTTTTTGCGGTGTCGCTTTTCAATAATGAGAGATCGGCTTCCGGCACGCGTAGTTTCAGCGAGGTGGGTGATTTCATGATCTTCTCGTATTTCTTGGCTTCGAGGGTCTGGGCCTTGAGTTCCTTCAGGTAGGTGTCGAGATTGAGGGTATAATTGGTTTTTTCGGAGTCTTTCTTGATCCTTGCGGCATTCTGTCTGATCAGCTGAAACTGTTCATTGGTGCTTACCCTCTTATCGCTATTCGCTTTTATGGTTGCAACCGGCAGCGTTTTATTCCAGGGCGTATACTTGGCGGGGGTGATCTCATCCCATCCCAGTGCATATTCCTCTTCTTTTTCGCCGATTTTCATATCCTGATAGGCATCGGGCAGGATGATATCGGGTACCACACCCTTAAGCTGGGTGGTCTTGCCGTTGATCCTGTAAAACTTCTGGATGGTAAGCGACAGGGCGCCGAGGGGTTTTACATCGCTCAGGCGGTCGTTCACCATATCATCCAGATTGGTTACCCGCTGCACGGTACCTTTTCCCCAGGTGGTGGGACTTCCCACGATGATCCCGCGGCCGTAATCCTGAATGGCGGCGGCAAAGATTTCGGAGGCGGAGGCGCTGGCGTAGTTGGTCATTACCACCAGCGGACCGTCATATTGGGTGCGGGAATCCTCATCTTCGAGGATCATAGGGTTACCCTCGCGGGTTTTGATCTGGACCACAGGACCTTTCGGGAAGAAAAGTCCGGCAAGATTGACGGCTTCCGGCAGGGAGCCACCGCCATTGTTGCGCAGATCAAGGATCAGTCCGTCGATCTTTTCAGCCTTCAGCTTGACAATCTCCTTTGCCACATCCTCGGAGCATCGACGGCCATTGCGATCCTGAAAATCCTGATAGAATTGCGGCAGGTAAATGTAACCCGTCTTTTTTGAGCCATCGGGACTTGTGATTATCAGGGATGACGCGTAGGATTCCTCCATGATCACCACATCCCGGATGAGCGGCAGTTCAATCACCGAACCGTCTCTCTTCCTGATCGTCAACCGAACTTTGGTTCCCTTGGGGCCTTTGATCATCGCAACCGCATCCTCCTGCTTCATATCGAGGATATCCACGGCCGGCTGCTCACCTTGTGCCACCTTCATGATCAGGTCGTTGACCTCCATCTTTTTGCTCCGCCAGGAGGGGCTTCCCGGGAACATGTCGACCACCATCAGGTATCCGTCTTTTTGGCGGAGGGTGGCGCCGATGCCCTCATATTTGCCCGACATATTCACGTCGAAGCGTTCCTTATCACGCGGTGGCATGTAGATGGAATGGGGGTCATAGGCTGAAATAACCGAGTTGATATAAATCGACCAACGGTCGTCCTCATCCATGTTCTTAATCCTGCTGTACCAGTCGTTGTAGTTGTCGAGCAGGCCTTTACGGGCCTCGGCTTCCAGCTGGACCACCGTTTTAATCTTGACAGTATCGGATTTTTTGGCGGCCTCCTCCTGTGATTGCAGGTTAGATGCCACGCGGGTCATTACCTGGAATTTCAGGGCTTTCCTCCAGGATTCGCGCAGTTCATTTTCGTCTTTCGGAAATTTTACCTTCTCCGGATCAGTTTCAAAATTTTCATTCTTTTTCAGATCGAACGGAGCCGACAAAAATTCTGTATAATAGGCCTTGGTTTCAAGCAACCTCTTCTGTATCAGGTTGGATGAAAGGTCGAAAAATTCGAGGTTCTTGGCCTTCCACTGATCATCGAGCTGAAGTTTGTAGTTTGAGAGCTTGTCGATATCCGACTGAAGGAAATATCTTTTGTTAAGATCAAGCCTTTCGAGGTAAAGGTTAAAAACGCGGGTTGAGAAGGTGTCATCCACTTTGAGAGGCTGGTAGTGTTTCATTGAAAGAAACAGGGAAACGGCCTCATTGAGCACTACTTCTTTTTTGCCTGATGGAACCAGGAAGGCTGCAGTTGTGACCAGTGCCACTCCTGCGATCAGAATCCAGGATAATGTTTTTTTCATAAACGTTCGACGAAAATGTCGGTGCAAAAATAACAGATCAGGGAGCTAAATGTTGTCAGGGAGCAGGAATAAACCCTCCGCGCTCCAGTTTTCCCACCACCATTTTCACCAGGTATTTATTCTCCAGGTTAATGGAATATTTCCTGGCGTTTTCATCAATTCCGATGATCAGGTCCTTATCGCGAAGCCATTTGATCATTTTGGAGATTTCGGTGGGGTGTTTGAGCGGGAACAGAACTCTGATGTCGGCGGCCTGGAAGATCTGTTTTTCCATGGCCACATCGAGGATCAGGCGATCCTGATCGGAGAAGAGCCTTTCGAAGATCGGGTGTCTGAAGGAGGGCTTCAGGATATTCTCACGTACCAGGTCGTAATTCAGGAGGGAGTCCATTTTTTTCATGTCATTTCTCAGGCCTTCAAGCACATATTCGAGATAGGCAAACACGTCCTTTTCCTTTTCGGTATCGGCTTTTCTGATTAATTTCAGGTATTTCTCAGGATCCCAGCAAAAGCTGAATGCCGGATTGATGATCCTCATGGATTCGCCTCCGAATCCCATTTTTTTAAGCATTGTGAAGGTCAGGATCCTTGCTGTGAGACCGTTGGCTTCACGATAGGGATGGATCCATAGGAATCTTTGGTGAGCCCAGGCAATCTTCAGCGGGTCATTTCTGCGGCTCTCCTTTTTATTGATGAAGGCGACCAGCCGGTCGATAAAAGTTTCCACCAAATGATAGGCCGGACTGGTGTTCCCGGGAAGGTCGGGATGGGCTGACTGCTGCCTGTATTTACCTGCAGATCTGGAACTTTCAATTGTGATCCCTTCCCTGATATTTTTATGGAGCTCGGTAAAGAATCCTTGAAAAATGGCCAAATCGGCAATATTTTCGTCGATGAGGCGCATGGCATTGGAGGTTTTATCAATCTCAATGATCTTGCGGCCTTTTGCTTCAGGGTTATCCTCCTTTGATTCCAGGTATTTGCTGAGGCCGGTCATGTTTCCGTCAACCCTGGCCGAGTGCATTGAATCAACGTCGCGGAAAATGTTCCGTAATTGATTGAGAATGAATGGGTCTATGGTTACCTGCGTCTCCTTCCGGCGCAGGTAGTCAATATCCATGACAAGATCGGTGATCCTGCTGTTAAAAGGAGGCTCAGGTAAATTAAATGAAACAGCCTTTAGCATCTGGCTATCAGATTATGCGATGTACCAATAAAAACAAATGATGCGCCAACATCGGAAAGTCGGAGGGTCAAATGTAAATCAAAGTGTGAAGATATTATCAAATATACCGAATATTTTTGTCAGTTCCGATATTTGCAAAATGAAACGTGAAACAGTGAAACCTGAAACATTGAAACTCCTTGAAACGCCAAGTGGCATTTTTCAGATTCGTCTGATCCGTAAAGAGGATTCGGCGGTTATCCGTGATATCATACTTGAAACGTTGGTAGAGCATGGCGCAGTTGGCGGCGGTTTTGCCAGTTCCGACAGTGATACGCAGGAGATGTACGAAGCATTCCAGCGCCCGGGCCGTAAGTATTTCGTGGTTGAATCGGCGGATGGTTCTGTGATGGGTGGTGCCGGTTATTCCTACCTTCCAGGGGAGACCGAAACCTGCGAGCTGGTGAAGATGTATTTCAGGCCTGAGTTGCGGGGCCTGGGCATTGGCAAGATGCTGCTTCAGCATTGTCAGGAGGAGGCCAGAAA
>Ga0172369_10002346_pt1 | contig 26143 bp, 25 predicted proteins | sample LakKiv25m_FD_114539 | JGI IMG/M metagenome (GOLD analysis project Ga0172369, IMG submission 114539) | Freshwater microbial communities from Kabuno Bay, South-Kivu, Congo - kab_022012_11.25m | ecosystem: Environmental > Aquatic > Freshwater > Lake | place: Democratic Republic of the Congo...
ATCATCATCTTTGCGGCTGTGATCGGTGGGCTGCTGAGCGGCTTATTCACGGGAACTGAGGCCGGCTCGGTGGGCTGTTTCGCCACGCTGGCGGTTGTGCTGGCCAGGCGGGCGCTCACCTGGAAGGGCTTTGTGAACTCGCTGAAAGACACAGTCCGGACATCGACCATGGTCATGTTGCTGGTGGCTGGGGCAGCTGTCTACGGGGAGTTTCTTGGTCTGACACGCCTCCCCATGCTTGTGGCAGACTGGGTGGTGGCACTTCCTCTGCATCCCGATCTTATCATGATCGGCATTTTGATCATCCTCATGATCATGGGCTGCTTTGTCGACGCTTTGGCCATGATTTTGCTGACCATACCCATTTTTTACCCGGCGGCAATGAAACTGGGCTTCGATGGGACATGGTTCGGGGTTATTATGACGCTGGCCCTTGGGATGGGGGTGCTGACACCACCTGTGGGTGCCAATGTTTACGTTGTGTACGCCATTGCCAAGGATGTACCGGTCATGACGATTTTCAGGGGGACGTGGCCTTACCTGATTGCCCTGTGGGTCTGTTGTCTCGTCCTGCTGCTTTTCCCCCAGGTTACCCTTTTCCTGCCCAGTTTTATTAAATAGGAACTCAGCGGAGATTGCTATGGGCGACACATTTACACACATAGGTGATATCTTGGCGAGAAATGCCAGAATGTACCCCAACGATGTCGCGCTTATCGAACGCATACCCGCCGAGAAGAAACGATCGGAAATCACCTGGAAGCAATTCGACGACCGGGCGAATCAATTTGCCAACGTTCTTTTGAAAAAGGGCATTCAGAAAGGCGACAAGGTCGTTCATTTCATGATGAACTCCATCGATTGGCTGGTGGCCTATTTCGGCATTGTAAGAACGGGAGCCTGGGTTGTACCGCTCAATTTTCGTTTTATGGCGGAAGACGTGAAGTACTGCTGTGACGTGGCAGAACCGAAGATCATCGTCTTTGATGAAGAATTTACGGACAGAATAACGGCCATAAGGGGTCTGCTTCCGACTGTAGAAGAATACATCTGTGTCGGTAACAAAACGCCCGCTTATGCACAGCCCTATGCAAAACTCTTCGCAGGGGCGTCTGCGGCGGCATTGAACGTAAAAATAGGTCCCCATGACGAATGCGGGCTCTACTTCACCTCCGGTACAACCGGCCAGCCAAAGTCAATCCTTCTCACCCACGACAACATGCTCTGGGCGTGCATCACGGAAAATGTCCACCACAGACAAACAAAACAAGACTGCTTTATCCTGATCCCGCCGCTTTACCACACCGGCGCCAAGATGCACTGGTTCGGAAGTTTTATCGTTGCGGGCAGGGCGGTCATTCTCAAAGGCATATCCCCCGAATCGATTCTCGAAGCGGTAAGCGAGGAGGGAGGGACCATCGTTTGGCTGCTGGTGCCGTGGGCCCAGGATATCCTCGTGAAATTCGAGAGCGGCGAACTGAAGCCGTCCGACTACAAATTGGACCAGTGGAGGCTCATGCACATCGGCGCGCAGCCGGTTCCGCCGTCCTTGATTAGAAAATGGAAAGAGCGCTTCCCCGCCATGGATTACGATACCAATTACGGTCTCAGCGAGTCCACGGGTCCCGGATGCGTCCATCTCGGTATCGGCAACGAACACAAGATCGGCGCCATCGGGATACCCGGTTTCAATTGGGAATTCAAGATCGTGGACGAGAATGGCCGGACCGTGAAGCAGCGGGATGTGGGAGAACTTTGCGTACGGGGGCCGGGTGTTATGAGAGAATACTACCGAAACCCCGAGGCAACAAAAAAGGCCCTCATTGACGGCTGGCTTTTTACGGGCGATATGGCGCGTACCGACGAAGACGGCTTCATCTGGCTCGTGGACCGCAAAAAGGACATCATCATCACGGGAGGAGAAAATATCTATCCTGTCGAGATTGAAGATTTCTTCCACGCCCACCCTGAAATCAACGACGTGGCCGCCATCGGTCTTGCCGACGAACGTCTCGGTGAAATTGTCGCCGTTGTCATCGAATCGAAACCAGGCGTGAGCCTTACGGAGGAAGACGTCGTAAAATTCGGAGCCTCTCTGCCAAAATACAAGAGACCCAGGAAGGTATTCTTCGGGAAAATACCAAGGAACCCAACCGGTAAAATTGAAAAACCGAAGCTGCGCAGGCAATACTCCGGGATCCCCGAGGCATTCAAAATCTGAACCCTTACCTTTTTCAAATCCTCCTTTGGCGGCATTTTATTGGAGGCAATGCGCAGCGGGAGTTTCTTCTTGACAAAAGGTTGCATAGCTGTATTATAGCTCTACCGGGAAAAATTCAGCAGCTTTTTTACGCTGGCCGCCGTAAAGACGCCCCGCTTGACGATCAGATCGAGGCCTTCCCTTTGCATCTCTTCTTGAAGACCAAAGATCTTACCTGGGTAAATAATGACCGGGAAACGTGAATGAATCACTTTCGTTCTCCCGGTGGGAAAAGGGGGTGCTCCGATGGAAGAAAAATTGGATTTTCAGCCCCGATCGTTTGCGGTCGTAGGCGCCGGCCCGGTCGGGTGCATTGTCGCCGCATTTCTGGCCAAAGGCGGATATGAGGTCACTTTATGCGACATCTTTCCGGAATTGCTCAAACCGGCCCTCAATCCCGGCATCGTCATCGAAGGGGCAGAAAATCTCCAGAAAGCGGTAACGAGGACCTGTACGAGCGTTGACGATCTTGCGGAATATCTTCCCGACGTCATCTTCCTGACCGTCAAGGCCAACGCCCTTCCGCTTATCGCCTCGGCCATAGAGGGTTTTTACAGAGAGGGGATCTATGTCGTAAGCTGGCAGAACGGAATAGACACTGAAGCGGTGATCGCCAAAACCTTGGGCGCCAAACCGGCGATGCGAGGCGTTGTCAACTGGGGCTGCGGCCTCGTCAAGCCGGGCCATGTCCATATGGCGTTCCATCACCCCCCCCACCTGTTGCAGGAGCTCGATCCCGCCTCCGCCGGCGCGGCGATCGCCGTCGCAAAGACCCTGACCGCCTGCGGACTGCCGACGAATCACACGAATAACATCAATTCGATGGTCTGGCGAAAGGCGATCCTCAACTCTTCGATGAATCCGGTCTGTGCGGCGACCGGTTTGACAATGGCGCAGGCCATGAACGATCCGATCGTCCTGCAGATCGTCGAATCGCTCGTGAAAGAGTGCATCGCCGTCGCCAGGGCCAACGAGATCGAGCTGGGCTGGAACTACTATCCCCAGGCAATCGAGTACATGAGGAAAGCCGGCGATCACAAGCCTTCCATGCTCATCGACATCGAAAATAAACGCCGGACGGAGATCGATTTCATGAACGGCAAGATCGTCGAATACGCCAGGCAGGCCGGGCTGGAAGCGCCTTACAACAGGACTCTGTGGGCCCTGGTCAAGGCGCTGGAACCGAAATAGAGTAATATGAACTCCCGCTCTGAGACATTTACACAACTTGAAAATCATGTCCCGGAAGCGCGCATTGTAGATTTTTCGGGGCACCCTTGCCCCCGCAGCGGAGCGCCCGCCGGGAAAACTGTCTGAGCGCGAAGCGCGAGTTTTTTCCCGGCAGCGAAGCGAGGAGGTGCAGGGTCGAAAAATGTACAGCGCGCAGAGGGAGCATGATTTTCAAAGAACTCGATCTGTGTTTGTCGGCGTGGACGTCGGCGCCTCCCGAACCAAGGTCGCTGCGCTCGATCCGGAGAAAAGACTCATCGGCCATGCCGTCGCCAAATCTGGGAACGATTTCAGCGCCGCCGCGGAGCAGTGTCTGGCGGTTTCGCTCGCGATGGCTGGTTCATCCCGGAAGGAGATAGCCGCGGCCGTTTCAACCGGATACGGGAGAAAAAACGTCTCCTTCGCCGCGGCGGAAAAAACGGAAATCAGTTGCCACGGCAAGGGGTGCTATCATTATTTCCCTTCGGCGATAAGCATTATCGATATAGGAGGCCAGGACAATAAGATCATCAAGCTGGACGGCGCGGGCCGCCGCACCGGCTTTAAAATGAATCGGAAGTGCGCCGCCGGGACGGGGGCTTTTCTCGAAGAGATGTCCGCCCGCCTGGACATTCCCCTCGAGAAGATGGACGGCCTGGCCAGGCAATCCCAAAATCTGGTCGAGCTGGGGAGTTACTGCACCGTCTTTTCGGCGACGGAGGTGCTGGAGAAGATCCGGCAGGGGAAAAAGGTCCCGGACATAGTCAAGGGTCTCTTTCTGTCCGTCATCAAGAGGGTCCTGGAGATGGATTCCCTCACGGAAAATATTGTCATGACGGGGGGGGTTGTGGCCCACAATCCGTTTCTCGTCGCCATGACCGAAGAAATGCTGGGAAGAAAGCTGCTCGTTCCCGAACATCCCCAGTTGACGGGCGCGATCGGCGCCGCGCTCTACGCCGTGGAAGCGGGCGGCACCGCATGTAGAGAATGAGGCCTTTGAAAATCATGATCCCTCCGCGCGCTGTACATTTTTCGACCCTGTAGCTGCTCGCTGCGCTGCCGGGAAAAAACTCGCGCCTTATGGCGCTCAAACAGTTTTCCCGGCGGGCGCTCCGCTGCGCGCACAGGGTGCAAGGGGGAGGGGGCTGGTTTGAAATCAGCCCCCTCCCCAAATCTACAATGCGCGCTTCCGGGATCAGATTTTCAATTTTCGCAAACGGCTCAAAACACGAGGTGCGACATGGCTCACTGGATGAATCTCGGCCAGATGGTGAAGGTGAACGCCAGGAAGTTCCCCGCCAAGACGGCGATCAAGGACAGGGCAAGAAGCCTCACCTATCCGGAAACAAACGGGCGCGCCAACCGGCTTGCGCAGAGCCTTCTCTCCAAGGGGCTTGGGAAGGGAGACAAGGTCGCCGTCCTCCTCGAAAACTGCCTTGAAATCATCGAGGTCTATCTGGCCACGGCAAAAACCGGCCTCGTCATCGTGCCGATAAACTTCCGGCTGGTGGGGAAAGATATCGAATATATAGTCAACAATTCCGACGCCAGGATGCTGATTGTCGATAATGAGTTCGTCCCGCTTATCGAGGAGATACGGCCGGGGCTCGGCAACATCGCCGCGGGCGGATATGTAGTGGTGGGCGGCAGGAGGGAGGGTTACGTCGAATATGAAAGCATGATCGAGGCTTCGCCGGACCGGGAACCGGAAGCCGCGGTCCTCCCGAAGGACCCGTGGATCCTGATCTACACCTCCGGGACCACCGGCAAGCCCAAGGGAGTAGTGCGTTCCCACGAATCGCACATCGCCTTCTATCTGCTCAATGCGGTAGACTCCGGATTCACCCCCCGCGACATCTGCCTCAATGTCATGCCTCTGTGCCATATCAACTCCACCTTCTACACCTTCACTTTCCTCTATCTGGGCGGCACGGCCTATATTCACCCGGCCCGGTCGTTCAAGGCCGAAGAGATCCTCGAGATCATCGAAAGGGAGAAGATCACCTTCATCTCGCTGATCCCCACCCATTACAATCTCATCCTGAACACGCCTCCCGAGGCGCGGCGCCGGAATGTCGGCTCCATCAGAAAGCTGCTGTGCTCCTCCGCCCCGGTCCGCAAGAACATGAAACTTGCCATCATGGATTTCTTCCCCGGCGTCGAGCTGTATGAGGCATACGGATCCACGGAAGCCGGCATCGTGACGATATTGAAACCGGAAGACCAGATGAGGAAGCTCGGGTCCATAGGCTACGAAGCGGTAGGCACCGATTTCGTGAAGATCATCAACGCGAAAGGAAACGAGGCCGCCGTCGGTGAGGTCGGGGAGCTCTACTCCCGCTCTCCGATGCTCTTCGACGGGTACTACAAGATGCCGGAAAAGACCGCCGCCTCTTTCCGGGAGGAGTGGTTCTCGGCGGGGGATATGGCCAGGCGGGACGAAGACGGATTTTATCAGATCGTGGACCGCAAGGACAATATGATCATCACCGGCGGCGAGCATGCCTATCCAAGCGAGGTCGAAGAGGTGATCGGGAGCCATCCCGCCGTCTTCGACACCGCGGTCATCGGCGTGCCTGACGAGAAGTGGGGCGAAAAGGTGGTCGCGGTGGTCATCCCCAAGGCGGAGGTGGATGAACAGACGCTCCTCGACTATTGCCGGGACAAGCTCGCCGCCTTCAAGCGGCCCAAGCAGATAATCTTCATAAAGGCGGAGGAGATGCCGCGGACGCCGACGGGAAAGATACTGCACCGCATCCTGCGGGACAGGTATTGCGGGTAACAGGAGCTTGAGAGGCTGTAATGAAACCTTTGGAAATCATTATCCCTCCACGCGCTGTACATTTTTCGTTCCGAAAAGTCTACAATGCGCGTTTCCGGGACATGATTTCCAAATTACGCATGGCTTTTAAATAGGAGAAGAAGACAATGGAACTGGAAGGGAAAAATGCGATCGTGACCGGCGCCAGTCTCGGGATCGGCAGCGCGATTGCGCTCGACCTGGCGAAAAACGGCGCGAACGTCGCGATCAACTATCGCCGGCACGACGCGGAGGCGAACGCGATCTGCGCCGAGATCGTGAATATGGGGCGGCGCGGCCTGGCGATCCGCGCCGACGTGGCGTCGTTCAAGGACGCGCAGGCGATGGCGGACGCGGTCGTCAGGGAATTCGGCCGCGTGGACATCCTGGTGAACAATGCCGGGGTGAACCGCGACGCGGTCATCTGGAAAATGACCGAAGAGCAATGGGACGAAGCGCTGGCGATCAACCTCAAGGGTTATTTCAATTACATCCGCGCCGCGGCGCCCCTGTTCAAGGACCAGGGCAGCGGCAAGATCGTCAACGTCACGTCCATCAACGGGATCCGCGGCAAGTTCGGACAATCGAATTACACCGCCGCCAAGGCCGGCATTATCGGCCTCACCAAGACGGTCGCGCGCGAGCTGGCCAAGTTCAACGTGAATTGCAATGCGGTTGCACCCGGCCTGATCGAGACCGAGATGATGAAAGCGGCGCCGGAAGACGTGAAGCAGAAAGCGCTTGCAGAAATAGTGCTGGGCCGGCTCGGCAAGCCGGAGGAAGTCGCGTGGCTCGTGACGTTTCTGTGCTCCGAAAAGGCGCGTCACATCACCGGCGAGGTGATCAAGGTGGACGGCGGGCAGTACATATAAGGTGTATAAATTTGGGAATCATGCTCCGGAAGCGCGCATTGTAGATTTTTCGGGGCACCCTGCCCCCGCAGCGGAGCGCCCGCCGGGAAAACTGTCTGAGCGCGAAGCGCGAGTTTTTTCCCGGCAGCGAAGCGAGGAGGTGCAGGGTCGAAAAATGTACAGCGCGCAGAAGGAGCATGATTTCCAGAGATCTCAAGAATTGTAGCTGGGAGGATGCAATGCGTGAAGCGGTGATTATCGATGCGGTGCGCACGCCGGTCGGCCGATACGGCGGCGCGTTGAAGGATGTGCGTTCGGATGATCTGGCGGCGCTCTGCATTGCGGAGCTCGTCAAACGGAGCAAGCTCGACCCGAATTCGGTCGAGGACGTCATACTGGGCTGCGCGAATCAGGCGGGCGAAGACAATCGCAATGTCGGCCGGATGGCGGCCCTGCTCGCGGGCCTGCCTTATTCGGTCGCCGGGCAGACGATCAATCGCCTGTGCGGCTCTGCCTTGAACGCGGTCAACAGCGCGGCGCAGGCGATCAAAACCGGCGAGGGAGATGTATTTGTCGCGGGCGGCTGCGAATCCATGACGCGCGCGCCGTTCGTTTTCCTGAAAGCGGATTCGCCGTTCCCGCGCGAGGTCAAGGTGTTCGACACGACGATCGGCTGGCGCTTCACGAATCCAAGGATGGCGATGCCGTACGCGAAAGAAGGGATGGGCGACACGGCGGAAAATTGCGCGCAAAAGTACGGCCTCACCCGTTTGGAGCAGGACGAATTCGCGTTGGCGACGCAAAAGAAATGGGGCGCGGCGCACGCGGCGGGAAGATTCAACGACGAACTCGTGCCGGTCGCGATCCCGCAGAGAAAAGGCGAGCCGGTTGTCGTGAACAAGGACGAACACCCGCGCCCCGAAACGACGCTGGAACAACTCGCCAAACTGCCGCCAGCCTTCAGGAAAGACGGCACCGTCACGGCCGGAAACTCCAGCGGCATCAACGACGGCGCGGCGGCTGTTTTGTTGATGGAAGCCGAAACCGCCCGGCGGCTCGGCTGCAAGCCGCTCGCGCGCGTTGTCGCCGGCGCGGTTGCGGGAGTCGATCCGTCGTATATGGGCCTGGGGCCGATTCCGGCGACGCGCAAGGCGTTGGAACGCGCCGGGTTGAAGATCGGCGATATCGATTTGATCGAACTCAACGAAGCATTCGCCGCGCAGGCAATTCCCTGCATCCGCGAACTGGGGATGGATCCGGCGAAGGTGAATGTCAACGGCGGCGCGATCGCGATCGGCCACCCGCTCGGTTCGACCGGCGCGCGCATCCTCACGACGCTGGTGCACGAGATGAAGCGGCGCGATTCGCGCTATGGCCTGGTCACAATGTGCATCGGCGTGGGGCAGGGGATCGCGACGATTGTCGAGCGTGTCTAAACGCTATGTCTATGTTGTTTCCGGCATCCGGCCTTTTTGCGAAGCCGCCTATGTTGTTTCAAGCATCCCGAATGCCTTCGCGTCGACCAGTTTGATGCCGTTTTTCAGGAGTATCTCGATCGCTCTGTCGTTGTCGCTGAAATGGAAAATCATGACCGCCTTTTTCGATGAAAACCCGATAAAGGCGTACATGTAAATCACATGGACCTTCGCTTTGTGCAGCGGCTTCAGGAGCGCCGCGAGCCGGCCGGGCTTGTCTTCTATCTCGGCAGCCACAACCTCGTCCACTTTCGCGGGGATCTGTTTTTCCATCAGGATGCGCCTGGTTTTTGCCAGGTCGGAAACGAGGAGCCTCAGGATTCCAAATTCGCCCGTATCGACGAGATTCAGGGCCCGCAGGTTTATCCCCGCATCTCCAAGGGTCCTGGTAATGTCCAGCAAACGGCCGGGGGAATTTTCAATCGGGATGGCGATCTGTTTCAGTTTCATGTCAGCCTCCAATATTTTTTTCTTTCTTCTCCGCAGTTTAAATTGTATAATTACAACAAAAAGGGCCTCGGGCAGCCAACCCGCCCCGACAGCTCCCCTATATCTCTCCACGCCCGCCGATGTCAAGCAGCTTGCTGCGGCCCTTTTTGCCACTCTTTGGGTAACATTTAATTTGGAACAATTCGGGCAATTAGCCGTTTTTGATGTCATCCAACCCCTGGAATGACTTGTTTCTTGAAGGAAGGAGGTGAGGAAACGAAGAAGCGGGGCAGGATCGGGCGAGTTCTGCCCGGAGGATAGCAGCAGCCGGATAAGTCGCGGTAACGGAATCCGAAAGGGAACCAAAAGCTCATTAAAAAAGGAGGGAAACCACAATGGCGAAAGAAAAAAGATTCCCTTATGCCAGGGAAGTCAAGGTGCCACCGGAGCTCGAAGGTTGGGAGGAGATGTATCCGCCTCACCGCCTCTTCTCGGAAGAGAGGCGGGAATGGGAGGATAAGGAGTTCTGGTACCAGGATAAGATCCATGCTCCCGAACCCATGCCTCCTCTCGACGAGATCTTCCATCAGGCCTGGCAAATCTCCCTTGCCCAGCATACCACCAGGATATTCTGCATCCCCCCCGCCCAGGGCATTTGCCAGAGGATGCTCGGTTGTTACATGTATATCTGCGCCATCGAGCCGCCGCCGGAAGCAGTGATCGGAGAGAAGGCCCAGCGCTTCGGTCAGCGGGTCTTCCCCGTCTTTGCCAACTACGAAAAGCTATGGGACGAGTGGCTCCCCAGGTTCCAGGCCCTGGGGCGAGAGCTGGAAGCAATCAAGGTGCCCGCAGAGCTGCCGAGGTTTACGCCCGATATGGACTTCGGCGCCCACATCCCGCCCGTTTCGGCCGCCCACGAGTTGATGGAGGCCTTCAACAATGCTATCAATATCATGTATCGGGGCTGGCAGTACCATTTCAACTACCTGAACCTCAGTTACCTGGCCTACCTGATGTTTGTCGAGGCGGCTCAAAAAATCTTCCCGGGAATCAGCCTGAGCGCTATCGGCAAGATGGTGGCCGGCGCCGAGGTTTCGATGTTCCGCCCGGAGGAGGAGCTTTGCCGGATGGCCAGACTGGCTCATGTCGAACCCAAGGTTGCCGACATCCTCAAGGGCGCCCGCCCGGCGACGAACAAAATGGAGAGTCTCCGCGAGACGGACGCCGGCCGGAAATGGATGGAGGAGTGGAACAGGATAAAAGACCCCTGGCTCTACGTCTCCTGCGGCAGCGGCTGGTTCCACCATGAGGGGAGCTGGATCAGCAAGCCGGATGTGCCTTTCAGCTACCTGAAGGGCTACCTGGAGCGTCTGGACAAGGGAGAGAAGATCGAGAGGTCGCTCACGGCCATCGCCGATGCCAGGGAAAGGCTGATCGAAGAGTATCAGAGGCTCATCAAGACGCCGGAGGACAGAAAGTCGTTTGCTGACGCCCACGCCAACGTCAGGACCATCTACACGTACGCAGAGAACCACCTGTTCTGGGTGGAACACTGGTTCCACACCATCTGGTTCGACAAGATGAGAGACTTTGCCAGGCTCTTTGTCAAGCAGGGCGTACTCAAGGATGAGGAAGATTTTTTCATGTTCAACCGCCTCGAGGTTCCTTATCTGATCGAGGACATGGCGAGTTCCTGGGCCCTGGGTGAAAACATCCCCACGCTGAAATGGGCAGACAAGGCAGCCAGGCGCAAGAAAATCCTCCAGGCGGCCGCCAAGTGGAATGCACCGCCGGCCCTGGGAGTGCCTCCGGAAGTCGTAGCGGAACCGTTTACGGTCATGCTGTGGGGCGTTACCACGGACAAGGTACAGGACTGGCTGGCAGGGGCCGAGGCGAAACCGGGAGAAGTGAACGAACTGAAGGGGTTTGCCGCTTCCGCCGGCATCGTGGAGGGGCCGGCCCGGGTGCTCAAGCTTCTCGAGGAAATCGTGACCTTGCAACCGGGGGAGATAATGGTAGTTCCCAACACGAACCCCGCCTGGGCCCCGGTGTTCTCCAAGATCAAGGCCGCCGTCACCGACATCGGCGGGATCACCTCCCATGCGGCCATCGTCTGCCGCGAGTACGGCTTGCCGTCGGTAACGGGCACGGGCAATGCCACTTCGCTGATCAAGACCGGAGATTTGATCAAGGTCGACGGAGATCGGGGAGTGGTCGCTATCGTCAAGCGGGCGAACGAATAGGACGCAAGCGTTCAGCCGCACCCTGGCGAAGGTTTCTCCGCGAAGCCTTCGCCAGGCCTCCCGCTCTCGACCTCCGGCCTATGAGCGTATGCAGATGAAACCCTCATGACGGCCTGCCGTCACAAAAGATGATGAAAATACCCCCTCCCTCCGCGGGGGATAGATGAATCTTTCCTCCCCTTTGACGGGGGATATACGAATCTTTCCTCCCCTTTGACGGGGGAGGGTCGGGGTGGGGGTGAAAGGCATTTTTTGGTTAAAATTCGGCGATCCGGCGGGAGCAAATTGTGAACCGCCGGATTTCATAAAGGGGTGAAGATATGGCTTACGTATTGGGATTCGAGCAGGTAACCAGATTTTCCCTTCCCGCGGTAGGCGGCAAGAATGCCGGCCTGGGCGAGATGCTGAAGGCCGGCATCCGGGTGCCGCCGGGCTTTGCCGTCACCACGGACAGCTACCTTCAATTCATTAACGAGGCAGGGCTTTTCGATAAGATTCAAAATATCCTGGCCGATGTAAACCCCGACGATGTGGCATCTCTCGATCATGCCGGCAACGCAATAAAAAGTTTGATTGGCAACGCCACCCTGCCCCCTGCCGTCGCGGCGGCAATAAGGGAAGGCTATGCCGGGCTGTGCGAGAAATGTCAGGTGAAAGATCTGCCCGTTGCGGTGCGTTCCAGCGCCACAGCCGAGGATCTGCCGACGGCGAGCTTTGCCGGGCAACAGGACACCTATCTGTGGGTCAAGGGCATTGACAACGTCCTCGGAATGATCCAGAGCTGCTGGGCCAGCCTGTTTACCCCGCGGGCCATCAGCTACCGGATCAAGATGAACTTCCCGCACGAGAAGGTGCTGATCGGCGTCGGCGTGCAGAAGATGGTGAACGCGAGAGCCGCGGGGGTCATGTTCACCCTCAATCCGATCAACGGCGACCCTTCAAAGGTGATGATAGAGGGCAGTTGGGGATTGGGAGAGACTGTAGTATCGGGCGCGGTGACCCCGGATGAATTCATCGTCGACAAGGTCGTCTTTGAGATCAGCGGGAGAACGATATCGCCCAAGACCGTCGAATGCGTGTATGACGGCGAAACGGGCGTGACGCACTGTGAAGTGGCCTCAGACCGGCAGATTATTCCCTGCTTAGACGACCGGGAGGTAAAAGAGCTGGTCAGGGTGGCCAAGCTGATCGAAGACCACTACGGCTCCCCTCAAGATATAGAATGGGCCGTCGACCGGGATCTTCCTTTTCCGGAGAACATCTTTATCGTGCAGAGCCGACCGGAGACGGTCTGGAGCAGGCGACCCCAGGAGCCTTGCCTGGGCGGAAAGACCGCCTATGAGATGCTGATGGAAAAGGCCATGGCGACGGTCAGGATCCGGCTGTAGGAAGATGGAAAGAGAAGCCCTCAAGAAGGCCATTCTCGCCTATATGGAAAACCACAACACCCTCTCGTTGGCGACGGAAAAAGACGGAATTCCCCATGCCGCCACGGTATTCTACGTCAATATCGGCTTCGAGATCTACTTCCTGAGCAGCCCCGCGACGCGGCATGGGGAGCACCTTGACCGCAATCCGAGGGTGGGGGCCGCCATAGACGAGGATGATTCCAACTGGCTTTTGATCAAGGGCATCCAGATCGAGGGCAGGGCGACAAGCATGGGCGGGATAGGGGAAAACGGACGCATCGCCCTGGCCTATGTAAAGAAATTTCCAGCCGTGCGGGATTTTCTCTTTTCACCTGAAAAGCTGGGCGAACTCATAGCAGGCAAGGTAAGCGGGGCGCGTTTCTACAAACTGACCCCGGAACGGATATTCTTTATCGACAACGAAAGGGGATTCGGGAGGCGGGAAGAGCTGGCCCTCTCCGGCAGCGACCGATTCAACTCGCAAGGATAAATATCCCTTGACAAGCCCCCCCCGGCATCCCTATAAATTTGCCATCCGGGGAAATCCCCTGTTCAGCCGCGCCATAGAAGTCAGATAAGATCGAAGCCAGATGGAAAGCAAAGTGATCCATCGACAGGCATTTTCAAAACAATCAAAGGAGGGATCATGAGCGCAAGCAACGAAGCAAAACCCATCGACGACCTTCGCAGCTACATCGCCGCCCTGGAGGCCCACGGCGAATTGCACCGGGTCAAGACCGAGGTGGACTGGAAATTCGAGCTCTGCCACATCTCGAAGGTCAACGAAGAAAAGAAAGGACCGGCGCTGTTTTACGAAAAGGTCAAGGATTACGACATCCCGGTATTCACCAGCGCCTTCACGACCGCGAGGCGCATGGCCATCGCCCTGGGCCAGGACCCGTCCCTTTCGATGAGCCGGTTGTCCAAGAAATGGATGGAACTGACCACCAAGCAGATGATCAAGCCGGAGTTCGTCGAAAAACCGCAGGTAATGGAGAACGTCATCGAAGGCGAGGCCATAGATATCGAGATGTTCCCTTCGCCCTGGTTTTATCCCGACGACGGCGGGCGCTTTTTCGTCACCGCCGGCTTCCTGGTGACCCGTGATCCGGACACCGGCTGGACCAATCTGGGCACCTACCGCTCCCAGGTGCTGGGCAGGAACATCCTGGGCTCTCAGATCATCAAGGGCAAGCACGGCGACATGCACATGAAGAAATACCAGGAACGCGGCGAATTGATGCCCGCCGCCTACGTGGTGGGCACCGATCCGGTGTTGTTTCTGACCGGCTCCACGCTGGTCAGCGCGCAGACGGATGAATACGACGTGGCGGGCTCGCTGCGCGGCGCCCCGATCAAGGTGTTCAAGTCGGACCTGACGGGGCTCACCCTGCCGGCCACCGCCGAGATCATCGCCGAGGGCTGGATCGACCCGAACGAAGTGATGGAAGAGGGCCCCTTCGGCGAATACACCGGCTACTATTCGGGCAGCAAGGGCAAGGATTTTCCCAAGCCGGTGCTGCGCATCGCGCGCATCCTGCACCGCAACAAGCCCGTGATGTGGGCGACTACCGTGGGCAAGCCGATCAACGACATCCACATGATCCAGTCCTTGAACCGCACCGCGACGCTCTGGTACGACCTCGAGACCATGAAGGTGCCGGGGATCCAGAGCGTCTACATCCCGCCCGAGGCCTGCGGCCGGTTCTGGGTCGTGGTGTCGGTCAAGCAGATGTACCCGGGCCACTCCAATCACGTCGGCAATGCCGTCATAGCCACCACCACCGGCCATTACGGCGTCAAAGGCGTGATCGTCGTCGATCACGATATCGACGCCGAAGACTGGGACCGCATCTGGTGGGCGCTGGCGACCCGCTTCGATCCGAAGCGCTCGGCCCAGATCATCGACCGCGGGCGCTCCACGCCGCTCGATCCCGGCCTGCCGATCGAGGCGCGCGACATCACCAGCCGCATCATCCTCGACGCCTGCACGCCCTATGAATGGACCAACAAACCCAACGAGATTTTCATGGACCGCGCCGTGCTGCAGAAGGTATCCGACCGCTGGAACGAGTACGGCTTTGCCGGCGCGAGCCCGGTGGCCGGGATGATCCACCGGCTGACCCGGCCCGAGGTCAAGAAGCCGGCCAAGTAGGCTTCCCGCCCCCACCCTCCCCTCTCCTCGGGGGGGGAGGGATAAAGGGAGGAGGCACAGGGCCGAAAAAGGTTGGGCGCGCGGAGGGTGCATAATTTTCAAGGGTCTCTGAAAGCCATCGCCGGCCGCCCGGCGGCCAGACAAACGCAAAGGGAAGGACGTTCCGCGACATGGGCAAGAAAGGCATTGTCATCGTCTGCAATCTGGACACCCGCGGCGAGGAGATCGTCTTCGTCAAGCAACTGATCGCCGACCGCGGCCACGAGGCCATCCTGCTCGATTTCAGCATGGAAGAGCCGCCGCCGTTTCCCGGCGACATTACCACCGAGGAAGTGGCGGCGCGCGGCGGGCTGCCGATCGAAACAGTGCGGGAGAAGTACCGCACCGACCGGGACGCCGCCACCGACAACCAGATCCGGGGCGCGGCGGCGATTATCGACGAGATGGTCAGGCAGGGACGCATCCAGGGCATTATCGGCATCGGCGGTGCCACATCCACGCTGGTGGCCACCTCGATCATGAAGCGGCTGCCTTTCGGCATGCCCAAGCTGATGGCCTCGCCGATGGCGGCGCACCCGGCCTACATCGACAAGTACGTCGGCACCCACGACATCACCATGCACCACACGGTGCTCGATATCGTGAAGATGAATCCGCTCCTGAAGGCGCAGATCGTCAACGCCGTCGGCGCCGTCTGCGGCATGGTGGAGATGACCCAGGGGACCCGCTTCGTCTTCGACAGGCCCTGTGTGGCGGTCACCTCCTTCGGTTTCGCCGAGATGGCGGTGCAGGCCGCGCTCGGCATGCTCGAGGAGGCCGGCTTCACGCCGATCGTCTGCCATGCGCAGGGCAAGGGCGACAGGGCGATGGAAGAGATGATCCGCGCCGGCGCCTTTCACGGCGTGCTGGACATCTGCACCGGCGGGATCATGGAAAACCTCTTCAAGGGCAACCGCGATCCCGGCCCGGAGCGGCTGACGGCGGCCGTGGAAACCGGGATCCCCATGGTGCTGGCGCCCTGCGGCCTGGATATCCTCTCCTATGGCGGCCGCCCCGACATGCTGGAGAAAACCAGGGACCGGCCGCAATTCGTGCAGGACGCCCTGCGCGTCCAGGTCCGCACCACCGCCGCCGAGCTGCGCCGGGCCGCCGACGTGATTGCCGAGAGGCTCAACCGCTCCCGGGGCCCCTGGACCTTCCTGATCCCGCTCAAAGGCTGGTCGTCGCTGGACAAGGAAGGACGGCCTATTTACGATCCGTCCGCCGACGCCGCCTTCGCCGCCCGCCTGAAGGAAAGGCTCGCCGAGCCGGAACGGGTCAAGGAGGTCGATTTGCATCTTTACACACCGGAATTTGCCAGGCTTGCCGTGGACGAATTCATCCGGCTGTATGCGGGAGCGCAAGCGCCGCCGGCGAAGCCCCCGGCGGCCGCGGAGGCAGAGCAGTGATCCGGCCGTGGCCCCTGATCGCCTCGGAGCAGGTGTACGACGCCGGTCTGCTGAAGCTGGCGCGCGACCGCGCCCGCTCGCCGCGCACCGGGGGCGAGCGCGACTTCCACGTGATTAGGACGGCGGACTGGCTGATGGCCGTGCCGCTGACCGAGGACAAAAAGCTGGTGATGGTCAGGCAGTATCGGCACGGTTCGCGCGAGCTCAGTCTGGAGGTGCCGGGCGGGCTGCACGACGGCGGCACGGCGCAGGAAACCCCGGAGCAGGGCGCGGCGCGCGAGCTGGCGGAGGAAACCGGCTACGGCGGCGGCGTCTGGTCATTTCTTGGGCAATTGCGGCCGCAGCCCGCGCTGTTCACGAACCGCGCCTGGATTTACCTGGCGCGGGACGTGCGGCCGGCGGGCGCGCCGAAACCCGACGCGGGCGAGGACATCGAGGTGGTGCTGCTCGATCCCCGCGAAATCCCGGCGCGGATCGCCAACGGCGAGATCAACAACGCCATGACCGTCGCCGCCCTGGCGCTGGCGCGCTGCGGCGGATATCTGTGACCGGCCCCGTCCCCATCCCCCCGCCACCGGAGAAAAAGCCCGCCGGCAGCCGTTCGGCCCGACTTGCGCCGCTATTGCGTCTTCGAAAAAAATCAAATACGCTTGAAAAAAATGTGGAATGATGTCAATTGTTATATATGGAACGGATGCTTTTATGAGCTGGGACACAGCCTGGGGATTGTCTGATGGCAAAAAGCCACCATTATGGTCTCGATTTTTGCCCGGCATTCCGGGAGTGGCTAATCGCCGGCAAGCAAGCCAAGCGGACCGAAACCCTTTCTCCCCGCGTAGACGAACGCCTCATGAAGATGGGGGTTGAGCCATGAAGAAACAGAGGAAAACCACCAGGACCATCAAACACTCCGCACCGACCACAGCCGATACCCACTTTCCGGTTGATTATTCCCTCTGGCTGACCGGCCTGAAGGATCGAATCTCCACCGCCCGAAACCGAGCCGCCCTTTCCGTCAATCAAGGGTTGATCCGGCTCTATCACCAGATCGGCGCAGAGATTCTAGAGCGGCAGACCCGACAGGGATGGGGGGCGAGGGTGATTGATCGCCTGGCCGCCGATCTCCGGGACGCCTTCCCGGATATGAAGGGATTCTCCAGCTCCAATATGAAATACATGAGATTTTTCGCGCAGATGTGCCCTGATCTTCAAATTGGTCAGCAGCCTGCTGACCAATTGCCCTGGTTCCATCTCGTCACTCTCCTCACGAAGGTCTCCGATCCTGCCGCGCGTGAGTGGTATGCAGCCCAGACAATCCGGCACGGCTGGTCTCGACCCACGCTCGATGTGCATATCAAGAACCAGCTCCATCTGCGCCAGGGGAGCGCTGTCACCAACTTCGACCGGCGGCTCCCGGAACCCCATTCCCTGCTTGCCGGCGAAGCCCTGAAAGACCCTTATCTTTTTGATTTCCTCGACCTCGGAAACGAAGCCCATGAGCGTGATATCGAAAATGCACTCATTCGCCACATCACACGGTTTCTTCTGGAGCTGGGCGCCGGCTTCGCCTTCGTCGGCCGTCAGTTTCGCCTTGAAGTCGGGGGAGATGAGTTTTTTATCGATCTCCTCTTCTACCACACCCGTCTCAAGTGCTATGTGGTCGTTGAACTCAAGGCCACCGCCTTCAAGCCGGATCACGCCGGGCAGCTCAATTTCTACCTTGCTGCCGTGGACGCCCAAATCAAAGCCCCGGACGACGCGCCCACGATCGGCCTTCTGCTGTGCAAGACGAAGAATCGCCTGGTCGCCGAATACGCCCTTTCCGGCATCGAAAAGCCAATGGGGGTGGCCGAATACCAACTCGTCCGCGCCCTTCCCGAACCGTTGGACACCGCTTTGCCCACCATTGAGCAGATCGAGCAGGAGCTTTCGGTCGATCTGCCACCAGCGGTCTAACCCAAGAGCAGTTCCGGCAGGAATACGGGAAGGAACTGGAGAAACTGATGTGATAAAAGAATTAGACACCGTCGTTCTTGCTCGGGATCTTCCCGAGCATCACCTCAAACGGGGAGACATCGGTGCGGTTGTGGATTCTTACAAGGAAGGGAATTCCTTCGAGGTGGAATTCATAACCGGCCGCGGCGATACTGTGGCAGTAGTCACACTCGACAACACGGACATACGGCAGATGAAGAGCGAGGAGATTCTACACGTGCGGAAACTGCAGGCTGCATAAACGGGCACTGGGGCGGGCTATCCGGCCCCGCCTGCTATACTTTTCAGCCCATAATCGTGGAAGGTCTTCCGCCTATGACCGAAGAACCAAATATACGATCCGGCTCTGCTTTGGTATCTGCAAATGGTCAAGTTAAGATACGAGGGTTGACGCTCTCATAAAAAGTCGATTTTGCTCTCTTTCGTCATTCCGTGCTTGACAGGGAGCCTACCCCGTACTTGATACGGGGGAATCCAGTGTTTTCAAGGTGTTCTGGACCCCGGCGCCTACGCCGGTCTTGATCCGGGGTTCGCCGGGGTGACGCTTCAGGTGACTTTTTTTACGAGAGCGTCAATAATTACCCGATGATGGAGCGGCAGGAAGTGATATGTTAAGAAAAGACCTGGAAAAGGCGCTGCGATTTTACTATATCACCGACGACGAGGCGTCCGGCCTGCCGCCGGCGGCGCAGGTGGAAATTGCCATCGAGGCCGGGGCGACATTGATCCAGTACCGCCGGAAGAACTTTTCGCTCGAGTTTTTCGACGAGGTTGCCGCGATCCGGGAGCTGGCCGGACGCAACTCGGTTCCTTTTCTGGTGAACGACGACGTCCTGCTGGCCAGGGCTGTTGCGGCCGACGGCGTTCACCTGGGACAGACGGATGAAAGCCCGGCCCTCGCCCGTCGCATCCTCGGCCCGGACGCGATCGTGGGGGTGTCGGTTTCCAATTTACGGGAGCTCGAACACACTGACCTGGCGTCGTGCGATTATATGGGGACAGGACCGGTTTTCGGAACCAAGACCAAGAAGGACGCCAAACCGGCCTGCGGCCTGGACGGCCTGGCGACGGTCGTCCGGGCGACGGCCCTGCCGGTGGTCGCCATCGGCGGGATAGACGCCCAAAACGCCTTCGCCTGTTTCCGGCACGGGGCCGCAGGCGTGGCGGTGATCAGCTATATTTCCCGGGCCGCTGATCCCCTGCAAAACGCCCGCAAGCTCGCGGAGATTTGCCGTAATCCGCCGCCCGCCGACCTGATGGCGAGAGCTTGAATAATCTCCCCTCCCCCTTGACGGGGAGGGTTCGGGTGGGGGTGGAAAGAAGAGGTGAAATTGAGAATGGAAATGCAAGCAGAAAAGAAGTCGGCAGGCAACACCCGCAAGGCCGCCTATGCGGTGGTCCTGGTCGCCATCGGGGTCGCGCTGGCGCCCTATACCTCCTTCCCCGTCGGGATCGCCAAGGTCAATCCCACCCAGCATTTCATAAACGTCCTCGCGGCCGTCCTGCTGGGACCCTGGTGGGCCGTCGTCGTCGCCGCCGTCATCGCGGTCCTGCGCAATGTGCTGGGCGTCGGAACGCTGCTGGCGTTTCCCGGCGGGATGATCGGCGCGCTCCTGGCAGGCCTGCTCTACCGCTATACCCGCAACGTCTTCGCCGCGGCCGGCGGCGAGATCGCCGGCACCGGTTTCATCGCGCCGGTCGCCAGCGCCTTTCTGATCGCGCCTTATCTCATGGGCAAGATGATCCCGCTTTTCGCGCTGGTCCCGTCCTTTCTGGCAAGTTCCGTTGCCGGCGCCGTCCTGGGCGTCCTGGCCGTCGAATTGCTGCGGCGCGCCGAACTGATTGAGAGGCCGGAAAAGAAGCGGTGAAATCCCCTTTTCTGATCGAGCTCGAGGCGGTGCGCTACGCATATCGCAACAGCGGTGCGGACCGGATCCTCGACGGTATCAATCTGCAAATCCGCCCGGACGAATACCTGCTCGTCTGCGGCGCGAGCGGTTCCGGCAAATCCACGCTTTGCCGGACGTTCAACGGCCTGATCCCCCATTTTTTCGGCGGGTCGCTCGCAGGCGACATCCGCGTCGCCGGCATCCCGACCGCGGAGCAATCCATCGGCGCGCTCTTTACAAAGCTGGGCATGGTCTTCCAGAACCCGGAGGCGCAGCTCTTCAACCGCACGGTGGAGCAGGAGATCGCCTTCGGCCTGGAGAGCGCCGGCCTGGAACGAGGCGAAATCGGAAAGAGGATCGCGGAAGCGGCGGCGGCCGCTGGGATCGAGGACCTGCTGCCGAAAAACCCCCATGAACTTTCCGGCGGCCAGCAGCAGCTGGTGTCGATCGCCGCGATCCTGGCGCTGAGACCACGGGCCATCATCCTCGACGAGCCCTACGCCAATCTGGACCCCGTCAATGTCCGCCGGGTCAGGGCGGCCCTGAAGAAGATCCATCGCGGCGGCATCGGCGTCATCGTCAGCGAACACCGGCTCGCCCTGACGGCCGCCGACGCCGGGCGGATGGTCGTCCTCCATCGGGGCCGGATCGTCCTCGACGGCCCGCCGGAGGAGATCCTCAGGCGGGATGTGGAAGGCTACGGCCTCGAATTGCCCCTCGCCGTCGCCGTGGGCCGCCGGCTGGGCCTGGAGAGGCCGCCGCTGGAGATCGACGCCCTCCTGCCCCTGCTTACGGGGAAAACGGCCGGAGACGCCGCATCGGCCGCGCCGCCGGCATCCGAAAAGAGTGGTCCCGCGACGGTCCTGAGCGTCGATGGGATTTCCTTCGCCATCGACGGCAGGCCCATCCTGCGCGATGTCAGCTTTTCACTAAGGGAAGGGGAATGCATGGCTGTCGTCGGCGCCAACGGCGCGGGGAAGACCACGCTGCTCAAGCATCTCAACGGCCTCCTCCGTCCCGCCCGGGGTACGGTCACGGTGCTGGACAGGCCGACCCGGGGGCTCAAGGTCTCGCAACTGGCCCGCTGGGTGGGAATAGCCTTTCAGAACCCCAACAGCCAGTTCTTCAAGCTCTCTGTCTGGGATGAGATCGTCGTGGGGGCGCAGGCGCTCGGCTGCTGCGACGAGGCCTGGCTCAGGGAGCTGGTGCGGCTCTTCGAGCTGGAGCCCCTGCTGGCGCGGGCGCCCTACCGCCTGAGCGAAGGAGAAAAGAAGCGGACGGCGTTCGCCGCCGCTCTGGCGGCGCGGCCGGCGATCCTGGCCCTGGACGAGCCGACCGCCGGCCAGGACCTGTTTTTCCGGCGCTCCCTGGGGCGGCTGTTTGCGGAACTGAGGCGGCGTGGCCAGGCCGTCCTGCTGATCACGCAGGACCTCTCCTTCGCCGAGCAATACGCCTCGCGCTGGCTGCTCCTGGCCGAAGGCGAGATCGTCGCCGACGGCCCGCCCGATGAGGTCATGAGAAACCGGGCGGCCATGGAGCGGGCCCACCTGGAGCCGACCGACCGGTTCCGGCTTTCCGGATTTCTGCAAAACCTGAACGGGAACGGCATCCGAGAGGTATCCCGGCCATGAGAAATTCGCTCGACCCCCGCACCAAGCTCATCCTGGCGATTTTTTACACCGTCCTGGTGGTCGCCTCGAAAGGGCTTCGCTGGCTCCTGCCGGAATGGGGGGCGCTCGTCGCCCTGCTCCTTGTCATCGGCAAGGGGCGGGATTACATATACTGGCTGAGGTTCTCGCTCCCGATGGCCCTTTTCTTCGGAGGGGTGACCTGGTGGACGGCCGGACTCGACAGCGGCCTGCGGGCGGCGCTTACGTTGATTATTCTCGTCTCGGTCTTTTTCGTCTTCTTCCAGACCACCGCCCCTGAGGACCTGGGGAATTCGCTGGTGAAGATCGGCCTCCCCTACCCGGTCGCCTTCGTCTTCAGCACCTCGCTGCAGTTCGTGCCGGTGATCGGCCGCAAGGCCAGGACAGTTCTGGACGCCCAGCGTTCCCGCGGCATCCCCCTGGAGGTGGGCTGGTCCGCCCTGCGGCACTACCCGGCTTTCCTGGGACCGCTTCTGATCCAGGCTTTTCAACTGGCGGAAGAGCTCGCCGCCGCGATGGAGGCCCGCGGCTTCGGCCGTCCCGGCCGGACCTTCTACCGGGATTATCGCCTGGGCGGGGTCGACTGGGCGGCGATAATCGTTTCGCTGCTGGCGCTGATCGCCTGCCTCGCGGTGTAGCGCCTCCGGGGGTGAAACTCGACGTGACCCAAGGCGGCGTCGGCCATGCATGGCGGCGCGGCGCCTCCCGGGTGAAACGCCTGCGAAGGCCCACAATGTTCGCCGGGACGGATTGCCCCTCCGACGCCGCTCCCCACGAGAGAGAAGACGATCTTCCCTTTCATTGGACGGGGGGCTCAGGGCGGGGGCTTTACCGCGGGAAGAGAGGTATTTTGAGATGGAAAAAGCGGAAGCGATCCGACCGTATTTGAACAGGCGCACGCTGATCCTCGGGGAGGTGAAGGCCGGCAAGACCGCTCGTACGCTCGAAATTCTGCACGCATTTATTCGGGCCGGATATGCAGACCGGATCGCCGTCATCGACATGGCGCCGGAGATGATCGGCGGCGTCGGCGGCAAGCTGAGCCTGCCGGCGGATATGCCCGTTCTGTACCTGACGACGGCCATCGCGGCGCCGCGCCTGACCGGCGTCGACGAAGCAGATATCCATCGCCTGGCCCGTCAAAACGCCCTCGCCGTCGAAACGCTATTTGCTGAGTTAAGGCGGCAGCCCAAAGAGATCCTCTTTGTAAATGATGCCAGCCTGTACCTCCAGGCCGGCGATCCAGACATGTTTCTGTCGATCCTCGCCACCGCCTCCACCCAGATCGTCAACACCTATTTCGGCGGCACGTTCAAGGATTCGGCCCTGACCCGCCGGGAAAAACGACTGACGGAGGCCCTGATGAAAACCTGCGATCGGATCATCGCGCTTAACCCCTCCGCCGTTGAATCATAGTCTACTTAGAATCCAGGCCGTCAGGCATGAGGTGGAATTTGGAGACATCTTGACGTCATGATGTTGATATGTTATGCAATAGCCGGAGGTAAAAAACATGGGTGAACCGGCAAAGCGTTCAACAATCTATCTGGATCCGCCCCTGCATCGCGCCCTGCGCATCAAGGCGATCCATACACAGCGCACCATGTCCGATCTCGTCAACGAGGCAGTCCGCCTGACCCTGCGGGAAGACCGGGAAGACATTGCCGCGTTCCATGATCGTATGACCGAACCGATCCTGTCCTACGAAGAGCTGTTGAACGAGCTTAAGGCGCATGGGAAATTATAGGCTGGCTTTTAAAAAGTCGGTTGCAAAGGATCTCCTCCCGCTCCCCAAGAAAGACGTCGCCCGGATTTTGAAACACATCCGATCGCTGGCAAAGCAGCCGCGCCCGCAGGGCTGCGAGAAACTATCCGGCCAGGAACGATACCGCGTTCGGCAAGGCGCCTATCGCATCCTCTACGAGATTCAAGATGATGAATTGTCGGTCACGGTTGTGAAAGTCGGACATCGAAGTAATGTCTACCGCTCCCCTTAGCATTTTTCAGGTCTTGCAAACGATGTGGAGATCGTCGATTATCACTAAGGAGGGAGTATGAACGGCAGGGATTTCCCTCCGGTGCATCCAGGAGAAATCTTACTGGAGGAATTTTTGAAACCGATGGGCATCAGTCAGTACCGTCTGGCCGAAAGCATCCGCGTGCCGGCGAGACGGATCAACGAGATCGTGTTTGAAAAGCGTGGTATAACCGCGGATACCGCGCTCCGGCTGTCTCGGTTTTTTGGCAATTCGGCGCAATTCTGGATGAATCTTCAACCACGCTACGAACTCGAAACGGCGCGCGAATTATCGGCATCCAGCATTGACCGGGAAGTCAGACCCCACGCAGCAGCGCAACATGCAAGGTACGGTTTGCCCGCATTATGAAGATTACGAGATTCAAGATGACAACTTTTTGCCCGCAGGTGAATTCGTGATAGTTGACTGAAATGATTGCATCCGGCTTACTTTCTCTCAAAAGGAGGATGAGAATGGGAGCGGGGTCGTCCAGCAATTTTCATCCCCCTTTGTGATGGCAGGCCGTCATGAGAGTTTCAAAATAGAAAATATTTTCTGAGAAATTTCCTTGACATTCCCGGAAAAGGAAAGTTTAGGGTGTTATGAGATGGTGTATATCGATTATATAATCGAATAACCTTAAAAAATCGCTCATACCAGCAAGATATTAATAAGGCTTGTATAGTAGCTGGCATTAATATTACGCCCATTAAGAGGAGGGATCAGGATGAGCTTGATGCTTGAATACATTCAAAAATTGAAGGAAGGAGGCAGTCTCGGCTTAGAGTCAGAGTTACTCAAATTAATTGGACAGTATAATCAAATTAGAGGGAAATATTTATTTATCTATGCGGCCGCGATATGGAAACGGATTCCTGAAATCCCTCTAGATCAATCGGATTTTTATATGTTCCATGATCTATTAGGAAAAAAGAAGCAAGTCCGTGAAGTAGATGTTTATATCGAAACACCCGGAGGAAGTGGAGAAGCTGCAGAAGAAATTGTCAGATTTTTGCATAATAATTTTGATAGTGTTTCGTTTTTAGTCTCTGGGGAGGCCAAGAGCGCAGGAACAATCATTGTTCTTTCAGGGGATGAAATTCTAATGACAGAGACAGGAAGTTTAGGTCCCATTGATGCCCAAATGCAAATTGGCCGTTCAACTATATCCGCTTACGATTATACCGAATGGGTTGACACAAAAAGAAAAGAGGCTGAGGACAAGGGGAAATTGAATCCATTCGATGCCACCATGGTAGCTCAGATAACTCCTGGGGAATTGGGAAGTGTATTAAATGCTTTGAAATTTGCGGAAGATTTAGTGATTGAATGGCTTATAAAATACAAATTCAAGAGATGGGATTTTACAGAAGAGAGGAGAATTCCGGTTACTGAAGAGATGAAGAGAAAAAGGGCAGGGGAAATCGCCACAAAATTGATCACGCACTCAAAATGGAGATTGCATGGTAGATCCATCAAGATAGGCGATCTGGAAGAAATTGGTTTGAAAATAAAAAGGGTTGAAGATGATTCAAAATTATCCGATATAGTATTCAGAATTCAGACGGTTTGTAGACTGCTGTTTGATTCCACCACCATATTTAAAATATTCGCCACAGCGGAGGACAAATTGGTTAAACAAGCCACCCCGAAAGAAGGTCCAATACGAATTCCGATTCCACAAATGCCAATAGCAGATGTGGTCGAGATTCAACAACAATGCCCAAAATGCAAAAAGGTCCATTCTCTATATGGGAAATTTTCTCCGAATCCCCAGATTGACCAAGAATTAATAAATAAAGGATTGATTCCTTTCCCAAAAGATGCAAGAATAAAATGTAATAATTGTGGATTTGAAATAGATTTACTAGGGCTCAAGAGTCAGATCGAAATAGATACTGGGAGGAAAATAATTGCTTAGGAAAGGAGTGGGAAAAATGGAGCTCAAAAAGGAGGAGCAAGAAAGGAACAAGGCGTTACTGACTTTCCTGGAATTTACGCGTGATGGGAAGTTCGCCAAGATCGAAGAAAGCTCTATTGCCTATGCCAGATTGAAAGAACAGAGGGAAGATCTCCCCCAGGAGGAATATTTTTATAGTGTAAGATAAAGTCTGCCCTTTGACAACTATTCTGAATATTTAAGCCCCTATGCCAACGGGGCTTTTCTTTTTAGTTGTTTTGCCGATTTTCCCCCGGCTTCGACAGTGGTAGGTAAACGATTCGGAGATAGTTGAATAATTGCATTCACTTAGTTCATGCCTGTTTTTTGGTCGTGTGCCTACGTTTTTAGGGGTTCATTTGGATGCCTTGCAT
>Ga0172369_10002348_pt1 | contig 26128 bp, 15 predicted proteins | sample LakKiv25m_FD_114539 | JGI IMG/M metagenome (GOLD analysis project Ga0172369, IMG submission 114539) | Freshwater microbial communities from Kabuno Bay, South-Kivu, Congo - kab_022012_11.25m | ecosystem: Environmental > Aquatic > Freshwater > Lake | place: Democratic Republic of the Congo...
ACCGGTATTATCCAGATCATCCATGATATGATCAATCCGGAATCCGTCGGCCCCATCCTCAAAGTTTCCGTCACCGTCAGGGTCCAGAAAGTAAGCGTAGAGATTGAAGAAATAGAGACGGACGTCGGGGTTGTTGACATTGGCCATGTTCATGCCGCGCCTGATCCCGTTATACCCAAGGAGATTTCCCCATGGCGTACCCTGGATCTGATACTCCGGCTTGGTGGTATACCATTCAGATCCCTCGGTTACATATTGGGTCTCCATATCGAGATAGACCTTCATTCCCCGTTTATGGGCCTCCCGGAACAGAGTCCGGAGATCCTCCATCGACCCGTATTCGGTATCGATCTTCCTGTAATCGGTGGCAAAATAGTTGTGATAAAACTCTGATTCATAGAGCGGAAGCATAAGGACAGAGGTCACCCCAAGCTCCTGGAGGTAATCCAGCTTCTCTGTCAGGCCGCGCAGATCCCCTGTATTGTCACCGTTACTGTCATAAAAGCTCCTTGGCAGAAGATAGTAGATGATCTCTGCATCCGGCTTATCCAGATAAAAAACCAGGTCCTTGCTGCTGTAACGCTCTTTCCCTGCCGGCAGGGTAAATTTCTCCACGCTGATGTTCCCCTGACGGATGATCCTGATCTCTCCCGGAGCACCGCTCAATCCTTCAACCTTCACCACATATTTATTCCCGGTCAGCTGGTCTCTGATGATCCTGATCCCCCTGGAGGAGTCGCCGGGGGCGGGATGGCTCACCACAGGCAGAACGCCGATGCCGCCCGAATGAGTGATTTCGAAAGTTGCATGCCGGTCAAGGACCAACTTGACCTCCACGTAAGGCTCATCGCTCTGCGGTTTTCCATAGGGAATAGCATTTCCATTGAGTACAACCTTCTCCACCCGGGCCCCTTTGAGCATGCGCACCCTCAGATCCGCCTGCAAAGGCGTTCCCGGTTCTCCGCCGGCAGGTTGCTTTGTCAGGATTACGGTTGTCTTTTCAGGAGTCCGCAATTGCTTCAGGGAAAATACCTGTTCTCCCACCCTGATATTTTCGGCGGCAGCGGAATCCCAGTCGAGCGGAAAATCGAGGGTCAGGCCAACCTTGTGATTCATGGCATCGGGCCTGAATCCCAGCATCCCGTCGATCGAGGGCTGCAGCACCATGGTCTCGCTCCAGCACTGGTGACGGCACACCCCGAAATACTTGTACTGGGTGCCGTGCAGTACCTCCTCGATATATCCGAGCGACCAGTTCTTGTAAATCAGCAGGTTGCTCATCAGTTTTGAATAGCCCTGCTCAGGTTTTCCGGCGGCGAAATCCCCGAGGGAGGCCCAACCGGTGAACAGCGGCCACACACTGCCGGTATGATATCCGCCGGGAGCAAAGAATTTAGCCTTCTCGCTCACTATCCGTGTGCCCCAATCGGTGGTGAAATTGCACGAGGCAATCTGGTCCATCACGCTCTCCGATTTATACGGCATCCCGATCTGCCCCCAGGCAACCGGAATGGCAGTCATAACCGAGGGTTCAGCGAGATAAGTCCCGTCCCGGAAAATTCCGTGGTTAAAGAATCCGGTGGCAGGATTCCAGAACTCGTTGTTCAGTTTTCCCAGAACCACCTGCGCCTCGTCATTGTATTTCGACTTCAAATCATTTATTCCCAGATATTCAGCCATGTAGGATGCTTGCTGCAGCGCCTCGGCCCAGCAGGCCACCATATATTGTGTGGTATGGGTGACATACAGATCTCCGCCCTCCTCCCAGCCATGTCCCTGCTGGGTGTTCTCGATCAGATGGTCGCCGTCGGTGTCCGTTGAGTAGCAGAAATCGATGGCTTTTTTAATCGCCGGCCACTCCTTCCGGATGAAGGCCGTATCGCCTGAGTGATGCAAATATTTGCCTGCCAGTATGATATATAATGGCGTTGCATCGGCGGCATCATAGTGGGCGATACCGGAGGTGGTTAGTTCATGATAGATTTTCCCTGATATATCCTGATATCTGGAAAAAAGCTCGAGGATGGTCCGCACCCGGTCGAAATCCCCGTAATCCAGCACGGCAAATCCGCTCCACACCGCATCCCGACCGAAATACCAGGCATATCCGGGCCTGCCGTTGACCTTTTGGGCTCCGTTCCAACCGTAATCGGTGGTGGCGTAACCGGCCACGAGCGACCGGCCCACGCCGGGGGTATTCACGATAAAGCGGTCGGTTCCTACCAGTGCCCATTTATATCCGGTGTTGAAATCGGGATCAGTTCCACGGATGGTCAGTTTACCGTTGAAAAGGGATTTTGCATAATCCCTGGCGGCCTGATAAATGGCAGCTGGATTCATGGCAGCACGCATGTAAGCCGAGACTGCCTCGGTTACCCCGGTTGCCGAAGTGGCGATGATCACATCGGCCTTCCCTCCGGGCTCCAGCCTGAAATTAAAGCCCAGTGCCACCTTCAGGCCCTGGTCGGGACTCCCGGCATGACCGGTCAGGGTACGGTTGGTACCCACCACGGTGGCAAAGTCACCCGATTTATCATGGATTACCCATCCGTTCAGCACCGGATCCCACTGATACCGGATCTCCCCGGTCACCCTTTCGGAATAGGGCCACATAAACCTCAGATTGGATTTAAACCTGATATTCAGCTCCACAGGATCATTGCCCGAAAATTCGTAGTGGACCACCGCATTGCCGTCGGTCGGATGAACAGTGAGAACCTCCTTCAATTGTCCGCCGGGAATGGAATAGATCCTGGAAAACGATTCAGGCCGCATCTCAATCGTGGGCTTCAGCAGGTTAAGCTCCACTGTTCTTTCCGGACTTCCCGATTTGACGCTCACCGAATAGTCCCTCAGCGCCATCACCGGATGCGCCCAGATCTCATCGATCCCGCCAACCTCCTTCCCCATCATCACCATTCTCTCGCCCGCAATATCCCACATATTCTTCACCTGCGCCGCCGCCCTCAGCGTCAATCCCATCTCCCCCAGCTCCCACTCCACCCCCTCTTTAACTATCTTACCATCTTCAATCTTTCTTTCGCCTTTCGCCTCTCTTCTTTCGCCTTCCTCCAGGACCCGGGATTCAAGATAATCCCAATACCTCCCCTGCGAAACCATCTTCCTTCCCTCAAGATACCCAAGAACATTCCCCGTAAACTTCTCCAGATGCGCCCGGTTGAAATTATCCTGATCAAAATAGAGGTAAGCCCCGATGGCCAGGATTTTACCCTTGCCCAGACTGTATTCCGTGATCAGCTTGCTGTTCTCATGAAGGAAAATATAGGCCCAGTCAACCGCCACCACTTTCCCGTCGGGAACCTGATCGCCAAACCAGCCTACCCTTCTAACATCTACATCTTTTTTGGGAGCATACACATAAGCTCCGCCGTTCATGCCGTCAAAAACCGGATGACTGCGGAAGGAGTGCAATCCCAGCTTGCGCCCGTTCCCCTCATCCACCAGTTTGGTATAGGTGACTGCTGGGGCATGCGTTTCGACACCCAGCAAAGGAAGCAGCCTCACCGCATCCAGCGTCAGCAGCAGGCGCCCTCCCTTTTCAACAAATTTCTTCATCTCAGCCGCCAACTCCTTTCCCTTCAACGAAAAGTCGACCGTCGAATCGGGCTCATGGTACCAGAGAACCGACTGCGGGTTGCTGGCTGCCCATGAGCGGAGGGAGGAGGGGGGAACAGGTTGTGGGGGTTGTGATTGTTGTGGTGGTTGTGGTGGTTGTGGTTGTTGTGGTGGTTGTGATTGGTTTGATGGGTGTGGTTGGTATGATTGTAAGAACCTGAAAGCAGATAATTGTTCGGGGCTTTCGGAAGTCATAAGAAATCCAACCCTTTCTCCTTCCACCTTTATCCTTTGTCCTTTTCTTTCTTCTCTCGCCTCTCTTCTCTCGCCTTGAACCGCCTCTTCCCACTTGACCACATAGTGCCACCAGTTGTTCAGATGTCCGTCATCTGGGTTAATGCCTTCGAAATGAGGAATATGGCTGAACCACCACGACATATATCCTTCGTGATTGCATTCCCACTCAGAGCAGTCGACCGTGCGGGTAAGGTCGTGGCGTATATCGGGATAGAAGTCCCATCCATCGGCGCAGGTGGTTACCGGTGTTTTGTTGATCCAGTCATAGGCATGCATGCCGTTGGGCGGAAAATGGATGTTTCCGATATTGGCCAGTCCGGGATGCGTTTTGTTAAACCGGGTATATTTCTCCCAGTTGTTCGGATCGGGAGCATTATAGTCCCAGCGGCCATACAGATGCCACATCACGGATTCAAACCGGTGACCGTAGCTTTCCAGTGCCAGCGACATTTTCCTTTCGTAGTTGAGTCCCATCACCACCAGCAGGTTTTTGTTCGAAGTGGTGGTGGTGGGATCAGAATTAAGCCAGAAACCTGAAGCTCCGCAATAGTTCGACTCCCACATGCCTCCGTAGGGAAACGACCACACCCATACCTCATTGATCTTGTTCTGGTCGCGCAGCTTGTCGAACCCATAATATTCCACAAAAGCCTTGTAATCGAAATGGGTACCCGTCTCCTTCAGTGTTTTCCAGTCGGGCTCCATGAGCAGCCGCACCATTTCATCGGTCGAAAGCATTTCGTCATTGTCATTTCTCCGCGAGAAAAACCTCCCGTCATCGATGATCTTCACTACCTCATACTGGACCACCCCATGACTGATCTTTTCCAGTGCTGCCTCATACTCTTTGTTCAGCTGGTATGGATCATTCCACATGAAAGTCCGGCCCGGAGTCTTGACCACCTCGTGAAGTCGTTTGCCGCCATACTGGCTGAGCACCGGATCCTGGATCACCACGGCCACTTTTACCTTGATAGGCTTGGCTGATGGCAGCTGACCAAAAGCGGTTGTTGAAAGGAGTGAGAAAAGGAGGAAGGAGGAAGGAGAAAGGAGAAAGGATTTGATTTTCATCTATTTAATCGAGATTTCGAGTTCGTATTCTAAAGATTCGCCGGGTTCGAGGAAAAGGAGGGTGCCACTGTCGCGGGCCGGTCCCTGGCCCACAGTTGGGTTGGTGGCAGGCTCGAGTCCGGTAACATATTCATTTTCACCCCAGTGCTGCCAGTTGATCAGCCAGGGCAGCTGATCCTTGCGGAATCGCAGGTTGAATTCCAGTCCGATTTTCGGGTTTCGGATGCCGCATTTGCACCATCCTTTTTTATCGGCGATGATGTCAATAAAGGCACAAGCCTCACCGGTTCCGCAATGGTTTGCGAGCGGAGGCTGACAGGTTTTAAAGGTGCCGCCTTCATGGAAGATGGCATCATCCTGCTCTCCACCGCGGGAATCCCATTCGCCCTGCCACAGGATCTCAGCTCCTTCATCAACTAATGGCCAGCCGAGGTTGACATGATAGAGCATCATATGCGGAGCAGGAGTGTTACCCCGGTTGGTCACCTTATCATGAATCCGGATGACCGGCTCACCCAGCGTTCCGGAAATTCGTCTTTCCAGCTCCAGTTTCAGGGCAAACACCCTCGATTGTCTCATCACGCCGGAAATACTGAAATCCATCTTGCCGGAAGCAGGATCCGGCTGATCGATGGAGCGGATCTCTGCCGGTTGGTAACCGATCTGGCCATGGAGGCCGCGGTCGCCGTACTCATCATTTTCCGGACTCCCCATGTGGTCGAGACCGCAGGTGGTAATCAATCCGCCTCCCCAGTGGCGGAGCCAGTCGAGCCCGCTCTGATAGCTGGCCGGCGGGGCTTTGATCCCCTCATGGCTGATCCAGGCCAGGGAATGAGCATTGTAAAAGGCCTCGGCAATGTCCATGCCGCGGTCGAGAACCACTTTGTACCTCAGGCCTGTACCGGTGCTGATCCAGGCAATCCTGACTCCCCTGCCCGGACCGTTGTCGAGCACCGAGGTTTCAATACCGCCAACCTGCGAGGGATGGCTGATCCTGTTATTCCCTTTCATAATTTCTTGTAGCTGATTAATAACGACCGGTTCTTTTCATTCAGTATCATCTCAAACTGATCCATCAGTTCTTTACCTGTCAGCGTGACGGTTTTATTTTCATCCTCCAGCAGCAGTTCATATTTAGCTTCTGGCTCCAATCCCCTGAGCCTGACGGTTATTCTGTCAACCGGGCAGGCTGGCCTTCTGAAAGCCAGGATGATCCCGTCATTCTCCTTCGGCCGGTTGAGCTGGTAAGAGAGCCAGATGCTGTCGGAGGTGATATTCTGATTCGGTGTGAGCGGATAAAAATCGGCATAAAAATAGGGCCTCAGCCGTTTATAATCCGATACATATTTCTGCAGCTGGGGAACAGAAAATCCTCCCCTTTCCACATCCCAGTTGGTAACCATGGCGGTACTCAGACTGGACCTGAACGTATAATTGTTCAGTTCGATATTTCCGGTGCCGTGCATCGGAAGGTAAAAGCTAAGGCCATAGGTATGGCACTGATATCCGTTGGGCTCACCGTAATTGTAATCGGTGCGCCACAAAGGTGAGCTTCTTGACACGGTCTCCAGGTCGATCCTCCTTCCTCCGCTTGCGCAGTTATCTATGATCATGCGGGGAAAGCGCTTATGGAGTCCGTCCCAGTAGGCATAAAGCCCCTCGATATGCCGGATCTCCGAGATCCCGTCCCTGCCGGGCGGATCGTTGTACATCCAGTAGAGCCAGGGATCGAAATTGAAATCCTGGCGATAATAGTCGATCCCCTCCTTTTCTATCAGATCGCCGATATATTGGGTAAGCCAGGCACAGGCTGCCGGATCTCCCAGGTTAAACATAGCGTTCTCCTTGTTGACCCGGTTGTAGGGCTCCCGCTTCACCGAATCCGGGATACGGATCAGCCATTTGCCCAGCTCCGTATCCCACTGGGTTCCCCTGTACACCCGCTCCGGTTCAAACCAGAGGATGAATTTCGCGCCCACCTCATGTACGGCATCGGTAACGGGTTTTAACCCGTTGGGGAAGTTGACTTTATTCACTGTCCAGTTGCCCACGTGCGACCACCAGGCCCCGCAACCGGTATACCATCCGGCATCAATCCAGAGAACCTCCGGAACGATCCCGAACTGGCGCAGGCGATACGCCTGGGCGATCGCGTAATTTTCGGTGGTGCAGCTGTACTCATTGCAGGGAGCCGGACCGTTGGCACCCAAACCGGCCGCAAAGGGCAGCTCAGCGGGCTTGCCATCGATCTGCCAGGTATGATGTGCAAGAATGAACTGCCTGAACTGGTTGTGCCCGGCCATCCGGTCGGAACCCTTCCAGAACAGGAGCGCAATCCTCGGCGTTCGTATCTGCTCGCCGGGCTCCAGATAAAGGTTCATCCTCTCCATTCCCGAAGCGAGACCCACATGCGAGGCATCCTTGCGGATCACATTGGCGTACCATTTGCCGGTCCAGCCGATGGCCGCGATCACGCCCTGGCCACCGGGGAACTCCATATTGAAGAAAGGAAAAGCGGTATTGTCGGATGAACGACCTCCGGCCGGGGTCATGTACACGTTCTTTCCCACTGTGAGCTCATCGCGCAGCGTCATGAAATCCGAACGCTGGGCGGCGCTTCCCAAACTGTGATGCAGGATCACCGGACCCTCAGGAAGTGTTTTGAAAGCGTGATTAATCACCTTCACCTGGGTGAGCTGACCGGAGTTTTTATCCGAGGTGTTTTTGAAGTGCATCAGCCACTCCACAGCCGGAAAATCAAGCCAGCAGGTGATCTCGCATGTAACCTCCATCCCCTTCCCACACCAGGTCACCACGAAATCCTGCCTGGCGGGATCAGTGAGCGGCAGCTTCTCCTTTTTAAAGTTCCACGACCTGATAAAGCTTCCCGACTCCTTCCCCGCATACATAAACGATACCGGCGGAACTTTCACCTTCGAAAAGTTCTCCTCCACCCACTTCACCGCATCAAAACTCTGAGCCCTTGCCCCCATGGCAATTAAAAGGATTGCCACCCCCCAAACCAATCTTTTCATCTTTAAGATCTTAAGTATTTCTTTCGCCTTTCGCCTCTATTCTCTCGCCTTTATCTCAAAAGGCTTCCTATACTCTCTAGTCAGCATCTTATCCGCCTCCCGATCGCCCACGAACTTCTCTTTAGTCCCGTCGAATCGCAGTTCACGGCCCAGACGGTAAGAGATGTTTGCCAGGTGAGGCAGTGCTGCCGACATATGTCCTTCCAATATATCGCAGTGCAGGTCGGAATCCTTCCCCGACCGGATAGCATCAAGGAAATTGGCGAAATGTTCCGAACCTCCGGGAGCGGCCAGGTAGGTTGGTCCTGCCGGGGCTGCCGCATTTTCGGCAGATGAAACGGCAAAAGGTTCCTTTTCCCTGTTTTTATAGGCCTTCCAGGAGCTTCCGTTGATCTCCATCCAGCCTTCCGTGCCATAGAATATGTTCCCGATGGTGATACCGAGCTTCGATTCCTCGTTGGTGAACCGGCCGCGGGTCTCAAATTCCAGCATCTTCCCGTCGGCATATTTGAAAACAGAAGTTTGGGTATTGGGCGTCTCCTGGGAGCACTCCTGTGGACTGATTCCATAGATACCCCCGGCCGAGTATACCGTAACCGGATGCTCCTGCTTGTTCAGTCCCCATCGTGCGATATCGAACTGATGCGGTCCCTGGTTTCCGGTATCCCCGTTGCCTGTATCCCAGTGCCAGTGCCAGTTTTAGTGCACCCTCTTTTCGTTGTAAGGTCTCATCGGAGCAGGTCCCCGCCACATGTCGTAATGCAGGGAAGCTGGTGGCTGGCTGTCGGGGGCAAGGCCGAAGGAGTCTCTGGGCTTAAGGCACAGCCCGCGGGCCATGTAAACATCCCCGATCCCTCCCTCATGCAGGAATTTGATCGCCGCCATCACATTCGGGATCGAACGGTTCTGGCACCCAACCTGGATCCTTACCTTGTTGTTCCTGGCGGCATGAACCATCTGCCGGCCCTCGAACACATTATAGCTGGCGGGCTTTTCAACGTACACATGCTTGCCCGCCTCCGCCGCCCAGATAGCCCCGAGTGCGTGCCAATGGTTCGGAACGGCAAACGAAACGGCATGGATCTCCTTGTCGTCGAACACCCTGCGCATATCCCATTCAGTACCGGGCCTGAACCCACTCAGCTCCTCGGCCAGCTTCGATCTTGGGTCAAAGAACTGCTCATCCACATCGCACAAGGTTTTGAGCCTCACATTACGGTTATCCTTTAAACCTGTCCATTTGCGGATATGAAGCTCCCCTTGGCCCCGTATCCCGATGACGCACAGATTGATCCTTTCATTTGACCCGATGATGGAGGCATAAGATTTTGCTGAAAATCCAATCCCGCCGATGGCAATGCCGGCGGTCCCGACAAGCCCCTGTTTGATAAACTCTCTTCGTTCAGTCATGTTATGGTAGGTTATTTGGCTGTATTCCATTGTTCACGGAGCACTTGCGCGGCTCCGGACAGGTTTTCCGGTTTCCAGGATCCCTCAACCGAGATCCCGCCAGTGTACCCTGATTTTTTCAGTGCGCTGAAATAGGGTCTGAAATCATCCCCGGCCATCCCTGGTGCCGTCCGGTCCTTCAATTCGGCAATGTGGCAATGGAACAGAGACTCTCCTGCATCGATCAGAATATCAGGTGATTCTCGTTCTCTCATCATGTGGAAAATATCTGCAAGGACTCCGATATTGGGATCATTCACTTCCCGGACAATCCCGAGGGCTTCTCCAACTGTATTGATAAAGTTGGATTCACTTTTCTGCAGGTTTTCAATGGCCACCCTCACTCCGTATTGGCGGGCGATGGGTCCCATCCGGACCAGCAAATCGGTGAATTGTTGCCGGGCTACCTCCCTGTCGAAACCTTCCGGTACCGAACGTGATCCGGCACTGCCGAAGACGATGGTCCGGATGCCCATACGAGATGCCCGGATGAAAGCGATTTCAGCATACTTCAGCACAGTATCGGGTCGGGCATCTGGCCCGGTTACCCGGAGGGTTCCCGGCAGAAAGCCATTGCAGGCAATAACCGTCAGGCCGCAGGTATCCAGGGCCGACTTGTATTTCAGGAATTCCTGTTCCGGTTTTCCGGGCATCAGATCGCGGCCCACACTTCCTTCGAGATAATCAAATCCCGCTGTTTTTAGGATTCCTGCATTGGCGGGCTGTGTACATACCCCAAACCTGACCTGGCCGATAAGCGGTACGGAATTGAACAGGAGTATCAGAAAACCAGCCAGGATTGGGAAACTCACGATCGGCAAGCGTACCTGTTTGGATGATCCTCTCATCATTTCATGGATTAAAGACCTATGTTCTTTGACGATGCATCGAAAATCTCCCAGATCCGGCCAATCCAGTCGAGATGCTCAGGTTTCATCAGCACGGAGCGGAGTGAAGTGACGGTATCCCGGTCCTGCCGGATACCATTTTCTTTAAGGTTAAAGAAGCTGCAGGGCAATTCGGCAACCGCCAGATGAAGGTTGTTTTTGCCGGCTTCGTGAAACAGTTGCCTCGACAGGTCGGATATTTCTGAAACCGATCCTGCCCTGGGGATCCAGATCACAATATCAAGTTCAGGCTGAAAGGCCGTCAGAAAGCGGCTGTCGGATTTCAATCTGGAATAAAATTCAAGCGCCGCCTGCCGGCCCCTTGAAAGCATCGCGGAAAATTCACCCCCCCTGACCGGCGGGAGCAATTTTTGGGTAACCCACAGGGCAACGGCCGAAGCGCCGGGCCTGCTGCATTCCAGACTGATCTCCCCCAGATGAAGCTCTTCGGAGCTGAAATAGGTATAGGGCGAATCGTGCTTGTAAAACTTTCCCACTGACGGGTCCCTGAAGAGGATGCACCCGCATCCGTAAGGCTGGAGTCCGTGCTTGTGGGGATCCACTACGATTGAATCAACCTCTGCGAGCGCATCGAAAACCTTGATTGCATCAGGGCTCAGGCCGTCCGCTACCTTGAAGTAACCCCCATAGGCAGCATCCGCATGGATTCTGAACCCATACTGCTCCCTCAGCCGAAGGATCCCGGGCAGCGGATCCAGGGCGCCGGTGGCGGTGGTTCCAATAGTGGTTACCACCGTGCCGACTTGCTCCCTATCGAGAATTCTTTTCAGGACGCCAATATCCATTCTTCCATAATGGTCCACAGAAACCTGACTGAACGGGATTTTCAGGACTTTGGTCAGCCGGTCGTGGGTATAGTGGGCCTGCGACGAAGCCAGGATCATCTTGTCGGGTTGGAGCTGACCGGCGATCCAGAGAGCTTCGAGATTGGCAATGGTACCGCCACCGGTGAGGTGCCCCATGAAAGTGTTCCAGCCGAACATCGAGGCTATTTCTGCCACGGCCTCCTTTTCCATTGCCGAACTGGCCCTGCCCCCATCAAGCGCATGGTTGTTGGGATTGATATACATTGCAAGCATATATCCCAGCCGGGCTGCAGGATGCGGGGGCTTCAGCATTTGTCCGGCATAGAGCGGATGGAAATAGGGAAAATTATCCTGCATCCGCTCTGCAGCTTCACGAAGAACAGATTCAATCCGATTTAAATCCAAACCCTCATCAACATAATCATCCAGGAGGCTAAACCCCTCCTGCAGTTTCCTGAGTGCTGTCTCAAGCACCCTTAGTGACCCAACTTCCATTCCAATTTTTTTCAAGAAATTAAATTTAAGAATTTATGCTATGTTTGAGTTCGATTCGTCCAGGGAGGGAGGAAATATGGCGATCACATCCAGATTCCGGGAACCGGTTTTTGCACTCATAAGTGTGCCCATATTTGGATTGCTGTATGTTTTCACTGCCCTCACTACCCTGATTGCCTGGCCTTTTGCCTTTCTGCGCATGAAAAAGGTTACCCAACTCCTCCTTCAGTTCTGGGCTCATGGCGTTTTCCGGATCATGGGCAGAAAACCGCGTTTTACCGGACTTGAGCATATCGACCGGAAACGGAAGTATATTCTGGTTGCCAATCATACCAGTGTGTTCGATATCCCCGCGATCATGGCCTTCTATCCAGGCATCTCTTTTTTTGGAAGAGAGAGACTGCTGAAAATACCGCTTTTCGGGCAGGTCCTCAAGATGACCGATTACATCCCGATGAGCAGGGCCGATGTACGCAATACCAAAAGAATGCTCAGCCAGCTGGTCCAAAAATCGGAGGGCCTCTCCATCGCCATTTTCCCAGAAGGAACGCGCACCATCGATGGCAGTCTGAACCCCTTCAGGCGGGGATTCATCCACCTCATGAAAAACACTGAACTTGCCATTCTGCCAGTGACTATCAGCGGCTGCCACAGCCTGAAACCAAAAACCCGGTTCTCGATCAATTTCCGGTCAAAGGTGCATGTAACCATCCATGAACCGATGGAGAACCAGCAGATCAGACAAATGGAAGATCAGGAGATCATACACATAGTGAGGGAAACTATTCAATCAGCCTATCAGCATGGATCTTAAGGAGTGGGTGTTTATCGTGAATCCGATCGCAGGAAACGGATTCGGGGAAAAATATGTCCCAAAAGTGAAGGAAATGGTCGGAAAATATGGGGTGGATGCAGATATTGTTCTGACTGAGCGACCCGGTCATGCCACAGAACTGGCCAAACAATATGCTGATAATCAGTATAAATACATAATTGGCGTTGGTGGTGATGGCACCCTTAATGAGATCTCGGTCGCACTGGTGGGAAATCCCCGGGTGATTGCCGGGATCATTCCGGCCGGCACCGGCAACGACTTTATCCAGATTCTTGGGCTTCCCGACAGGTTTACCGACGCTGACTGGGATACCTTTTTTCAGCGGCACATCATGGCCATGGATGTCGGTAAGGTCAACGACCTCTATTTCATCAACGGAATGGGGCTCGGCTTTGATGCCGAAGTGGCTGCCGAGAATTACACTGCCCCCGGTGAAACCAAGAGGGGCGGGAAAAACAAATACATCTGGCATATCGTAAAAACCCTTCTCTTCTTTCGGGAGAAACAGGTCATTATGAAGTCAAACGGCAGCTCACACACTACCAACTGCTTTATTAATACCATCTCCATAGGCAGGCGGTTTGCAGGGAGCTTTTTCCTCACCCCGAGGGCTATTGCCAATGACGGCCTTCTGGATGTCTGCAGCATTCAAAAACTGAACCTTTTCGAACGATTCAAACTGCTCATGATGGTTCCCAAAGGGAATCACATTTTCGACCGCCGGGTCAAATACTATCAAACCAACCATATCAGCCTCGAATTCACCCAGGAAGTGCCCTACCATGTCGACGGCGAACTACACTTCTCAAAAACCTTCGAAGTCACCATCCTCCCCCAATCCCTCCGCATGATCTACAACCCCCACGGCCACCATTATTTCAACACATAACCATCCCTCACCATACCTCACAATCCCTCACCATCCCTCACCATCCCTCACCATCCCTCACCATGCGCCCCCTCCTACTCTCCCTGCTGGTTCTGGCATCAGCCTGCTCCCTGTCCCCGGTAAAAATTTACGTCTCCCCCGATGGAAATGATCTGGGCGACGGATCAAAGAATAATCCCCTAAGGACCCTGGAAACCGCACAGATCAGGGTGAGGGAAGCACGGGCTGAACACCCGGAAAAGAGTGTCAGGGTGATTCTCGGCGAAGGTACCTGGCATATCAGTAAGCCGCTGGAATTTACCTCTGCCGACGGAGGATCCGGAAAATCCAGCGTTACCTGGGAAGGCCGGCCGGAAGGCAGGACCCGCATCTCGGGAGGCACTGAGATCAATGGTTTTAAGGATGCCGGTTATGGGATCTGGTGGGCACCTGTGGACACCTCCCTGGTGTTTGAGCAACTGTATGTGAACGGGACAAAGGCAATCAGAGCCCGTACACCCAACGAAAATGACTCTCTTCCCAGATTCTACCTGACAAAATCCACCTGGGTTTACCATCCCGATTCAACCATAAGGAATATCACGGTTGGACTGCAGGATCGCGGCTCACTGCAATGCCTGATGCCGGTAGGGGAATTTGAGGTTCTTGTGTTCAAGGATTGGACGGTTTCAAGGTTTCACGTTTCATCATTAAGCAATGATCCTCCCGGGTTGGTTCTGAAACCTCCCTTTGCCCTGTTCGACGGACCCTATAACTCGATCTTTGCCGGGAATGCAAGTCGGTACAGCTGCGTTCTGGAAGGAGATCCCAGTTTCATCGACCAGCCAGGAGAGTGGGCACTGGACCGTGCAGCCTCCCGACTATTCTACAAACCCCTGCCAGGCCAATCCCCTGATAATGTTGCGGTCATTGCCCCTGTCAGTACCCAGCTGATCATCGGAAAAGGGACCAGGGAAAAGCCCCTGACCCACTTTTCCATTAAAAACATTGCCTTTGAGAATGCCGCTTATCTCCTTCCTCCATTTAACCACGATGGCATGCAGGCTGGTTTTTATTACCCCGGCAATACCGAGGAAACAGGCCGGCCCGGACTGATCCCTCCCGCTATTCACCTGAGCTGGGCAGATCATTGCCTTGTTTCCGGCGGATCGGTCAAACTCAGCGGTGGAAATGGAATCTACCTGGATGAGGGTTGCCACGACAACCGCGTTGAAAACGTTACCCTTGAAGAGATTGGCGCAAATGGGATCATGGTCGGACTCACCTTTGACCCCAAAACCGATTCAGTGGCACTGCCGGTAAGAAATACGGTAAGCGATTGCTCGGTTACCCGTACAGGTGCCGCATTCCACGGATCCGTGGGGATCTGGCTGGGATTTTGCGCTTATACGGAAATATCCGGTTGCCAGGTATTTGATGTTCCCTACACCGGCATCTCGGTGGGCTGGCAGTGGAATCCGCTTCCCACCTCCTCGCATGATAACCGCATCCTGAATAACACGATCCATCATGCCATGCAGGTGCTCGGCGACGGCGGCGGAATCTATACCCTCGGATTCCAGCCCGGCTCACTCATTAAGGGGAATACCATCCATGATATCCTCCGGAGCGAACTTAATCATGCCTCTGATAATAACGGCATGTTCATCGACGAGGGAAGCAAAGGATACATCATTGAAGGCAATACCATTTCCAATACCGCCCATACCAATATCCGCGGACATCGCGCAGCAGGTGTCGGGATCATTGGCAACACCTTCCATTCAGGCGACGGGTTCGCCATCAGCCACACACCTCCTTACGAGGCGATGATCTTTGCCAACCGCGACAGCACCATCAAGTGGAAAAATCCGGGATGGCCCAGAGAGCTTGGATATGGTGATTCGGTTACCGCTTTCACCATGAAAAACAACAAATTCCTGAAAGAACCGAAGGATTGACAAAGATCATTTGATCATGTGGGGCAAGTACCTTATTTTTGACCGTTAGGAAAAAAATTGCATAACGGAAATGAGGATACTGATCGGGATCGATGATACTGACAATCTTGAAAGCCGGGGCACCGGCTACAGAGCCCGCGACCTTGCCCGCCAGATCGCTCTGAACAGCTTCGGAATCCTTAAAGGCATCACCCGGCATCAGCTGTTCTTCGACCGCAGGATCCCCTACACTTCCCATAATAGCTCAGCCTGTCTTGAAATAGAGACCCACGATCCCTCTCCCCTGATCGGTTTCACCAGAGAGTACCTCCTGAGGGAAAGCGCACCGGGTTCGGATGCGGGTTTGGCGGTTGCCCTGTTTGAGCAGGTGGGGCCCGAAATAGTGGAATGGGGTCTCCGTGCCAAAAAGGAGATCCTTACACAGGATGAGGCACGCCGGCTGGCCGGGAAACATGGAATCCATCTGGAAGGAGTTACCGGAACCCGTGATGGGATCATCGGTTCTCTGGCAGCAATCGGCCTCAGAAAATCAGGAAACGATGGCAGGTATATCGGTGTCGGAGGGCGCGAAATCAGGGAATTGAAGGGCGTTTTGACGGGCACAAGGTTATTCAGTGAAATCCGGATCGATGCAATTGAAGAAAAAGACGGGTCAACCATCCCCATAACGGATAAAATCAATACCGGCGACTGGATGCGACCAGTGCTCCGGAATCATAAAATCACACTCATCGCCGAAAAGGCACAAAATTCAGAATCGTATGAATGGCAAACCGCAAGCAAAGAGTATATCAAAAGCATTACCGGTTAACGCGGTAATTCTGGAAATCATCCTCCTCTCCCTCCTGGGCGCCCTGGCCATGATCCTGAGAGCCCGGTTACGGGTGCCGATCCAGCTGCCAGGCCATCATGGGCTGGAAGTGATGGCGATTTTCATGATCGGGCGGAAACTATCAACCCTCCCCGTTGCCACCACTATTTCAACACTCGCCGGCGGACTGACTTCCCTGCTGCCATTCATGGGTTTCAGCGATCCTTTCATGCCAGTGATCTATATCCTGCTGGGAGCAGCTACCGACGTTATCTACATGCTCGTGCCTTCCTTCCGGAAATTCTTTCTCCTGTTCGTCCTGCTTGGAGGCATCGCCTATATGATGATCCCGCTCAGCCGTATCCTTATTGTCACGGCCGGTCTGTATCAATACCCCTCACTGGCCCGAAACGGATTTCTATATCCGGTAATGACCCATTTCCTGTTCGGCGCAGGAGGGGCTGCCCTGGGCGGAGCGCTGGTCATCGCCGGTAAACGAATCCTGAAGAAGCCTGCAGTATGATTTTAAGAACCCTTGCCCTCACCGCCCTGGCCTTTTTCATCTTTAACGGATGTAAGCCCGAAACCAATTACGCCAATCCTGATATACGCTTCGTCGCAGGACCCGGATTCCTGAGTCAGGATACCGTCCTGATGCTGAATGACACGGTTAACATCGGAATAATTGCCGATACGGGCAGCGACCAGGAACTCACCCATCTCCATATTTCCATCAACCGCGATTCGGTAGAATCAAAAATTGATACCGCGCTGTTCACCAAACACCTGGAATATAGCAGGATCATTGTGAAAGGGATTGCCGCTTCCGAAACCTGGACCTTTTATGTGCGCGACCGCGCCAGACGAAAATCTGAAGAGATCTCTCTCACCCTGGGTCTGGATAAATCGTCGCAATATGGCAAAATCGATTCCCTGACACTCGTGCTCGGGGCTCAGGACCATCCCGAAAAGGGAAGCTTTGCCTCGCTCGCGAATGGCAAAGTTTATAATACCTCCGATGCCTTTGCAGATCAGGGCCGGATCCACCTGGTTTACTATTATGACCCTGTCACCGGCGACCAGAACACTGTGGCTTCGCCTGGTGCCAATATTGACGGATCGATCTTTAACGGCCCGGAAGGTTTGTCAAACTGGTCGGTGAAAAATACCACCCGGTTCAATCCTGCCGGAAACCTCACCGCTGCCGATTTTGACCGGTGCCGGAACGATAGCCTGCTCCTGACCAACACCTTTGATTTTGAGACCGGGAAACGGAAAGCGAAAACCCTGACACCCGGCCAGGTGTACTCCTTTGTGACCGATTCCGGAATCATGGGGCTGTTCAAAGTAAACAGCGTCACCGGCAAACAGGATGGCACGATCAGTCTGACCGTCAAAATGAAGAAGAAATGACCCGGATCCTGAAAGTGGCTTTTCTGATTCTGGCCTTTCCCATCGCTGCCATCGCCCAGGAAAATGACACCGTGACAAAGCTCAGGGTGTCCCTGGAAGAAGTGGTGGTCACAGCCACCCGAACCGAACGCAGGCTTCAGGATATTGCTGCCCGGGTGAGTGTAATCAACCGGGATGAAATTGAACAGATCCCATTCAGCAATATCGACGATTTGCTTAAGCTGTCGGCAAATGTGAACGTGAACCGCAGCTGGGGGATCTTTTCAAAAAACTCTTCGGTTACGATGCACGGACTGCCAGGCAGCGCGAGAACCCTGGTGCTGGCGGATGGCTTCCCGAAAAATAAAATCGGCGGCGGGTCTGTCAACTGGCACAATATCAATCCGGATAACCTCGAGCGGATCGAGGTGATCCAGGGACCGGCCTCCGCGCTGTACGGTAATAACGCCATGGGCGGCGTGATCAACCTGATCTCACGCAAACCGGCAAAGCCCTTTGAGGGCTCCTTGAAGGTACTCTATGGTTCTTATAATACCCTCGGAACCTCGGCCCGAATCGGAGGGTCGCAGGTGAAGGACCACCAGGGTCTGTACTGGAGTGTCGACGGATTTTACCGTAAAGGCGATGGATATTATCTGGATCCGCCTGAATTTCTGGATCCTACCGATGTGAAAACCTATCTGAAAGAGTACGGCACCAATATCATGACAGGTTACGCGTTCGGAAAGGCCGGCAGTGTGGATCTGTATCTCGATTATTATAACGAACTGCGTGGGGCCGGCAGGCAAATTCATGTGGAAGGTGGCAGCTTTGAAGCCACTGTCACCTCCAGCGTCCGCACCAAATACTCTGGGAGGCTTGCCGGCGGTGATCTGTCGGTCCTGGCCTGGTACATGAACGAAGACTACCACGGTCAGAAGGAATCGCTCAATGAGACCAATGAATACCGGCTGCTCGACTCTTACACACTCAAACAGGATCAGGGTGTATGGACCTCCTGGTCAAAAAAGATCTTGCCAGACCACCACCTCACCGCCGGCACCGAATGGAAATCCGGATCCGTCTCGGGGCAGGATCTCTATGCCACCTCCACCGACGAAATCCGCTTCGGAAGCCGGATGGATATCGCCGGGGTGTTTGTTCAGGATGAGATCTCATTCAGGAATGAAAAACTCAGGGCCGTTGCAGGACTGCGGGCCGACTGGTCGCGGTTCCATGATGGATTTCAAACCATCAACGAACCAACCTCTGTTACCGGCTTTACCGAAGGATTCTCAGAGAATTTCGATCCAAACCGTTGGTTTGCCCTGAGTCCGAAGCTATCCCTGCAGTACAGTTTCACCCCCGTTATAAAAGCCTACATTGCCGCCGGTACCGGCTATATCCCGCCCGATCTCAAGGACCTGAGCCAGACCGGTAAAATCAACAAGGGCTTCCGACTCGCAAATCCCAACCTGAAACCTGAAACCCTCATCAATTATGAAACCGGCTATTCATGGCTGATAACCGAGCGCCTGAAAATGAGCGGATCCTACTACTATTCTGTCGGGTATAATTTTCAGTACATGATCGGAACAGGTGATTCCATCGATACCGGAGGCAGCAGCCTGAAGCCGGTACTTGTGTCAGAAAACCTCGCACGGGTAAGGATCCTCGGCGCCGATCTCACGGTTCGCTGGATGATCAGCCCATCTCTGATCCTGGATGGCGGATACTCCTGGAATGACAGTAAGATCGTGAAATTCGGAAATTCGGAGATCAATCCTGAAAAGGACCTGACCGGGAAATACATGATCGAGGTTTCGCCAAACCAGTTCTATTCAGGACTTACATTCCGCCATCGCAACCTTTCAGCCAACCTGAATGCAAATTATGTCGGCCACCAGTGGTTCGATGATGAGAACACCATTCTGCTCGACGACTATTTTGTAGTGAACTTCAGGATCAGCCAGACCTTCAGAAAGCATTACAGGATCTGGTTCGATATTCAGAACCTTCTCAATAACGTTTACATCGACCGTAAAGGACAGGTTTCTCCCGGAAGATATCTGACGGCCGGAGTTCAATTTTTATGGTAATCAATTAACAATTAAGCATATGAATAAGGTTTTTACCACGCTCCTGGTTCTTTCACTGGTATTTTCAGGATTCTCGCAGCAGACTACCCTCGCGCAATGGACCTTCCCCACGGGCAATGCAACTGATACTCTTCCGGATGCAGCCACCACCCTCAATGTCTCCAAGGCAATCCGCACGGTTAGCGGGGCAAGTGCGATTGAATTCAAGAATGGCGCCACCACCAAGGCAGCACAGGCAACAAAATGGGATGGCGGAACAGGAGCAAAGGCCTGGAAACTTGAGATCAATACAACAGGATTCAGTCAGATCAAAGTGAGCTCAAAGCTGACCGCCGGCGGTTCCAATCCTGGCCCGAGGGATCTGAAATTGCAGTACAAGGCAGGAAGTGGTTCCTGGACCGATGTTGAGAACGGAGCCTTCACCGTCGGTAACGACTGGACTACCGGAGTCCTCAACGGAATATCGCTGCCGGCAGAGTGCGATAATCAGGAAACCGTGGGAATCCGCTGGATCATGACCTCAAATCTCGATATTAATGGCGGTGAGCTGGCATCCACTGGAATCTCAAAGATTGATGATATTGTGATCACCGGCCAGACTGTTTCCGGCATTTCAGACGTGGAGCCTGACCGGAAGGTTGCCGTTTATCCGAATCCCTGCAGCGACAAACTGATTGTTTCTGCAGCGAGTAATATCAGTAGGGCTGAATTGTTTTCGATCACCGGATCCCGCGTGCTCCGGCTTATTTCAAACCAGAGCACGCTGAATATTCCGGTCGGGGATCTGCAGCCGGGAAGATATTTCCTCCTGGTCAGCTTTGAAGATCAGAGCACTCCCATCAGGGAATCAGTGATCATCAGGTAGCCCCTACTTTTTCATCACAACCGGATCTCCGAATCCCAGCTGCCTGATCAAGGGAGCCTGGGTTGCGGCATCGCCGGCAATCACGTAATACATCCTGTTAGGATCTATGTATTTCTGAGCTAAAGCTTTATGTTGCTCAAGGGTCATATTTTTAATGGCCGTCTGCTCACCTTTCACATAATCCACCGGCAGGTTATACAGGCTGATATCCTCCAGCATACCCGTGAGGGCACTGAGCGTCTCGAAATTGAGCGCATACCCCTTGATCAGATAATTTTTGGTCATGTCGAGGTCCTCCTGCGAGATCCCGTTGCGGTAATTCTCCATCAGACTTTTGAATATCTGCAGGGATTCCAGGGTGGCTGAGGATCTTACCATACTTGAGGCGGTAAAGGGACCTGCCACATAATTCCCGTTAAAACCTGTGCTGGCGCCGTAAGTGAATCCTTTCTGCTCCCGAAGGACCTGGTTCACCAGGGCAAGGAAATTGCCGCCCAGATGATCGTTCATGACCGTTGCGGGGAAAAAGTCCGGATCCGTGCGTGAGAGCGCCAGGTACCCGATCCTGATCACCGACTGCTTGGCACCCGGCACATCCACCAGGATCACTTTTGATTGTTCCAGAGGAGCCGGCTGCGGATATTCGGGCATTAACACCTCTTTGGCAGGCCATTTGGCCGAGATCCCTTCGAGGGATTCAAGCACCTCCTCTTTTGTTAATTGCCCGGCAATATGGAAATTGGCCAGCGAAGGGGTCAGGGTCTTCCCGTAGAAGGCTTTCAGGTCATCCAGCGTGATACCCGGCACGGATTCAAGCGTTCCGCTCGCATTGTATGCAAAAATGTGGCCCTTTCCATACACCATCTGATTGAACACTTCGCTTGCCAAGGCATTGGGGCTCGACAGCTGTCTTTTCAGATTATTGATCGCACGGGTTTTGGCCAGTTCGAACTCTTCCGCATCCCATCTCGGTTCCAGCAGCATTTCCTGGGCTAGTGCCAGGGTAGCCTCATAATTGCGGGCCAAACAACTGGCATTCAATTGCAGTCCGGTATTGGTAGCTCCAATGCCAATGCTTGATCCCAGCGCCTTGATGGCTTCCTCCAGTTCGAGCGGCGTTTTGTTTTTGGTTCCCTGGTTCATCAGGGCACCCATCAATTGTGCAACACCCGGTTTAGCCAGGTCATCGAGGTAATGCCCGCCCTTAACCACAATGGAGAACCGGATCAGGGGAAGTTCATTCTGTTCAATGCCCCATACACCCATTCCATTGGCCAGCTTAATGTTCCATACAGCCGGAAGGTTCAGCACCGGATCTGGCCCATCGGCAGGGATCACGGTCCGGTCAAAAGTGGTAGGAGTTTTGACAATTGGTTCGTCGGCCGATTCATCGATGGCAACCTCGGTTGCAGCAGTGATGCTCTCTTCCTTAACACCGGCATTGACTGATCCGTTCACGGCCAGCTGCGGCGCTCCCTTGGGTATAAAGCAAGTTTCGACGAAGGGCTTATCCTTGATATACTTTTCATATACCCTCAGAATATCAGCCTTGGTCACCGATTTGGTCAGTTCAAGGTCCTTCTTGTAAAAATCAGGGGATCCGGCGAACTCATTATAGCCTGCCAGCTGAAAGGATTTTCCAAGGACACTGGATATTCCGTTGTAAAAACGGGACTCCAGTCCGGCCTTGATACGTTCAACATCAGCCTCTGTGAATCCTTCTGTCTCAAATCTTTTAAAAGCCTCGAAAACCGCGGCTTCAACCTCATTGAGATTAACCCCCTCATTCGCGGTGACGGTCACAGAAAAAGCGCCCGCTACTTCCATGGCTCCGTTATCGGCCCTGGGATTGGAGGCCAGCTTTTTTTCCTTTTCAATCACCTTGTACAGGGGAGCCTTCTTCCCCAGCCAGAGCAACTGCGCCAAATAATCCAGCGCATAGCTGTCGGGGTGATATTGCTCAACGGTTGGCCAGTTCATGGTCAGCTGGGCTGCACGGGCGAAATTATCCTCGTGCATCACCCGCTTGGTTTCGGACAGAACAACCGGTTGCGGCTTGGGATCTTCCAGTTTCGGGCCTGACTTGATCTCACCGAAGTATTTTTCAATCAATCGTTTGGCTTCAGCAGGATCAAAATCCCCCGACAAAACCAAGGTGGCATTGTTGGGAACATAAAAGGTATCATGGAAAGTTTTTGCATCCTCAACGGTTGCGTTGAATAAGTCTTCCATCTCCCCGATCACGGTCCAGTTGTAGGGGTGACCTTTCGGATAGAGGTTCTTCGACACGACCCATTCTGTGAACCCGTACGGGGCATTGTCCTCGTACTGGCGTTTCTCATTCTGGACCACATTCTGCTGGATATTCAGCGCCTTTTTGTTGATGGCGTTCGTCAGGAATCCGAGCCTGTCCGACTCCAGCCAAAGGACCTTTTCCAGTGCATTTTTCGCCACTACCTCAAAATAGGTGGTCGCATCATTACCTGTACCGGCATTCGATGAGCCCCCGGCATTCTGGATGATCTCATCAAACTGTCCCAGGGCAACATTCTCAGATCTGGAGAACATGAAATGCTCAAACAGATGGGCAAATCCCGTTTTTCCTTCGGATTCACGGCCCGATCCCACATGGAACTGAATGGCATAGGCTACAATCGGATCTGAATGGTCCTCATGAAGGATCACATCCAGCCCATTGTTCAGGGTGAATTTTTCATAAGGAATGTTCACCCCGGTTTTGTTTTCCGTTGTACAGGCGACAAAAATCAGGGCTATGGCTGCATAAACCAGTTTTTTCATCTTATCAGGTCTTTCTATTTTTTGATGACAACCGGCTCGCCGAATCCTATTGCCTTCAGCGGTTCGGCCTGGGTTGCGGCATCTCCGGCAATGACATAATACATCCTGGCCGGATCAATATATTTCTGTGCCAGGGCTTTATGCTGCTCAAGCGTCATGTTGCGGATCGTCTCCTGCTCTTTCACCGGATAATCCTTCGGCAGATTGTAGGTACTGATCTCCGACAACATACCGGCCAGGGCACCGAGTGTTTCATATTTCCTGGCATAGGATTTCAGGAGTGAGTTGCGTGTGAAATCCAGGTCTTCCTGCGAAATACCCTCGCGGTATTTGCCCATCAGGTCCTTGAAAATCTGGACCGATTCAAGGGTTGCGGTGGATCTTACCGGAGCCGATGCCGTAAAGGTTCCGGTGTAGATATCCCCTGAGAATCCGCTGCGGGCACCATAGGTAAAACCTTTCTCCTCGCGCAGTACCATATTGACCCAACCGTTGAATGATCCTCCGAGCTTGTCATTCATTACAGTAGCAGCAAAGTATTCCGGATCCGATTTCGAAGGACCTGGACATCCGATCTGGATAATGGATTGTTTGGCACCTGGCACATCCACGAAATAGATCTTTGATTTTTCAGGTGCTGCAGGAAGCGCAAATGAAGGAAACTCCAAATCACGGGCCGGCCATTTCTGTGCCAGAGACTGCAGGGAACTCATTACTTTGTCGTGCGTGATCTGTCCGGCTATATGGAAATTGGCAACCGACGGAGTAATGGATTTCTGATAGAATGCTTTCAGGTCATCAATGGTGATACCGGCAACCGTCTCTTCGGTTCCGCTTCCGCTGATGCTGAAAATACTGCCTTCACCATACACAAGTTTCTGGAAAGTTTCACCCGCAAGGGCATTCGGACTGGCTTTTTGTCTTTTTAATCCGTTCATCACCCTGATCTTGGCAAGACCGAACTCCTCCTCATCCCATCTCGGCTCGAGAAGCATCTCTTCCACCAGGGCCAAAGTAGCGTCAAAATTACGGGCCAGACAGCTGGCAGTGATCCTTACCCCGGTTGTTGATGAACCGACTCCGATGTTAGCACCCAGCATTTCAATAGCCTCTTCAAGTTCTAGTGGGGTTTTGTTTTTGGTTCCCTCATTCATCAGCTGGGCCATCAGCGAAGCGACCCCTGCCTTGTCCAGTGATTCAAGGACATGACCTCCCTTGATCGATATATTAAACTGAACCAATGGCAGTTCGGTATGTTCGATACCAAATACCCGCATGCCGTTGGGCAGCTGGTCTTCCCATATGGCCGGAAGCTTGATCACCGGATCCGGACCGTCTTTTGGCATAACCGAACGGTCGAACGCTGAAGGAGTTTTCACAATTGTTTCCTCAGCCTCGGTATCGGCAATCTGCACCTCGGTTGCCTTCAGGATATCCTCTTCCTGGATACCGGCATTCATGGAGCCTTCGGCTACCAGATCAGGCTGGCCCTTGGGTACAAAACTGGTTGCCAGATAGGGTTTCCCCTTGATGTATTTCTCGTACACCCTCAGGATATCAGCCTTTGTTACAGCCTTGGTGAGCTCAATATCCTTCTTGTAGAAATCGGGAGATCCGGCATATTCATTGTACCGGGCAAGCTGGAACGATTTTCCGAGGATACTGCTGATACCATTATAGAACTGCGTCTCCATCCCAGCCTTGAGCCTTTCTACATCCTTGTCGGAAATACCATCTTTCTCGAAACGGTCGAAGGCTTCGAAAATGGCCTTTTCCACGTCCTTCAGACTCACCCCCTCATTTGCGGTAACGCTTACTTCAAAAGTGCCGGCAATTTCCTGACTGCCATTGGAGGCCCGGACGCCGGAAGTGAGTTTTTTCTCCTTAACGAGAACATTGTACAACGGAGCCTTTTTGCCCTGAGAGAGCAACTCGCCAAGATAATCCAGCGCATAGCTGTCGGCACTGTACTGCTCCACCGTCGGCCAGATCATCGTCAGCTGCGGGGCACGGGCGAAATTGTCCTCATGATACAGTTTTTTGGTCTGTTCAAGTTTCACCGGTACCGCTACCGGATCCTTCAGATCTGCTCCCCGCTTGATTTCCCCGAAATATTTTTCGATCAGCTGTTTGGCTGTGGCCGGATCAAAATCCCCTGCCAGAACCAGCGTAGCATTATTGGGCACATAATACTTTGAATGGAAAGCCTTCACATCATCAAGGGTTGCATTAAACAGGTCCTGCATCTCACCGATGACAGTCCAGCTGTAGGGATGCCCCTTCGGATAGAGGTTTTTGGCAATTACGGTTTCAGTGTGTCCATAAGGAGCATTGTCAACCCCCTGCCGCTTCTCGTTCTGCACCACATTCTGCTGGATCTGGAACGTTTTCTGGGTGATGGTATTCTCCAGGAACCCCATGCGGTCTGATTCCAGCCACAGGATCTTTTCCAGTGCATTCTTCGGGACCACCTCGTAATAGGTAGTAGCATCATTTCCGGTACCTCCGTTCAACGTACCTCCTGCATCCTGGATGATCTTGAAGAACTGGTCCTCAGGCACATTCTCCGAGCGCTGAAACATGATATGCTCAAACAAATGGGCAAACCCCGTACGCCCTTCGGTTTCCCTGTTTGATCCCACGTGGAACTGGATCGCCAGTGCCACGATCGGATCGGAATGATCCTCATGGAGGATTATATCCATCCCATTGGACAGAGTGTATTTCTCATAGGGAATGTTTAATTCCGATTTCGGTTGACAGCCGGCCAGGATCCATAAAATCAAAGCGGGCAGAAAAAACAGTTTTCTCATACTTGTTTGGTTTATAATTATTTGCAAACTTTTTCAAAATAAACTACG
>Ga0172369_10002350_pt1 | contig 26123 bp, 11 predicted proteins | sample LakKiv25m_FD_114539 | JGI IMG/M metagenome (GOLD analysis project Ga0172369, IMG submission 114539) | Freshwater microbial communities from Kabuno Bay, South-Kivu, Congo - kab_022012_11.25m | ecosystem: Environmental > Aquatic > Freshwater > Lake | place: Democratic Republic of the Congo...
GTTCATTTACCAATAATGAGTACCTTTACGACCTCAATGGAAATATGATCCAGGATTTGAATAAGGAAATCAGCAATATTGATTATACGTTTACTAACCTCCCGGAGAAGGTTGTGTTGAGCACGATTGAGGAGGAAGATATCATTTATTTCTGGTACGATGCTGCAGGGCAAAAACTGCGCAAGCAAACCCGAACCGACGGAGCTATTGTTGCTACTACGGATTATGATGGCAGTTTTATTTATGAAAATGGTTTTCTTCAATATATTCTTACCGATGAAGGAAGGATTGTTTATGATCATTTTAATGACACGTATCAATACCAGTACTTTTTGAAAGACCATTTAGGCAATACGAGGATTTTATTTGATGAAAACGGCACAGTTTTGCAGGACAACAGCTATTATCCTTTTGGAATGGCAATAGATGCGTTATGTCATAGCGAGAACTTTACACCTGATAATAATTACCTTTTTAACGGCAAAGAACTGCAGGATGATTTCGGGCTGGAGTGGTATGATTACGGGGCGAGGTTTTATGACCCGCAGATCGGGAGGTGGCATGTTGTGGATCCCCTTTCAGAAATGTATTTATATCAAACACCAAACGCTTTTTGCAGTAATAACCCAATTAACCGGATTGACCTGACAGGTATGGATGACGATTGGTATAGGAACAATGAGACAGGAAAAATTCAATGGTTTCCACGTGAAGGAGAATTGGGTAAAACTGAAACAATACGAGGTGAAGAATGGACTAATATTGGAAGTGAACTTCTGAAATTTAAAGGAAATAATCTTACTTATTTCTGGCAGACTAAAGACGATAATGGAATGCTACATCTAAATAGAGAATCCTATAATGCTGTTGCAGGAAAGCCGGTAGAAGGGGAAAAAAGTTTAACTTTTGATTACTCTAAAAAAAGTCAAAATACTGAAGGTGGTGGTGCACTTCCAGAGGGTTTGTATTATATCGAGAAATCAAAGGTTCAATACTATATAGATCAATCTTCTTGGGATAAATATAAAAATATTTTTGGCGGTGGTGATTTCCCTGGTGGTACTTATAGCTGGGGTGAAAATCGTTGGTGGTTAAAACCCCTGACAGCAAATGCAGAAAACAGAAATATGTATTCTTTTACAATACATGGTGGTGATGCATGGGGTTCTCATGGATGTATAGATTTAACACACAATCTGGGAACTTTTACATCGACCTTTCTACATGTTGCCAATAGCGAAAATGTTGTGCTTTGGGTTGATTATTCTAAGATATCTACATTTACCATAATGAAAGGACAATGGGGATGGTAGCTAAAAGATGGTTATTAATATTGAAAATTATTATAGTATTGTTTTCAATTCTTTTTTTAATTCTGTTTTCAAGCAATTTGATTGATGTAATTACAGGAAATATAGAAGGAAGAATTTTCAATATGGATTCATCTGCAGAATCATTTATTTTTCGAAGTAAGATAGTTTATGTTGTCTATACAATAATAGAATTGATATTTTTAATTCCATTACTATTACTGGCTTTTTTAAGAATGGTTCCAGTCAGATACCTTATGATGTTACTATTTGCCAATATTATATTGATACTGCTTCCACTAATAATAATAAAATAAAAACACTTTTGAATCTTTGGAATGTCTCAGAAGTTTCGGGGCATTTACATGATAATTAGTATCCCCTCTACCAACCGTCTTGTGAGCCCAATATAGCCGGGCTACTTTTGTCCCATGCGAAAAAATCAGAAGTTTACGAAAGAACAGATGTATGCCTGGATAGAAGCCTGGCAGCAAAGTGGTACATCCCAAAATCAGTTTTGTAAAGAAGAGAACCTGTATCCCCTCTTCCAACCCCCTCTTGCAAGCCACACATAGCCGGGCTACTTTTGTCCCATGCGAAAAAATCAGAAGCCTGCCGGCAAGGCAGGTTTACGAAAGAACAGATGGTTGCCTGGATATAACCATGGCAGCAAAGTGGGATATCCCAAAACCGGTTTTGTAAAGAAGAGAACCTGTCGTCATCGACCTTTAACTACTGGGTTAAGAAATACAAACAAGAGAAGGATCAGGCAACTCATGCTAATAGCAATACCTGGTGGGCTGAGGCTCTGCCCATGGTTCGACGGAGGTTCTGCTTCGGTAGCCAGTTTGACTGCGGCTCTGCTTTTTTTTGAAAAAGCAGGGTCACAGCGAAAAGATATGGAAAGGGCAGCAGGAGACGAGGATAGACCTGCGCGGCTGGGCAAAGGGATTGTACTTTGCAGTGGTGAAGAGCGAGGGGAAATTAACAGGTAGTTGCAGGTTTGTGAAGAAATAGGAAATTGGTTGAAATAAATTGATATTGATTGAGATGGATTGAGATGAGTGGAGTATCAATTTCAGTTAATTGCAGAATTGAAGGTGGGGATATTCCGCTCCTCCAGAGCATAAAAGGTCAGGGGGTCACCTTTTCTAGAAATATTCCGCTCCTCTGGAGCTTAACCCCGTTCGACTGAGGCTGTGCTTCAGTCGATTCTATTTCCCCCAGGCTCCAGCCTGCTTTGCTTTTTTCCTTTAAACTCTTGCCAAAAGCATTCCTCCGGCAGAGTTTTTTCCTATGAACATTTGTAAAAACGTCTGTAATACCGAAGTGATTTACGTAATAGTCCATGCCTAATTGACCTGCCTTGATGGACTATAACATAAATCAACCCGGTATTAACCAAAGTAAGAAATTCCGTTACGTACGCCTGAGGCGGAGTAAAAAGAATTTCACGATGGTATAACAAAATATATGTCATTTCCAAAAGTTGTCAATGATTTAGTTTAGATTCACTATAATACCCTGTTACTTTAAAACAGTCGTTAAAATGTGTATAATGGCAAAATCAATTTTATTACAATTTTTCATAACAAGTTTACACTCTCAATAATTTATTTACTTTTGTAAACCAAATAGCGCTCGTTAACGTTTAAGAAATAAACAAAATACTATGAATAGCTTTTTCGCAGAAAGACTCAAGTCGGCACGTATGCTCAATGGCTTCTCTCTACAGGATCTTGCAACCGCTTTGGAAAATAAAGTTTCGCGCCAGGCTTTGCACCGTTACGAAAAAGGAGAAGTCAATCCCGATAGTGACATGATCAATTTGCTGAGCGCTGCTTTAAAAGTTCGGCCCGATTACTTTTTCAGGGATACCAAAGTCGAAATCGGTTACGTAGAGTTCCGTAAACTAAAACGAATGTCAGCCAAAGAAGAAGTAAGAGTCGTTGAAGAAACCAGGGAATACCTCTCGAGGTATTTGGAATTAGAAGAAATTCTTGGGATTTCGAACAAATTTATAAACCATCTGGCTCATTTCGAAAACATCACTCACTATCAACAAATTAATGATGCGGCAAATCATCTGCGTAATAAATGGCAACTGGGAACCGATCCGATTTTTAACGTGGTTGAACTGCTTGAAGACAACCTCATTAAAGTCATTAAAATTGATGCCGATCTCGCATTTGATGGCTTGCAAACCTGGGTAAATGGCGATATTCCGGTTGTAGCCTTTAATATCCGAAAGCTCGAAAAAAACGATAGAATTCGCTTTACTTTACTGCACGAATTAGCGCATTTGCTTCTTGGAAATAGCTTTGGCGATATTACCGAAAAACACAAGGAAACTCTTTGCAACCAGTTTGCTGCTGCCGTCTTATTACCCGAACAATCATTAAGAAATGAATTGGGCAATTTCCGGAATCGCTTATTAATTCAGGAACTGGGGAACATCAAAAAACAATATGGCATTTCTTTGCAGGCTATCGTAATGAGGGCAAGGGATTGCGGTATTATTAACGAAAATTATACCAGGAGCTTCTTCTTTATGATGGCTCAGATGAACTGGAGAATTGATGAACCTGTTCAATACGAAGGGGTCGAGCAATCAAACCGTTTCGACCAGTTATTATTCAGAGCATTGGCTGAAGAACAGATTTCTCTTAGTAAAGCGGCATCCCTTAAAAATAAATCATTGGCTGAATTCCGAAATGAAACCTTAAACAGTCAAAATATACAATAACCCATTCCGAAAAATCTGCGGTTAGAATTATGAAATTAGCCATAGCCGACGCCTGTATTTTTATTGACCTTTATGATCTGGATTTGACCAATCAATTCTTTGGTTTAGATTTCGAATTTCATACCTCACTCGATGTCATCAATGAATTATTCATACATCAGCAGCAATTACTTTCTGCCTTTCAGTCTGTTGGTAAACTAATAGTACACAATATAAAAGCCGGCGACAGAAATGAAATGATCAACGCAAACTACCCAAAATCACTTTCAGAAAGCGATAAAACAGTACTCTATTTAGCATCAAAATTAAATGCCATTGTCATTAGTAGTGACAAAACAGTAAGAAATACCGCCAAAAAAAATGCAATCGGTTACCATGGAATGTTATGGATATTTGATCAATTTGTATTGCATAAAATCTTAACAAAACCGGAAGCTTCCTTAAAATTAAAATCTCTTATCCATTCAAATGTAATGTTTCAAAACAACAAAATTCTCGCAGATGAAATTAATGGCCGATTATGTATCTGGGATAAGCATTAAACTTACCCATATTCGGCAATCCTCTCCACAGCGTTCGGCTAAGATTCCGCCTCAGTCGCACAATTCCGTTACGTACGCCTGAGGCGGACTATACAGAATTTCACTTTGGAATAAAATGGGAGATGGTGGAAGTCCACCCCCTTAATCCCCCGCCAGCGGGGGAAAGTTCTACCCCCTGACGCCCGCCAGATGGTGAAAGTTCGTATAAAAAAACCGGCTCCCTTATCCAGGCAGCCGGTTTCATGTTTTACAGAGTGTTCGTTATTTCACGATCAGTTTCATTACCTCATTTACCTGCTCATTCTGCACCCTAACAAAATAAAGTCCTTTGCCATTCCTGCTTAAATCTGCAGTTAGCAGTCCATCATCCGTTCCTGCCTGCGATTGATATACAAGTGACCCATCTACAGCATAAACCGAGATTGTGGCATTTGTCATCGTTTCCGGGACAAAGATGCTGACCATGCCGTCGGTTGGATTCGGGAAGAGCAGGATTTCAGAATTCGGATAATTTTTCTGAATATCTGTAAGCAATCCGATTGAAACATTATCAATATAGAGGTTATTCCCGAAGTAGTTATAGGTTTCAAAAGCAACCTGAATATTTTCCTGTCCTGCCCATGCAGTCAGATCGAGGAAAATGCAGTCCGATCCCCATCCGTAGCCGCACCAGTCTTCCTGAGTTTGAGGCACGAAAGGAACGGTCATCAGTTCATGGGTTGCAAAGGTTCCGGTTCCGTCCTCGCCGGCTTCGAAGAGCCGTGTCCAGTTTTCGCCGCAGTCATTTGAGATATAAACGATGAGAGAATCCGTAACGGAGGTATGCCGTTTTGCATAAGCATGTTTAAAAGCCATATAAACCTGGTTGAGTCCTGCAAAATTGAGAACAGGCGTAATCAACCTGTCACGTGGTCCAGGCGGAACAACATAATCAAAGAAATTCAACCTCGCGGCTTTGTCTCCCGGTTCGTTTCCGGCAATAGTTGCGATATCCCAGGTTATATCAAAATCCGGATTTTCGACAGTCCAACTTTTGGATTCCAGATTTCCGGATTCAAAATCATCCGAGAACGGAAGGCTTATCCCTCCGATATGGATGTAGTCGTCTTTTGTGAGGGTGTTGCTGCCTGCGGCATTGGAAACCGTAAGCGAAACCGTATAATTCCCCGAAGCATTGAAGATCACTTCGGGATTCTGCGAAGCCTGATTGGTTCCGTTAGTAAAACTGATGGTGGAAGGGTCGAAAACCCAGGTCCATCCGGTAGGGCAGTTGGCGCTCTGATCGGTAAACTGAATCCCGACTCCCGAACAGGTGATAGAATCGCTTACTGTAAAATTAACGATCGGTCCGGCGCTGGCACTCACAGTGATATAACCTTCGATGATTTCCGAGTCGGTTCCTTCCGAATTGGATACGGTGAGTGAAACGTCGAAAACACCTTCAGTCATATAAACCACATCTTCAGGATTTTTAAGTGAAGATGATGCCGGAGTTCCACCTTCGAATGTCCAGTTCCATGAAGTTGGAACACCGGTTGAAAGGTCGGTGAAATTAATGCCGCAACCCACAGTGACTTCAGTTTCGCTGGCTTCGAAATTCGCCACCGGAATGTCGTGCCACATCGGTGAAGACCATAATCCGCGTCCGTAAGTGCCAGCCCTTATTACATCTTCGGCGGGATTGTCGGGGTTGTGATAAATTTCCACTTCATTGATGGAGGCATCAACCGGAAGGCCGTTGCTGAACATCACCCAGTCGGTCATCGAGGCATCGCGGTAATAAACGCCGGCATCCGAACCGACATACATTCCGTCAATGGCGTTCAAATAGAAAGCGATCGAGTTCATATTAATAGCGGGAAGTGTTCCGGAAATATCCGTCCAGGCGTATCCTTTGTTATCCGACTGGTAAACTTTGGTTCCGCGGGTAATAACCACAATATTTTCATCAAAAGGGTGGGCTTCAACCTCATGTACATCTCCTGATCCCGGGAGATAGGAGGTGAGGGTAATCCACTCCGGCGAATCGCTCATGACGTTGTCGCTTCGGTAAAGCTGGCCGCTACGGGCATAATAAAACATGTCATAATTAGCCGGTGAATGCTCCACCACATAAATATCGGAGGAGCCTTCAGTGGTAAGCTTTTTCCAGGTGAAGGTATTGGTTTTTATACCCTCGGCTCTCCAGACATTTTTATATCCTCCGAACATAATATCTGCATCGCCTTCATGAAGGCAGAACGGTGTGATCCAACCGCCGCTTTCGGTCATTCCGTGGATTCCGTTTCCTGCAACATGTACGCCGCCGCTGTTATTGAAATGCCTGTAAATATCTCCATAATAAATCGTTGAATAAGAATATGATGGAGTTTCATGGTCAAATGCGCACTCCATACCATCGCCGCCATTGGTTGTTTGCCAGTAGGGAGTTCCCATGTAGGTTGATGTTCCGTTATCCTGGTAACCATTAATCACTTTGTTGATGTCGGTTTTTGCCTGTCCTATCCTGTAAACTTGGCTGATGGGAAGCCCGCTTGTTATTTCGGGCCAGGAGGTGCCGCCGTTCGCAGTATAATAAATACCTCCGTCATTTCCAGCATAAATTCTATTATTGACCGGATTATATTCAAGCACATGAAGATCAGCATGAACTGCAGGCACTCCGCAATCGCCCCACCAGTGCGAGCTGATATCCCAGGTAACTCCGCCATCAACAGACTTGAAACAATTGACGCCTCCTGCATAAACTATATCTTTATCCTGCGGATCAACAAGCACATCGAGATCATACCAGGCCTGGCCGCCATCACCCCCGTTGCATCCCCAGCTCATGATATTGGGTGTAGTTGACATTTCGGTGAAAGAAGTGCCTCCGTTAGTGGAACGGTATATTCCTTTGTAAGAATCGCCGTTGGATAGCAGGCAATACACATATTCAGGATCATCGGGAGTTACGGCAATAACCGACCTGCTTCCGCCGGGAATGCCATTGGTGATCTGTTGCCAGGTTGTTCCGGCATCCAGAGACCGGAAAAAATTTCCGCTTCCGCCGGCATATAATACATTTGTATTCCCGGGTTTGAAAACGATATCTTTGAACCCACCTGTTTTAATCTGAGTCCAGTTTAAACCGGCATTTTCTGTTTTATAAATGCCCGATCCCGTTGCTGCATAAATAATCTGTGCATTGGCCGGATGTTGCAAAAGTCTTCCTACTGTTGTGTTTCCCATACCGCTGTTCCACATTTCCCATGTCAGACCTCCATCGGTGCTTCTGAACACACCCAGGCCTGCAGCATCTCCTGCGTCGCGGTCGCCTGTGCCGATGAGTATGTTATCAGGATCGCTCCAGTTGACGACAATTGATGAAACGCCCAGTGTCGGCATGTCATCCGTTGTGCTTGTCCATTGACCTGAAGAAGCGTCGAATTTCCAGCAACCGCCGGCAGGAGCGCCAATAAAAAGTATATCAGGATTGGTGGGATGGAAGGCAATTGCATTGATCCTTCCCAGTCCCTCGTAACCTTTCGAGGGTACGGCAAACGGACCCAGATTGGTCCAGTCGGCTTCCGATTTTATTGCTCCGGGATGGGAAGCCATATATTTCAAATATTCCTTGTAAATTTGATCCGGTTCCTGACGCGTCCCATCCGGGTTGATGTGTTGTTCCTGCCACCATTCCCAGCGTTTGAAGGGCTTCCAGCCGCTGCCTTTGGTGATCTCACGGTTTTCCCAGTAAGCATTGAATGCTTTCTGAACTTCGAAAAAATTGACCGAATGATCCTGCATCATTTCGATCCAGTAAGGGTAGCTTGAGTAATCAGGATTTTGATAGGTTGATGTTTTCTGTGCAATACCTGCCGTGCCGATCATTGCAAAGAACGCCAAGGATAGTACAAACCGGTTCATATTCATTGTATTAATTTTAAGATGTAACAATTACTTTAAGGGGGCTAAATTATAGAAAATAAACATGTTACCAAAATAAATATTATGGCAATTTTCTTAGCTTTCAGACACCCCGAAAATTCAAAGGGTTGCATTATATACCGAATCGGAATACCGTAAATACGGTACGAATTTTACGTTGCTGTTCCTCTCGGTATAACTCATTCTAAGCAGCTTTACTTTCGCAAACCTGCCAAGAATGAGTATAAATGAGATCAAAATGAACTCAATAGCTCGTCTCATCCATTTTCACTTTTCCCCAGAAGGTCCGGTAAACGAAAATGGTGTAAATGATTACAAGGGGCGCTCCGATAGCGCAGATGGCCAGCATAATTCCAAGGGATTTATCTGAAGAAGCTGCATTATAAATGGTGATATTGAACTGCATATCGAGTGAGCTGACGATGAGTACCGGATAGAGCTCAACAGCAACCAGGATCAAAAGAAGACTTACCGTAAGCGAAGAAAAAATAAATGCCATCAGGAATTTGCCTTTGGATACGAGTCTCGGAACATTCGCAATACTCAGGAATGCCAGTAACGGAATAATAAATAATCCGGGATTTTGCCTGAGCCTGTCAGAAAGCTGAGGAATAAATATCAGGGTATAAAAGGTAACGATCACGTAGCAGGCCACAAAAAAGATGATGGCATTGCGAACCAGCCCGGTGACCCTGGTAAAAAGTTGTCCTTCGGTTTTCATGGCGAGATATATGGAGCCGTGCATCATGAATAAGGCCAGTGTCGTGATCCCAACCAAAATGGCAAAAGGATTCAGAAATTCAAACCAGTAGCCTGAAAATTCATAACCCGGCCCGATGGCTATTCCATTAAGTACATTTCCTAAAACAATTCCGAGTAGCAAAGCAAGCATTACGCTCGAAATGCAATAAGAAATATCCCATAATTTCGTCCACCATTTCATTGATTCCTTACTTCTGAATTCGATGGATACCGCCCTGAATATCAGGAAAGCGAGGAACAACATAAACAGGATATACATCCCCGAAAAGAGAGAGGCATATAATACCGGAAAGCCTGCAAACATGGCTCCACCACCGATAACAAGCCAAACTTCGTTGCCATCCCAGACCGGGCCCACAGCATTCAATGCAATCCTCCGGCTTTTTTCGTCTTTCAAAAACAGGTGCCATGCTCCGGCGCCCAGGTCAAAACCATCGAGTATAGCATAGCCCGAAAACAAAGCTCCAACTACAAGAAACCACCATGTGGGATAATCCATTCCAAGAAAAGTTGACATCATCATATCTCTTTTTGCGATTGAACAATGCTACTCTGGAACGGACGATCTTCCACCTTTGATTCATCATAGGGGCCGGCTTTAATTTTCCGGTCGAGCAGGTATATGAAGAGTAAAAACAGCAGAATATAAATAAGTGTGAACATGATCAGTGAGAACATTACCTGGTTAGCATTGACATTTGCTGAAAGTGCGTCAGAGGTTCTTAACTGCCCGTAAACAACCCAAGGCTGACGTCCTATCTCGGCCGCAAACCATCCAAACTCATTGGCCAACTGCGGAAGCATAACTGAAAAAACAAATACCCACATCAGCCACCTGAAACTGAACAATCTTCGCCTCCACCACAGGAAGGAAGCGAACAAAGTTAGCGCTATAAAAAACAGTCCGAGCGCAATCATCAGATGATAGAACTGGAAAACCGCGTTTACAGCTTCGGGCTGTTTATCTTTTGGAATATCATTGAGTCCGGTAATGGGTTCATCGAAATCCCAGTGAACAAGTAAACTAAGCCCACCGGGAATCTTAGGGCCATAAACCGTTTGCTTTTTTTTGTCCACCCAGCCAAAAATGTACATATCTGCGGGTTGCTGAGTGTTGAAATGACCTTCAAAGGCAGCTAATTTGGCCGGCTGGTTTACAGAAACTCCATTAGCTGATGAGTGGCCGGTAATCAACTGACTCATTGAAAAAACCACTCCTGCAACGAGAGCAATTTTGAATGCTTTTTCCGACAACTCCGTATATCTTACCTTCAGGATATAATAAGCATGAACGCTCATCACCAGAAAAGCACCGGCAATTAAAGCCCCCGTCCATACATGCATTATCCGGTCAACACTTGACGGATTGAAAACCATTGCCCAGAAATCGGTGATCTCCGCACGTGCATTTAATCCCTCCCCAACGATATGGTATCCGGCCGGAGTTTGCTGCCAGCTATTGGCAACGACTATCCAAATCGCAGAAAACATACTTCCGAGCCAAACGCCCAGCGTCGCAATAAAATGTACTTTGGGAGTTACCCGGTTCCAGCCAAACAACAACACACCGAGGAATCCGCTTTCCAAAGCAAAGGCAAAAATTCCTTCTGCCGCTAAAGCGCTTCCGAAAACATCGCCAACATATTTTGAATAGGTCGCCCAGTTGGTTCCGAATTCAAATTCCATCACTATACCGGTCGCAACACCGATACCGAATATGAGGGCAAAGATTTTTGTCCAGAACCGGGTCATGGTTTCATATATTTTATTCCCGGTCGTCAGGTAGGTTCCCTCCATTACAACCATGATCAGCCCCAGGCCAATGCTTAAAGGAGGATAAATATAATGAAACCCGATGGTGAATGCGAATTGAATCCGTGCAAGAATTTCAACATCCATAAATCTGATTCTATTATTACGAGTGTCTTCAGGATTTAGACAAAACTACAATAATATTGTTCAAAAAAGATAAATGACAAATTATGTTTCCAAAGAGGAGCAGGCAAATGATCTACTAAATTAGGGTTGTAATTTTCCTCATGTTCCGGAAATTTATAATTTCCACATCATGAACTTTTTGCTGAATTTCTCCATCATAAACCAATACCGGACTAATAATCTTTTTAGAATAGTTCCTGCTAAAAGATTTAAACTGTTTTAAAAAATCAATATGAAAGGTTTGCGACGATTTAATTTCAACAGGCTGCAACTGATTGCCATGCTTTATAATAACATCAATTTCGTTATGGTGGCTGTCGTGATAAAAGTACATATTGCTGTCCAGTCCCTTATTAAACCTCATTTTGATCAGCTCTGAAACCACCATATTTTCAAAAATAGCCCCCCTGAGCGGATCCCTGTCAAGTTGTTTGGAGTCTTCAATTCCCAAAAGAAAAGCAAGTAAACCCACATCATAAAAATAGATTTTTGGCGATTTGATAAAACGTTTGCCAATATTTTCAAAATAGGGATTTAATAAGAAAACAATATAGGATACTTCGAGCATCGTCAGCCAGGATTTGATTGTGCTAACCGATGTACCCGTTTCATTTGCTATTGCGGAAGTATTTAAGAGATTGGCTGCGCGGCCGGCACATATCCTTACGAACTTTTGAAACAAACCCACGTCTTTTATTTGTATTAATTTGCGCAAATCCCTCTCAATATAGGTTTCGTAGTAATTGCGGTAGGCCTTATAAGGTGTAAGTTTGTGAACGTAAATAGCGGGGTAAAATCCTTTAAGAATCAAATCATTGGTTGGCATTGACATGTCTTCGCTTGTTTCCGATAACTCCAAAGGGAGAAGTTTCAAAATAGCCGCCCTGCCCGCCAGAGACTGGGTCACTTTGTCAAGTAACATCAATTGATTACTTCCTGTAAGGATAAATCTCACTTCATTTCTTTTTTCATCCACAATTTGTTGAAGATACGACATCAGGTCAGGTACGTTTTGTATTTCATCCAGTATTGCCCCATTCCTGTTGCTGTTCAGGAAGGCTCTTGGATCATTCGTTGCGAATAACCGGGTATCGGGATTTTCAAGATTATGATACGGCAAGTCGTCAAATAGATGCCTGGCGAGGGTTGTTTTGCCTGATTGTCTTGGACCTGTAATGATAACGACAGGATATTGCTTTGACATCGCTAAGACTTCGTTCTCGATAAATCGCTTAAGATACATTTTGTGTAAATTTAAAGTTCAACTACAAAATTACACAAATTAATGTCATGAATAAATAGCTGTTCTAAAAAAGTCCTCCAATAGAGGCGTCAGCACAATTTTACATGCCTGGCTATATTAATTTTTGATGTGCTGATAAAAAAATTATCTACCGAAATGAAAACCAACCAATCTAATACCGAAGTGATTTACGTAATAGTCTATGCTTTATTGACCTGCCTTGATAGACTATTACGTAAATCAACCCGGCATTTACCAAAGTAAGAAATTCCGTTACGTCCGCTGAAGCGAACTATACAGAATTTCACTTTGGTATAACTTGAACTGAATTCTTTATTCTGATCCAGTGATAGGAACAAAAGTAGCAGTTTTTAACCCGTAGAGCCTTCCCTGATGAAAGCGGGGCAGGCTCTATAGGCAAATTGATCTGGAGTTATCCTGATCATATTTAAAAGGTGAAAATTATCGGCAAAACAATCCCAGCATATTAAAAAATAATTCCGCCGAAAAATGTTGTATTCGTCAAAACATTGGTATTTTCGACAAAAAGAAAACAAAATGTCAATCCTGCCTATGCCCCCGGCTGAGGCTCTGCTTAAGTCGAACCGATACCCTCATTTCATATCTGAAACCTGTCCCAAAGGGATACCTTCGGCAAAACTGAAATCCCAAACAAAAAAATTTCTCCATCTCCTGAAAATAAATCCAACTCCCTTTGCACTGCCCACAAATAATAATTCATTCCTGTCAAATAATAATTTGATCATTTACATTTTTTCTACCTCCCGTACCTTTGACGTAAATGATAACTATAAAAACAAGAAATATGAAAACATCAATCTTCAAATTCGGACTGATAGTCATTATTATTACGACGGGTATTATATCCGTGAGTGCTTTAACTATTCATTCGAACATTACAGGAGGAAGCTGGGATTCATCCACCACCTGGCAGGAAGGAATAATTCCGGGGACCGGTGACACGGTAGTCATTACCTCCGGTTCCAACGTGTCCATCGGTCATGTGTCGGGATATACTATCTACCACAGTTGGTGCACACGCATTACTATCGAAAGCGGCGGTATGCTGTTTGCCCCTGAATATGGCGGAGGATCCGGAACCTTTAATCTTACCGTTTCTGAGAATCTGATCAATTACGGTACTCTGACCTGTGGCGAAGAATACCTCGATGTTTATCTCAGCGGCGACCTGTTTAACTATGGTTATTACGGACCTCATCATACAGCATTTATCGGACCGGCAGATCAGCACTTCACTCTTGGCGATGGTCACACGCTGGGTGGATGGATGACTTGTGTCGGTGGTGGATCACTGGTTGCAGATACCGACTTTTTTTACGACGGCTACTATTCGGTGAATGGTAGTGGTAATACCGGTGATTTTAACCTGAACGGAAGGATACTGAACATGGGAACTCATGCAATAAAAGCGATTAATACGCTGATTTACGGCGGAACCATAGCGGGAGATTTCGAAATCCTGGGAACTTTTTCGCTAGGCAAATACCTGACCGATACTGTGGTTTTCCAGGGGAATATTACAGTTACTGATACTCTGCAAGCCAATGTGTATGGCGGCGGCTACGGGATTTACAAGCTGAAAGTGATCGGTAATATAACCAATAACGGCTGGGTAAAAGATAATACTGATACCGATAACGACGATGACTTGAATATCCTCATTGCCGGAAACATAAACAATAACGGTAGATGGACGAACAACTATATCAATTTTACCGGCACCTCAGACCAATATATCGAACAGAGCGAGGGATTGTTCTTCGAAACCAATTTTACCGACCTGAATGCTGCAAGCTCTATTTTCATGAACAGCGATGTCACAATTACAGGAAATATAGATTTGAACCAGGCAACGATTGAAGGACAGAATTACACCCTTACGCTTGTCAACTGGCTTACTGACGGATCAATCCATGATATTACCCTCTGTGGGGGATATCTTGAAAACATCCAGAGCAGCGGGAATCTTTTCATCACCGGGAAGGTGACTGTGGATGACGCCAATATTTTTAACAATCTGGTCACCGTTACCGATACCCTGCAGTCGAACGAATACGGCGGCGGCAGTACAACCTTTGATCTCATCATCGGCGGGAATATTACGAACAACGGAGTTATCCAAAACATCAACAGCGGTGATAAGCTGAAACTCCTCGTACAAGGCGATATTGTCAACAACGGCGAATGGAATCATTCCTATACTGTACTAAGTGGTTCCGGAAATCATAATCTCACCCAGACTCAACCTCATGCGTTCGGAGGAGACTTTTCGGATACGGATCCTTCAGGAATGACTGTAGGAATGACCGACCTGACATTTACCGGGAATTATAACCTGGGTACGGGCTGGCTCGAAATGGGAGGTCATATTCTGTCAATGTCGGGATGGCTGACCAATGGCACCATCGCAAGCACAATTCTGCATGGAGGTTATCTCGAAAATCTGATTAGCGAGGGTGAATTAACTATCGAAGGTCTGGTAACATGTAGTAACGGTAATCATTTCTGGGATAATATCACTGTCAGCGACACGCTGCAATCGAACGAATATGGCGGAGGGTCCACATGGTTCGACCTTTACATCGAAGGAAACATCACCAACAACGGTGTGATCCGTGACATTAACAGCAGTGACAAACTCAGGATGTATATTGCAGGAAATATAACCAATAACGGAGAATGGCAGCATTCGGCAACTGTGCTGAATGGCACCAGCTTACAAAACCTTGATCAAAGCGAAGGCGTTTTGTTTGAAGGCAGTTTTTCGGATGTGGACTCATGGAGTCCTGTGGTTGGCATCAGCGACCTCACTTTTATGGGGAATTTCACCCTGAACGGGTCATCATTTTTAATGAACTACAATCTCCTCGCCGTGCAGGGGACATTATCCAACGGGAATATCAGCAATGCTTATTTATCCGGTGGAGTGATAAGTTATATAACCAGCCTCGGAAACCTTACCATCGAAGGAACCGTAACCTGCGACGACGGAAACAGTTTTTTGGGAATCACTACGGTGTCTGGAATCCTTCAAAGCAACGAATACGGCGGAGGTGCAGGTACATTCGAGCTGCAGGTTGACGGTGACCTGATCAACAACGGAATCATCAGAGACATTAACAGTGGCGACAGACTGCACATTTACATAACCGGCGATCTGAAAAACAACGGAAGCTGGATCAATAACCTGACCTACCTTAACGGTTCGGAAGATCAGCGTATCTATCTGATCGGCGACACCCCAATCGAAGGTGAAGTGAGGTTCGATGCGGTTTTGAACACTTCTCCATTCCAGTGGTATCATGAAGGTACAATATTAAATTCGGATGATTTCACAGGCGAAAATAACCAGGTACTTATCTGGACAGTGCCGGTGAACGAAACCTGGTACGGCATATTTTATTGCGAAACCGGCGCCGGACCGTCCAGGAATATTATAGTCATGCAGGATGTTGTTCCGCCAATGAACCTTCAGCTTAGCTACGATTGCACTGATGTAAACCTTACCTGGGAAATGCCTGCCGGAAGCAATCCTGATAGCAGTAATGTTTACCGCGATGGAGTTTTGATCGCAACTGTCACTCAGCTGACATACACCGACGAAATGGTATTTCCTGATCAAAACTATAATTACTGGATAACGGCTGTATATGAAGGGATTGAATCCATTTCCTGTCCGATGGAGGAAATATTTGTACCTGTGCCTGAAAACATTCAGCCGGATGAACTTGGGGCGAGTGTCAGCAACGGTGTTGTTACACTGTTCTGGGCAGTTCTGGCTTCCTGCATTGAACCGGATGGGTACAATGTCTATCGCAACGGCGAACAATTAAATACTTCTGTTATTATTGAAACTGTTTATATTGATGAACCCGGAGCTGGTACATGGGAATATTATGTGACCGCAGTTTACTATTTCGGCGAGTCCGGACCATCGAATTCCCAAATTGTTGTGATCACTGGGATCGAAGAATCATTGCCGGATTTTAATGTCATCATTTACCCCAATCCCGCATCCGACCGGATCATGATACGATCCGACCTCCCGGTCACCCATATCAGTTTGGTGAATGAAACCGGTACAGTGCTGCTGAATATGAATCTTTTTGAAACACAGATTAACCTTCCAATAAAGCAAATAAACCCTGGAAACTATTTAATCGTGATCCGTCACGGGCATAACGCACTCACCAGGAAAATTATCATTCTTTAAAGATTCTATCCATTGAATGAAACGACTTCGGAAGCACCCTACCGGAGTCGTTTTTTATTTAGTCGCGCAAATAATAATTCATTCCTGGCGAATAATAATTTAATCCCTTTTCTGAAAAGCACCGAAGTTAACTTTACACCTCAATTTGCTTTTGGCGATGGAACAGATTATCATCATTGATGACAATAATTGTAAAAAGGAACTTTCCGACTTTCTTGAGTCCAACAAAGATCATATCCGGTTCAATTCTTCATTGGTCAATTTCAAGAACTCAACTAAAGGAATTTTTGAAGAACTGGTTTCGGAAAATGAGATGGATGGCAAACTCGCCATCAACTCGAACCATCAAATAGAAATCATCCACACCCGCGACATTACTCATGTGGAAGATATGGGACCACAGATCAGGATATATTCAATTAATAATAAATTTATTGAGGCAGCAAGCAAATTTGATGATTTTGAAAAAAAACTAATTGGTCACAATTTCATCAAAATACATGATCGGTACATCATCAATTTTAATCATTTCTTAAAATTGAATATAGGCCTTGCTCCGGCTATTACTTTAAATACCGGGGTGACCATACCGGTAAATCCAAACATGCTTGACCCGTTTCTAAAATATATAAATGATATCGAATCAAATAAATAATCCTTTAAATTTTTAATTAACAATTAATCTTTAGCATCATGAAAAACAGATTACTAATGCAGGACGGCAAACACAAGATCACATTTTTGCTTGTGGGAATTATTTCCCTTATTCTGACAGGCTTCTCAGGGTTAGATGCCCAGGTGAATTTTACCCAAACACTGAATGCAGATTTTAACAAAGGCGTTTTGAATAATGTACTGGTCGGCAGCGATAACGTTTACCTCCAGTTTGCAGCCACCGATGTAGGAACATGGCTTACCACCACTGTTCTGCCACAAACCCTGAGTGGTCACAAAACCGCTACCTGGAATAATCAGTATGTATATGTGGTCGGGGGTTATAATGATGTTACCTATTCCAGTGCGGTTTACAGGGCTACAACCCAGGCAGGAGGAATCAGCGGATGGACAACGCTCAACTCTCTTCCTGTAGCCATGAAAGATGCAGCAGTAGTTATTGGAACAAATACGATTTATGTAATCGGCGGGCGCGACGCCTCCCAGGTTTACAGCACAATTTACTATGCAGCAATTAATACTGACGGAAGCATCGGTATATGGCAGACTTCTGCCGTTGCACTTCCTGCAGCAAGGTGGGGACATACTGCAGTCTATCTGAACGGATACATCTATGTCGCCGGTGGTGCAAATGTTTTAACAGAAACGTCTGCACTCAATACGGTTTATTATTCCAAAGTGCTGGCAGATAACACACTTGGAGCCTTTTCAACAGGAACCGCTCTTCCTGCTACCCGAAACAAACACAGCATGGTCACTTATAACAGCGTTTTGTATGTGCTTGGTGGTTATGCAAGCGGTGGTACAAAAGCCAATACCGTTTACACTGCAACTCCCAGCGTTAATGGTTCGACAGGCGCATGGACAACACAGACAGCCTTGCCTGTAACCATCAGTAATCATTCATCGGTTGTTGCCAATGGTTTAATTATGGTTCTGGCAGGCGAGACCGGTGGAACACTGAGCAATACAGTATATTATGCAAATGCTGATGCAGGAACCTGGACATGGGTTACATCACCAAATTTATTATACGACCAAACCAAAGACGGAGCTGCCTTTGCCGGAAACGGTATTGTTTATCACACGGGTGGAACCAACCTTTCGGGTACACCCATATTAAATACCCGCTATGCGAACCTTACATTGTCAACCAATTATGTTAACCATGGAGTTTTTACCTCCAATCCATTTTATGAACTTGGTACTGAAAGACTAATTAATTCACTGAGTTTCACTGCAGTTTATTCCGCTCCTGCAAATTGCCAGGTAGGTTACCGTGTAGCAGGGGCTGATAATATCTGGGGCGATTGGACTGCAATTACAGCAACTTCTCCCATAACTGTTAATCAAACAAAACAATATCTGCAATATAAAGTAATCCTTACCGGATCAACAACATACAATTCCACCTTTAGTGATATGACCCTCACTACACCGGGAACACAACTTAGCGGTAATCTGAATGCCATCACCACTTTCACGATGGCTGCCAGCCCTTATTGGGCTACTTCGGATATTTCTTTTACCGCCGGTACACATACTTTTCAGGCAGGGGCAACTATATTGTTCCTTCCGGAAACCGGATTGACCGTCAGCCAGGCCAATGTGATCTGCAGCGGTACAGCAGTTGACTCAGTAAAATTTCTTTACTTCACAAATGAAATGGGCCAATGGGATGGAATTTATTTTGATCCGAACAGTGATAATGGCGTTTCCTCTCAGTTTACATATACAGTCATCGGTAATGCAGGGTTTGGAAGCAACAACGCCAACCTTTATTGCAACCAAACCAATGAGCCTTTACTTACACGTTGTAACATAAGGTATGCTGATGGTAACGGTATCCGTTTGAACTCAGCACACATCAATCTTAATTTATGCCTCTTAAAAGGCAACCTCGAAAACGGCGCTTATCTTGAGAATTCAAATCCAACTTTTGTATCAACAACCTTAAGCTATAATACCGGTGCTGGTGTATATTTAACGTCCTCAGCTTCTGAACCTACTTACAGCACTTCTACTATTTCGTACAACGGTTATGGGATGCGTTATCCTTCGCCGAACCTTACCATCCTGCCTCCAAATGGCTCACCAACAATGACAGGTAATACTCATAATGGAATTGCAATAGATGGCGGGGACATTACTGGAAGCAATAAAGTCTGGAATTCGATCAGCTATCCTTATATTTTATTGGGCACAGTTAGGTTTATGGAATGGGGTTCTTATGTAAGATTGACGATTGAACCTGGCAATACAGTTAAAGCATTAATTGGTGTTCAATTGCAAATTGGAGTAGGAGGATCCTATGGCGGCGAGTTGTATGCAATTGGTACGGCTGATAGCCTCATTACCTTTACATCTCACAATGGTTCTGCCGGGGGATGGAACGGAATTTATTTCACAGATTGGAGTGATAACTGGGGAGGTGTTTCTGTAATGGATTATTGCATTATTGAAAAAGGCAATGACTATAATATATTTTCAGAAAGCACGGCTCAGCCCACTATCAATCATAGCACAATTCAAAATGCGGTTTTGGATGGAGCTCGAAATTCATCCTCCACCAATACCATTCAAAACTCTCAGTTCCTGAATAATGGCAGGTATCCTTATTATTTCCTTAATCCGAATGCAAATCCTGTTCACACTGGTAATACTTATACCGGAAATGGTATCAATAGAATTGCTCTTGCGGCAGGAACCTATACATTCAGCAGAACTTTAAACAATGATAATGTTCCTTATTTTATTTTAAACGATATAGTGATGGGTGAATATGCAGGACATCCCAGACTTACCCTTGATCCGGGAGTAATCCTTGAATTCGAGATTGGAAAGAAATTACAACTGGGATATGCTGGTAGTTACGGAGGCGAACTTTTTGCCGAGGGTACCCCTGGAAACCAAATCATCATAAGGCCTTACAATGGGCTTGCAGGCGGTTGGGAGGGTATTTATTTCACTGACTATAATGATAACTGGAGTGGTGTATCCTCTATGAAATATTGTACTGTTGAAAAAGGGAATCTGTACAACATCAAATGCGAAACATCCGCACAACCCTCGATGGAAAACTGTATCATTCAGAATTCACTGAACGATGGACTGGTTGAATACAATTCCTCACCCATGATAACAACCTGCCAATTCCTGAATAACGGCGGGTATCCGATCAATTATACCAACTGGACCTGCAACTCACTTTTAACAGGAAATACCTATACCGGCAATAACCCGAATTACATTGCCTTATCCGGAGGTACTTATACCAGTGGGAGAACCCTTTACAACGATGGAGTTCCCTATCGGGTGTTAAGCAATATTGTGTTGGGTGAATATGGAGGCCATCCAAGGCTAACCGTTGAACCCGGTGTTACTCTTGCTTTTGAACCTGCCACAAAATTGCAATTGGGCTATGCCGGCAGCTATGGCGGTGAACTGTGGGCCGAAGGAAATGAGGACAGCATGATCGTTTTTAAACCCTATAATGATGCTATCGGCGGCTGGGATGGAATTTATTTTACCGAATACAATGATAACTGGAGCGGAACTTCCTCGATGAAGTATTGTAATACTGGCAAAGCAAGCTCGAATAATATCCTTGTCGAGGGATCGGCGCAACCCTACATGGAGCATTGTGTTCTTACCCAGGCAATCGGCAATGGTTTAAAACTAACCAATTCCACTATTACTATACGCAACTCCACTTTTTCATTCAACGGATCTTATGGCATTCAACTCGAAGGATCGAGCGCTCCGACCATCGGCAACGATGCACTTTACACTAATAACCTTTATTGCAATATTGGATATGAGGTTTATAACAACACCGCCAACAACATTAATGCACGCTACAACTACTGGGGAACGGGCGATTCGGCGATGATTGCACTACGCATTTATGATAAGTACGACAATACGGCCAAAGGCATTGTTTACTTCGACGATTTTGCCCAGTTACCGTCAATCCCATACCCGACAATGATATTAGGCGGAACTGTTAAATATGCAAATGCCGGAGCCAATCCGATGAAGAATGCCGCAATGGTGATAAAAGATTTCGGCGGGGCTACAATTGCCACTACCAGCACGAATACTTCAGGAGTATATGCATTCAGTTCCATACCATCCGGTAATTACCTGATGACCATCACGCCTTCCAATGCATGGGGCGGAGTAAATTCGACGGATGCACTGCTCATCCTGAACCATTTTGCACAGATAGGCCTGCTCACCGGAATGAATCTAGCAGCAGCCGATGTAAATTACAGCCATACCGTTAACGGGACAGACGTACTGCTCGTCATGAGGCGGTATTCGGGTTTGATTACTTCCTTCCCTGCAGGTGATTATCTCTATAACACCGATACCATTATTTTTAACGGGAATCTGGTTACCAACAATTTTGATATGCTTTGTTTCGGGGATGTAAATGCGTCTTATGCTCCAGTGGCTCAAACCGATGAATCACCGGTTATTCTCAATTATGATGGATCGCTTGTAGTACCTTCTTTCAGCGAATTTAATCTCGATGTTAAAATTCAAAACAGTATCGGGGTTGGAGCCATATCGCTGGGATTTTACTATCCTTCGGAATACCTGGAAATAACCTGCGCTGAAATGGCAAATGGCAACACCAATATTGTCTGGCATGCTGAAAATGGATTATTCAGAATGGGATGGTGCGATCTGAATCCGGTGAATACGATTGCAGGCGAAACGCTGATCACACTGAAAATCAAGACAAAAGATTTGACAGGTCTTACCGGCAGTATAGCCCTTGAGTTGTTTGAAGATTCCGAATTTGCCGATGCAACCGCCAGTGTAAATTACGGTGTTATCCTTGAAATACCTGAAATCCAGACAATCATGGTCGGTATAATCAATTCATCATCCGAAATCAGGTTTAATGCAAATCCGAATCCTGTCAGGGATAAAGCTGTTATTGAGTTCGAAATTCCCGAACCGGCTAATATAAAACTGGCAGTTTATAATTTGATGGGAATCATGGTCCAAACCATTACGGATGATAATTATAGTGCGGGCAGCCACACATTGGAAATGAATACCCATAACATAGAGTCCGGAATTTACCTGTGTAAAATTGAAGTAACCTATGATCATCAGGAATATTCGAAAATGATAAAGATGGTGGTATCCAAATAAAATTGTGAAATATGAAAACACTAATTTTAAAAATAATACCGCTGTTGTTCATTTTTATCTTGCCGGGTATGCTCCATGCCCAGACGATAACAACCACGGCCGGGACAGTAACAAGCTGTCCCGGGGAAATCGTGATTCCCATTGACGTAACCAACTTTAACGGAGTGGGAGCCATTTCCCTTATGCTGAATTACAACAACACTGTTCTTACCTATCTCGGGTACCAGAATGTGCATGCAGCGCTTGCATCCGGACTGCTGATTGTCAATTCAACAGGCAGTAGGGTAATCGTAAGCTGGGCGTCCACCACACCTGCCACTATCGGCAGCGGTACATTGATACAATTCAGGTTTACAGGAGTACCGGGCACAAGCAGTTTAACATGGGATACCCAAACACCCGGCAACTGTGAATACAGCGACAGCAACGGAAATATTCTTGCTGCGACATTTGTCAACGGAACCGCAACGGTACAACAACCGCCGTTAATCAACACCCATCCCACTGATAAAGTGGCTTTGGTGGGACAGAATACCAGCTTTACGGTCAGTGCGGTTGCCACAGGAATCAGCTATCAATGGCAGATCAGCACCAATGGAGGCGGTTCGTACGGTAATTTGTCAAACGGAGGATCGTATTCTGGAGTTTTTACTGCAACCCTTAACATATCTTCGGTCCAGATAACGATGAACGGATATAAATACAGATGCGTTGTTAGCGGAACATGCACGCCTCCGGCGACTTCGAACGGAGCTACGCTCACTGTCATCAACCCGATAACGACAACTTTACCAACGACAAGCGTTTGCCCGGGCAATATTATAGTTCCGGTAACGGTATCAAATTTCACATTGGTGGCTGCATTTTCTCTGACCTTCGCTTATAATACGGCGGAACTCACTTATACAGGCTACCAATCTCTGAACGGCGCTCTGGCAGGAGGTAACTTTATATCAAATGCCATTGGTGGAAAAGTGTATTTGTCATGGTCGAAAACAACGGCCGTAACATTTGGCGATGGGACTATAGTCGAATTGCTCTTTACAAGTGCAACCGGAACCAGCGGCCTGACCTGGGACACGCAGACAACAGGTAATTGCGAGTACAGCGATGTGAACGGAACTCTCATCACCTCTGTATTTGTAAACGGAAATATAACCACTTACGGATTACCTCAAATTGTAACGCATCCTGTCAATAAAACTATTGCCAAAGGACAGAATACCACCTTTAGTGTATCGGCTTCTGGATCGGGATTGACTTATCTGTGGCAGGTGAGTACCAACGGAGGATCATCCTATTCCGACCTTGCCAATGGTGGCGTTTATTCCGGTGTGACTACCGCTACAATGAGTATCACTGGCGCGACTCTTGCTATGAACGGCTACCTTTACCGTTGCAGGGTAAGCGGAACCTGTACTCCTGTGGTCTATTCCAATCCTGCCCTGTTGACGGTTTTACCAAATATTATCACTACCTGCCAAACCATTTCGGGATGCCCGGGACAGTTGATCGTACCAGTGAATGTTACGGATTTTATAAGTGTTGGATCCTTTTCCATGGTTTTACAATTCAACACCTCCATACTTACATACACCGGCTACCAGAATTTAAATACAGTACTCAACGGTGGTAATTTTGCGGCAAATGCTGCGTCAGGAAGTGTTTTTCTTTCATGGTCAAGACTTACGGCGGCCACCATAGCAAACGGTGCAGTTCTGATCGAACTCAAATTCACCGGAGTAACAGGTTCGAGCAGTCTGAACTGGAATACCACAACACCGGGATACTGTGAATACAGCGATATTACAGGTTTGATATACTACTCAACCTGGGTGAACGGAGGTGTTACGGTTTATCAGCCTCCGCAAATAACTTTCAATCCAACAAATAAAACAATATACTCAGGCGGAAGTACAAGTTTTTCTGTTACAGCAACAGGCACCGGCCTGGGTTATCAATGGCAGGAAAGTACAAATGGGGGAGCAAACTGGTCAAACCTGTCGAATGTTTCACCCTATTCAGGAGTAAATACGACTACACTTACGATCAATCCTGCCAGTCAGGCTATGAATGGTTTCCAATATCGTTGTTATGTTACGGGAACATGCACACCCTATGTTTATTCCGATGCCGCCCTTCTTACGGTTACCGCTCAGGCAATCAGCACGTATGCAGCAGGAATCACTAATTCGTGTTCGGGGAATGTAACCATCCCGATAAATGTAATCAATTGTAATAATGTTGGAGGCATTTCACTGGTTTTGAATTATGATCCTGCTAAACTCACTTTCGATGGTTATCAATCGCCTAACGCAGAGTTAGGTGCCGGATTACTCATTGTAAATGATAACGGGACTCAGGTTCTGATGAGCTGGGCCTCCACTAATCCGGCGGATATCGGATCCGGAGTTCTTATTCAATACAAATTCCAGGGCCTTGCCGGAATATCAACCACACTTTCCTGGGATACACAAACGGAAGGAAACTGTGAATTCAGCGATATTTCAGGAAATGTGATCACATCTTTTTATGTTAATGGAAATGTTTCGATTGTTGCAAATGCGCTGATTGCAAGTGCTGGAGATGATGTGACCATTAATCCCGGAGGCAATACGCAATTGAACGGATCGGCCACCGGAGGTGCTGCTCCTTATGAATTTTTGTGGTCGCCTGTAACGTGGTTAAGCAATCCTGCAATTCCTAACCCGATAAGCACTCCTGCAAGTACGATAACCTATACATTGACGGTGACGGATAACAATACGTGTGTTTCAACGGATAATGTAACTGTGACTGTCGCTGCTCCGCTGGTTTCCCTTAACCTGAAGATCATGCTGGAGGGACCGTTTCAAACGACGGAGATGAATACTCACTTAAATAGTAATGGCATGATCCCTCTTGAGCAGCCCTACGGTATTACACCCTGGTTTTATACCGGAGGTGAGTCTGTAACGGGAATACCGAATGCAAATGCTACAGACTGGGTATTGATAGAGCTTCGACAGACAGTGGGTGGACCCGAAACCGCAACTTCCGGCACAAGAATAGCGCGGAAGGCGGGTTTTGTCCTGAAGAACGGGAATATTGTGGATTTGGATGGTTCTTCATTTTTGCAAATAAATGCAAACATTATTCAAAACCTGTATGTGGTTATATGGCACAGGAACCATCCCGGGATCATGTCTGCCAACCCGGTCACACAATCGGGAGGAGTTTATACTTATGACTTTACGAACAGTTCTGTCAAGGCTTATGGAGGAACGCTCGCACAGAAGCAGCTAGCCACAGGCATCTGGGGTATGGTTGCCGGCGACGGGAACGGCGACGGGCAAATTGATACAGCCGATAAAACGGATATCTGGGGTTCACAGGTCGGGAAAGCCGGATATTTCCCTGGCGATTTCAACATGAACACTCAGGTAAGTAACCAGGACAAGAATGACAAATGGCTTTTGAACACAAGCTATGAGTCGCAGGTGCCGGAGTGATTTTTTACTGTTGAAGTGTAATATGGCCGGCTATTAACTCCCGGTTTCCTTACACGAAA
>Ga0172369_10002355_pt1 | contig 26076 bp, 23 predicted proteins | sample LakKiv25m_FD_114539 | JGI IMG/M metagenome (GOLD analysis project Ga0172369, IMG submission 114539) | Freshwater microbial communities from Kabuno Bay, South-Kivu, Congo - kab_022012_11.25m | ecosystem: Environmental > Aquatic > Freshwater > Lake | place: Democratic Republic of the Congo...
CCTGATGGCGTTGCTCCGGCATCGTGGCTGGTCCAACATCGCCGAAGCACTCCGCCACTACGGTGCATCACCGCAACGCGCGTTGCAGCTTATCGGCTGGCCGGAAACATGAAACAACCCTAATGATAGGTCAGGGCGATTTGGTGCCGGCGATGCCTTGTGCTACAATTAAGTTGAAAGTTGGCGTTGACCAGCCGTGGCGGAATCTCTGCCCGGCTGTTTTTTGTGGTAAGGATCGGTCAGTTGGATGATCAAGCAAGAAAATATCCGCAACATCGCGATCATCGCCCATGTGGATCACGGCAAGACGACCCTCGTGGACGCGATGCTCAAGCAGTCGAAAATCTTCCGCGATAACCAGAACGTGCCCGAGCGCGTGCTCGACTCGAACGATCTGGAGCGCGAGCGCGGCATCACTATCCTGGCAAAGAACACAGCCATCCGTTACGGCAACATCAAGATCAACATCGTGGACACACCCGGCCACGCCGATTTCGGCGGCGAGGTGGAGCGGGTGCTTAACATGGTGGACGGGGTGCTCTTGTTGGTGGATGCCGCCGAAGGGCCCATGCCGCAGACGCGCTTCGTGCTGCGCAAGGCGCTTGAGCTGGGGCACAAGGCAATCGTGGTGATCAACAAGATCGACCGGACACATGCCCGTCCGTCCTGGGCGGTGAACGCCACCTTTGACCTCTTCATCGAGCTGGGCGCGACCGAGGAACAGGCCGACTTTCCGGTGATCTACACCATCGCGTCTGCCGGCCGCGCCGGCACCGACCCGGAGCATCTGGAAAGCCATCTGCAGCCGCTGTTTGAGGCGATCGTTCGCCACCTCCCCGCGCCTGTTGTCGATCCGGATATGCCGCCACAGTTGCTGGTGACTAACCTGACGTATGATGACTACAAGGGCAAGATCTTGCTGGGACGGCTCTCGGGCGGCGCCCTTCGCCGCTTGCAGCCGGTGCTGCGGATCGACCGGGAAGGCGGAACGCACCCGGAGAAGATCGCGCAGGTCTTTATCCACGAGGGGTTGGAGCGCATCGAGGTAGAAACAGCGACGGCTGGCGAGATCGTCGCGCTGACCGGCATCCCGGACGCCTACATCGGTGAGACCATCACCGATCCGATTAACCCTCGCCCGCTGCCTCCCATCGTCGTGGAAGCGCCTACGGTGCGCATGACGTTCGGCGTCAACACCTCGCCGCTGTCCGGCCGCGAGGGCACCTGGTCCACCAGCCGCAAGCTAAAGGAGCGGTTGGATCGGGAGCTGGAGCGCAACGTGGCACTGCGCGTGGAATCGACCGACTCGGCTGATACGTTCCTGGTCAGCGGTCGCGGCGAGTTGCACCTGGCGATCCTGATCGAGACGATGCGCCGTGAGGGGTACGAGTTCCAGGTCAGTGCGCCCGAGGTGATCATGCACCAGGACCCCGAGACCGGCGAAACGCTGGAGCCGGTGGAGGAAGTCTACGTCGAGGCGCCCGAGTCGGCCAGTGGGATCGTCATCGAGATGCTGGGACAGCGCAGGGGGCGGCTCACCAACATGCGCCAGGGCGAGAACGGCTCGGTGTATTACACCTACCTGGCGCCGACCCGTGGCCTGCTGGGTTTTCGCCAGGCATTTCTCACCGCCACCCGGGGCATGGGGATCGTGCACAGCGTTTTCTACGGCTACGAGCCATATGCCGGCTCCATTCGCCAGCGCGCCAACGGCTCGCTCGTCGCCTGGGAGCCGGGCGTATCGACCGCCTACGCCCTTTTCAACGCGCAGGAGCGCGGCCAGCTCTTCATCGTTCCCGGCATCGAAGTGTACGAAGGGATGATCGTTGGCCGTTGTTCCCGTGACGAAGACATCGCGATCAATGTCGCCAAGAAAAAGCACCTGACCAATCACCGCTCGGCCGGCGCCGACGAATTGGTGCACCTGGAAGCCCCCCTCCTCATGTCGCTGGATGACGCGCTGGAATACATCGCTGAGGATGAGCTGGTGGAGATCACGCCGAAAAACATCCGCCTGCGCAAGCGGATTCTGGATACCGAGGATCGACGCAAGGCCAGGAAGACGCGCAACATCGAGATGGGGAACGGCGGGTAGTCTTCCAAACCGGGAGCACAATCGAATTGCGTCATCAAAACGCTTGACAGGCGATCCATTTGGGAGTAGTGTGAATCAGGAAACAAGTCTCGGACGATCTAGCAAGCTGGCGGCAGTCCGAAAGGAGGGATCCAGCATGATGCGCAGACCTCTGATTCTGGTTACCTTTCTCACCATCATTCTCCTTGCCGCATGTGGTAGCGGTGCGGCCAATGCTCCGGCAAGCCGCCAGGAACTCACCAACCTTCAGGCAGCGGCCCAGGCAGTGCTCGTCGCCTGGGCGGAACAGTCCGGCACTATCGCGATCAAGGATGCCAATTACCAGGTAGTGAGCATGGATGGCAACGCTGCCACCGTGCATGTGAGCGTAAGACTCCAAGACTGTGTCGAAGCCCCCTGGCTGACTTACGAGACCGACATTTTCCTCCGCTGTGCTGATGGGCAATGGCAGGCGAACGGTGAGCCTGAGCTCGAGCTCGGTGCCGCTTATCAGCCGCGAACCTTCATAGGGCACACAGGCTGCGTATCCAGCGTCGCTTTCTCGGGCGACGGGCGCACTCTTGCCTCCGGCAGCGACGACGCCACTGTGAAGCTGTGGGAGGTCGAGAGCGGCCGGGTGCTAAGCACCTTGCGGGACGAGGAGCCCCGAGTTTGCAGCGTAGCATTCTCGCCCGATGGCAGCGTTGTGGCGGCTGGCGGCGGGAATTCCATCACCTTATGGGATTTGACGACCGGGCGAGAGCTCCGCAAACTGCTCGGACATTTGGACCTGGTGTTCACCGTCGCGTTTTCGCCGAACAGCAAGCTGGTAGCTTCGGGAAGCGGGGATGCGTCGGTGAGGATCTGGGATGTCGCCAGCGGACGACAACTCGAGAACCTGAGCAACCCTGCCGTGGTGCGCGCCATCGCCTTTTCGCCGGACGGCCGTACGTTGGCTGCGGGATGCCGCGATGGAACGATCGAGCTATGGGACGTGGCCAGCCAGGAGCAGGTGCGCACGCTGCACCACCTGGGCGGGGCGGTACTCAGCCTCGCTTTCTCACCCGATGGGACTATGTTGGCGACGGGCGGCTCCGACCGGACGATCCAGCTCTGGAATCTCGCCGAACGGGGCCAGTTGCGCTCACTGAGCGGACACACCGACTGGGTCACGAGCGTGGCGTTCTCTAGCGACGGCAAGATCCTGGCGTCCGGGAGCCGCGACGGGGCCATCAAGCTCTGGAGCGTGGCGACCGGGCGCAGCGTGCGAGATGTCTGCACGGGCGCCGACGGAAACGCCGTGCGCAGCGTCACCTTTTCGCCGGACGGTCAGCAGTTGGCCTGTGGTCGGGCTGACGGAACTGTGACGCTCTGGAAGGTTGAATAGCCTCGTTTCCTGCGTCACACGGATCACCTGTCTCTAGCCCCGCGCGGGACCAAAACCGCCGCCGCCCGGCGTTGCGATGCCGATACGATCGCCGCGGCGGGCGGCGAAGGTCGTTTTGCCCGGCAATGGGCGATGCGGGGGCAATTCCTCCGAGCCTTGTCCTGGGGACGCGGCTGCGGCGAAATCGTCCTGGCGTGCATCGTCCGCGGGAAAATGAGAGTTCTCGCCCGTGGCGCCCGGCTCGCCCCCTGCCAGTCCCCAGGCCGCGTGGCACCGGCGCTCCGACAGGATCGTCACCTGCGCGTCGGTCAGCAGCTCGATCTCCCGATAGATGCCGTCGCCGCCCCGCCAGGTACCTGCGCCGCCGGACCCTCGCCGCAGCTCGTAACGCGTGACGCGCAGCGGATACGCGTACTCGATGGCTTCGGCCGGCGTGTTCAACGTATTCGTCATGTGAACGTGGACGCCTGACAGCCCATCGGCGCCCGGCGCTGCGCCCATGCCGCCGGCGATCGTCTCATAGTAGGCGAAGCGACCGCCCGTGCGCGGATCACTCCCGCCGATGGTCAGGTTGTTCATCGTCCCTTGCGACGCTGCCGGCACGACATCCGGCAAAACGCGTGAGAACGCGCCCAACAGCGCGTCCACGATCCGCTGCGAGGTTTCCACATTGCCGGCCGCCACCGCGGCCGGGAAGCGGGCATTCACCAGGGTCCCCTCGGGCAAGATCACCCGCACCGGCTTGAAGATGCCGGCGTTGGTAGGCACCTGGTCTTCGGCGAGCAGGCACCGCACCACGTAGAACACCGCGGACAAGGTTACCGGCCGTACCGCGTTGATCCCACCGGTGACCTCCGGTGCAGAGCCGGTGAAATCCACCGTGAGCTCGCCATCCCTGGCTTCCAACGCCACACAGATCGGGACGTCCGTCGTTCCGAAACCGTCGTCATCCATCACGTCGCAAAACGAATGGAGCCCAGGCGGCATACGAGTGATCAGGGCGCGCACGGCCCGCTCAGCATAGGCCTGCAGATGGCCCATGTAAGCCGCAATCAGATGGGCGCCGTACCGTTCGGCAAGCTCGCGCAGCCGGCGGATGCCCATCCGCTGCGCCGCGATTTGTGCCGAGAGATCGCCCAAGCGCTCATCCGGCGTACGGCTGTTACGGGTGATCAGGTCCAACACCGCTTCATTTACCGCGCCGCGACGTTGCAGCAGCACCGGCGGAATGATCAGCCCTTCCTGGTAGATTTCACGCGCCAGCGGCATGGAACCGGGCACCATGCCACCCACATCCGCGTGGTGGGCGCGGCTGGCGACGTAACCCAGGAGTGCAGGCGAGACCTGGTCGGATCCCTGGAGCCCATCCGGTCGAGCGTACACCGGTGGGACCATGGTGATGTCGGGCAGGTGCGAGCCGCCGAAGTAAGGATCATTCAGCACGACGATGTCACCATCGGCCAGCCCTGCAAACCGCTCCAGCGCGGCCGCGACCGATAGCGGCATCGCGCCGAGGTGCACCGGGATATGAGCGGCCTGCGCCACCATCTGACCATGGGCGTCGAACACCGCACAGGAGAAATCCCGGCGCTCTTTGATGTTCGGCGAATAGGCCGTCCGCCCCAGCGCCGCGCCCATCTCCTCGGCAACGGCCGACAGAAGGCTGCGCATGACTTCCAACAAGACAGGATCGTAATCAGACATGGCAGGTTCCTGGAGTTGACAGATTAGAATATTTGTTCTATCATAGCATTACACCGACGCCGCTGGAGCGTTGATGTGGCTCTATGAGAGGACGTCAGCGTCAAGACAGTGTCATTCGCAAGAAGGAGGAATTTCCCATGCAAACCCGTATCGGCCATATTCAATTCAACATCCGGGCAGCCAACCTTTCCTTCTACAAGGATCTCATGGCGTTCTTGGGTTGGCAAACGATCTACGATGCCGAGGGTGTGCTCGGCGTATTGGGCCAGAGCGGCGAGAGCCTCTGGTTCAGCGGCTACGCCAAAGAGGTCGCCAATGACTACGACGGCCCGGGCATGAATCACCTGGGCCTCAGCGTGCCGGCCCAGGCGGACGTCGACACCACCGTCGATTACCTCCGGGCGGCGGGCGTTGAGCTGCTCTTCGAGACGCCGCGCCATCGGCCCGAGTTCGCCGATGGCCCCGACCAGACCTACTACCAGGTGATGTTCGAGTCACCCGATCGCATCCTCTTTGAGGTCGTCTATACCGGCCCGAAGTAGAGACGGTACATGTACCGTCTCTACAATCGGGCCGGTATATGAATCATCCTTACAATTGGGCGGTGCATGAATCACCCCTGCTACGATGTTTGGCGAAGGCCCCGCTCGCACACCAGATTCGCCCAGGGATCTACGCGGCCGCGCCATCCGGGGCCGAGCACTGTCGTTGCGTCTTCCTGGACGATCAACGCGGGGCCGATACATGCGTGGCCCGGCCGGAGAAAGGCGCGCTCGTACACGGGCGCCGCGTGCCAGGATCCCCCTGCGCGCAAACGAATTTCTTCCACCTGCGCCGCTCGCGGGTCAGGGGACGAGACAACTTCGTCCCGCGGCAACTCAGGCTTCGGCCGCAGCCCGGCCGCGGTCACCCGGACATTGACCAGCTCGATGGCCGCGGCGGGTCGGGCATAGCCGTAGCGCGCTTCATGCGCAGCATGGAAGTCGCGAGCGATCTGCTTCGCATCGTACTGCTCGACCGGCATGGTCAGTTCAAACGATTGACCGCGGTAGCGCAGGTCCAACCCGCGCTTCAGTACGATCCTTTCTTCGGCAAAACCTTCGCCGGCCAGGTCCGCACGACCTTGCTCCAGTAATGGCTCGAACGCCGCGGCCAAATCGGACGCACCTGTTTCCGCCAGGGGGCGCATCACCGTCCGCGAGCGATCGACCGTAAAATCGGCCAGCACCAACCCCAGCGCGGAGAGAACCCCCGGGTAGCGCGGCACCAACACCACACCGATGTGCAGCGCGTCGGCCAGGTCCGTGGCGTGCATCGGCCCTGCACCACCGAACGGGACCAGGGCAAACAGGCGGGGATCATAGCCGCGCTCCACCGAAATCACCCGGATAGCCTGGTCCATGTGTGCGTTCGCCACCCGGATCACGCCCTCTGATAGCGCCACCGGCGATAGCCCGAGCGCCGCGGCCAGGGGCGCGGCCGCGGCTTCGGATGCCCCACGGTCCAGGGTCATCCGCCCGCCCAGGAAATGCGCGGCGTCCAGGCGCCCCAGCAGGAGATTGGCATCGGTGACGGTGAAGCCCATGCCTCCCCGGCCGTAACACGCGGGGCCTGGCTCGCTGCCCGCGCTTTGCGGGCCCACGCGCAGCGCGCCTCCCGTATCGACCCAGGCGATGGAGCCGCCGCCCGCGCCGACGGTATGCACGTCGAGCATCGGCACGCGCACCGGCCAGCCCTCGACACTGCCCTCCGATGTGCGCCCAATAGCGCCGTCGGCCAGCGACACATCGGTGGAAGTGCCGCCCATGTCAAACGAGATAATCTGCCGGTGTCCGGCCGTCGCTGCCACATGGAATGCGCCGGCCACTCCCGCGGCGGGGCCGGAGAGTAACGTCCGCACGGCCTCACCCCGCGCCTTGGCCGCGCTCAAGATGCCGCCGGAGGATTGCATGACCCAGAGGCGGCTGCTGATCGCTGATGGCTGATGGCTGATGGCAGGTGGCTGACGACCGACGGCTGACGGTTGCACCGATCTCCGCGCCAACCCTTTCTCCAACGCGATCAGGTAAGCTGTCATCAAAGGTGAGATGTAGGCGTTAAGTACGGTGGTAGACATCCGCTCGAACTCACGGTATTCGGGCAGGATCTCGGAGGAGAGGGAGACGTTCAGCCCTCGTGACCCGGCCAGCGTCTTGATCATCGCCTCGTGCTCGGGGTGCAGGAAGGAGAACAGCAGACAAACCGCCAGCGACTCAGCGCCTGATACAATGGCTTGATCCAGCGCTGTTTCGGCTTGGGACACATTCAGGGGCACGAGCACTTCCCCGGTCGAGCTCACCCGCCCGGCGACCTCAAAGCGCAGATCGTCCGGCACGGGGACCCATCGCGGCGGGAACGACAGCTTGTAGAGCGCTGGCCGTGTCTGCCGGCCGATGGCGAGCATGTCCCGAAAGCCCTGGGTGGTAATCAACGCGGTGGCCGCGCCTCTGTGCTCCAGCATCGCATTGGTGGCAACGGTGGTGCCGTGCGATACGATCGCATCTCGTGCCACGTGCAACGCATCCAGCCCATCGAGCAGCGCGACGGACGGATCTGCCTTGGTCGAGAGCAGCTTGAAGATCGAGACGGCCTTCCCGTCGAAGTAGACCAGATCGGTAAACGTCCCGCCGACGTCCACACCGACAATGGGCGGAAGGGGATCGAGCACAACCAAATCGAGCGCCTTAAGTGTCATTTGTCGTTCCGCTCAGTGCACACTGCGCGGTGCCACGGCCATGCAGTGTAACATCATTTCCCACCGCCACACAACCTGAACAAACCGGCATTGGAAGCCGCCTCAACTGCATGGCCCCAGAGCCCTCTGCTTACGACGACACTTGGAATTGCTCGTCGGCTTGACAGGGCCAGCCAAACCCGCTACACTCATGCTGTCTTGGAGAGACTTTACATGGCAAAGCTATGGCGAAACCTGTTGCACCCCCAGTTTTTTCGCCGATCCTCCTCATATCCTTCGTGGACCCGGTTCGGCTTGCAAACCAAGATGAGCCTGATGGCTGCGGCAGTCGTCGTCGCTCTGAGTGTCATCTTCGGCATGTTGACCGTGACTGCCGAACGTGAAGCGACAGATAGGGCGTTGCAGGAGCGCGTCTTCCTGGCCCAACTGGCGGCCGGCCAGATGGACTATATGTTGGATACTGTCCAGACCTCGCTGGATGCTATTGCCGCGCCCTCGGCAGACGGGTCTGGCGCGCCCCGTTCGGATGTGCTGCGCCAGGCCACGCTCCGGCCGAATTCACCCTTCCGCCAGCTCTGGCTGACGGACCGGACCGGCTCGGTGATCGCGGCGGCCTTGCCGATGACGGGCGAGTTGTCCTTCTCGAATGTTATCCAGCCCTTGCAGAGCGACATTTTTACCGTGACCGGCGCCGATTTGCCCGGATTGGGCAGGATGGTCATCGCGGCTGTCCCGGCACACGATACGACGGGCAAGGTCACCGGCGCCCTGGTTGCCCGCCTGAACATGACCGACTCGGAGATCTACAGCGTCATACGGTCGGTAAACCTGGGGCAGACGGGATATCTGGAGGTGGTGGGTCAGGACGGCCTTGTCATACTCAGCACGCAACCCCAGCGTCGTTGGGAACAAGCCGACCATGGCGCGACCCTGAGTTCTCTCATTCTCTCGGGCCAGAGCATCGCGACCACCTGTCACGACTGCCATGAGGCGAGCCCGGCGGGAATCGACAGACGGCTGGACGTGATGGCTTTCGCGCCGATGAAACGCGCGAGCTGGGGTGTGGTGATTCGCCAGGCCCAGGAAGAGGCGTTTGCCCCCTCCCGTCAGTTGCAGATGCGCATCATTTTTCTGGGCATCCTGGCCCTGGCAGGTGTCACGTTGCTCGTCTGGCTGAGCACGCGCAGTTTTATCAGGCCGGTGGAAACCCTGATGACGGCGGCCAGGCGCATCGCCGGCGGCGACCTGGAAACGCCTGTCACGGCCAGGAGCAGTGATGAGATCGGCGCTTTGGCCGGCACACTGGATGACATGCGCGCCCGGTTGCGGGACAGCATGGCCGAGATCCAAACCCTCAACCGCGACCTGGATCGCCGCGTGCAGGAGCGCACCCAAGAATGTATGATGGTCCAGGTCGCTCTACGCCGCTCGCACGATGATTTGCAATCCATCATCGATGGCCTGGACGATGTGCTGTTGGTGATCGGGCCAGACCAACGCGTGCGGCTGGCCAACCAGTCGGCCCGCCGCCATTATCGCCGGACGGGCCAGATCATAGGCCGGCCTTGTTACGAGGTTTCGCACTTCCCTGAGCCTTGCCGGCCTCCCAATTGTCAGTGCCCTCTGCCGACCGTATTGGCAACGGGGCAAACTGTACGCGTCACCCATTATCACGCCGACGGCGGCTCACGGGAGCGTTACGTGGAGGTCGTCGCTTCGCCCTTGCGCGACGAGGACGATCGCGTGAAGGCGATCATCGAGCTGATGTACGATGTTACCGACGAGCGCCAGTTGCGCGAGACGCTCGTGCGGCGCAACCGCGAGCTGTCCGCCCTGAATGCCGTCGTCATGGCAGCCACCCGCCCCTTGCATCTCGACGAACTCCTGGTCACAGCCCTGGACGAGGTCTTGCGCGTCACCGGTGTAGACGTCGGCTCTGTGTTTCTCTTGCGCGAAGAGAGCGGCGAGTTGGTGCTGCAAGCTCAGCGCGGCACATCCGAGGTCGCGGCGCAAGCCATGATCCGTTTGCACCTGGACGACAGCGCCTGCGGCGGCGTAGCCGGAAAAGACCATCCGGTGGTTGTTCCCGACCTGAGCCGCTCCCGCTCAGGCGCTGGTCTCGTTTTGCGTCAGGCAGGGATATGTTCCCTGGTACACGTGCCGCTCATTAGTAGGGGCATGACCCTGGGGACATTGTGCGTCGGCACCCAACGTCCGCGCGATTTTCAGCCGGAAGAGGTAGATTTGCTGATGGCAATTGGCAGCCAGATTGCCGTAGGGATCGAGAATGCACGGCTGTACGAGGAGCTGGCCTACCGCGAGCAATTGCGGGGCGAGTTGTTGGAAAAAGTCATCACGGCCCAGGAAGAGGAGCGCAAACGCATCGCCCGTGATCTGCACGATGACACCAGCCAGTCATTGTCCGCCTTGATCTATTCGCTGGAAGCCGTCGAAACGCGCTGCGGCGATTCAGACGTGCGCCCGTCCCTGGTCTCCATGCGGCAACGGGTTACCCAGATCCTGGAAGGGGTTCACAAGCTCATCTTTGACCTGCGCCCCAGCATGTTGGACCATCTCGGCCTGTTCGTCGCGCTGCGCTGGTATGCTGAGACGCACCTGGAGCCGGCCGGTATCCGCCTGCACCTGGAGGAACATGGTACGTTGCGCCGGCTGCCGCCACAGATGGAGACGGCCCTTTTCCGGGTGGTGCAGGAAGCGGTGAATAACGTCGTCCGGCATTCAGGCGCGCGCAACGTGCGCATGACGTTTGACTGTCGAAACGACGTGGTGGGTATTGATGTGGAAGATGACGGCATCGGGTTCGACTGGGCCGAAGTGTCTCGAACTACCGATCAACAGCGCGGGCTGGGACTGGTCGGGATGCAGGAGCGGGTGGGCCTGCTGGGCGGCCAGATTGCCATCACCTCAACGCGGGGTGAGGGCACACAGGTTTCGATCCGGGTGTCCGTGGAGCCGGTCAAATGAGCAAGATTCGAGTACTGCTGGCAGATGATCATGCCGTCTTGCGGGAGGGGTTGCGCTCACTGCTCTCGTTGCAGGAAGACATCGAAGTGGTCGGCGAAGCCTCCGACGGTCAGGAGGCGGTGGAGCGGGTTGAGCAGCTTGCCCCGGATGTCGTGGTCATGGATATTGCCATGCCCCGCATGGACGGGTTGGAGGCCACTCGCCTCCTGAAGCAAGAACACCCGGAGGTGCAGGTGCTCATCCTGACGCAGCACGACAATCGCGAGTATGTTTTCTCCCTCCTGCAAGCCGGGGCGGCCGGCTACGTGCTCAAGAAGACCAGCGGCGCAGAAGTGATCGCGGCCATCCGCAGCGTGTTCAACGAAGGGGCCTTCTTGCCGCCCGGCATCGCCCGTGAAGTGATCGATCGTTATGTCCAGCAGCCGCTTGAGGAAGAGGGCCACCCGCGCCTTACCGGCCGCGAGAAAGAGGTGTTGCGTCTGCTGGCTGAAGGCAAAAGTAACAAGGAGATCGCCGAGCTGTTATACCTGAGCATCAAGACAGTGATGGCGCATCGCTCTAACATCATGGAAAAACTGGATATCCACAGCCGCACCGAGCTGGTCAAGTACGCGATACGGCAAGGGCTGGTAAGCGCATAGCCGCACCTTGAGAGATCCGCAGCGCATCCGGCCATCCTCTCATTTATGATGTTCCTCGCGCATCTTACGCAAAGATACAGCAAACACCCTAGTCAAAATAGGTCTTTGACCTATTCTCACACGATAGCTCATTGTGTATAATCAAATACGGAGATCCCAACTATGGCCTCAAGGTCTACAAACCGACGCCTGTCGTCAAAACGTGCCGCCTCGAAATATCCCTTGCGACAAATGCTCCAGGCGCTCGCACTGGTACCGCTGGTCTTAGGCGTCCTGCTTATCCTGACGGCGCTGGTCGGCGCCATCGTGTGGCGCTCCTCGCAGGAACAAGCGGTCATGGGCGGCCTGTATATCCTGTTCAGCTTTGCGGCCTCGAATGCGCTCCAAAAGCAGTGGTCGCTTGTGCTGGGATGGGTGTTGCTTGGCGCAGCTATCTGGCTGGCGGTTTACTTGCCGACGCTGGGCGCCCGGTTTGCTGCAGCAGCCCTGGCGGGCCTGGGCGTCGCCATCATTTCGCGGCAGTTCCTGCGACGCCGGCGGCAGTATCTCGATTCCAAGAAGTAAGAATTCATGAGACACTCACAAGAATAGCCTATGCCGAGCGCGTGGATTTGGGGAACGTTGTTCCTGGTTTTTATCGGGGGGTTCATCCTATACGTCCTGAGCGTAGACACGCCTTCATCGAAAGAGGCGCGAGAGAATGTGCCGGCTGCCCCATCCCCGCCCGATGTCGATCCTGTGATGGAGACCGGCAAGTACCGAATTGCCAGGAATTACCAGGTCGTGCTCAGCACGCAGGCCTTTGTCAACTATCCGTTCGGGCTACGCGTCATTTTACCCACCGAGCCGCCAGAATCCCGGCCGCAGGCGCGGCGAGATTTCCAGGAGAGCGACTATCATAGCTGGCCGCAAGCCGTTGGCGATGACCCGCAACTGGTGGTCAAAAGCGGGCGCATCGAGTTTGATGCCGAAGAGGCCGAACCGCCCATCAAGGTCGAACTGCAATTTACCAGGGAAGCCTTTGAGATGATCCAGACGAGCGAAGAGCAGGTTCTCTGGCAAGATAGGGACGTCGTTTATTCGTTCTGGCTGAATCCACTTACGGCGCAGGAACATTTACTTGCCGCGGCGATTTCGCGTGTCACAGCACGCGAAGAAACGGCACGCTCTGAGTTGGCCACAATACCGCTGGCGGTATCGGTCACGCATTTCCCGATACGATTGCGGTAAAGGAGGTGAACATTTCCGACAGAACCAGATAACCGAAATGGTTGGCCGCGTGGCGTGGCCCAGACGCGGGGGAGCCTGCCTAGCAGGTGCTGGCCCTGTTTACCCCCCGTATCTATCTCGCGTCGCAAAACAGGGAACATTGACCACTGAGTTTCCTCAATGGAGGAGGAAAAGCAATGAACAAGCTATTCAAAACGGAAGACTGGTGGTCAGTCTGGATCGGCCTATTCGTCTTTGTCCTTGGACTCTTTACCCTGGCCGGCATAGACCTCCTGGGCTGGGGAGTCAAGACGAATGTCTGGGCGAATCTCGGCAAGGCCACACAAGCGGTTTCCAGTACCTATGCGGCCCTGCCCGGCGCGATATCCATCATCCTGACCTATCTGTTCATGCTCATCATCATGAGCGTGGGCGCCAGGGTTATTGGGCTGAACCTCCGCAAGTTTGCCATCGGCTTTACGCTCCTGTTCTGGATCGCCTACGCCTGCTGGCTGCTGGGAAGCTGGGCGCCCATCGCCGTGAATACCCCGGCCGATATGCAGAAGTTCGGCCTGGGTTTCTCGCTGCGCCTGACGGCCGAATCGGGCTTTATCATCGCGCTCCTGGTGGGGTTGATCATCGGCAACTTCTTCAAGGGGTTCGCCGGGTACATCAAGGAGGCGACGCGGCCTGAGTGGTACATCAAAACGGCCATCGTGATACTCGGCGCTGTGTTGGGCGTCAAGGCGGCTTCGGCCACCGGGCTGGCCACCGCAGTGATGTTCCGAGGCCTGTGCGCCATCGTGGAGGCGTATCTCATCTACTGGGCCCTGGTCTACTTCGTTTCCCGCCGCTTCTTCCATTTCAGCAAGGAATGGTCCGCCTGTCTCGCCTCGGGCATCTCGGTCTGCGGCGTATCGGCGGCCATTGCCACGGGCGGCGCGATCAAGGCCAGGCCGGTGGTGCCCGCGATGATCGCCTCGCTGGTGGTCATCTTTGCCGTGGTCGAGTTGATCATCCTGCCCGGCTTTGCGACCGAGATCCTGCACACGCAACCGATGGTGGCCGGCGCCTGGATGGGCCTGGCCGTCAAGACCGACGGCGCAGCGGTCGCCAGTGGGGCAATTACCGATGCTTTGATCAGAGGGCGGGCGGCCGCGGAGGGCGTCAACTGGCAAGAAGGTTGGATGCTGATGGCCGCGACGACCACCAAGCTCTTCATCGATATGTTCATCGGCATCTGGGCCTTTGTGCTGGCCGTAGTCTGGACGACCGTGATTGACCGCAAGCCCGGCGAGAAAGTGGCGGGCGCCGTCGAAATCTGGAACCGGTTCCCCAAGTTCGTCATCGGCTACTTCTTGACATTCCTCATCATGCTGGGGATCGGCCTGATCTTCCCCGGCCTGATGAAGTCAGCCACAGCAGCCACGGGAGAAATTGACGTCTTCCGGGTCCTCTTCTTTGTGCTGACGTTCTTGTCCATCGGCCTGGTGTCCGACTTCAAGCAACTCTGGGCTGAAGGCATCGGCAAGATGGCTGTCGTGTACCTGGTATGTCTGTTCGGGTTCATCCTGTGGATCGGGTTGGCCATCTCGTTCATCTTCTTCCATGGCCTGACCCCGCCCATCGGATAGCATCCGGGATCATCGAAAGGAGCGAATCCCAATGGCGCAAAACATTCAACAGGTGAAGGTTCAAAAGGCGGGCGAACAGGCCTACGAGCCGTTGGAGCCTATCGAGAAGAAGCTGATCGCCTGGAGCCTGATTCTCGGCGTGGTTCTTTTGGCGATCCTGATCGTCGTCAGCTATGCCGCTTTTCCCGGCAGTTTCTAGCACTACCACCGTGTTGGTCAAGAGGAAAAGCAGAAAGGCTGCGGAATTCGCTGCGCTGGCGAGCGCACTGATCGCCTGGCCGGCGCAGCGATATCAGCGAGGCTGAGTTCGGGAGCGCTCGACGCCTGACGGAGTCGATGCGCTCTCCAGAACCGGGCCCGATTTTGAAGCGGAGATGAATGATGCCCGATCCAGAGACACCTTTGCTGGACGAATTGGAAAATGGCCCCTGGCCCAGCTTTGTCACTGAGCTGAAGCGAGCGGCCGAAAAGAAGGCCTCGGCCAGGGATCTGCTGCGACAGCTCGAGCGCTCGTACCGGGATAATATCGGGCACTGGAAGCACGGCGGCATCGTAGGCGTGAAGGGATACGGTGGCGGAGTCATCGGCCGGTATTCCGATCTGCCGGAGGAATTCCCGGCCGTGGCCGAGTTTCACACCTTCCGGGTGAACATGCCTGCCGGCTGGTTCTACACCACCAAGAAGCTGCGTGAGCTGTGCGACGTGTGGGATAAACACGGCAGTGGGCTGACCAATATGCACGGCGCCACCGGCGACATTATCTTGCTGGGCGCGCCCTCCGATGAGTTGCAGCCTTGCTTCGATGACCTGGCTGAGATCGGTTTCGACCTGGGCGGGTCGGGCAGCGATATGCGTACGCCGAGCTGCTGCGTTGGTCCCGCTCGCTGCGAGTACGCCTGCATCGACACGTTGGCTCTACTCCGCAGCGTGACGATGGAGTTCCAGAACGAACTGCATCGGCCGATGTTCCCCTACAAAACGAAGATCAAGATCGCCGGTTGCCCCAACGACTGCGTGGCGGCTGTGGCCCGCTCGGACATCTCGGTGGTGGGCACCTGGCGCGACAATGTCCGCATCGACGCGGCTGAGGTGGCGGCTTATGCCAGCGATGGCATTGATATCCAGGCCGAGGTCGTGGATATGTGCCCCACCGGGTGCATGGCCTGGGATGCCGGATCTAAGACGTTGACCATCGATGACGCAGAGTGCAATCGCTGCATGCACTGCATCAACCTGATGCCCAAGGCGTTGCGGCCCGGCAAAGAGAAAGGAGCCACCATCCTGGTGGGAGGTAAGGCGCCCATCGTGCGCGGCGCGTTGATGTCTTGGGTCCTGGTGCCGTTCATGAAGATGGAGCCACCCTACGACGAATTCAAGGAGCTGGTCGAAAAAATCTGGGAGTGGTGGGACGAAAACGGCAAGATGCGCGAGAGGCTGGGCGAGTTGATCAACCGCCTGGGAATGCGGGCCTTCCTGAAGGCAGTGGACCTGCCGGCGGTCCCGCAGATGATCCGCGAGCCGCGTGCCAATCCCTATTACTTCTGGAATCCTGAGGAGGTGAAGTAATATGGCTGCTCGAACAGACTTCGGCCCGCCCAACTACCAGGAGATGCTTCCGCCCGTCGTCCAGAAGAACTACGGCCAATGGAAGTATCACGAGCGCATCAAGCCCGGATTGTTGAAACATGTGGCTGAATCCGGCGATGAGTTGTACACCGTACGCGTAGGGTCCTCGCGCCTGGTCAGCACCGACTGGATCCGGGAAGTCTGCGCCATCGCCGACGAGTTCTGCGATGGGTATCTGCGCTTCACCAGCCGGCACAACGTCGAGTTCCTGGTGTCGGATGTGACCAAGGTCGAGCCGCTCATCGCCCATCTGCAATCGAAGGGCTATCCCGTGGGCGGCACTGGCCACTCGCTCACCAACATCGTTCACACCCAGGGCTGGATTCACTGCCATACGCCCGCGACGGACGCCTCCGGCATCGTCAAGTCCGTCATGGACGAGATGTACGAATACTTTGTGGACTGGAAGTTGCCGGCGTACTGCCGTATTTCGCTGGCGTGCTGCCTGAACATGTGCGGCGCGGTCCACTGCTCGGACATCGCCATCCTGGGCATCCACCGCAAGCCGCCGGTCATCAACCACGATATCGTGCGGGCCAGGTGCGAGATCCCGAACGTCATCGCTGCCTGCCCCACCGGCGCGATCCGGCCCGACCCGAAGACCAAGTCGCTGATTGTCAATGAAGAGAAGTGCATGTACTGCGGCAACTGCTACACCATGTGCCCCGGCATGCCGTTGGCCGACCCGATAGGCGATGGTGTCTCGATCTGGGTTGGCGGCAAGATCTCCAGCGCGCGCACACCACCGAAGTTCTCCAGGCTGGTGATCCCGTTTCTGCCCAACAACCCGCCGCGTTGGCCGGAGGTGACCGGCGCGGTGAAGCACATCATCGAGACGTGGGCCCAACATGCGCACAAGCATGAGCGCATGGGCGAATGGATCGACCGCATCGGCTGGGAGCGCTTCTTCACTCTGACGGGGATCGAATTCAAGGAGCAACTGATCGACGACTTCACGCTGGCGACCGAAACCTTCCGTTCGACGCCGACTTTCAAGTGGTAGCCGTTACGCGCCATGCAGGTCCCTTGCCCCCACTCGTGGGAGCTCAAGGGAGCTCCCACGAGTTCCTACGAGCCCCCACGAGTAAGGACAGGGACAGTCTCCAGGAGGAAGCCCATGCCTGACGAGAGCAATGAGGAGCTGAAACAGAAGATCATCGATGTGGTGAAGAACAGCAAGAAGATGCTCGCCGCGCGCGATATTGCCAACCAACTTGGGTTGGAGCATCGCGTGGCCAAGAAGGTCATTACTGAGATGGTTAACGCCGGTGATTTGGAGTTCACATCCTTCGGGGGAGCAACCTTCCTCAAGCTGCCGGAGGGGTGAACGCTGTTGCCTTCGGCGTGGCGGCGGACAATCAGGGAACCAGGGAGGGATCATGCCGATCGTCAATATGAGTGGTGCAGAAGTAGAGGTAGATGAAGATGGCTTCATCCAGGAGCCTGAAAGCTGGACGGAACAGCTTGCTGCGGCCATCGCAAAGACCGAAGATGTGCCGGAACTGACTGCGGACCATTGGAAGATCGTCAACTACCTGCGAGATTATTACAAACAGTTCGGCATCGCGCCGATGATCCGCAAGCTCTGCAAGGACACCGGCTTTCCGCTGAAAGAGATCTACGAGATGTTCCCCAGCGGGCCGGCCAAAGGCGCGTGCAAGATCGCGGGTCTGCCGAAACCGACAGGATGTGTGTGACATCCGCGCCGCAACAAGCGGAAGGGAAATGGCTGAGAATGCAGGTGAGCGATTCTGCTGAAGCGAATCGCAAGAGCAACGCGACCGGCTTGCAGCCGGTCTGAGCTTGTGTCAGACGCCGAGAGCCTGCCCCGCTGTATCGGGCATTTCAAGCGGTGACTGACGAAAAAAGGAAGGAAGAGGAGCCAATCATGGAACAAGCGACATCATTGAGTCCGAACTTGCCACCTGACGCTGTCCGTTCGTCACGGCGGAAGTTTATCCGTTTAGCCGCGATAACACTCGGCGCGGCAGGTTTGGCTGGTTGCGCAACGCCAACTCCTGTAGTCAAGGAGGTTGAGGTCACCCGGCAGGTAGAGGTCACGCGCCCCGTCGAAGTAACCCGTGCCGTCGAAGTGACGCGTCCCGTCGAAGTCGTCAAGACGGTTGAGGTGCCCAAGGAGATCGTGAAACCCATCCCTCCACTGCCCTGGAAATACGTCGCACTGGATGTCGAAACCACCCGGAAGCTGGGGCACAAAGGCTATTACGAGGGGGAGTGCTGTTTAGGCGCCCTGTCGGCGATCCTCCCCCAACTGGTCGAGAAGGTCGGATATCCTTTCGATCAGTTTCCCGCGGCAGTGATACGCTTTGGCGCAGGCGGCATGGCCGGGTGGTCTACCACGTGCGGCGCCCTGGTTGGCTCTTCAGTCGCGATCAGCCTGGTGGTAGACCCAAAGGATGTGAATACCCTCGTCAACGAGCTGTTCGGCTGGTATACGCAGACTGCCTTCCCCAGTGACCTGAGCAATCAGTATGGCTCCACCAAGCAGTTCCTGGTGGCCGCGGACAAGTTAAAATCGGACAAGGTGTTGGCGCAAAGTGTGTCCAAGTCTCCCTTGTGTCATGTTTCGGTGACCGAGTGGTGTAAAGCCAGCCAGATGGCCTCCGGGTCCCCCGAACGCGCGGAGCGTTGTGCTCGCCTGACCGGTGACGTCGCCGCTCATGCCGTTGAGTTGCTGAACGCGTACTTCGCCGGCGCCTTCACCGCGAGTTACAAACCCTCCGCCGAGGCTCAGGCGTGCACCACCTGCCATACGATTGGCACAAACTACGCGGCCGGCAACTTCACCCGCGGCAAGGGTGAGTGTCTCTCTTGCCACCAGCCGCATGAGTTGAAGTAGTAGCTGTGAGGACCGGTAAGTAATCTGATATCGAGAGCATCCATTGACTACCCCAACTGCCCTCTGGACACTCTTCGCTACCCTTGTCATCGGCCTGGGTTATTTTGCCGGGATCACTTTTGCCCTCGGCCTGCTCTGGCGGCTGATCGGCTATGTGCGGGCGCCGGCGCCGCTGCCGGTGGCGGTGACCCCCGCGCCGGCATCGGACGCCGGCGCGGCCGGGCGCGTGGCCGTGGATGTGTTGATCTTTCCCAACCTGTTTAAGGCTGATAAGGCGCTGTGGGCGGGCGCGTGGACGTTTCATATCGCGCTGTGGGTCATCCTGCTCCGGCACCTGCGCTATTTCACCTATCCTGTGCCGGGGCTGTCGCTGTTCATGTCGCCGGCGGCGATGTGGGCCGGCTACGTGTTTGGGCTGGCCGCGCTGTTCCTGTTGTGGCGGCGCCTGGCATTGCGCCGGACGCTCTACATCTCGGGGCTGCCCGACTACTTCGCCCTGGCGCTGCTGGCGTTGATCGCGGGGACGGGCATCCTGATGAAGTACTGGCTGCACGTCTACCTGGTGGACGTCAAAGCGTTCATCCTCGGCCTGCTCACGCTGCGGCCGGTTGCGCCGCCGCAACATCCGCTCTTCCTGGTGCACTTCTTGCTGGTGACGCTTTTGCTGCTTTACTTCCCGTTCAGCAAGCTGCTCCACGCCGGTGGCATCTTCTTCAGCCCGACGCATAATCAGCCCTACGAGATCCAGAAACGCGGGAAGCGCTGGGACAGAGAGCTGCGGACAAAGTACTGATGGCCAAATTCGACGAAACTCCCATCCTCAAAGACCCGGCCAGGGCAGGCATCTTGTCCGCCCCGGAAATCCGGGAGGGCGCCTCGGAGGCCGTGCGCTGCCACCCCAGCAAGCCCAAGGACACGCGCGCCATCGATCTGCCGACCGAGCGGCCGGCGGACTGGCAAGAACGAGGCATTCGGCGCCTGGGCGAGCTGCTGGAGCGCAACAAGTCGCTGCGGGTGTTCATGGATATCTGCGTCCGGTGCGGCGCGTGCACCGACAAGTGCCAGTTCTACCTGGGCACCGGCGATCCGCACAACATGCCCGTGGCCCGCGCCGAGCTGCTGCGCGCTGTCTACCGCCGCTACTTCACGCTGGCAGGCCGCCTCTTTCCGCAGGCCGCGAACGCTGCCGACCTGGACGAGGCCATGCTCCAACAGTGGTACACCTACTTCTACCAGTGCTCCGAGTGCCGGCGCTGCTCGGTGTTCTGCCCCTACGGCATCGACACCGCGGAGATCACGGCAGCCGCACGCGAGGTCATGTGCGCGATGGGCGTCAGCACCAAGTACGTCACCGAGGTGGTGGCCAAGGTATACGAGACGGGCAACAACCTGGGCATCCCGCCGGCCGCCTGGAAAGATAACTGCGAATTCCTGGAAGAGGATGTCCAGGAGATCACCGGCGTCCCGGTCAAGTTCCCCGTGGACGACGCGGGCGCCGACGTGTTGCTGGTGCCACCGTCGGCCGACAACTTCGCCAACACCGATACGATGATCGGCTACGCCAAGCTGTTCCACGTGCTCGGCATTCGCTGGACCACCAGTACCTACTGCAACGAGGGCGGCAACTTCGGGTTATTCCTGAATTACGCCAACTTGCGCAAAGTCAACAAGCGCATCATCGACGCGGCGCGCATGTTGGGCGTGAAAACGATCATCTGGGGCGAGTGTGGCCACGCGTGGCGGGCCGGCATCTACACACCGGCGCTCAACGGCCCCATGGATGAGTTCGATCCGCCCTACCCCTACCACATCAGCCAGTTCATCGTCGACATGATGCGCAAGGGCGCACTGAACGGTAAGATCGACAAAAGCGCCAACGACCAGTATAAGGTGACCTATCACGACCCGTGTAACCCCGCGCGTGCCGGCCAACTGATCGAGGAGCCGCGCGAGATCCTGCGGGCCTGCGTCGGCAATTTCGTGGAGATGCCGGCCGGCACCATCCGCGAAAAGACCTTCTGCTGCGGCGGAGGCGGCGGCCTGCTGACCGATGAGATTATGGCGGTGCGCATGGCCGGTGGCAAACCCCGGGCCATGGCCGTGAAACACACCGGCGCCAACTTCCTGGCGACCATTTGTGCGATCTGCAAGGCTCAACTGCCCGAGGTCATGAAATACTGGGACGTGCCGGCCGAGGTTGGCGGCGTGATCCAGTTGTTGGGGAACGCGCTGAAGCTGTAATTCAGGGATCAGGAATCGGGTATCAGGAATCAAGGGCAGAAGCCAGCGGGTGGAGGACTAATCCCTAATCCCCAATCCCTAATCCCTAATCCCTCCATGGGGTGTCCATGCGTAAGTCATTTCTCATCATCGCCGTCATATGCATCATCCTGCTGGTTGTCGGCTTCTACCCGAAGCGGGTCGAGAAGCCGGTGAAGGATGGTCCCGGTCCTCTATCGGTGCGCATCGCGGCCCAGTATGCCGCGCCGGAATATCACAATCCTCTGGATTGGTGGCAGATGCACCATATGGATGTAGTCAATCGCGGCGACCTGGCGCAGATCGATTGCCTGGCCTGCCACGTGCCGGCCCAGAGCTGCAACAACTGCCACGGGTACGTGGGAGTCGCTCCGATTGAGGAACTCAGCGATCAGCAGGTGGCGAATAGCAGATAGCAGATGGCGAATAGCAGATAGCGGATGGCGGATAGCAGATAGCGGATGGCGGATAGCAAATGGCAAATAGCAGATGGCGAATAGCAGATGGCAAATGGGTGCATTCAGAATCAGTTATGGATCGACCAAGCGGAGCATCCTGAGCGGAGCCGGGGTAGGGGCCCCGGCGCAGTCGAAGGGTGCGGAGCGGACAAACCAAGCGGAGCGGCCTTCCGCCAGAGCCACACCCTTCGACTGCGGGCCGCACACACCTGTGGCCCTCCACTCAGAGCTTGCCCTGAGCTCGCCGAAGGGGTGCTTGTAGCTAACCTTGAATATACCCATAGCAAATGGCGGAGCATGATTTATGAGCGATTCCGGCACGAAACCTGATTTCCCCCTTGCCAGCCCTTCCGTCTTCACCACCCGGCGCCAGTTTATTCTGGCCGGGCTGGCGGCGGTCGGCGCGGCCTGGGCGGGGACCGCGGTGCAGTCCGTGCTGTTTCCCCAGGCCAGCACAGCGGCCGCCGCAAAGCCGGTGAGCTTCTCTCTGGCTGAGCTGCCGGTGGGCGGAACCAAGACGATCACCTACGGTGCGGCGCCGGCGCTGATCCTCCGCACGCCGGAAAGCATCCGCTGCTTCTCGCTGATCTGCACCCACCTCGGCTGCACCGTCGAGTGGCAGGCGGGGAATAACGAGTTTTTCTGCCCCTGCCACAGCGGCCGCTACGATCAGTTCGGTGAGGTCATTGCCGGCCCGCCACCGGTGCCCCTGGAGCAGATCGCAGTGCGCATTGATGGTGACAATGTGATTGTGGGTGAAGAGTGAGCTTGATGAAACGCGTGCTTCTGGCTTCCGTTTTGATCATGACGGCGCTGGCGCTGCTGGTTTTCGCCTGCCAGCCAACCGGCGCGCTCCCTGAATATGCCAGCCAAACCGGGGAGCCCTGCGCGACGTGTCACATCAGCCCGTCCGGCGGCGGATTGCGCACCCCCAGAGGGCTCGCGTGGGTGAGCCAGGGCCGTCCCGGCGCTGTGCCAGGACTGACCGATGCGCTGGCCCTGCTCGGCGTGCGGCTGACATCCAACGAGGCTGATTTCGTGGCTGCGCCCGGCAACGTCCGTGCGCCTGAGCCTCCCCGCACCGTGCCGGTCCAGGTCGAGCACGTGCGGGCGTGGCTGCGGACGTATGAGGGTAACTGATGAGCCATCTTTCCCGACGCAGCTTTATCAAGCTCACCGGTGTGACCGCCGCCGCGGTCGCTGCCGCGGCCGGCACCCGCTCGCTGCTGGCCGGCAGCGTCATGCCCAGTCCCGGCCGGGATGCCGTCGCGACGGCGGCCCTGTCCGAGAAGCAGGTGCTCACCACCTGCGCGCTGTGTCCATCCGGCTGCGGGCTGGACGTGCGAGTGGTCGATGGTCACGCCGTCAAGGTGGAGGGCAGCGCGATCCATCCGATCAACCAGGGCGTGTGCTGTCTGCGCGGCCAGGCCAGCCTCGAAATGCTTTACAGCCCCGAGCGGCTCCAGCGCCCGCGCATCCAGACCGGCCCAAAGGGAGGCGGAGATTGGCGCGAGATCTCCTGGGACGAGGCGCTGCAGCGGGTGGTCGCGAAGCTGGCCGAGTTGCGGGACGCGGGCCAGGCGCACACGGTCGCGTTCCTCCACGGCGAGACGCGGGGCTCGATGCGCGCCACCATCGACCGGTTCATGACCGCGTACGGGTCGCCCAACACCATTGCCCTGGAAGGCCGCGGCGAACAGACAGCCCGGCTGGCGCTGTTCCTTTCCCAGGGCATCAACGGCTACCCGGTTTACGATCTGAACAACGCCAACTACGTCATAGCCTTCGGCGGCAATTTGCTGGAAAGCAGCAGGAACGTCATCGGGTATCTCGCGGCGCTGGCGTTCATGCGCCGCGGACGCCCCCGTCGCGGCAAGCTCGTGGCCGCTCATCCGCGGCTGTCGCTCACCGGCATCAAGGCCGACGAATGGGTGCCGATCCGCCCCGGCACGTATGGGGCGCTGGCGCTGGGCATGGCCAACGTGATCATCAACAGCAGCCTGTATGATGCCGACTTCGTCCGGGACTTCACCTTCGGGTTCGAGGATTTCACGGACGCGCAGGGCGTGCAGCATATGGGCTTCAAGCGCCTGGTCCTGGAACGCTACACGTTGGAGCGGGTGGCGTTCATCACCGGGGTGCCCGCGGCCGATATCGCCAGGCTGGCCGGCGAGTTTGCCACCAACCGCCCCGCGATCGCCGTCCTGCCGGTGGAGCCGGATGGGCTGGAGAACGTCAGCGAGGCGCTGGCCGTCCACGCCCTGAATGCGCTGGTTGGCTCCATCGACGCAGCGGGCGGCGTGTTGGTGCAGCGGTTTCCCGAGCTGGCGCCGTGGCCCGCGGCGTCCTTGCCGGCGCCCGCATCACTCGCACAACCGCGCATCGACGACCTCGCGGCCAACCCGTTCGCCCCGCTGGAGCCGGCAGCCCTGGCCAAGCGCATCCTGGCGGCCGATCCCTACCCGGTGAACGCGCTCTTCCTCTATAACGCGAACCCCGTGTATGAAGCGCCGGCCGGCGGGCGGATGGCCGAGGCGTTGCTGAAGGCGCCGTTCGTGGTCAGTTTCGCCTCGACGCTCGACGAATCGGCCGCACACGCCGATCTGATCCTGCCGGCCAGCACTTTCCTGGAGATTTGGGGCGACGATTTCGTTGAGGGCACGGGCTACGCGGGCGTGTCGCTGCGGCGTCCCGTCGTTGATCCGCTGTACGACACGCGCAACCCCGGCGACGTGCTGCTGGCCGTGGCGGCCGCGTTGGGCGGTCCGGTTGCCCAGGCCTTGCCTTTCCCGGACTACAAGACGCTCTACGAGCACCGGCTGTCCGCCATCGACATGGACCCGAAGGTGTTCGAGGCGAACGGCGTGTGGTCGGAGATGGTCTACTTCAATGCGCAGCCGGGCAGCAAAGCCTGGGCGCAGGTGGTGGGCCGCGACCGGCTGAACGCGGCCAGGGACGGGCGCTTCGATTTCTTCTCGCGCGAGCTGCTGGCGGTCGTGGACGGGCAGGGAGACCCGGCCTCGACCGACCTGGCGTGCCTGCCGGGCTTCGAGGTTCCCGAAGAGAGCGGCAGCGCCGCCGACTACCCCTTCCTGCTGGTGACGCAGGGGCTCATCACGCAGCCACGCACGTGGCAGGGCATCCTTCCGGTGCTCCAGGAAAGCTATGGCTTGCAGTCTAACGAGAAGTGGACGAGCTGGGTGGAGATCGACCCGCGGGCGGCGGCGCCCCTGGGCCTGCAGAGCGGCGATCACGCCTGGGTGGAATCACCGGCGGGCAAGATCGAGGCGGTCGTCCGGCTCTACCCCGGCCTCTGGCCCAACGCCGTCTTCGTGCCGCCCGGCCTGGGACATCACACCTCCGTCCGCTGGGGTCGCGGCTCGCCGCCGAGCATGGTCGTTGGCGCCGACGTGAATCAACTCCTCGCCAGCGAAAGAGTGACTCGGGTGAGGATTCATAAGGCGTAGAACGTATTGCGTATTGCGTATTCCGTATTCCGTCTCGCGCATTCACTCATTACGCAACACGTAACACGCAACACGTAACACGTAACACGCAACACGCAACACGCAACACGCAACACGGAGGCGTGCATGACCCGTTGGGGGATGGTCATCGATCTGGATAAATGCCTGGCCTGCCAGAGCTGCACCGCGGCGTGTCGCATGGAGAACAACACCCCGCCGGCCGGGCCTGATCAGACCGGCCGCGGCCGGGCGATTTTATGGAACGAGGTGCTGGCGTTCGTACAAGGCGCGTACCCGAAGGTCGATGTGCTGCTCGTGCCCAGGCCGTGCCAGCACTGCGACAAGCCCGCGTGCGTGCGCGTCTGCCCGGTCAAGGCGACCTACCAGACTGAAGAGGGCGTTGTGCTGGTGGATTATAGCCGGTGCATCGGCTGCCGCATGTGCACGATCGCCTGTCCTTACCAGGTGCGCTACTTCAACTGGTACCAGCCTGAGTGGCCCGAGGCGCTCAAAGGGCATCTCAACCCCGATCCTGAAGTGGCGCCACGGCCCAAGGGCGTGGTGGAGAAGTGCACCTTTTGCGTCCAGCGGCTGCGCCGCGCCAGGGAGAAGGCCGCGGCCGAGGGCCGGCCGTTCAACGCGACCGACTACGTGCCCGCCTGCGTGGAAACCTGCACGGGCCATGCCCGCTACTTCGGCGACCTGGACGATCCGAACAGCCTGGTCTATCAGCTCTCCCACAGTCCCCGTGCCTTCCGTCTGCAGGAGGAGATGGGGACCGAGCCGAAAGTGTATTATCTGAAACAGGGGTGAATCGGGGCTGGGTAGACTGGTCACCTGGTAGATTGGTAGTTGGTAGACTGGTTACCTGGTAAATTGGTAGGTTGTCTACCAATCTACCAGTTTACCAGTTTATGTACTGGTGAGAGACGTGGTAGACAGCCTGAATGGCTCACGCCAAGACGCAAAGAACGCCAAGACACCCTCTGTATGGATTCTTTGCGCCCTTTGCGCCTTTGCGTGATGCTCTTCCAAGTC
>Ga0172369_10002360_pt1 | contig 26036 bp, 27 predicted proteins | sample LakKiv25m_FD_114539 | JGI IMG/M metagenome (GOLD analysis project Ga0172369, IMG submission 114539) | Freshwater microbial communities from Kabuno Bay, South-Kivu, Congo - kab_022012_11.25m | ecosystem: Environmental > Aquatic > Freshwater > Lake | place: Democratic Republic of the Congo...
AGCCGCTCGACGGGCAACTGATCGCCTTGCAGCACCGGATGATGCGTGCGGCCCGGGCGTTTCTCGATCCCATGGTGAACCTCGGCCAGATCAGCGCCGAAGAGACAAAAACCTTTCTGATGGAGGAGGTGGTGTTGTCGGAAGGCATGGCGACCCAGGAGATGCAGCGCTATACCTTCCGTGCGCCGGGTCAGGCCACATCGTATTTTTATGGTTACCAGCGTTTGATGGAGCTGCGCCAGTTCGCCGAGGTGGCATTGCGCGGCAAATTCGACCGGCTGGCGTTCAACGATTTTGTGCTGAGTCAGGGCCTGGTGCCGCCGCGTTTGCTGCGTCAGGCGCTCATGGAGGAGTTCGTGCCGGGTCGCCTGCGGCCGTGAGCGGAGTTTCAATGCGGGATTATCCGCATTGTTCTCCCGCTTTTTCGGCTTTACCGGATTTGCCCATGAGGCAACATACTGCTCATGCCGCAGATGAAAAAACTTGGAGCCCAGTTGCAGGTCGCCTTGACGCTGGATATACCGGCGGAGCTGGTGGCGTTGATCGCGACGACCAGTCATCCGAAGCGCCTGCAGGATTTGTTTCGGCAAGCCTCGCAGCGGCTGCTCAAGGCCCATCAGGATGTCATGCAGCGGCCGTCATCGGCCATGGCCAAGAAGGAGCGGTTGCGCTGCAAGGCCTTGCTTGATCTGGTGCGGGCACGCCATGCGGCTGTCGGCAGCAAGAAACCGGCGGTGGCGAGGATGCTGACGCTGATGGATACCCGGCCGCCGAAGAACGTGGTGGATATCCGCAAGGCAGCGTGAGCTTTGCGCGAAGGTCGATGCGAAATGATCAGAGTATCGGTTTCGGCATGGACATCTTGGCGACGGACTTGTGATGCTTGAGTCTTTCCGTCAGCACTTCCAGACCGTCGTTCTTGAATTCCAGAAACGCGAATCCAAGCCGGAAGCAGCGAGTTTCGCCCGAATATACGGCATCGAGCTGGCGCGATCTGATTTCGATGATCTTCGGACGATCCTTGACCGTTAGCGGAGGCGGGGCCAACAGAATGATTACAGGCAAGGCCGGCTTGAGCAGATTGACATGCGTCAGCATTCCCGTGCCGACCAGCGAAAGGTCATGGGTGCGACCGTGGTAGGTGGGTTTGTTTTCCTGATTCTCGAACACCACCGCCATTTTCCAATGAACGTTGTAGCGTTCGGCATTGCGGCTGTCCGACAGTGCCCGCAGGGATAAGGTGGCAGTGCTTGCCTGGCCATCCCCGGTCGAGAACTGAGTGACATCCGATGTCCCGGGCTCGTCCAGAAACCAATCCGACATTATTTCCTCCGCATGATGAGGGACTTGCCTCCCGACTCTTGCCGGCCGGTAATATGCGTTATGAATCTTATATCATTTTCAATCTGGCTGGAAATTTCCCCGGCGCATGAGGCAGAATTGCGGTCGCAGCGCAGGACACTTCCACTGACAGCCATTTAAATCGAGGACCCACATCATGCCTTCCCTCATCATCCGACGCGACGGGAAACCCACCAAGGAAGTTGAACTCGAAAAGGCGCTGACACTGATCGGGCAGAAATCGGATGCGGACATCGGCATCGAGGATGCGGAAGGTGTGGAGGAGCGCGCCTCGATTCTGCTGGTGGGCGAAGATTACATTCTCGATGAAATAGCGGAAGCCGCAGGCATCAAGGTCAATGGGAAAGCCACCCGAAAATGCGTCCTCAAGGACCGTGACCTGATCACCTTCGGCGAATACCGGATGACATTCCAGGACAAGCGCGAAATGGAAAAGCCGCAGGGCATCGAGGATGATGCCGCCGTTCTCGAACTGATCGAGAAGCGGGAGCGGGAGGCTCAAAAATCCCCAGCGGAGAAAAAGACGGAGCGAATGATGTTCGCCGTTCTCGGGCTGATTGTGGTCGGAATTTTTGCCTGGAGCTATCAGTCACACCTGGGCAGGCAGGCCGCCGAAGCGCAGGCGAAAGCCGCGCAAGCCGCCAAGGCCAGCCAGGAGACCAAGAAAGTGGATCCGTTCCAGGAAAATGCCCGCGCAGTGGCACAGTCCATGAAGCGCGCGGAGACGCCTACCGAAGCCCCCGCGGCCGGAACAAAGCCATAGCCAACTTGACGGGGTAGCGGCTCAGGCGGCCGTTCCGGGCGACTTGAAGGCAAAGGCGAAGAACACGGCGACGCACAGAAACACAAACGCCACCAGGTAATTCCAGGTCAGCTTTTCCTTGAGGAAGGTCGTCGCAAATCCGATGAAGACCAGCAAGGTCACGACCTCCTGGATGATCTTGAGCTGAAAGCCGGTGAATTCCCCGTAACCGAGGCGGTTGGCGGGCACTGCCAGGCAGTACTCGATCAGGGCGATCGCCCAGGAGACCAGAATCGCTTTCCAGAGCGGCCACTCGCGGCCGTATTCGAGATGTCCATACCAGGCGAATGTCATGAAGATATTCGACATGATCAGCAGCAGGATGGTGCTCATGGGGACCCTTCCAAAAGTCGGAAAGGCGCGATGGTAGCACCTGCGTATCAATGACAGCGTGAATCAAGAACCCAAAGCAATGGATCAGGACAATTCAAGCTGTTTCGGTGGCTTCCGCCGCGCAACCGCTCCAGCGCATTCGCTAAAGGCAGTTCGTCGTTTCCGTACTGTGGTGTTTGGCGCTACGCACGATCTGTGAATCAGCAGCCTTAGAAGTTGCCTGGAATTGCGCCAACCAGGGCAGAAACTCCACCGCCGGCATTGGTTTGGCGATATGGAAGCCCTGACCCATGTCACAGCCAAGTTCGAGCAGACACTGCTGGATCTCGGCCGACTCGATGCCTTCGGCGACGGTCTTCATGCCGATGTTGTGGGCGAGCTGGATCACGGTACGCACGATGTCGCGCGATACCGGGTCAGTCAGGATGGGACGGACGAAGGATTGGTCGATCTTGAGCGTGGTCACGGGCAAGCGCTGCAGGTAGGCGAGTGCAGAATGGCCGGTGCCAAAATCGTCGATCTGCAGTTCGATGCCGCGCTCGCGCAATTTTTTCAGCACTTTCAGCGCCATGTTGAAATCGTGCATCAGTTCGGATTCGGTGATCTCGATCTGCAGCTGGCTGGGCGAAATGCCCCAGGTGGCGAGCAGATCGTCAATGCGCTCGACCAGCCAGGGATCGAGCAGATTGCGCGTCGCGACATTCACGGCAAAGCGCAGGGTGCCCTCGGCGCCGCATATCAAATGCCAATCAGCGGCCGCGGTTTTCAGCACCCAGTCGGTGAGCGGCTTGATCAGCCCGGTTTGCTCGGCCAGCGGGACGAATTCGCCGGGTGGCACCATGCCATATTTCGGGTGTCGCCAGCGGGAAAGCAGTTCCATGCCGCAGATGCGGTTGTCTGCCAGTGCGATCTTGGGCTGGCAATACAGCGTCAGATCGCTGGCCTCCAGGGCATTGCGCAGGTCGGTGGCAAGTTCGACGCGACGCGCATTGACCAGTTCCGGTTCGCCAGAGTGAAACGAGAAGCCTTCCACGTTATCTCGTGAGCGCTCGCAGGCCAGGCTGGCACGCCGGAAGAGTGTCTCGGAGTCACTGCCATGGCCGGGAAACACAGCGATGCCGATGCGGATGCGCGGCTCAATTTCGATGCCTGCCGCCCAGCATGGGTGGGCAAGCGCCTGGTGCAGCGTGCGTGCCATTTGCCGTGCGTTGTCCGCGCCCGAAGCGGGCAGGATTACCGCCAGAGCCTCGCCGTTGTAGCGTGCCAGATAGGCTTTGTCGCCAGTGCTGTTGCGTAGACGGGCACCGACTTCGTTGAGCAGTGCATCGCCGTGAGAAAAGCTGAAGGTGTCGCTGATTTCGCGCAGGTTGTCGATTTGCAGCACCATGACGGCGAGTGGTGAGCGTTTGGCCGTCATGCCGGAAAGCAATTCCTCGACGTATTTCTTGAGCAGGGTGCGGGTCGGCAGTCCGGTCGCCGCATCGTGTTCAAGCAAATGCGTCGCCATCTGTTCGCGCGCTTCCTGACGCCGTCTTGAGCGCATGGTCTCGATGGCAAAGCCGAGGTCCTCGGCAAATTGCATCAGCATCGACACTTCGCTTTCCGGAAACTGCTGACATTCGCTGTCGGCCAATGCGATTGCGCCAAAATACTCTCCCTCCACGTGCAATGGCAGTATCAGCAGCGATGCCATGCCTGCCTCCAGCAAATCTGCCACGCCAGGTAATTCAGTGCTTTCCAGGCTGGGCAGCACCAACGGTTGCGGCGTCACCAGGGCTCGGGTGATTTCGGTCAGGCAGGCGCTGCCAGTCAGGTCGATGCCTGCCTGGCTCACCGGTTCACAGACGCCGCCGTCGATTTCGGTGTGCAGCAGGATCAGCGCCGCGGTGCAGATTTCGGCTGCCACGGCGTGACTGCAGATTGCATCCAGCAAACCGCGTTCCGTTTCGGCGCGGATTGCGGACCGGTTGCCGAGGCTGACGAAGCGCAACAGATTGTTTGACCGGTGAGAACGATTCTTGTCGCTCATGGCGACCTCCTATCCAAATTGTTGCTGAAGTCACTAGGCAACCAGAGTGTTACCGTAGTGCCTTCCTCGAAAACACTATCTATGGTTACTTCACCGCCATGCAGTTCGATGATCTCTTTAACGATATTCATGCCCAATCCCGTTCCCGGAACGTTTCCGGAGCTGTCGGCACGGTAGAAGCGCTCGAACACTCGCGCCAATTGCTCTTGGGTCATGCCGACACCATGATCGATGATGCGGATACCGATGCGCGGCAGCAGGGCACCATCGGTGGAGGTGTCGACCAGTTGGATACTGACCGTGCTTCCGGCGGAGGAATACTTGTAGGCATTCGACAATACATTGCCCACGGCCTGAATCAGTTTGCTGCGGTCGGCGTTGATCCAGTACGGATTGGTACCTAAGGGCATTTGCGGCGAGGGGCGCTGATGCGGGGCTTTGAAGCCAGTCACGACCTGGTGCAACAGCGCGCGGAGTTAGAGCCGTTCCATCACGAAATCCTTGCCACGGCGTGCTTCGATGCGCGCCAGGTCGAGCAGTTCATTGATGATGGTGATCATCAGTTCCGATTGGCGATAGATCGTGCTCAGAAAATCACGCCGGGTGGCTGGATCGAACTCCTCGTTCAGCATCAGCTCGGTAAAGCCATAAATGCTGGCCATCGGTGTGCGCAGTTCGTGTGCAGCGGTGGTAAGGAATTCGTTCTTGAGCCGATCCACCTCGGTTTCGTGAGTGACGTCGCGCACATACAGAATTTGCGAGACGGTTTCGGCTTGGGATAGGCGCATTCCGACTTCCAGTACACGCTTTACCGGGCCGCCCAGTTCGATGATCTGGCGCGAATCGACGGAGCGCCTCTCTGCGATGGATTGCAATTCTCCGTCGGGCGACTCCTTTATGGAAGCAGCCTGTTGAGCTGCACGCAGTGCGGCAACACCGGGAAAACTGGCATCCGGATGGCAAATACGCGCTAGTTGCTCCGAGAAGCCAGCTTCATTGAGTCCGGCAATTGCATCCTTCCTCAGTCCGGTCAGGCGCAGGAATGCCGGGCTTCCATATTTCACACAATGGTTCGCATCAAAGGAGACGAATCCGTCCGGACTCAGGTCGAAGATGGCGTTCAGTTGTTCGGCATGTTCGCGCAAATTGACTTCGCGCTGGCGCAGTGCTTCGGTTGCATTCTTGAGCGCAGTGATGTCGATGCGGTTGCCGACAATATATCCGCTGGGCGTGCGGTATTCGACAATCAACAGCCAGCGGCCATCGCCGAGTTGCTGTTCGATCGACTTGCCGTCGGCGGCCTGGTGTTGTGCCACCCGATGGCGCACCCAGTCATCGACTCTGCCGATTGCCTCCTGATATTGCCCGCGTTCTGCGCCACGGCGCACTATTTGCTCGAACGTGTTGCCTGGAATGATCAGGTCGCGGCTGGCTTCGTAAAAGCTCAGGTAAGTTTCATTACACAATACCAGGCGGTCATTTTCATCGTAAATGGTAAAGCCTTGAGCGATGCTGTCGACCGATTCGCGCAGTAGACCGCTGGCCTTTTCCGCTGCCAGGCGGCTTTCCTGGAATTCCCGGGTGCGCTCGGCAACCCGGTTTTCCAGATCAGCATAGGATTCGGCCAGACGCTTTACCATGACATTGAATGCCGCCGCGAGCCGACCGAATTCGTCGTTACGGTATCCTGGGAGAATCGCTACTGGCCGTCCGCTGTCGGCAATTGTCTCGGCCGCTGCGGCGATTTCGCCGAGCGGCGTGGTGATGAAGCGGGCCCAGGAGCGCGCCACCACCACCACTCCGGCGATGACAAGGCTGCCCATCACCAGGAACAGCGTCAGCATCGTATTGATCTTTTGTAGTGCTTGTGCTCGGTCGTATGCGAGAACCAGGACCAGATCCATGTGTTCCATCGGTGCAGGAAATTCCAGCGGCGTACTGACTTCGATCGTGTCTTGAATCTGCGGGCTGCCGGCGAGCAGCGCACCGCCGCTGTATTTGATCCAGTGGTTAGCGGACGCGTTGGAGACGCTAAGCAACCCGGCCAAGGGAACCCGCAGCATTACGCCGCCTTTGGCTCCACTGGCGGTTTGTAGGCGTATCGGCAGCGCGATCAGCACGTCGGCATCCTGGCCGGTGCGCTGTCTCACGCCAGCGCGCGGGGTGGCCGCTTTCAGCATCGCCGCAAATTCCGGGTCATTGCTGTAATCCGGTGCAGGCTCGACATTGCTGGCGAGGGCTAGCCCTTGATCGTCGACGACCGTGAGGCTGGCACGGCTGATCGGGACCCTTTGATTCCTCAGCAAGGGAATCAGGTAGGTTTCGCGAATATGCAGATCGGCTAGCGCATTCGCTGTGACTCGATTGCCGGCAATCGATTCGGCCAGACTGAGCGACGAGGCCATTTGCAGTTCGATTTCGCGTCGCTCGAGTTGTGCCCGAGCTTGAAGCAAGGTATGAATTTGCTCGGTGATTTCTGTATAGGCTGCGAGACAGGCGATCAAGGCGACAAAGCCGCCAAGTGGGAGCAATGCTGCTAGCAGCGACACGGTGATCTTGCCGCGCAGATCGAGCTGGTTGAAACGCTTGCGCAGATTGCTCGGCAATAGGGATAGCCATTCCATTTTTCAGATGCCGAGCATTTGCCTGATCGCGGCAACCAGTGGCAGAGGGCTGAAGGGCTTGATGAAATAGGCGTCGGCGCCGCGCTTCATACCGTCGTCGTGGTCGCGTACCTGGCCGCGCGCCGTCACCATGATGACGCGGATATGCTTGAGTTGCGGGTCACTTTTTATGATGTCGAGCACTTTCAGACCGTCCAGTTCTCCGGGCATCATGACGTCGAGCACGACCAGGTCGGGCAGTACTTGTCGCACCACATCCAGCCCGGTCTGACCATTCGTGGCTTCAAAGACTTCGAAGTCCTGGCCCAGGGTGATGCGAATCAGGCGTCGAATGTCGGGATGGTCATCGACGAGCAGAATTCTTGGCATGATCCGATTCTCCGGTTGTGCTGCTGGATTCAGGAGCGAGGCTGCACAGGTTTGCTGATCGAGGCCAGGGCCTGGAAACTGTCGGCCTTGGAATCAAGTTCGCGATGTGCGGCTGAAATGGCTTCAAAGTGTTTGAGGAAGAGATCGACCAGCTCTGGGTCAAAACGACGCCCCCTGAGTGCGCGGATAGAATCCAGCAATGTACCGGGCGGCAGAGCCTGCCGCTGCCGACCCAATGGATTCGTGCGGGTTTCGTAGTACTCCGCAAGTGCGACGATGCGTCCGGAGAACGGAATCTGATCTCCCGCCAGGCCTGAGGGGTAGCCGTGGCCCTGAAAATTTTCGTGATGAGACAAGGCGATCTGGGCGGCCATTTGGGTTAGCGGCGTATCAATGCTGCTCGACAGGATGCGCGCGCCTGTTCTGGTGTGCTCCTTCCACTGTTGCCACTCCTCTTCGGTAAGATCCTCCCGCTTGCGCAGCAGGGCGTCTGGCATCGCGGACATGCCTATGTCATGGAGCGGGGCAGCGCGGCGGATCAAGGCGCAATACTCGTCAGTCATGCCGGATTTTCTGGCAAGGATCTCGGCGGTGACACCGATCCGCACTAGCCGCAGGCCATTTCGCCCGGCTCGAAAATCGGCGCCGAGGACCTGCAGATACATCATCTCGAAGTGGTTATCGGCGATCTGCTGCTGCGCTTGGTTGCGCTGGCGAATCACCATTTTCAGGTCGTGCACTACCCGGAACATCTGCCGATTGGCGGCTTCCACTTCTGGGACAATTTCGGCCGAAAGAGGCGGTGGGCGGTTCGCGTCTGGCTCGAGAGCACTCTCAGAATCAAATTGGCTGATATTTCCGGTCAAAACGTTCATGTCTGCAATTTCCTCGATTTCAAACTGCCTCGACTGGTCCCGCGGTATCCGGCAAGACCAGCGGCAACCAGAGCGTGAAGCTGCTGCCTTTACCCCATTCGCTGGTGACTTCAAGCGAGCCGCCCAGGATCGCGCCGATTTCCTTGGCCAGCGAAACGCCCAGGCCGGTGCCCGGCACTTTGCCGGTCTTGTCGGCGCGGAAAAAGCGCTCGCCCAGACGTTTCAGTTCGGCGGAGGTCATGCCAATGCCGCAGTCGCTGATCGTGACGCCGACGTAGGGCACCTTATCTACCCGGAGCGGCATCGCGACACTGACGATGCCGCCCGGTGCGGAAAATTTGAGTGCATTGCTCATGATGTTGAGCAGCGCTTGATGAATCTTTTCCTTATCCACATTCACCTGGCGCATTTCGTTGGGCAGATCGATACTCATGCGTGCGGATGAATCCGGAAAGGCGGATGTGACGTCCTTGACGATGGTGCGCAAGTCATGCATCGCGAAATCGAAGTCTTTGCTGCGGCGTGCCTCGATGCGCGCCAGGTCGAGCAGTTCATTCAACAGATTGGTGACGCGCTGTGCCTGGCGCAGGATGATGCTGAGCAGTTCGCGGCTTTGTTCGGCATCGAAGCTGCGCAGCAGCAGCAGTTCCGAATAGCCGAGGATGCTTGCCATCGGCGTGCGCAGTTCGTGGGCGGCCGTCGCAAGAAACTCGCTCTTCAGCTCTTCCAGTTCTCGTGCCTTGGTGATGTCCTGGAAATAAAGCAGCAGCGAAGTGCCGTGGTTGCCCTTCTTGGCCTGGCGCAAGAGTGTTCGTTTTTGCGGGACTTGCAGCTGGACTTCGGTTTCCCGATTGTCGATATAGCCGGTGCTGTTGAGTTCGGCAATATCATCCATGGCGCCGCGCAAGGCGAAGCGCGGGTCGCACTGGTGTGCCAGCATCCGGTCGAAGCATTCCGCATGCAGTCCCCTGACCTCGGCGGCAGATAGCCCGCTGATACGCAGAAAGGCATCATTCACAAAAGACAGGAAGCCCTTTTCGTCAAAAGTGAGCAGACCTTCCGCGCTCATGGTGGTGAGTGCGTCAAGGCGCATGGCCCAGGTCATCAGTTCCTGTTCGGCGCGCTTCTGTTCACTGATGTCGTTGAGAATGCCGATGTAGTGGGCGAGCCGGCCATCGTTGTCGAGCACCGGTGAAATCGACAGTTCGTTCCAGAACAGGGTGCCGTCCTTGCGGTAGTTGCGCAACACGACTTTGACCGGCCGTTGCTCGGCGATGGCCTGGCGCAACTCGTCCAGCGCAGCCTGGTCAGCATCGCCTTCGTGCAATCGTCCGGGTGGTCGGCCGACAATTTCGGAATGGGCGTAGCCGGTGATCGCTTCGAAAGCGGGATTGACATACACCGTGCGCAGTCCGCCCCGACCCGCTTCGACAATCATGATGCCATTCGAGCTTGCCATGATTGCGCGCTCCATGACCTGCCCCAAAGTGTCGCATTGGCCATTCCAAAATTCACGCATTTCCATCGCTTAGCTCTTGGTCGACAGCTTATCGACCAGATCGAGCAGTTCCAGAGGACTGAAGGGTTTGACCAGATACGCGTCGGCACCGGCCGCTTTGCCAGCGAGCAGATCGCTTTGCTGTCCGCGCGCAGTGAGCATGACCACCGCGGTGCCGGCCAGAGCCGGATCGTTCTTGATGCGGCGGCAGGCTTCGAGGCCATCCAGCTCGCCGGGCATCATGATGTCCATCAGCACGATCTTCGGTCTTGCACGCGAGACAACTTCCAGTGCTTGCGGACCAGTATTGGCTTCATAGATCTCGAAATCGCCGATATCGAGGGTCATCCGCACCAGTTTGCGAATATCGGGCTGGTCGTCGGTGATCAGTACTCTGGTTTTCATTGGATCGACTCCTTGTATATGTTTATCGTGTCCCAATGCCCATGCTGCAGCGGTTCTTTGCGGCTATGCGCGCCGAGATTTGTTTCAGGTCTTCGAACGGGATCGGTTTTGGCAGCACTGCAATTCCTTCCGGAAGGCCGCCGCGCTGTGCCACTTCTGCGGCGTCGATACCGGTGACCACAACGATGTCCGTCTGCTCCAGCTGCGGCATGGTGCGCAGGATGCGCAACATGTGGAAACCATCCACTTTCGGCATATGCAAGTCGGCGATCAACAGGTGCGGTCGCAGGTTGCCCAGGATCACCAGACCCTCGTAACCGTTCGCGGCAGTCGTCACCTCGGGCTTGAATTCCCAGCTCTCGAGTTGCAGGCGATACAACTGCAGCAGATCGGGCTCGTCCTCGACAACCAGAATGCGTATCCTTGCGGCAGGATTCTCGCTGGCACTTTTCTCCGGATTTGCTGGGTCGGGCATGCCTGAACTGCGCGCAACCAGCAGGCGCTCGACTGAGTCGCGAATGATGCGGCGGTGACCACCTTCGGTTTTCCAGCAGGTGAGCAGGCCGTTGTTGGCCCACAATTGCACGGTTCGCATGGTGACACCGAGCATGCGCGCAGCCTCATGGCTGGTGACATAAGATTTAAGGATTGTTTCGGTATTTAGGGGCATTTGCTTGTCTGGCGGTATCATTAAATACCATTATTTACCGTTAAATTCGATTCGTCAAGAAAAATCGTCGATGCGGCGTCGTGGTCGAAGGTCTGCAGATCTGCAGTGATTGGCGTCATAATGGGTCGAACGCGTCACCGTAGGTGGCGGGCGACAGTCATTACGCGGTGCGCGCCAGGTTAAGTGGCCAAACCGGATTTGAACTGAATAATTTGGGTTTTCGGTGGGCGTTAAATGATAATAATGGCTTGCAAATGAAATTAATATCGAGATAGAATTCACGGCGCCAAATAACCCGGAGCGACAAGACACACAATGACTTCAGCGCAAATTTCAGCTTATTGCACCACGCGCGAAGCGGCCAAGGTGCTTGGCGTCACCTTGCGTACCGTTCAGCTCTGGGTCGATAGCGGTATTCTCGAGGCCTGGAAAACCGAGGGTGGCCACCGCCGCATCAGCGTGGCTTCGGTGCAGCGCCTGCAGACTGGCGCACCGCCGCCTTACGTGACGACCCAAGGGGCGAACGAGCGACTCAAGGTGCTGGTCGTGGAAGATGACAACGTCTTGCTCAAGCTCTACAAGCTGCGCATCGCTGCCTGGAACATGCCGATCGACGTGGCCACCGCGAGCAATGGCTACGAAGCCTTGATGCGCGTCGGCCGCGATTCGCCGGATCTCATGATTGCCGATTTGAACATGCCCGGCATGGACGGCTTCGAGATGATCCGCAATCTCATGACCTCTTCTTTCCGCGAAGGCATGGAAATCATCATCGTCACCGGCATGGATGCCGATGAAATCGCTCGCAAGGGCGGCTTGCCGGCGACAATCAAGGTCTTGCCCAAGCCGGTACCCTTTAACGATTTGCGCCAAATCGCCGAGCAGTTGATGGCCCGTCGTGCCGCCTTGTAGCCGATCAGCGTGATCCAAAGCCGCACGCGCGGCATATCTTGCAATTTTGCGCCCAGCGCGCATTTTTTCGTTTCGTGTTTTTTCGGGTTTTTTCAATTTCTTGCCTGTGGCGTTTCCAGCGATCTGGACAGCGCAGGGGTCTGCCATTCCGGCACAACTGACAGAACCGGTCTTGCCCCGGTTGCTCCCGCGAGGTCGGGCTGTTGAATGTGCTTCGATTAATATGATAAAAATATCTTGCAAATATTATTAAGTATCATATACTGTGTGCGTAGCGGTCATATTTCATATTGAATGCCATGTATATAGCTACGGGTAAAAAGTTTTGCACCACGCGCGAAGCCGCACGGCGTCTCGGTGTTTCCTTGCGCACTGCCCAGTTGTGGAGCGAGAACGGCGCTCTGGATGCCTGGAAAACCAAGGGCGGACACCGGCGCATCAGCGTGGCCTCGATTGAACGCGTGCTGGAGCGACGGCGGGCGTCGGTGATGAATCGCGAGCGCAGCATCGACCATCTCAAAGTGCTGGTGGTCGAGGATGACAACGTCTTGCTCAAGCTCTACAGGTTGTGCCTGTCAAACTGGAATTTCCCCGTCGAAGTATTCACGGCATCGAACTGTTACGAAGCGCTGGTGCTGATCGGACGCGAATCGCCAGATCTGATGTTTACGGATTTGCGCATGGAGGGCATCGACGGTTGCCAGATGATCCGCAAGCTGATGGACTCGCCGCTCAAGGAAGGGATGGAAATCGTCGCGGTATCCGGATTGCCGCCGTCCGAAATCGAGGCGCTCGGCGGACTTCCGCCGGGTGCGCCGGTCTTTGCCAAGCCAGTGCCATTCGAACAATTGCGACTGTTGTGCGAAGGTCTGCTGGAGCGGCGCCGTCAGGGGATGTCTGGATCATGAAAATCGAGCAAACCGGCGACAGAGTTAAAGACGAGGCCACCATGCCTGCCGAATCGTCCTTGCTGGCCGGACTGATTCGTGCAGAATTGAGCGACTCGATGCGGCAATTGCGCGGCACCTTCGCCCATCTCGCGCAGATGACCGCGGAAGGACAGATCAAGTCCTCGCTTGCTGGCACGGCGGCTCTGGCGGATGCGGAAGCGACGATCGCCGAAACAGCGGAGAAAATGGAATTGCTGGCCTGCCTCGCAGAGACTTATGCGGGCAAGCAGGACAGCAATCAGGAGCGTCTGTTCCTGTTCACCCTGATTTCGGAAATTGTCGGCTTGCGCGCCGGAAAAAATCTTGCCCGGTTTTCCATCAATGAGCCTCCGGCGGGGATTGCGCCGGTGTATGGTAACAAGCGCTGGCTCAATCTGATGCTGTCCTACCTGGTTCACGAACTCGATGAAGGCATCAATCCCGAGGAGAAGATTGTCTTCACGCTGCGGCAGCTGGGAAACCACATGCTGCTGACCACATCGGCTGAAGTACTGTCCTCCCGCCAGCGCCGCGGCGTGGTGCTGACTTTGCTGCCGGAGGCCAAGCTGACGGCGAGCTTCTGTCGCCGTATTGCCGAACTGCACGGCGGCAGCCTGCGCCTCGAATTCGAGGAAGAAGGTGCGCAGGCGGTGTTGACCGGGTTTACCCTGTCCCTGCCCACCAGCGTACAAGGGCGGGCCGAGTTTCACCAGTGCGCCGACTGTCCGATGTCCGAACAAATTGAATTTTATGCGGCCGATCTGGCCGAGTTGATGGACCGTTGCGAGCGACTGGAACAGGAAAGGAAGCCTCATGCATAAACTGCTCATCGTTGACGATCAACCGGATATCCGCAAATTGTTGCGACTGACCCTGGGGCGCAGCTACGAACTTGTCGAGGCCGAGGATGCCGCTTCGGCCTGGGAGATCATCCGCCGCGAAAAACCGCGCGGCGTGATCCTCGATGTCATGATGCCCGGCGAAATGGACGGCTATCAGCTCTGTGAAAAGATCCGCCGCGATCCGGAAGTCAGGAATACCTTTGTCATGCTTGTGACTGCGCGGGGGCAGTCTGCCGACAAGGAGCGTGGCAAGGCGGCCGGCGCTGACGATTATTTTGTCAAGCCATACAGCCCGATCGAGTTGCTCAAGGCGATCAAGAACCACCTCGGCTGAATTTGGAGATTCTCTGCCATGATGAACGAGAAGATGTTGATAGTGGATGACCAGAGCGATCTGCGGCGCATGGTGCGAATTGCTTTGGGGTATGGCAAATATGTCATGTTTGAGGCTGAAGACGGTGCGACAGCAATGGGCATCGTCGAGCGCGAGCGTCCCGGTGTCATTCTGCTTGACGTCATGATGCCGGGAGAGCTGGATGGCTTCGAGGTATGCCGGCGCATCAGGCAGTTCGCCGCCGGTCAAGACTATTCCCCGTATATCGCTTTGCTCACTGCGCGTCAGCAGGCTGCGGATATCGAGGCCGGACGCGCTGCCGGCGCGGATATATACATCGTCAAGCCATATAGCCCGCTGCGGCTGGTTGAAATCATCGAATCGCGCGGGAATGCCGCCAAGACGATGACCGTGGTGAATCCGGGGCAGTTCGCCTAATCCCTTATTCCGGGGTGCTACGATGAACCTGAGCGGCAATAAGTACGAGATGGATGCGAAGTTCGGCCCGCTGCTGCCTGTCGTGGCTTTGGCAGCGGCTACCTATTTGGCGCTGGGCTGGCTCGGAATCAGCCTGACGACTTCCCCGGGTTATGCCAGCCCGGTGTTCCCCGCAGCTGGTTTCGCAGTTGCAGTAATGCTCTGGTCCGGCAATCGGGCCTGGCCAGGAATATTGCTGGGTTCTCTGCTGCTCAATCTTGGCATTGCAATGCAGCAGGGCAATCTGGGATATTTCAGTGCCTTGATCGCCTGCGGCATCGCCAGCGGTTCCACCTTCCAGGCGTTTATCGCAGCGTGGCTGGTGGAGCGCGGCGTTGGCCAAGCTTGGCGCGGTCTGGAGCACGAACAGGAGATATTTCGCTGCCTGATGCTGGCGGGGCCGGTTGCCTGCCTGATTTCTTCGTCAGTCGGCACGCTGATCTTGCTGTCGGGAAATGTAATTACCCCCGCCGAAGCGGGATATAGCTGGTGGACCTGGTGGATCGGCGATACCCTTGGCGTGCTGGTCATCCTGCCGCTTGCCCTGGCTGCATTTTTCTGCAAGGTGTCACCTTGGCGCGAGCGGCTTTTTGCCGTGGCGATACCGATGCTGATCACGCTGGGTCTGGTTGCGGGTGTGTTTCTCACCGTGGCGAAGTGGGAGCGTTCGCAACAGGACGTTCTGGTTCGCAACCATGGCGTGACGCTTGAAAAACTCCTCAATCAGCGCTTTATCGCACACCAGGAGGCGCTCTCCGCATTGCGGCGCCTGATCGAGGTGACGCCGGACATGACTTATCCGCAGTTCGAGCATTTCACCCGCATCACGCTCAAAGACAATCCCGATATCTTCGCGTTGAGTTTCAATCCCTATGTCCTGTCCGCCCGGCGCCAGGCGTTCGAGCGTGAAACGGCGCAACGCAGCAATATCGCGGGATTTGAAATCAAGGAACGGGATGCGCAGAAGCGCCTGGTGCGTGCCGCGGACCGGCCGGAATACGTGACGGTCGGCTTCATCGCGCCGCTTGCGGGCAACGTTCCGGCGATCGGTTATGACATCAATTCCGAACCGATCCGCCACGATGCGATTCAACGTGCCAAGGCTTCCGCAGCCCCGGCCGTTACGGCGCCGATACAACTGGTGCAGGAAAACCAGAAGCGTGTCGGGGTGCTGGTGTTGCATCCCGCCTACGCAAAAGACACCGCCTCCGGCGACGATGCGCGGCGCTCGCTGCTGATCGGCTATGCGGTGGGTGTCATCAAGGTCGACGAAATGGTACAGATTGCCACGAGCAGTGTGGCTGGCACGGGCCTGGAATTCTTCATCGAAGACGCCGATCCGGCGGCGGCCAAGCGCGCCATCTACCGTTCCCACCCGGATGCCGCGGCATTCGATGCTTCCTATGTCTGGCGGACGCAGCTCAAGATGGCCGACAGAATCTGGAATCTAAGTGTGTATCCGGGTGTCGGATGGCGTCAGCAGGAGCGCTCGTGGATGGCCTGGGTGGTTGGTGTGGCGGGGATGACTCTGGCGGCCTTGTTGCAGGTGCCGCTGCTGGTCTCCAGCGGACGCACCTCCGTGGTTCAGCGCAAGGTGAGCGAGCAAACCCAGGAGATTCAGGCCAAGGCGGACGCGCTGCAGGATCGCACCGCGCAATTGGATGCTTTGTTCCGTTTGAGCCCGGATGGTTTCGTGGTGTTTGATCAGAATGGCAGGATCAAGTTTGCCAACCCGGCGTTCCAAAAGATGACTGGCATCGCGCCCGAAGATATCAGCGGCAAGCTGGACGCCGATTTGAACGCGGAATTGCGGCGACGCGCGGAGCAACCAGGCAATTTCCCCGGAATTTCGGCGTATTTCCGGTCAGTGGGCGAAACGCAGGGACCGCATTTGTTGAACTTGAAGCTTCCACATCAGGTTGTATTGCAGATGATCGGCGTGAGCAGCTCGGCGATCAGCGTTTCGCGCATTCTCTATCTGCGCGATGTGACCCGGGAAATGGAAGTTGACCGCATGAAGAGCGAGTTTTTGTCGCATGCGGCACACGAACTGCGCACACCGATGGCGAGCATTTTCGGCTTCAGCGAATTGTTGCTGGAAATGGATCTTGACGAAGCGACACGGCAGGATTTGCTCAAAACCATCCATCGCCAGACGCAGCAGTTGGTGAACATCATCAACGAGCTGCTTGATCTGGCGCGCATCGAGGCGCGGCGCGGCAAGGACTTCAAGATTGAGGCGGCGAATCTTACGGCGTTGCTGCATGAGACAGTGGCCGATCTGGGCTTCGACGCAGCGTTGTGGCCGGTCAGGCTCGATCTTCCCGAGAAGGAAATTGTGGTTCTGGCCGATGCCGCCAAATTAAGGCAGGCGCTCATCAACGTGCTCGGCAATGCCCAGAAATATTCCCCCGATGGTGGTGAAATCGCGGTCGCGCTGACGACCGGACTGCAGGGGCAGGTGGGTATCCGCGTGGCGGATCACGGCATCGGGATGAGCCAGGAACAGCTGAATCACTTCGGCCAGCGCTTCTGGCGCGCGGATACGTCCGGCAAGACACCGGGAACCGGGTTGGGCATGGCTATCGTGAAGGAGATCGTCGCCTTGCACGGCGGCAATGTCGAGGTCAGTTCAACGCCCAGGCAGGGCACGACCATAACTTTGTGGTTGCCAGCGCCCGGAGCCGTTTCCGCGCAAGCGATGTGAAACGCCAGGGCTTGGCCCTGGCGGAGTAACCGGTCAGTTCAGCGCAGTAGCTTAGCTGGCCGTTTGCGCGCCTGGTTTGCGCCCGGGGGCAGAAGGCGGAATGAATCCCGCGACACGGCAGAGGGTTCCCTCCACGGCTTTGTCGCCATGGAATCGCGTCACGCTGCAACTGGATATTTCACCGCGCTGGGACAGAGCCGAAATCGACGTACGAACCTTGGCCAAAGGAATCCCTGTCGCTGCCGCAATTTCCGAATCGAGTCTTTGACCGTGCTTCTTGAGGTATTGGAGAATGGGGGCGTTGTTCATGTCGATACTCCATTTAGGAAACCAAACGCCCCAACCGTTTGGAAAATCCGGCTGGGGCGGCTCTGACCGAAGTCAGGAAGGATACACCGAAAAGAATCAAGCGGCTTTCTTATTCTTTGCGGCCGTACCAATTGCCTTCACCGTTGCGCTGGTTGCAGTCGCCAGATTGGCTTCGACGAGGTCGGCAACCTGCTTGGAGGCCTTGGTGATGTTGTCATAAGCCGAGTTGGCGGCGGCGAAAGCGGATTTGAACGCAGCGACGGCAGTTTCGGAACCCGCCGGAGCGTTTTTGGCGGCCTTGTCGATGACAGTGGAGAAGTTCGCATTGACCTCGGAAAACTGGGCTTCGAGGATCTTCGAGATTTCTTCCTGGGTTTGGCTGGCGATTTCATAAACGCTGCGTGAATAGGCGACCAGCTTTTCGACGGCGGGCTGTGCCAGGGTCGACTGCAGGGCGATCAGTTGCTGCGGATCCTTGATGCCGAGCAGTGCCTTGGTGTTGGCGACACTGTCTTCGAGGAAGGAGCGGCTGACGTTGAGGTTGAGCGCGGAAATGCGCTCGGTGCTTACAAAGGCGGTATTGGCCAGGGTGAGGAAGCTTTCGACGGCGGCTTTGTTGGCAGAAGCGAGGTTTTCGGGGGTGGCGAACATTGTGAATCTCCTGTCAAATGTGGTGGGATAGCGGTGGGGTAGTGGTGGAATAGGAGGTCGGTGGAAATCATTTGTTGCAGTGCAGCATGGAAGCCATTATATGGGGCCGATGCCCAATGTCAAGGATTATTTTTGCGACGCAACATTATTTTGAATTCAATCGGTTTTAGCTATTTCAGAGCCAAGGCAAGAGGTGGAACATGCAGCTCAAACATTTCAATATCCATGTTTTCGGCATCGTTCAGGGCGTGTCGTTTCGTGCCCATACCCGGGATCGGGCGGAATCGCTGGGACTCACCGGATACGTTTGCAACGAACCCGATGACAGTGTGTATATTGAAGCCGAAGGTGCCGAGGAGGACCTGGCGAATCTGGTGCGCTGGTGTCATCAAGGGCCGCCCCTGGCGGTAGTCGAGCGCGTCGATGTGAGCGAAGGGCAAATCAGGACCTATCCGGACTTTCGCATTGCCTGGGGGCGGCAGAGATAGTCCGTTGGAGCGGCAACGGATTGCCGGAGCAGGTTTGCTGGCAGTCATCATCGCGTTGAAATAAAAAGAAATATTTTCTTGGCATGGGAAGTGCTCCGGTTTGCTCAACTTCTTCCGCGAGCACCGCAGCGCCATGCAGATTTCAACTATTCCCAGTCCCGCGCCGCAGGTTTTGCTGCCGGATAGTCTGCCGAGCATCAACCGGCAGGGCCACTTTGCAGAAAAAGGTACGCCGTCCACCTTTTCCGGGGCTGCAACGGCTGTCCCGGGCGCTGCCAAGGAAGCGGTTAGCGCGGAATGGGTGACGCTGACAGGTGCGGGAGCAAGCCGGGGCGGCATGACGGATCTGGTGCCAGTTTATGCAGAGATATGGAAAGGTGGGGCGAAGGTGGCGGAAATCGACATTCACGGTGGCGTGACCCCCTTGAATGGACTTGTTGCCGCTGCACCCGGCACGATCGCCGGAGACGGCGCACTGCTCGCGGCAAGACGTGCTTCGGAAATCGTGCGTTCCATCGGCGGCGAGATTCGCGTCGGCGGCCAGGTCATGGACAGTCAGACGCTCGACATGCGTGCCCGACTGAAGCAGATGTATGGCGCAACGGTCTGAGCATTGACAAAACCCGCGACAATTCCTGCCGATTCTGCATCGACAAGGTAATATCCAAGACACGTTGCGTTTGCGTCGCTAACCTGCGCGGCGAGAAGCTTTCGGGGAGTTTTCCTGCATGACCGGGAATGTCTATCTGCGCCAATGGTTGATCCTCAGCACCGGCCTGCTGCTGCTGGGCGGTGCAATGGCCTGGAATTTGTACAGCGCGCATGAGGCGGTCGAAACACGCGAACGCGAAAGACTCGCCAACCAGGCCGTAATCGTCGAGAAGAACGTCGCGCCGCAACTGCTGCTGGCGAATCGTGTCATCGACAGCATCATCAAGAAGTTGCCTGAATGGCGTGCGGATAAGGGTGGCTTGAGCCACGCCAATGGCGAATTGCGGCTCATCAAAGACGCACTCGTCGGCATTCGAACAATCCTGGTCATCGATGCGCAAGGTGCTGTCACCCTAACCAGCAATCCGGCGCTGAACGGCCAGAATGTCTCGCAACGGGACTATTTCCAGAAGGCCCTGAAAAATCCAAATCCCGGGATATTCCACGTTAGCGCCCCATTCAAGACAGTTCTCGGTAACTACGCCATCAGCATGTTCCGTGTACTGCCCGGGCCGCGGGGCGGACTCGGCGGGATCGTGATCGTTGGAGCCGGCCCGGAATTTTTCACGACCCTGCTGGATTCGGTGCGCTATGCGGATGACATGAGAGTGTCGATAATCCATGGCGACGGCAGACTGTTCGTCGTGGCGCCTTCCCAGCCCGGTATCGAAAATATCAATGTCGCCGGTCCGGGCACTTTTTTCGAGCGCCACATGGATAGCGGACAGAAGGCCAGTTCCATGACGGGGCGGATGCTATCCACGGGAGAGCTGAGGATGGTCGCAATGCGCACCATCCAGCCCGACCAATTGGAAATGGACAAGCCGCTCGTGATGAACCTCAACCGGGATCTCGAGAGCATTTTCGCGGGATGGCGGCGGGACGCTTTTTGGCAAGCGGAGATCTTCCTGATCCTGGTCACGGTCTGCATCGCCGGACTGTTTCTGTACCAAAGGAAAACCCGGGAGAACGAGCGCTTGAAATCGGAGCAGATGGCAGAGCGCGAGCGGGCCGAGATTAATTTTCGCGCGATCCTCGAAGCCTGTCCTGTGCCCATGGTGGTCAACGATGACCGGCACAATGTGATCTATCTGAACGCCGCCTTCACGCGGACCTTGGGTTATCGACTCGACGACATACCGACCTTGACGCAGTGGTGGCCCAGGGCTTATCCAGATCCCGCCTATCGGCAGTGGGTTGCCGAAGCCTGGGAAAATTACCTCAATCGAGACCGGGAACAACAGAGCCAGTTTCCGCCGCTCGAAATCAACATTTGCTGCAAGGACGGGTCGGTGCGCACGGTGCAGGCCGAGGTCGACCCCATCGTCTTTGCAGCGTCTGGCAACCACCTGGTGTCGTTTTACGACATCACCGAACGCAAGGCCGCCGAAAATGCCATGCGGCTGAGCAACAACTTGCTGCAGGCTACGCTCGATGCCATTCCGGATCTGTTATTCGAAATCGATATCGAGGGGCGCATCTTCAATTACCACGCCCACCGCCGTGATTTGCTGGCCGCTCCGCCGGAAATTTTTCTCGGCAAGACTTTCGCGGATATCCTGCCACCGGAGCCTGCGCAAATCTGCCTTGCGGCCATCCGCGAAGCGGCCGAGCAGGGTTGGTCGACCGGCAAGGAGTATCTGTTGCACCTGCCGCATGGGGATTTCTGGTTCGAACTGTCGGTAGCGCCGATGAAGCAGATTACCGGCGAGGACCGGCATTACATCGTTCTCGCACGCGATGTCACCGAACGCAAGCGCCTCAGGGAGCAATTGCTGGCGTTTCTGGAGAACAGCGCCGTGGTGGCCTACATAGTCGATGAGGACAATCGCTATACCTTCATCAGCGACAACTATATGCGCACGTTCGGCTTGCGCAAGGAACAGATCATCGGCAAGACCCACCACGAGATCTTTCCACCCGAGATCGCGGACGCCTACCTGCGCAACAATTTGCAAGCGGTTAGCCGGGGCGGCGTGGTCGAAGCGATCGAACCTGGTCCCATGAATGACGGGTCATGGTGGCTCTCCAACAAGTTTCTGTTCAAAGATGCCCAGGGACAGACCATGCTGGGTGGCCTGTCCGTGAATATCTCCATGCGGGTTCATGACGAACAGGAGCGCCTGGAAAAAGAAAGAGCACACAGGATTACGCTGGTGCGCGAAGTCCATCACCGCATCAAGAACAATCTGCAAAGCGTGGCCGGCCTGTTGCGCCGCGAACTGGGCCAGTTCACCGAATCGCAGCCGCGCCTGGAAACGGCGATCAGCCAGGTCAATGTGATTGCTGTGATTCATGGACTGCAGGGTATCGAAACTCGTGAGGCAACCCGATTGTTGGAGGTAGTCCGCAGCATCTGCAAATCGGTGGGTGATCTGCGGCAACGCGAGATCGCGTTTCCCGAACCGCCACTCGATACGAGCGTGCGTCACATCGAAATCGACAAGGATGAAGCGGTCTCCGTGGCGCTGGTTATCAACGAACTGGTGCTCAATGCTGTCAAGCACTCTCCGGAAGGCGCAGTGCCGCAGGTCGAGCTCTGCGCCATGGGGGATGGTGCCCGGCTCGTCATCAGCAATGCCACGAAAGATGAGCCGACATTCGACATCAAGAGCGGTCTTGGGATCTCCATGGGGTTGAGCCTGGTGCGCTCGCTGTTACCGGAGCAGGGTGCACAACTGACTTATGCTACCGATCTGCAGGGCCGGCTGAGTGCGATCCTGACGCTTGCGCCACCGACCATGGCTATCGATGTGCCCGAGAGGTAGTGTTTACGCCAGTGAGTCGCGCAGTTCGTCGAGCACCACGCGCAGTAGTTGCCGGGCCTCGTCATTGCTGTCCAGGTAGGTTGTTGTCGACATGAGGTGGGCGCAGAGCTGGTCATAAGTTCGCAGCACCGACTCGCGCTGCGGGTGTTCGATTGCCAGCGCCTTGACCATCAGGCTGATGGCGGTCATTTGCCGTGCCAGCGTGCCGTCGTCGGGAATGATGTCCATGTTGAGTCCTTTGCCGATGGCGCCAGGCCGGTGAGAAAATAGCTTTGCCCGGACCTTGAATTGCCCGCGTACGTACGGTGCCGGAAAGCGCCCGAAGGCATTATTGCAGCAGCGTAATCAAAATGCGACGGAATTTTTCGCCAGGAGAAATTCGATGGCTTCACCGGTTGTGCTGATCTCAGGTTGCTCTTCGGGCTTCGGTTTGCTGACTGCCATCGGTGCCGCCCGCACAGGCTATCGGGTTTTCGCCACCCTGCGCGATCCCGCGTCGGGCGGTGCGCTTCGGGCTACGGCGGAGGCTGCGCAGGTCAAGCTGGAACCGCTCATGCTCGATGTCGATGATCAGGCCTCGATCGATCGCTGCGTCGCCCAGGTCATGGCCGATGCCGGGCACATCGACTGCCTCATCAACAACGCCGGTTTCGCCATGGGCGGCTCGGTCTTCGATCTTTCCCTGGCCGAACTGCGTGCGCAGATGGAAACCAATTTCTTCGGCGTGGTCGCTCTCACCAAGGCCGTGTTGCCGGGCATGATCGAACGGCGCAGCGGTTTGATCATCCAGATGTCGAGTATTGCGGCGCTCAATTCCAATCCCGGCCTCGGTGCCTATTGCGCTTCCAAGCGTGCGCTGGAAGGCATAACCGAGGCCCTGCGTTATGAGGTCGCGGACTTCGGTATCCGCGTCGCGAGCGTCCTGCCGGGGATGTACAAGACCGACATATGGACCAAGCGCAAGTTGGCTGCGCAATTCGGCGACGCGCAGAGTCCCTTTGGCAAGCGCAGCGCAGAAGGCCTGCAACTCATCGACAGACTCGTGGAAAGCCATGCGCGCGACCCGCAAGAGGTGGCCGACCTGGTGTTGCGCCTCATGGCGCATCCCAATCCGCCGCTGCAAACGCTGAGCGGCCTGGATGCCAAGATCCAGACCTTGCTGCGCCGCCTGCTGCCGGCGCGCTGGTGGGAGCGTATCGTCCGCAAGGCGGCAGGATTGCCTTAACGGTATCTGGCTTGCGCGTGCACCGCGCAAGAATATCCTCGAATGCACCGGCATCGTCTGCGTCGGTGAAATCCGCAAACAATTATGGCCCGATACTGACTCGAATCGCCTGCGCTTTCTGGTAGTCTTGCCGCGTTGTTTCCAGTCTATAGCAGGGATAGGTATGGTGGGCATCGGTTCGAGATTTCTGGCGTGGTCGGCGGCGTTCGCGCTGCTGGTATGCTTTTCGGCAAGCGCGCCGGGCGCCGGCCACAGCCTGGCGCTGGCGCCGGTTGCAGCCGGTCCTTACGCGGTGGCCTGCTCCAATCTTGCCCACGACACGGCCAGACTGGCACAACTCGGTGGCAGTCTTGGCGATTACTGGTCCGGTAACAGCGGCCGCTACGTCAGCGACATCCTGCTCGAGCCCGCATCGACCCTGAAGATCAGTCCGCGCATCCCGGATGACGGGCTGTATTCGAGACGCCGCAATAGCCAGGTCGATTTCGTGATCCTGGTGTGCTATCCGACGGATGCCGCAAATCCTCGTCCGGATTACATCCTGCCGAATGGTCGGGTGCTTCCCCACATGCAGCGGGACGGGGAGAAACCGCTGCTGCCCAATCCGGTCTGCATCGCGATTTATCCGCAACCTGCGGGTTGCGGGCGCTGGCCCTTGCTGACCTTTGTGCATGGACTGGGTTCGACGCCGCTGGACAGCTACTCGATCGACTTCCTGAACCGCTTCGCTAGCCAGGGTTACATCGTGGCAGCGGCATTCCACGGTGACGGGCGGTTCCTGAAACTGCAACTTGAAGACATCGGGGATGTCTTTTACATCGTGCGGAAATTCGATGCATTCGTCGAGCTGCAGGCGTTGCGGCCCCTGGCGGTCAAGGCCATGATCGATGCACTCTTGGCTGACCCGGACTTCGGCGCCAGCATTGACCCGGAGCGCATCGGCGGCATCGGCGTGAGCATGGGCGGGGAGACCCTGGGCCTGCTGCTCGGGGCGGAACTGACGGACAGCTATTGGAGCCAGGGCACGGTCGGGACCGTTACCGATTCGCGCATCAAGGCCGCCGTCGGCTACATCCCTTACGCCGGGCAAAACTTCCTGCCGGCCTATGGCGAGGACAATGCCTCCGCACGCAACATTCGTGCGCCCTATCTGGCGATTTCCGGCGGCGCCGACCCGGTGGCGCCCATCTCCCGCATGACCCAGGCGCTCAACGCTACCCGCAGTGCCGCCTACCAGATCAGCCTGAACGGGGTGGCGCACCAGTACGACAGCAGCTATGCGGACGACATTTTCGGCTGGGCCATGCCTTTTCTGGCGACTTACCTGGATTGCGGCGAGCAAGGGCGCAGCAGCCGGGAGCGCTTGCAGCGGCAGCTCCAGGTGGCTGGTGGCCTGGACGACCAACTGGTGGTGTCGCGCGATGCACAGCCGCTTTGCTATGAGCAGGGCTGGAATCTGCTCGGCAACAGCAGCGATGCGTCACTCAGCGTCGCGACGACCTTTGTCGACAGCACGCGTTTTACCAGCGTGTGGACCTGGTCCGGCGCGATGCAGGACTGGGCCTTCTTCGCGCCTTCGCTGGCCGCACAGGGCGGCAGCCAACTGGCCGACTATGCGGCTGCGCGCGGCTACCGGCTGCTGAACACGATTGCTGCCGGGCAAGGCTTTTGGTTGCATGCGCAGCAGGCGGGCAGCATCGTTTTGCCACCCGGCAATCCGGTTACAGCGGCGGCACTGGACGCATCGCTGTCTGGCGGCTGGAACTTGCTCGCGCTCGGCGAGACGAGTTCGCCGCAGCAGTTTTGCAGTGCCTTGAACACAGTACCGACATCGCTCTGGGCCTGGGATGCCGTAGCCGGTACCTGGTATTTTTATTCGCCCATCCTCGACGCTGTGGGGGCTTTGGCGAATTTCATTTCGGCCAGGGGTTACGGCGACTTCGCCGGTGCCGGCAAGACGCTGGGGCCGGGTGCGGGATTCTGGCTTAACCTGAGCAGTTCGCAGCGGTAGCCTTGTCTATTGGGTTTTCGGCTTACTGCTGCTTGAATTTGGTGAAGCAGGTTCCGCCGGTGACTTCCTTGAGGCGAACACAATCGTAGCTTCGCGTGGAGTTGATCTCGTTGTTGAAAATCTGGATCACGTACGACGTTCCTTCCGAACAATCCAGGTTCCAGAAGGCATTTCCCTTGTGGTCACTACCCTGGTAAAAGGTCTTGTTGACGCCGGTGCAGGTCACTTTATCGCGCGCAAGATAGCCGGTCAGGATGGACTTGCGCCCTTCTTCGGTTGCCGCCAGGAGCTTTTCCTGAGCGGTATTGACCGGAACAGCACCGGCGGCGGCCGCCAAGCAGCAGATTCCAGCCACGCTGACAAGAACACGGTAAGGGCGACGCATGATGAAATTCCTGAAATGGGAAGATTCCCGGATTATGCGCGCATTTGAAACGCCCAAGTTTGCCGGACCTTGTCATGATGTGGCCTAAGGGAGGCGCTGGCCTCAGAAATACAGGCGTTTTCCGGCGCTGAAGCGCTTTAAGGAAATCCGTGATCAGGCATATCGTGAGAAGCTGCGGTTGCGAATGGGGAGGCGGGTAATGAATCATCCATTCTTGGAATGGTATTTTCGGCTCTATCAGATGTATGCGGACATTTGGCTCAAAGCCATGTCATCGGTCGGGCGTTATCCCCGGGTGAATGGACGTCAACTCGGACGTC
>Ga0172369_10002361_pt1 | contig 26031 bp, 23 predicted proteins | sample LakKiv25m_FD_114539 | JGI IMG/M metagenome (GOLD analysis project Ga0172369, IMG submission 114539) | Freshwater microbial communities from Kabuno Bay, South-Kivu, Congo - kab_022012_11.25m | ecosystem: Environmental > Aquatic > Freshwater > Lake | place: Democratic Republic of the Congo...
TAACAAATTTGGCAGCACGGCTACCGAATGGAAAAGTGTTCGTCTTCTCGGTCGGCAGTGAACCGATTAAATAAAATGTCCAAAAATATGGCTCAAATAACAATTGAAATGACGAGGTCTGAACTACGAAAATAGAACTATTTTCATGACAATCGAGTGTCCAGCCGAACATGGAAATTACCACGGAAACAAGATGCTTGTCCGCTCAATCAAGACTCGGCCAATCAAGGACAAACAGGGTCATGCCCTGCGCATCTTCCCCTGACAGAGAAACAGAAACTTGATCGTAGCCCGTGCTCCTTCTACGGATGATTCCAGAGGAGGACACAATGGCTATCATAGCACTCATAACAATTTCCCTCATTATCGAGGGCGCGCCGGCCATGTAAATTCCTCCTGACATGCCGTACCCACATTTTGACTCTTAACAGCCATAACGGTCAAACCATAAAATCAGAAGCAGAGAATTTCACCACCGGGAATTGCAATAATCTTTCCTTGAACAGATTGGCAATCTCCTGCAATCGTTTACGCGTTTTTGCCTCAAAGCGCAGCACGAGCGTAGGCTGGGTGTTCGATGCTCGTACCAATCCCCACCCATCGCCAAATTGCACGCGTGCGCCATCGATGTCGATGGTTTCGTAGTTTTTGCGAAAATCCTGCACCAGCTTGGCGACGATATCGAATTTGGCCGAGTCTGCGCATTCGACGCGAATTTCCGGCGTGGACTCGAACTTGGGGATCTCATCTACCAACTCGGAGAGCTTTTTATCGCTGTTGGCTAAGATTTGCAGCAATCGACCGGATGCATAGATGCCGTCGTCATAGCCAAAATAGTCATCGGCAAAGAACATGTGGCCGGACATCTCGCCGGCAAAGGGAGCCCCGGTTTCTTTCATTTTGGCTTTGAGCAGGGAATGACCGGTTTTCCACATCAACGGCTTGCCGCCGAATTTTTGGATGAATTCCGGCAAAGCCTGCGAGCACTTGACGTCGAAAATGATTTGGCTGCCGGGCTTGCGGCTCAACACATCGCGGCTGAAGAGCGCCAAAAGCGTGTCGGCAAATATTAAGCGGCCTTTGTCATCGACGGCGCCGACACGGTCGGCATCGCCGTCATAGCCGATACCAAGGTCGGCTTTTTCGGCCAACATTAATTGGCGCAAATCCGCCATGTATTTCGGCACTGATGGATCGGGCAAGTGGTTCGGAAAACTCCCATCCGGATCACAGTACAGCGGAACGACTTCCAAGCCAAAGCTTTCCCAAAGCTCCGGAGCGATCGGCCCGGCGGTGGCGTTGCCTGCGTCGATCACCACCTTTAGCTTTTTCGGAAACTTGAATTTGGTTTTCAGCATGGCCACATAGTCAGGAACGACGTCGACTTTTTCGACCTTGCCGGCCGTCTTTCGAATATAGTCATTCTTCAGGATAATTCGTTTCAACTCTTGGATATCCGGCCCGTAAACGGCGCCAATCCCTTCGCACATTTTAAAGCCGTTAAACTCGATGGGATTGTGACTGCCGGTAATCATGACGCCGCCATCCGCCTTGAGATGCAGGATGGAGAAGTACAGGGCGGGCGTGGTGACCGGCCCGATATTGTACGCAGCCAAACCGGTCGAGGTGATCCCGTCCAGATAAATCTTGTGCAAATGGGGAGAAGAGAGTCGTATATCGTGTCCAATGGAAAGAATTTTGTGCCCCCGGCGGGACATCCAGGTACCGAAGGCCCTGCCTAAATTGTAAACGACATCGTCCTTCAGATCCGTCTTGACAATGCCGCGAATGTCGTATTCTCGAAATATGCCCTCGTTCATATTACCTCCGTCACAGCTATCCTGTTCTCATCAGTATTCGTGTTGTAGATGTACCATTTCAAAGATCAAAAATCAGAATGCAAAATGACAAATCAAAATTCAAAACGATTGACCTGCTTGAGTTGAATATTGGTTCGTCCGATAGGTGTGCGCTTTCATGATCAAGGTGTGTGCCTTGACCTGTGTGACTTTTGAATACTCCGTACGCATAGTCTCGTTGGCACTAATCAGGTATCGGACAAATAGCTGACAAAATCTTTACCTTTTGATTTGTCATTTTGCATTTTGCTATTTGCTTTTTGAAATTGCAATCGGCGTTGGAAAGGCCTCTTACTTGGACTTTCACGTTGACTTGCTGCTTCCGAACACATACGAGTTTCTAATGGTGATCACGCGATCCCTTCCGGCCAAGTCCTGTGTTATTTTTACGTCGCCATACCCCGCTTGGTGGAATAATGCCTTTGTCATCTCACCCATGCCGGCGCCAATTTCTAAGATGGCGAAGCCGCCGGGCTTTAACCATTCGCGCATTACGAGAGCAAAATGTCGGTAAAACTCAAATCCGTCTTCCCTTGCCAAAAGCGCGCTCCGCGGCTCGAATTGACGAATCTCCAACGGCAGGCGCTCGAACTCGCTGCTGCTGATGTAGGGCGGATTCGAGACAATGAGGTCAAATGATGCTTCAAACTCTTTTTCCTCGCAAGCCAAAACATCGAGACGACGAAAACTAATCCGATCCTCGACATGGTTTAGCTTGGCGTTTTCTTGAGCAGCATCCAGAGCTTCCTGAGTGACATCGATGGCGACCAGCCGCGCTTTATCGATGTTTTTAGCAATGGCGACAGCGATGTTTCCAGACCCGGTGCCGATGTCCAAAATGTCGATACTTTCGGATTCGGCATAGTGGCTTTTGCAGAGCTCCAGCGTCTGTTCGACCAGGATTTCCGTTTCCGGTCTGGGAATCAGCACACCCGGCCTAACCTTAACGGGCAGAGAGAAAAACTCTGTTTCGCCAAGGATGTATTGCAGCGGCTCATGACTGTGCCTTCGCTTGATTAGCTCTTTGAACTTGGCCAGTTCTTCCGGCGAAAGCGGCCGGTCAAAATTCAGGTACAAATCCACGCGCTTGCAATTAAGGACGTGCGCCAGCATCCGCTCGCCGTTCAACCGGCCATTCTCAAAGCCTTTCTCTGCTAGATATTCTGAGGTCCAATTGAGCAGCTCCAAAACGCTCCAGATCTTCTGATTGGTTTTGGCGACCGGCATCTCTTTAATCCGCTGCTTTCAATTGCTCGGCGCGCTCAACGATCTGCAATTGCTCGATCAGCTCACCCAAATCCCCCTTCAATACTTCTTCCAATCTATAAAGCGTCAGACCGATGCGGTGATCGGTGACGCGATTTTGCGGAAAATTGTAGGTGCGAATCTTGGCGCTCCTGTCGCCGGTGCTGACCATGGAACGGCGCTTGGCGGTCATCTGGGCTTGCTCTTCTTCCAGAGCCTTTTCATAGAGACGAGCCCTTAGAACCTTAAGAGCTTTTGCTTTGTTCTTGTGCTGAGATTTCTCATCCTGACAGGTGACCACCATGCCGGTCGGTACGTGAGTGATTCGAACGGCCGAATCTGTGGTGTTGACGCTTTGCCCGCCCGGTCCGGATGAGCGAAAGACATCGACACGAATGTCTTGCGGATCGATGGTGATGTCGATTTCCTCGGCCTCCGGCAACACAGCCACGGAAGCAGCGGAAGTGTGAATACGTCCGCCGGCTTCAGTGACCGGCACGCGCTGGACCCGGTGCACGCCGCCTTCGAACTTCATTTTGCCAAAAACGTCCTTGCCGCTGAGGAGAAAAATGATCTCGCGGAAGCCACCGATCCCTTGCGCATTGGAGCTCAGCATTTCCATTTTCCAGTTGTTCTTTTCACAAAAGTAGTGATACATGCGAAACAAATCGCCTGCAAACAGCCCCGCTTCATCGCCGCCTGTGCCGGCGCGAATCTCAACCACTGCATTACGGCTGTCCTGAGGATCTTTGGGAATGAGGAGAATCTTTAGCTGCTCTTCCAACTCGTGCTGCTTTAGCTTGAGGTCTGCCAATTCCGCTTCGGCCAGCTCACGCAACTCAGGGTCGCCGGACTCGGCTAATATTTGTTGATCGTTATCAATGTCGGCAGCAGTCTTTTTGTAGTGGCGGAAGCTTTTGACGATGTCGCTGAGGTCACTCGCCTCTTTGGCCAAATCGCGGTAAACCGCAGGTTTGCTGATAACCTCCGGATCGGCCAATTGTTGTTCTATTTCGTTGTAGCGCTTTTCAATATTTTCGAGTTTTTCGAACAATGAGCTGCCTCGAGGCAAATAAAATTCATAACGGATCAGTCGAGCTGAGAACTTTGGATTGGCCCACGATCGGCTCCAAACTGAGGGCCGATTTCAAGGCCACCAGCGCCACTTCGAGCTGGCTTTCATCTGGCTCTTTGGTGGTGATTTTTTGTAGCCAAAGTCCGGGCATGATGAAGAACCTAAAGAAACGGTTTTTGTACCCTCTATCCGAAAGCTTGATTAATTCATAGGAAAGCCCGCCGATGACCGGCACGAAGGCCAGACGAATCAGCCGTTCGCCGATGTTGTCCGGCTTTCCAAGAAAGACAAAGATCACGATGCTTACCAGCATCACAATCAGCAAAAAGCTGGTGCCGCAGCGCGGGTGCAGGGTTGTGTAATCCTTTGTGGATGCGACGATCAATTCCTTTTCTTCTTCATAGGCGTAAATGCTTTTGTGCTCGGCGCCATGATATTCGAACACCCGGCGGATGTCCTTCCAGAGGGAAATGAGGTAAATGTAAGCGAGGAAGAATACCAGGCGGATGAGGCCATCCACGAGATTAAAGGCGAGACCTGATTGCAGCGAAAAAAGCTCGGTCAGCAATAGGGGGACATAAAAAAAGAGGCCAATGCCCAATGCAAAAGCCACGATCATCGTCAGTCCCATCCAAAGCTTGCTCCAGCTTGAGCTGCTTTTGCCGTCCTTGACTTTTTCTTGCGACGATTTTTCTTCCTGCATTGCCACGTCGCCGGAAAAAGATAGCGCTTTCATTCCCAGAACCAGCGATTCGATGAGAACAACAGCTCCGCGCAGTATCGGCCAGCCAAGAACCTTGATGCGCTTCACGATGGACTCGAACGGCTCACTTTTAACAACGATGTCGCCGTTGGGCTTGCGTACCGCAACGGCAATGCGCTGCGGCCCTCGCATCATCACGCCTTCGATGACAGCTTGCCCACCGACGGTAATCTTTTTCTTTTCTTGCATAGCTTAGTTGTGCATTCCAAATTGCTCACGCTTGTTCGCTTGATCTTGTCTATATTGGGTATCGCCGAAAGATGGAGGAAATGGCGATTCGCAGTTTAGCAGCAAAGCAAGCCACTTCAGCCCCCAAATAAAAAACGGAATAAATCCCAGTGCGTGGGATACGTTATTCCGTTTCATTTCCAAAATGGCCGCGCTAAGACTGTTTCGCAGCGTCGCTTTCACGAATTTTATAGCGGCGACGGAACTGCTCGACTCTACCGGCTGTGTCGACAAACTTTTGCTTACCAGTAAAGAAGGGATGGCAGTTCGAACAGATTTCTAATTTCAGATCGCCAATGGTGGAACGAACTTGGAACGTGTTTCCACAGGCGCAAGTGACCGTTCCAACTTTGTACTGGGGATGTATACCCGATTTCAAGATGAATTCTCCTTTAGGCTTTTTTCCCTTAACACTAATCGCTTTAAGCGGGCAAAATTTAGATAAAAATTATTAGGATTGCAAGGAAAAGATTTTCCCCAAGTAATTGTCGCATTCAAGTCGGAAGGAAGGAAATCTGGTCGGCAAACTTGAATTCGACGACCAGATTTCCCCAATCCTTCCTCAGCCCAAACCGGGGGCCCCTACATGCTCATCGATTCAAGAAAATTCTTGTTGGATTTGGTTCCCTGCATCTTGCCAATGAGGAATTCCATCGCTTCCACCGTGGACAATTCGGCCAACAGCTTGCGCAATATCCATGCTCGATTCAACTCCAAATCAGACAACAGCAGTTCCTCTTTTCGCGTACCGGAGCGGTTCACGTCGATGGCAGGGAAGACCCGGCGATCGGAAAGGCGGCGATCGAGGACGATTTCCATGTTGCCCGTGCCTTTGAATTCTTCAAAGATGACTTCATCCATGCGGCTGCCCGTATCGATGAGGGCGGTGGCGATGATCGTGAGACTACCACCTTCTTCGATGTTTCGGGCGGCGCCAAAGAAGCGCTTGGGGCGATGCAGAGCATTGGCATCGACGCCACCGGAAAGGATTTTGCCGCTATGGGGAACCACCGCATTGTGTGCGCGGGCAAGACGGGTGATGCTGTCCAATAAAATGCAGACATCATGGCCGTACTCGGTCAAGCGTTTGGCCTTCTCCAACACCATGTCCGACACTTGCACATGGCGCTCAGCCGGCTCATCGAAGGTCGAACTGATAACTTCGGCTTTGACCGATCTTTCCATGTCGGTGACTTCCTCGGGCCGCTCATCGATCAGCAGGACGATCATCTTGATATCAGGATGATTGGCGCTGATGGCATTAGCGATTTTTTGCAGGATCGTGGTTTTGCCCGTCTTGGGCTGGGCGACGATCAAACCTCTCTGTCCCTTGCCAAGGGGAGTCAGAAGATTCATGATGCGGAGAGTATAGTCGTTTGCTGTGGTTTCCAGATTGACCCGGGAATTGGGATAAAGCGGAGTCAAATTGTCGAACAATATCTTACTCTTGGCCTCTTCCGGATTCTCGTAATTGACAGCCTCGACCTTGAGCAAGGCAAAGAAGCGCTCATTCTCTTTTGGCGGGCGAATTTGGCCGGAAACGGTATCGCCGGTCCTAAGTCCAAAGCGCTTGATCTGAGAGGGAGAGACGTAAATGTCATCCGGTCCCGGTAGATAATTAAAATCCGGTGAACGCAGGAAGCCATAACCATCGGGCAAGACCTCCAAGATTCCCTCGGCAAATATGAGGCCTTCTTTCTTGGTCTGCTCTTCAAGAATTTTGAAAATTAATTCCGACTTTTTAAGTCCGGTAAAGCCGCTTACTCCCAGGTCCTGCGCCATGTGAGTGAGATCAGCTATTTTGAGTGCTTTTAATTCGGCAATATCCATTGAGTTCCTCAAAGTTTTATGATTGTTTCTAATGAGTTCATTATCATAGCAGTCTTTGTAAGGCCGCCCGTGACAAGACGTTCATCGTAGCTATGCGGTCGTTCTCCGTTAGCCCATAATGTGAGCCTGGTTGATCATCGGAACATAGTGTTCGATTGGTCTTGTCTCGAAGCGGGATATTCAGTCCCTTACGAAAGCTTATTCGGTAAGCGATGAGAGTACCATGAAAATCATGAACGTACTATCAGTGAAAAATCACCAGGTTTTTAATTGGGAGGTTGCTGCTCGGTCATCCGTTGCGAGTGCGAAAGCAAGCTGGTAACATGTGATGCAATGCTGATCCTTCCCTCTGTTTTAGGTTTTCGGGGTAGCAGAGGCAGGGATCGGGAGAGTACAAACTCTGGTCGTGCTTGAAAAAGCGCAAAAATCGTCGTCGGCCCCCGCTTATTAGCCCAAGACAAACTGCATTGCAATTAGCAAATGGTCTCCTCTGTTTGGATGTCGATAAAATGCGCTTTGCCCATCTCGAAACCGACTCTATAGTCAGCATTGACCGATGGTACGCTGCGCGCATTAACCCGTGCTATGATGGTTTCCTGTCCCGTGTTCAGATATAAGAATATTTCGTTCCCCATCGGTTCCACTACTTCTACCTTGCAGCAGGCCTCACTAAAAGGCTCGGAGTCTTGCGGGCCGGCGTATTCATGGATATTTTCCGGACGGATGCCCAGAAGGACGTTTCTATCCAAAAAATTGCTTAACGAGTCAAAGTGATGAGAAGATACCCGCAGATTCAGTTGTCCACTCTTGAAATGAAGGCCGCCGTTGCGAATGATGCGTCCTTCAATAAAGTTCATAGCCGGGCTGCCAATAAAGCCTGCGACAAATTTATTTATTGGATTGTTATAAAGATTCAGAGGGGTATCGATCTGTTGGATCTTTCCATCCTTCATTACCACAATTCGATCCCCCATGGTCATGGCTTCTATCTGATCGTGGGTAACGTAGATCATCGTAGTTCCCAGCCGCGAGTGCAATTTGGAAATCTCAGTCCGCATTTGCACGCGTAACTTGGCATCCAGATTGGACAGAGGCTCGTCGAATAAGAACACCTGCGGCTTGCGCACGATGGCTCGTCCTACAGCGACTCGCTGTCGCTGCCCGCCCGACAACGCTTTCGGTTTACGTTCTAACAGAGTAGTAATGCCTAAAATTTCGGCAGCGTCTTTTACTCTCTCATCAATTTCTTTTTTGGGATATTTTCGGAGCTTGAGTCCGAAGGCCATGTTTTCATAGACCGTCATGTGCGGATAGAGCGCATAGTTCTGAAAAACCATGGCAATGTCCCGGTCTTTGGGCGGCACGTCATTCACCACCCTCTCGCCAATTCGAATGGTGCCTGAAGAGATATCCTCCAGTCCGGCGATCATCCGCAACGTGGTCGATTTCCCGCAGCCGGAAGGCCCCACCAGCACGACAAATTCCTTGTCTTTGATAAGAATATCCGCGGAATCAACTGCCATGACGTTCTTATCAAAAACCTTGGTAACTTTGCTCAACTCAACACTTGCCACTAATGTGCTCCATGTCGATGTGTCGTTAGCAATTTCGTTCCTTGTATCAAGACAACAACAATGTTATGCAAAGCAGCAAAAGGCACGATAGTTTAATTTGGAGTATCAATTGGCGTGATTGGAGCAATGAGGCATTGCAGGTTCCAAAGCTGGGCAAATTTAGTAAAAAAGCCTTATCTTGTCAAGCTTTTTATTTTGATCATAGCTTCACCAACTACATAGTGCGAACCGGTGATGCAAACAAGCTCTTGCCGTCTGTACTCTTTGAAAGCAAACTCAACCGCGTCGGCAACGGTCGAGAACGCACTAAACGGTATGCTCTGCTTTTCCGACTCTTCCGCCAACGAACGAACATCCAGCGACTTTGGCGTTTGTGCCTGGACGCCCAAAATTCGCGTGGCGACGCCCCTCATCGTTGCGATCATACGGCGATAGTCTTTGTCTTTGAGAACGCCGAGAATAAGGGCAATCTCGAAATCCGGGTAGAATGACTTGAGCATCCAGCACAAGCTCTTCATCGATGCGGCGTTATGCGCGACATCTATAATGACTGTCGGATCCATGCTGACGGTCTGGAATCTACCGGGCCAATGCACCTTCTGCAATCCGTTGATGATGGCCGCATGGCTCAACTCGATTCCCGCTTGCTGCATGGATTGCGCAGTACGAACAACTGTGCAGCAATTTTTCACCTGATGCGGCCCAGCCAGCGCGAGAGCTACAGGTGCTTGCAGAAATCCGTCACATTCCAGCTCAAACAGCGAGCCGGTGGCCTGCATTCTCAAGCCGCGAATCCGGCAATCTTGTCGCGAGCGATAGAGGGGGCTATGGATAACTGCGCACGCATTGCTGATCACTTCTTCCGCAACGCCGGGCAATTGGCCGATGACACACGGCACGTCTTTCTTTATGATGCCGGCTTTTTCTACCGCTATTTTCGCCAACGTGTCGCCAAGATGCTCGGTATGATCGAAGCTTATGTCCGTGATGACCGAAACCAAAGGCGTCACGATGTTGGTGGCGTCCAAGCGGCCACCAAGCCCGACCTCCAATAACGCGATATCGATTTTTCTGTTGGTAAAGTACAAAAATGCAATGGCGGTTACTGCTTCAAAAAACGTGCAGCCTAATCGCTCGATGGCGGGTTTTAGCTGACTAACCAAATCGGCAAAATCTTGCTCGCCCATCATGACGCCACCGACCTGAATTCGCTCCAATACGCTTACCAGATGCGGGGAGGTGTACATACCGGTTTTCAAGCCCGCTTGGCGGCAAACGGACTCTAACATGGCCGTCACGGAACCTTTGCCGTTGGTTCCGGCAATATGTACGCAAGGAAAGCGGTTTTGCGGATTGCCGAATTCTTCCATAATGCGCGCCATCCGGTCGAGGCCAAGCTTCCAGGTAAACTGCTGCCGGCTGAAGAGAAACTCCTGGGCCTCATGAAAGGTCAGTGAACTCACACAGATTCCTAAGCAGATGATCAATCAAGGCGGTACGGAGCATTCCAATAGAAGCGGGTGACTCCCCGGTCTGTGCCGAACCAGATGTAATCGCCGTCGAGAAAGAGGGACAGAACGGTGTTTGACGGCAAGCCGTCTTCCCGGCTAAAATGCACCCATCTTTCATTCTTCCGGTCGTATTTGAAGACGCCATCATTGCTGGCTACCCAAACGGCGGAGTTTGCCGCCAGAATACGATGAATGCCGGCTTTCGTCTTATAAGTCCGGGCCAAGGCATTCAACGCCTCTTTGGTATTGGCATTCAGGGACCAAATCCCCTCCTCGGTTCCGAACCAAAGCTCATCAGCATAAGCGGCAACGGCTAGAGTAACTTCGCCGGCAGGTCCGAGCAGTTCTTTGTAGACGCCGCCTGTGTTTTTGTACCTGTTATAATAGTAAAGTCCCAACTCCGTCGCCAGCCAAATCGTGCTATCCTGTACATCTAAATCATAGACGGCCACCGTACCGAGCTGCGGATAAAGAATACTGCGAATGTGCATCGAATCGGTTCCCACACCGGCTTTCATCACGCGAGAGACTCCGCCATCGGTTGCAATCCAGACGGAACTATCGTCCACAGCGATGTCGTTGATGCGATTGTCCACCAGATGATCGACGACCGTATAGGTTCGCCAAATGCGCTTGTTACGGTCGTAGCGAGTCAGACCATCTCGAGTTCCTACCCAAACGGTCGCACCATCCACCGCCATGCTGCTGATCTGATCGTTGGAAAATCCGGTGAGCAAATAGGATTCAAAGTAATTGGGTTCTCCGTTAGGTATTTGCCACTCGGTTACTCCGGCATGATCCTCGTGCTCCTGGATGCCGCCTAACCAGAAGGATTCGTCGTCTTTGGCTATGGCATCAACGGCTTCATCCCAGAGGCCAAAAGTTAACAGCTCTAAACGCAAAGTTGGAATGTCGGCGCGTCCGGCGCCCAATCCCCAAGTGCCAAGCCACAAATTCTGCCAGCGGTCTCTCACCCAGCAAGTGATGTTGAAGCGGCGCAGCTTCAAATCGTCAATGTAGTGGTTGCGTTCGTCGAATAAATATCCGCCGGACATAAAGAGGTAAGGCAAAGCCGCTTCTCGCGGCGCCATAGCGCCATACCAGGTGATGGAGCTGTCGTCCTCCGGTCTGGAAATGGGCAGAAAAGAAGCCGACGTATTCTCAGAAGCCAGCCATCGCTCTTGCGAGCTGACCAGATAGACCTGTCGATCCGAGCCAAATCCGAGGGAGGAAATCGGATCATTTTGTGAGAGCCCGATTTCATCGTAATAGGTGTTGTACCAAAGCTGTGAGGCGGGCTCCAAATAGCTGATGCCCAAATCATGGACGCACCAGAGGAAGCCGGTATTGAAATCCATTGCCACCAACCGGATATTGTCGTTCGCCAAGCCGTTGCTCACCGTCCAGGGGAATTCCCATTTATAGCTAAAGAAATTATACCGGGTTATGCCGCCGGTGGTGGCAAAGTAGACATGCTCTTGGCCGATGGAGACGTTGCGGACGAAACGCGTGGTGGAATAGGTGATCCAATCCCCTTGGCGATAATTCCGATTGGTTCCCCGAATGCGCAATTCTGCTGCAAGGGATTTGCTGGATCCGATAAAAAGGCTGCTAAGGAATAAGCCAATAGCAAGAATGCCTCGGAAGGTCGCAACGGAACAGCTCATATTTTTATCCCAAATTTTTTGAGTTTTCGATGCAAATTAGCACGATCGGTTTGTAGAGCTGCGGCGATGTGGCTAACATTGCCATGGAATTCTTTGAAAGCTTTTTCTAATATCGCTTTTTCAAAGTGCATCAGTTGTCTTTTTAGTGGCATCTGTATATCTAAAGGAAGGGATGAGTGCTTGCTTTCGGTTGGGGCCGGCGCTGGCCCAAGAACGGATTCTACATCCATGGCGCTGATCTCATCGCCGGCTGTCATGATCGCTAAACGCTCCATGATGTTTTTGAGTTCCCGCACATTTCCCGGCCAATGGTGGCTCATCAACCGGCTTTCTGCGCGTTTGGTAAGCTTTTTGGGCTTTTTGCCATTCTTCTGGCAATAGCGTTCCATGAAATGCTGAACCAATGCCGGGATGTCTTCAGGATGCTCGCGTAACGGCGGGATGCGAATGGGAATAACGTTCAGCCGAAAATACAGATCCTCGCGAAAGCTTCCTTTTTGGATTTCTGCCAATAGATCTTTGTTGGTTGCCGAGACAATGCGAACATTGAATTTCTGCGGCGTCATGCCGCCGACCCTAAAGAACTCGCTTTCCTGTAATACGCGCAGCAACTTGGCTTGAGTCTCCAAAGCCATATCGCCCACTTCATCCAGCAACAAAGTGCCACCCTCGGCTTGTTCGAAAAGGCCCGGCTTGCGCCGGTAGGCGCCGGTGAATGCCCCCTTCTCGTAACCGAACAGCTCGCTCTCGATCAATTCCTTGGGAATGGCCGCGCAATTCAATTGCACAAACGGATGCTGGCGGCGATGACTGTTTTGATGGATCTCGTGCGCCACCAACTCCTTCCCGGTCCCGTTTTCACCAAATATGAGAATGCGACCTTCGCTGGGGGCGGCTCGTTGAATGGTCCTGTGAACCTCTTGCATTGGGGCAGACTCGCCGACCATGCGATAATCGAGGTCCACCAACTCTTTCAGCTTGTCGACTTCAGCGGCTATGCGAGATTGTTCGACGAGTTTCCGCAGCTCCAGTACCACTTTTTCCGGATTGAGCGGCTTTTCCAAAAAATCGTACGCGCCCAGTTTGGTGGCACGAACGGCTACGGATATGTCAGCTTGCCCGGAGATCATGAATATTTTTAGCTGCGGCTGAATTGAAATCATCCGCTCTAATGCGTCCATTCCTCCCATGCCTGGCATCATCACGTCCAGGAATGCAGCTTCGTATGCATCTTCTTGGAGGGCTGACAACGCCTCTTCGCCGGAGCACCCGGTGTGAACAGTATTGCCTTCCCGCTCCAATATCCATTTGAGTGAGTCGCAAATATTTCGATCATCATCAATGACGAGAATTCGCATGGATCGCCAAGAGTTACTGATTACTTTCCACGGGTGCAGTTTCCGTTAACCGGAGAATCCTTTGCGCTGCGTGTCGCTTCGCTTTCAAGTCCACGATCGCTTGGCTATCTTGATAAGTTATACCGGTCACCTCGGCCAATTCGTACAACTGGGCGAGTGTTTCAGTATTTTCGATGGGGAGGACGACCTGCATGGATTGCGAGGATTCCTCGACAAATTGCCGCACTTTCTCCCTAAGCTCATTCAGGAAAATGCCTCGCTCGGCAGAGATAAATACGCATGGCTGCTTGGTTTCCTTTAGCTTGCTTATAAGAGAAGCATCTGCCAGCAGATCGATCTTGTTAAAAACTTTCAGAACGGGTTTGTTATGAAGCTTTAGCTCCTCGAGCACCTTCTCGACCGTCTGCACTTGTTCCAGATAATTTGGGTGGTTGAGGTCGATGACGTGTAAAAGCATGTCAGCATCAGCGGCTTCCTCCAGCGTGCTCTTGAAAGAGGCAACGAGATGATGAGGTAGCTTGCGGATAAAACCGACCGTATCGATGAGCAGCACGCGTTGGTGGTCGGAAAGCTCCATGGCGCGAATGGTGGCGTCGAGCGTGGCAAACAGCCGGTCTTCCACGTTGACATGCGCGTCGGTCAGCGCGTTGAGTAATGTGGATTTTCCCACATTCGTGTAACCCACCAGCGCCGCTTTGAACAGCTCTTTGCGTTGCTTACGACGGATGAACCGTTGGCTGGCAATTTTCTCCAACTCCTTCTCCAGCAATCCAATCCGCTTGCGAATCAGGCGGCGATCCACTTCCAACTGAGTTTCGCCGGGACCACGGACACCAATGCCGCCGATTTGCCGTGACAAGTGCGTCCATTGGCGGGTCAGCCGGGGCAGTAGATAGCGAAGCTGCGCCAATTCGACTTGCGTTCTGGCTTCCCGGGTACGAGCGTGCTTGGCGAAGATATCCAGAATGAGACCGCTGCGGTCTATAATCTTGACGCCGCAGAGATCTTCCATATTTTTGGCTTGAGCAGGGGAGAGGTCGTCGTCGAAAATGATCAAATCGGCATCAAGGTACTTGGCGATCTGTGCCAACTCATGGGCTTTGCCGCGGCCGATAAAATAGGCTGGATCAATTCTGTCCCGGTCCTGAACGACGCGCTCTAAAATCTCTGCTCCTGCGGTGTCCGCCAGCAATTCCAGCTCATCAAGATAGTCTTCTGCGACCCAACGGCTTTGGCTGTCGCGCACCAAGCCGACGACAATGGCTCTTTCTTTGGTATTCGTTTCGGTTTTTATCAATAAAGCCTCTTAGACACAGATCGTGTCTTTCTTCTAAAAGCTATGCCACCTTGGATGGCTGCGCCTCGACTCCCTCTTCTCCTTTTTCCCGATACATCAGCATCTCAACAATCAAAAGAATTAGCGCGGTGACGGCAAAGTATTTCCATAATTCTTTACCAAAACGCTGGCTGTAAATGGCGCTCTGCAAATTCTCTGTTCTTTCCAGCAAGCTCACAGCGTATTTGGTTTCCAGTTCCGATTCCGGAAGCATTGTCAGGTCCGACTCTTTGGCGTCCACATTCACCGCCCATTGCGCGAGGAGTCGACCATCCGCAAGCAGCCTGAAAACTCCCGGGACATCCGTGTTCGCGTAATATGCCCAACTGCCGTTCCCGGTTACCTCCGGTTGCAAACGGTCGGATTTTTCATCCGGACGACTCATCTCCAAAGGTTTCCCTAACGCGTCCGCTGGAAGGCGAAAGCGCAACTCCTGTCCGATCAGGTGTTCTTCCACGATGTTTTTGCTTTGCGTGGCCAGATAGCCGATGCAGCGTGAGATGAGCGGCGCAAAAATAGTGCGGTGCGCCAAATCTGTAAGCTGTCCGGCAAATCCGGTGGTCATCACCAGCACGACGCCTTGCCCGCGCTTGGCTTCGAAAAGGAAAGGCGAGCCGTCGATGTATTCGATGATTTTATCGATGTTGCTGCGGTCTTGCGTTTTGATGGCAAAACGAAATTGCGGCGATGCAAAATTGCCTTGCGTAGACTCAAAAATGCCGGCGAAAATCGGGTGTGTCAGATCGTTTTTTCCCAAGCCAAATGATGGCCCATTCTCGTTCATCGAGCCAATCGCCTCCAGAAATTTGGGCAATTCCAAAATGCGATTTAGATTCTCATTGTACGCTCGCAAATCCACGTCCTTGCCCAAGGCCAGCAGAATCCCGCCGCCGGCTTGGACGTAGCTCTTCAATTTTTCTGCAACGGCGGCATCAAAAGCAGGTACATTGGACAGAACGACAGCATCGAATGATTCGAGATCTGCATAGTGCAGCTTTTCAATGCTGAGCTTTTCGATTTGGTAATTCGTCTGCCCGGTGGAGCCCAAGCCCAAGGCCAATTCCGGGTATGAAGTGTCCGATGGCTGCATGCCGGCCATGGCGATCTTGATTTGTTCGGGCACGACAAAGGAAAAATAGCGCCGGTTATCCTCTACGATGTCATCATCTTCTAACAAAACATAGCCGGACATGAATCCGGTTTTTTCCAGCATGAACTTGAAGCTAACACTCACGGAAGCGCCGGCATCGAGGTTGGCGGCCGTTTGCGCCACCCGGGCGTTGTTTAGGAACAACTGCGCCAGCTTGTTCCTTGCCGGCAGGTTGCCGCGATTATTGATGACTGCCTGCACCTCGGCTATTTTCCCACGTTCCAAAATAGAAGTCGCGAACTTTATCTGTTCGATAGAGAGATTGGCGATCTTTGCAGCGGAGACCGGCAGGGCATAAGCTCTTGTTTGGTCACCGGTGAATTTCAATGTATCTGGGCCAAAGGCAACGGCCTGCAAGTCAGAAATCAGGTAGATTTCCTTATTGATATTGAAGGATCCGCGCAATCGCGTATGTGCGCACGCAAGGGCAGCGGTCAGATTGGTTGTGTGATAATCCAAATTTGTCCGCTCGATCTGCTGGCGCAAAGCAGAAAAGTCGTGAAAGGCGCGCTGAGACAATTGTTTGGAGGTGTCGGTGGAAGTCAGTAGATAAATCTCGTCACCCGGACGCATGGCTTCGACAAGCTCAACGGCCTTTTGCTGTGCCGTCTGGAAGAGCATCTCGCCCTCGGACAGTGTGGCCATGCTGTAGGAATTGTCTAAAACGATCACCGCGCTGGTTTTGGCGGTGGAATCGTTTCCTAAACTACTACGCAATGTCGGTCGAGCAAAAGCCAAAACCAACAGAAGGATAATGAGCGTTCGCAGTATGAGTAACAGAATTTGCCGCAGCTTGATATTGCGGATTTTTTGTTGCTGCAATTCTTTGAGGAAGCGCAGGCTGCCGAAAAGGATAGTCTTGGATTTGGACCTGGTGAACAGGTGAATGAGAAGAGGCAAAGCGGTAGCCGCAAGCCCCAAAAGGATTGCCGAGTTTAGGAAATTCAAATCGGTTTGCTTTAGCTAAACTTTTCCGGATTCAAAACACGATGGATTAACCGAGTGTCTCACAATACACCGGATAAAAGGCGATTCTGGCGCGTTTGTTTCTACGCTTCCCGGCCACACTCGATTTCGTATTAAAGATGAGGGCTAAACCGGGAACATGGCATCTTCAATCAGGTCACACCAAATATGGATGATGGTAATATGGCCTTCCTGAATACGCTGTGACACATTGGATGGAATTACGATGGCATGATCTGCGGCAGCCGCCAGTGTGCCGCCATCTTTACCAACCAGCGCTATGGTATGAAGACCTTTGATTTTTGCCGCTTCCATGGCCTGCATAACATTCATGGAATTGCCGCTGGTGCTGAGGCCAATCAGCACGTCGCCGCGGCGGCCCAATGCTTCCACCTGCTTGCGGAAAATGACATCGAATGAAAAGTCGTTTGCGAGGGCGGTCAGAATGGAAGAATCGGTCGTCAAGGCAATCGCCGGCAAAGCGCCCCGATTTCGTTTGAGACGGCCGATCATCTCCGCTGCAAAATGCTGAGAATCGGCTGCGCTGCCGCCGTTACCGCATATTAGCAGCTTGCCGCCGCTCTTATAGCAATTGATCATCAGCTCGGCGGTGTGCAAAATTGTCTGGGCATACCGCTCTCTGATCTCTTCTTTAATGCGTGCACTCTCACGTAATTGATCTTCGATATTCTGTAGCATTGAGACCACTCAAATTCTCCTCGTAAACGTCAAGCTTTCAGACCGTACGAAAACTCCGGGGCATGTCCTTCCGACCAATAAGGAGGAATTTTTTAATACCGGGATTATGAAGATCCCTCAGCCGCCCAGGCGGATTCGGAATGACAGAATAGGGCTTCTTAACACAACCTGCTTGTGCGTAGACAAATAATCATGTTTTGATTTTTCGCATGAACAGGCCCATCCTCTGGCGGAGAGATAGCTTTTCCGCGGGACTCACCGGCTTGGGTTCAGTAATCGGAACGTCTTCTCCCTTAAGCACCCTTAAAGGGTTTTTCCTAAAAAACAAGTCGGCCATTTCGGTGCCCCATGTCTGCTTCACAAAATCGTAAGCCTGTCTCAGTTTCAAAGGCCGGGAATTCAAATCATGCGCATCCGAGCTAACAATGTGAACCATGTCAGCCTCTACAAGCTGCATGGCCACAGCTTTCACCGTTTGACCGAAAACGCCAAGCAGGCTGCCGGCGTTGAGCTGTAGAATCGCGCCGCGCCTTACCAAGTCCGCCGCAGAGTCAGGATCTTTCAGAATTCCCATATTGCGCTCAGGATGTGCGATGACGGGGATTTTATTGTCCATCATCATATCGAAAAAGCGCTGTGCTGCAAATTCGGGAATGCCACTCATGGGAAATTCCACTAGAAAATAGCGCCCGTTCTGCCCCAATGTGGCAATTGGCGCGTCCAATTCCAAGTCCGGCTGGATATATAGCTCGGAACCTATGTGCAGCTTGATGGCGATGCCTGACGCGCTCGCCCGGGCTTTTAACTGCTCAAAAAGGTCGAAGGCCTCTTGTTGTTTGGCAAAATCGTTCTTGGAAAGAATGTGTGGAGTGCAAACCGCTTCAGTAATTCCGTCCGCAGCGCCTTGGCGCAACATTTCCAACGATACGTCCCAATTCTCCGCACCGTCGTCAAACCCCGGCAACAAATGGGAATGAAGATCTACCAACACCATAGACGATCTTTCCATCAGCCAGCGGAAGTCTGCCGGCAATGAATGGCATCGGCAAAAGCTTTCACCAGGCCGGCATCGCGGTTCCTTTCCAAAACGTTGCCTGTGACGACAAAGCTCGCTCCCGCCTCGACTTTTTTTCTCGCCTCATCAGGTGAGCAGATGCCGCCGCCGACAATCATCGGGATGGTGATGTATTCATGCAATGCTCTGATCAACATCTCAGGGACCGAATATTTTGCGCCGCTACCGGCTTCCAGATAAACCAATTTCATTCCCAAATATTCTGCTGCTAAGGCATGCGCCATGGCAATATCCGGTTTTTCCCGCGGAATAGGTCTGGTATCGCTCAGGAACTGGGCGGAAGTAATGTTACCGGACTCGATGAACATGTAAGCGGTGGAAATGGCTTCCAGACTCATGGATTTGATAATGGGGGCAGCCATGACTTGGTCGCCAATCAAGTTATTGGCATTGCGCCCGCTCACCAGCGACAAGAACAAGATGGCATCCGCATATGGCGAAATCTGCCGGGTACCGCCGGGAAAAATAATGATGGGGATGTCGCACTCTGCCTTGATCCCCTGAATTAGCTCATCAAAAATGTGCGAAAAAAGCAGGCTGCCGCCAACTAATAGAGCATCAACATCCGCCTTGGCGCAGATTTTAGCAAGACCGATAGCTTCTTGAATCCCCTGCTTATCCGGGTCAATGAGCACCAGATAACCAGCTCCGCGAGTCTGTTTGGTGTGGAGAAGCTTTTCAAAGACCTTCACTGGGCCGTTTAGTCCTTTCGGTTTTCGTTCGTGCGTGCAGACTATTGCAATCGTCCGCGGACTATTTCTTCGACCTTTGACAAGGCGAATTCCAATTTGTCGATATGCTTGGCGCCCGCAAGAGCCATGTGCGGGCTGCCGCCGCCGCTACCGCCGGCGAGGGCTGCCACTTCTTTTACGATATCACCTGCTTTCAATTTTTTGCTATCAATCAAATCTTTGGTCACGACGCATACAAAATTGGCTTTGTCCTCTATGGCGGTTCCAGACACAATTATGCCGGAACCTATAGCATCGCGAAATAGATCTGCATAATGCTTAAGTTCATCGATATCCTTCGCAGCGACTTTTGTGGAAATAAGTTTTATGCCATCCAGGATTATCGCCTTCTTTGAGAATGCCTCAACATCCATTTTTATTTTTAGTTGTCTTAACTTCCGCAGATCGTGTTCAGTCCTCTTTTGTTCTTCGATAAGATGGCTTAGTTTCTCTGTAAGTTCTTCGGGTCGACAATTCAAGAGGTGGGCGGATTCTTCCAATGTTACTTGATTGAATCTTAAATGTGCAAATGCCCTGACTCCGGTGAGCGACTCGATTCTGCGAATGCCGGCAGCTACGGAAGTTTCGGCGGTAATGATGAATGGCCCGATTTCGCCAGTGGCGCGCACATGCGTACCGCCGCATAGCTCGCGGGAATAGCCTTCCACTTCTACCATGCGAACCTGGTCGCCGTACTTTTCGCCGAACAGCGCCATCGCGCCAAGCTCAGTGGCTTTAGCAAATGGGAGAATTTGCCAGCTCACACGGCGATTTTCGAGGATTTTTTCATTCACCATGCTTTCGATTTGCTTCAACTCGTCCTTGGAGATTTTTTCGAAATGAGTAAAGTCAAATCGCATGTAATCGGGATGTACCAATGAACCGGCTTGATGCACATGCTCGCCCAAGACCGTGCGCAAAGCCTTATGCAGCAAATGGGTGACGGTATGGTTGCGTTCCGTCGAGCGGCGTTTGGATTGGTTGATCTGAGCGGTAACTTCGTCGCCGCGCTTAGGCGCCTTGCCGGACGCCAATTTGCCAAAGTGAACGATATGCTCACCCACGTAACGAGTGTCTTCGACGGTGAATTCGAACGCCTCGTTCTTGATCACGCCGGTATCGCCAACCTGACCGCCCGATTCGGCGTAAAACGGAGTCTTGTTCAGAACCAAGCGACCATCTTCGTAGTGCAAAACTTCGCTTTTTTCTTCATCCAAGTCATAGCCAACGAATTCTGACCCTTGATCCGCTCCTGGCGCGATTTCCAAAGTTTGATAGCTTACATCGCGGGCTTTGCTGGAACGCTCGCGCTGGATTTCCATTTTTTGATTAAATACCTGCTCGTCCACCGACAGGTTCTTTTCCCGCGCCATGAGCTGAGTCAAGTCCAGAGGAAAGCCGTAGGTGTCGTGCAAAACGAATGCGTCCTTGCCAGGAAAAACTGTTGCCCCGGCAGCAAGGGCCCTTTGCGCCTTCTGCTCGAAGATATCGATGCCGCGATCCAGCGTGCGGCCGAAGCTTTCCTCCTCGGCATGCAGGACGCGCGAGATGTACTGGTGGCGAGTTTTCAGCTCTGGGTAGGCGTCGCCCATAGAGTCCACCAAGGGTGCAACCAGCTTGAAGATGAAGGGCTCGTGCATACCTAGGACCCGGCCAAAACGAGCGGCGCGGCGAAGGATGCGGCGCAAAACGTAGCCGCGACCTTCATTGCCGGGGATGGCACCATCGGCAACGGCAAAGGAAAGGGCGCGAATGTGATCGCACAGAACCCGAAAGGCCACACCGATCTCGCCTTCGCCGTATTCTTTGCCGGTTATCTCAGCGATGTCGCGAATGATGGGGCCGAACAAATCTATGTCGTAGTTCGAAGTCTTGTTTTGCAGAACAGCAACAATTCGCTCAAAGCCTGCGCCGGTATCCACGTGTTTGGCCGGGAGCAAATGCAGCTTGCTGTTCTCGTCGCGGTTGTACTGGATAAAGACCAAATTCCACAATTCGATAAAGCGGGCGCAGCCGCCGTTGACTTTGCAGACATGGTTTGGATTTTTGCTGTCGCAGTATCCGGGGCCACGATCGATGTGGATTTCCGAACAAGGGCCACAGGGGCCGTTTTCGCCCATTTCCCAAAAGTTGTCTTTTTTGCTAAAACGCAAAAGCTGCGCCGGATTGATGTCCGTCCGATTCTGCCACTCTTGTGCAGCCTCGTCGTCCGCCGGAACTCCGTCTTTTTCGTCGCCCATGAAAACCGTGGCCCATAAACGGTCCTTGGGTAGCTTCCACACTTCGGTAAGCAGCTCCCATGCCCATTCAATTGCTTCGGCTTTGAAATAATTGCCAAAGGACCAGTTGCCTAACATTTCAAAAAATGTGTGGTGGTAGGTATCGCGTCCCACTTCTTCGAGATCATTGTGTTTTCCGGATACGCGAATGCATTTCTGCGAATCGGCAATACGCGGATGCTGGCGCTTGCGGATGCCGAGAAAAATATCTTTGAACTGATTCATTCCCGCATTGGTGAACAGCAGGGTCGGATCATCCTGCGGCACCACCGGCGCGCTGGGAACGATGTGATGTTCTTTGCTTTTGAAAAAGTCTAAAAAAGATTGTCTGATTTCGTTGGAGGTCATGTTACTCAATGTTTGAAAGTCAAAAGAGTTGCTGACTTAATATACTTCGTCGTGCGTGCCGATGGCGATCAGAAGCACAAACTCCTCATTTGTATGTGAGTCTTTCTGAATGGAAAATACTATTCTACAATCGTAACCACACGAACAGGCAAATAATCCGTATAGTTTGCCGCTTAGTTTGTGGAATTCTAACTCAGGAGCATAGACGTTCTGTTGTAGCTTTTGCAGTGTTGCATCAATCCGTTTTTGGATTAATGGGTGTCGACGGACGAATTTTCGATAGGCCTTCTCAAATGCAGGCGTCGATACCAATTTCCTCATTCATCGTCCTGCTTTGCATATGAAGCGTGAAGACGCACAATCAAATTATCCGCGAATTCCGGCTTTAATTCACCAGCCTGAAAGGCTCTGATTGCTTCTCGTGCATCTGCCGCAATTTCTTCCCGTCGCATCTCGATTTGTCGCTTATGCAATATGTCAATTAACATGTCTTGCTCACTCGGCGACAGTTGCATTGCAGCATCGAGAGCTTGATCAAGAGTTATCATTATTGGTACGCTCCTAATGAAAGCTAAAGCAAATCTCTATGATCACCCAAACTTCAAAGTCTCCAAACCCCGTGAGAGAGCAAAGTGCAGAGGCAAATGCTCATCATAATAATACATTTTGATGACCATACATAAAATATGCTGATTTCAGGCATGAACCATCTCATCTTTCAAGATTGGAAAGATCTGTTCAGGAGATTTGCCGGTAATTCTTAAATACATGGAATCAGGGCAAATGTCAATTTTGTCTGACCATGATATCTCGACGGACTTGCCAATGCGCACCTTTCGAAAAGCGTAATAATCGTCCCACAACGAAAAGATGCCTTTTCCAGCAAGGTGGAATAGGTCAACTTCTCCTTCAACTCCGTCAGAAAACTTGATACACAATTTAAAGTCACTGAGAGCTCTGACTGCTACTGGCTTAAGCACGATGCCTCGATTTGCGGATGTGACAATTGGTTTCTATGCAAATTCAGCCACTTTTACGGTTCGCTCTTTGGCAAAGCTGCCGCGATGAAGCTTGATTCGCTCGATCTCGTGGAGAGTATCTGAAGTGAAGTAATTTTCTCCACAATTTGGACAACTGATCATAGGTACATTTTCTATGACCAATAGATCCTCACCTTTGCCGTAGGTTTCTGTGATTTTGCGGACGCGTGCGCCTTCTTTGCCGCATGCGTCGCATACCATAGTACTGCTGATGTTTCCGCAGCTCATAGATCGATATCCAAACCAGATCGAATTTCCTAATCTTTCTGCTTGAAAGCGCGCCATCATGGAGGCTTCAATAACACAAAGATCGGGCTGATCAAAAAATAGGCAAAACTCGAGGATTTGCCGAGAGCTTTTTGGCATTCACACCCTTTCCAACGCCTGTTTCAAGTCAGCCAACAAATCGTCAATTTCTTCTATTCCAACCGACAAGCGTATCAGACCGTCGCTCACGCCGATGCCTTCCCGCTCCTGCGGGGAGAGCGCAACGTGCGAGGTTGATGCCGGATGGGTGATGATGGTGTCAATTTCACCCAGACTGGCGGTGAAGTTACAAATCTGCACGGAATTTATCAATGCTTTCCCTGCGTTTAGTCCGCCTTTTACTTCAAAGGCGAGCATACCACCAAAACCTTTGAGCTGCCGCTTCGCCAACGGATGCTGGGGATGATTCGGCAGGCCCGGATAAGAAACCTGAATGACCTTTTCGTGCTGGCTGAGAAAGTTGGCAATCCTCAAGGCGTTGCTGCAATGTCGTTCCAATCTAACGCCCAAAGTCTTGATACCTCGCAAAGCCAGCCAGGCATTGAAGGGACTCATGCTGCCGCCATACAGCTTGATCGTCTGGCTGATTTGCTTCACAATCTCTTTCGTGCTGACGACCACTCCACCAATCAAATCTCCGTGTCCGCCCAAGTATTTCGTGGCGCTGTGGATGACAACATGAGCGCCGAGCTTTAAGGGCTGAATAATCGGTGGAGGAGTGAAGGTATTATCCACCACCAAGAGCAACCCTCGTTGCTGGGCTACCTTGTCCAAAAACGCAATGTCTGCAACCGAGAGATTTGAATTCGCCACCACCTCAGTGTAGAGGATTTTGCTTTTGGGCGTAATGGCTGCCTCCACCTGCGCTTGGTCGTTGACATCGACGAAGGACGTTTGAATTCCCAGTGTGCTCAAATGATCGCGCAATAAGGCCCGTGTTCCGCCATAAATGGCAGCGGAGGAGATAATATGATCTCCCGGCTTGACAAGCGCCAAGAAGGTGCTACTGATGGCGGCCATGCCCGAAGCTGCCACGGCCGCGGCCTCGCCTTCTTCTATCAAGGCAACGACTTGACTCAACAAATCCGTCGTAGGATTGCTCTCACGGGTATAGATGTAACCGGGCTTTTCCTTTTTGAAAACAGACAAGCCTTCATCCGCATCGGCGTACTCATAGTTCACCGTCTGAAAAATGGGTGGGATATGCGAACGAACGTGGCTGAAATCTACGTGCGAAGTAGCTGCGATGGCTCTTGTGCCAACGCTAAAAGTTTTTATGTTTTTACTTGCCAAATTGAAACCTACTGAAAGAGTGCTGACGATCCTTTGATCATTTTCTGTTAGAAGGAGGTAAGGGACCTTAAGCGCAGGGTAACAGGATGATGGAACGCCGGTCGCTGGGGAGCTGATCTTCGCCGTACAGGGGAGAAGACGGTTTTTTCACAACTCATCCCAATTTTCCAAAATCTCTGCAACAATATTCCAGCCGAAGCCCCGGCGCAACAGAAAATCCGACACACGCTGTTTGGCTTTCATCCGGTCGATATTGCCACAAGCTCTCTTGCGCTTCGCAGCTAATTCACGCGCCAATTCGACCTCGCTGCTGGCGGCAAAGGCCGTCGTGATGGCCTTCTCTATTTCTTCTTCCGGAATGCCCTTCTGTTTTAGCTCTCGGCGCAAGAGATACTCTCCGACGGGTCTAGTGGACAAACGCGAGCGGGCATACTGGACCGCAAACTCGGCATCATCGAGCAGTTTCAGCCGAAGCAATTCCGCAATGGTCCAGTCCGTGATGGCTTGCGAATACTTGGCTAAACGCAGCCGATCCGCTATTTCCTTCGCGCTGCGGGCGCGAACCGCCAAGAGCCGCATGGCTTTCTCTTTTGCCTGCCTACGTTCTTCAAGGTGCAAAATTTCTTGGATTCGCTCTTCGGAAAGCATATCGCCCTTGGCTACCCCGGATTCCAAGAGCACGCCTTCGGAAAGCCCAAAGGCGAATTCTCCATCCAGAAAGACGGAAAATCGGTCTTTGCGTTTTGCTTGCGTCTCAATCGATGTAATCTTGCGAAGCCCGGACATGCGTGTTAGTACCGCTCGTCAGTTCATTTTGAAAAAGTCTCTCTGCCTGAGTCTCAAATACCGTGTCTCGTACCGCCTACATGGAGAATGAACGCCGCAACATCGAGAACGCGTTGTGCTGCACCTCGCAAATGTTTGGCCAGTTCTTTTTCGAAAAAGCTGAATTAGGCGCTCACCGTCTCAGCCTTAATCGTTTTGGTTTTCCCATTAGCAGCAGGAGCTGATGGCGGTATCAGACCCAGCGTCTCCCGCAGTTTCTTCTCTATGGTGTTCGTCAATTCCGGGTTTTGTTGCAGGTAGCGTTTGACGTTTTCGCGCCCTTGCCCCAGACGTTCTTCACCGTAGGAGAACCATGTTCCGCTCTTGTCGATGATTTTGGCATTGACGGCCAGATCCAAGAGGTCGCCTAACTTGGATATTCCTTCGCCGTAGATTATATCGAATTCCGCCTCCCGGAACGGCGGCGCCACCTTGTTCTTCACAACCTTGACCTTGGTGCGGTTACCGATGACATTCTCACCTTCCTTAATGGAAGCCGTGCGCCGGATGTCCAAGCGAACCGAAGCATAGAATTTGAGAGCGCGTCCGCCCGTGGTTGTTTCCGGGCTGCCGAACATGACGCCAATTTTCTCTCGGATTTGGTTGATGAAAACGACCGATGTATGCGATTTGCTAATGGCGGCCGTCAGCTTGCGCATCGCTTGGGACATAAGCCGTGCCTGCAAGCCCATCTGCGCGTCGCCCATCTCACCTTCGATCTCTGCGCGCGGCACCAGAGCAGCCACCGAGTCGATGACGACCACATCCAAAGCGCCGCTGCGCACCAAAGTTTCGGTAATTTCCAGAGCTTGTTCCCCAGTGTCCGGTTGGGAAATGAGCAGATTATCCGTATCTACCCCCAAAAGCTTGGAGTAGTTAGCGTCCAAAGCATGCTCCGCGTCGATGAAAGCA
>Ga0172369_10002362_pt1 | contig 26028 bp, 15 predicted proteins | sample LakKiv25m_FD_114539 | JGI IMG/M metagenome (GOLD analysis project Ga0172369, IMG submission 114539) | Freshwater microbial communities from Kabuno Bay, South-Kivu, Congo - kab_022012_11.25m | ecosystem: Environmental > Aquatic > Freshwater > Lake | place: Democratic Republic of the Congo...
AGTTTTGTCAAATCAACAGCAGTGTTATATTTGACAAGAGCGGCTTTTAATTGAGAAGTCATTTCCCGCTGCATATCATTCTTTTCAGATTCAATGCTGTTGATTCCGGCGTAAAGTTCTTCCTCCTTAGCTTTGTATTTGTTAATTGACCAGGGCGCAAATGGAAGATTAATCGAGAACATCAACGAATACATCGTTTCTGTTTTTGGATCGAGCATTGAGAGATCACTCTTGGATGTTAAGATCATTCCACGAGGCATTCTCATAAACATACCTTGAACCATTAAATCGGGAATAAGCTCACGGTTGTTCGCGTTAATCATTGCTTTATTCATTTCAATCATGTTTCCCATTTTCTTAAGAGAAGGATTTGAAGAACTCAACACCTCTTCCAATTTTGATTGTCCGGAACTGAGTGTCTCGACTGAAAAATCTTTTACAGCATAAACATTTTTTGAATCAAGATTACGTCCAAGAAGTTTATTGAGTTTATAAATCTCTGCTTCTTTTTGTTTCTCAAGAATTAAAAGCTGTGTCTCACTAGAAGCGATTTCACTTTGAAGCGTAAGCACATCTGCCTGGTTGATCTTGTTTGTGTAGTAAGATGATTCAACTGATTTGATTACATCGTTTATGAGACCGATATTTTTCTCCTGAACTTCGATTTTTCTATCAATCAGCCAAATCGTGTAGTAAGTCATTTTAACTTGTGCGGTAAGATTGATTTTATATATCTCATAATTGTTGCGTTCAACCAGAGTGTTTTTTCTCTCAACATCTGCCATTGCATTTAACTTTCCACCAAGAGGGAACATTTGCGATAGTGCGAAGTTGTTAGAGTTGGATTGATTAAATACATCGAACGTGTTTGTTGGAACTTGAGAAAACTCAACAGAAAAATTAGGAGGCGGTATAGTGTTGATTGATTCAGTTCTCTTTTCCGATGCTGTGATTTTGTATTGAAATGATTTCAACTGCGGATTATTTTTAACCGCTTCCGCAACTAACGAATCAATAGGCTGTGCATACAAGCCAACATTTAGCAATAAAACCAAAAGTAGTATCAATTTATTACCTAACAGATAAATAATCTGTTCTGCATTCTGCAATCTAAATTCTACATTCATTTTCATTCTCCTTCCTTCATCCAATCTGCCATTTTGGAAATTTCGAGTTTACCTTTTTTAAGTGCGTGTTCTTTCATAATTGCAAACAAGATGGGAGTAACTACGAGAACATGGACTGCAGATGTTAAAAGTCCCCCAATCATTGGGGCTGTCAACGGTTTCATTACATCCGAGCCTGTGCCGGCAGACCACATTACAGGGATGAGTCCAACCATTGCGGTGAAAACCGTCATTAGTTTTGGTCTCAATCTTAAAACTGAACCTTCGACTGTTGCTTCATAAATATCAACGTCTGTTATTGGTCCTCTTTTTCCTTTTTGATGATCGCGTATTCTTCTATCCAAAGCTTCATGTAAATAAACAACCATGATAACACCGGTTTCAACTGCAATTCCGTAGAGCGCAATGAATCCAACCCAAACGGCAACCGAAAAATTGTAACCAAGAATGTAGATCATATACATCCCGCCGATAAGCGCAAACGGAACTGAAAGCATTACAACTCCGGCTTCCACGTAATTTTTTAGTGTCATATAGAGAAGAAGGAAGATCAACAAAAAAACTATAGGCATAATAATTTCAATTGTTTGTTGAGCTCTTACTTTGCTTTCATACTGTCCGCTCCATGTATAAGAGTAACCAGCCGGAAGTATCAATCCATCTTCGATAACTTTTTTAGCATCAACCATTACGCTGCCCATATCCCGTCCGCGTGTGTTCATAAAAACTATTGAACGAAGCATTCCGTTTTCGCTGCTTATCATCGGAGGACCGGTCACTAAATTTATATCAGCTAATTCGGCAAGAGGCAAATAAGTAACAGCGTTTTGATTTGTACTTGTAAGGGAAAAATCATTTTGTGTGTATGATGCTTGCGGAATAATGCTTGCTTGGCCTGCCTGTCCGGCAGGCAGGTTTGAGTTTCCCATCGAAGAAGACATTCCGCCGGAGTTACTTTTACCACTGTTCATCGAACTTGAGGATGATTGAGAAGCCATGGGGTTTGATAATGCAACAGGAACGATTAAACTTCTCAGTTCTTCAATGTTATCACGATAGTCTTTTTGATAACGCATTCTGATTGGGAAACGCATTCTACCTTCGATAACAATTCCAAGATTCTGACCGCCGATTGCAGTTTCAATAATATCTTGAAGATCGCGGATATTTACACCGTAACGTGCGGTAATATTCCGTTTAACTTGTATATCTAAATAATATCCATTCTGTACGCGCTCAGCAACGACATCTGCTGCGCCGTTTACTTTCTTCAGAAGTTTTTCCGCTTGAATAGCATATATTTCGAGCGTATCGAGATCGGGACCAAATATTTTGAAACCGATATCGGTTCTAACACCGGTGGAAAGCATATTAATTCTATTGATGATCGGTTGAGTCCAACCATTACGCACACCGGGTATTTGTAATTTTGAATCGAGTTCTGCAACAATATCTTGCTTGGTCATGCCGGGTCGCCACTCACTCTTTGGTCTTAGTAAGATGATTGTTTCAATCATACTGAGAGGGGCGTTGTCGGTAGCAGTTTCAGCTCTACCGGTTTTACCAAGAACGTGATGAACTTCCGGAACAGACTTAATAATTTTATCCTGTTCCTGTAAAATCCTGTTCACTTCAGCAATAGAAGCTCCGGGCAAAGTAACCGGCATATAAAGAATTGATCCTTCATCGAGCGGCGGCATAAACTCTGAACCTGTATTTAGTATCATAGGAATGGTCACAAGTAACGCTATCACATTTATAGCAATTGTAATTTTTCTGTGTTTGAGCACCCAATGAATTACCGGAGCATAAAGTTTAATGAAAAAGCGTGTAGTTGGATTTTTATCTTCCGGTTTGAATTTACCGCGCATCAGCATAGTCATTAAAACGGGAATTAGAGAAATAACTACAATCGCAGATCCGATCAGTGCAAATGATTTTGTGTAAGCCAGCGGATGAAACAATTTTCCTTCCTGCCCGGTTAACAAAAATACCGGTAGAAAAGAAACGAGAATTATTAATTCAGAAAAGAAGATTGCTCTTCCAACTTGTTTTGCTGAATCAACAGAAATTTTTTTGTACTCATCCGGTGTTAAATGCTCTTTTTCTTCAAGCGCCTTTGCAAGGTTTCGGTAGGCGTTTTCCACAAGTACAATGGAGGAATCAACTATTACTCCCACCGCTAGAATTATTCCGCCGAGCGACATAATGTTGGATGAAATCTCAAATACATACATGAGAATGAAAGCGATAAGAATAGCTATCGGTAGTTCAATTAAAATTCTGACGATACTTCTGAAGTGAAGAAGAAAAATCATTACCATAATTGAAACTGTGATTGACGCTTCAATTAATGCGCGTTCAAGAGTTCCTACCGCTTCCTTAATTAATGTGCTTCTATCGTAGGAAGTTATAATTTCAACTCCAGGCGGAAGGCCGGGAGAGATTTCTTTAATTTTTTCTTTAATTCGGTCAATTACGTTTTGTGCATTCTCACCGGTTCGCATAACTACAATTCCACCAACAACCTGACCTTCTCCGTTCTTTTCCATCGCGCCACGACGTATATCTCCGCCTAAAGAAACCATTGCAACATTTTTAATGAGAATAGGAATTCCATTAGGAGAGGTTTTTATAACTGTATTCTCAACATCATCTTTTGATTGAATGTAACCTTGTCCACGCACGAAATATTCTGCATCGCTTACCTCTAAAATTTTTCCGCCAACTTCGTTATTGCTCCTTTGAACGGCATTTACAATATCAGAGACCGTTAAATTGTAAGCGCGAAGATCAGTCGGGTTAACGTCAACTTGATATTGTTTAACAAATCCGCCGATGCTTGCCACTTCTGCGACTCCATCCACAGAAGAAAGTTTGTAACGTATGTACCAATCTTGAACCGCACGAAGAGTACCGAGATCGAATCCTTTTCCTTCTACGGTATACCAATAGACATGACCGACTCCGGTTCCATCCGGACCAAGGGAGGACACAACACCTGAAGGAAGTTGGGCTTGAATGGTGTTCATTCTTTCGAGGACGCGTGTTCGTGCGAAGTAAGTATCGATCCCGTCTTCGAAAATTACGAAGACGAAAGACATGCCGAACATCGAAGTCGCTCGCACAGCTTTTACATGAGGCAATCCTTGTAAACCGGAAACAATTGGAAAGGTTACTTGGTCTTCAATTATCTGGGGTGATCTTCCCATCCACTCTGTAAAGATGATAACCTGGTTTTCGGAAAGATCGGGGATGGCATCAACCGGAAGATTGATTACACTATAAATTCCGGCGGCAATAACTATCAGATAAATCAGAATTACAAGAAATCTATTTTGCGAAGACCATTCAATTATTTTTTCTATCATTAAAAACTCCAATATTTATTTTATAAAATGAATTGCCATTGCAACAACCATCACCGCACCCATTCCGAGTATCATCCAACCGTAATTCATCATTCCCATCATGCCGTGCATTCCGCTTCCGGCTTCACTATTTTTTACTAACTTCATTCCACATTTGGGACAGTTGCCGGGTTTATCGGAATGAACTTCCGGATGCATTGAGCACGTATAATAAACTTCAGAAGTTATGTTTGGCTCTTCTTTTGTTGAGGATGAGGCACTCACTTTTTCATATTCAACCGGTATCAAATCCATTTCGCACGTCGGGCATTTTCCGGGTTGGAGTGATTTAACTTCGGAATGCATGGGGCACACATAGATTGTGTCGGTTATATTTTCTTTGCTGTCATCTAAAGTGAGCGCAACAGTACGGATTGTATTTTCTTTTGCATTTATACTAAGGTTCGCCAAAACGAACAATGCAGTTATCAAAATTGATTTTAACATGATAGTTAACCTTTATAAATTTATAAAATTATAACGGATCACGTGGAGTGCACAGTGATTTTAAGAAAGATTAAGCGAATGAACTACGCTTAATCAATACAAATCAGCGGGATCAAATCCTGAAGTTTTTGTTGGAAAGAAAGAGTTTTGTGTTTGTGGTTTTGGGTGGAGAAGAATCTGAATTAAACGCTGTCTTTTGCCCGGCAGAATATTCTGTCAACTCATCACTTGAAAGCATTGCATCAAGGTGAAAGCTATTTGCAACAGATTCAACGCGGGAGACGAAGTAATCGTCGGTACCCAAAATGGAAGCGTGAATAACTTCGCAGCAGTTAATGGGGAGAGAAGTAATAATAGGTTCAGTTGGATTGGAGTCTTCATCAGCACAGCAATCATCAACGGCAACTTCTTTTTCGCACATTCCGCAACTGCTGAATGAAGTATTTTTCTCCATCCGGCAGAAATACAACGTAGTTGTAAAGCCCGAGTTGATAATTACAAACAACGCGGTAAGGGTAAGCAGCGATATGTTTTTAATAAGTTTTTTCATTTACGAAGTAAAGATCAATCACTTTAAGGTGAAAACCAAGTAAAAAATCTTGATACGAAATTACGGGATGCATGTTATTTCAGCTTATATTTTTATCGAAGATTGTTTCAAAATTTTAGGGGAGTTGGATCAATCACCGTTAAGGATAATTAGAAATTCAAAATTCAAAATTAGAAATCAGAGTCAGAAGTAAGATCGCCGACAGCGGATCAGAATGGAATTCCTTCGATGAGCGCCTTTGGGACCATCTCGATTGCGGGACAACTGATGTGCTGCAGCGGAATGAATGACCAATGGCTAATGACTGATGGCGGAATGAGTGAATAGCTCAAGATGCTACAAAGATTCAACCCCCTTTTGGGGTTGTAGAAATCCCGTAGGGATTTAATATTTGTAACAAAAGAATAAAACTTAAAAAAGAATCCCGGCGGGATTCAATGTTTTTAATTTTGTGATACGAATAAAGATGGGAAATGAAAAGCACGAAGATTAATTCAGCCCGTTGCGGACTGCGGTACGGAGAAAACATACTAAATTTTTCGTATGAAAGTCTGCAGTTGGCAAACAGGTGGAGAAAGAGTCCCCGATGAATCGGTTTCTTCATATTGTTTTTGGGTTCACTTTCCCACGACTAAAGTCGTGGGTTCTAAAAAACAATTTTCAGTTGTCTTCATAGGAAGCACAAACCCACGGATTTATCCGTGGGTAACGGAACAGAAACTAATAATACTAACCGTTTCAACGGTTTGAAAAGAAACAAGAAAAGGTACAAGTTGGGAAAAGACGAGTCGGGAAAAGCAAATCACATGTATGTCCGCGGCGGCGGATCAATGGTTGGTAGTTCTGTTGTAATACAACCTCACCCTACCCTCTCCTCAATATGTCCCCGCAAACGGAGTCTTCAACTAAATAGAGAAAGAGAATAAAAAGGCGCCAGACCGACGCCTTTTCTAATTAGTTAATTTTTCAAGTGATGTCCAAACCAGACTTATTTCATGAGAATAAATTTCTTTGTCTCGGTAAATCCGGCGGCTTTTAGTTGGTATAAATAAACACCGGAGGCAAGTAAATAGCGTTGAGCGCTGAATTTATAGTTATATGTTCCAGCTTGTTTAAATTCATCAACCAAAGTAACAACCTCTCGTCCCAGCATATCAAATACTTTTAATGTAACATTACCGTTAATTGGCAGCTGATAGTCGATCGTGGTTTCCGGATTAAACGGATTAGGATAATTCTGCGCCAGCTTGAATTGTGCCGGTCTTTCTACATTAATTTCAACAACATCGCTGTACTCATATTTGCCGTCAGCATCAATTTGTTTTAGCCGGTATTCTATTTTTCCGTTTGGTAGATTTGAATCTACAAACGAATAATTCTTTGGAGAGTTTGAATTTCCATTTCCACGGACAAACGCAATTTTCAGCCAATCTTTAGAAGCCCCTTCCTTTGGAAGGGATTTGGGGTAGGCTGCTTCTACCTCAAATCCGTAATTGTTTACTTCGGTTGCCGTCTGCCAATTAAGTTGAACTTTTCCCTCATTAACGTTCGCTGTAAACGAGGTCAACTCAACCGGAAGAGCAGCACCGCTTATTCCATATTTATTAGCAAGGTAATGTTCAACTACACTTCTTTCATCTGAAGTAAGCGTTCGGTTATAGATTATCACCTCGGCAATATCGCCGTGGAATGGGTAAGTAATATCCTGCCGTATTCCAAGCTGGATATTCATTGCGGTTCCGGTACGCATATCGGCATTTAACGGAGAGCCATCCACGCCATCAACTCGCGCAACACCGTAAGTTGAAGAAACTCTGCTTGAAAAGATGTGCGGACTTCCATTCGAGAATTCACCATTGGTTCCTAAATCGGAAAACATCCAGTCGTTGGTATATTTGAAGATAAACCTAACGCTTGGATTTACATCCAGATGCGCTTCGAAGTAAGCAACTTGCGCGCTGTACAAAAATTGTATTCCTGAAGTTGAGGTTCGAGCTACGATAAACAATTCATAATCCGAATTTTGCAATCCGACAGTTGTAGTTGATGGAAGAGTAAAATAAGAATTCCCGGTAAAGTTCATTGCGGGATTTCCATTTATTGATCCTGCGCCATAAAGCGGCCGGTAACTTGGATTATTTTGCGCTGCATTATTTCCGTAGCCGGAAACATCCCGCCAATCAGAAACTCCAACTCCGTTTGATGTAGTTGAACTTCCGGCATCTCCACGCAGCCATACCTTAAGGTTAGTTCGAGAAATTGATACCGTATCAAGAATGATCGATGAAATTGAACTGGAAGTTGAACCGGAGCTGTTAGTAGCGAGTAGTTTTGCGCTGTAAATTGTATTGCTTGTTAATCCGCTAACTATAGCTGATACGGTATCGGCAACGATACCTGTACCGGTAACTTGAACAACGGTGGTATCAGTTAATGATGACTCATTTGTTCCATACGCAAACCGTACTGATGTTGGCAATCCGTTTGGGTTTACCGTTCCCCTAAAAGTTATCGAAGTAGTTGATACTACGCTTGCGGGAATGATTGCAACTGTCGGAGGCGGCGGATTCGTTAATTGATTTCCTGTTGCCGGAGAAGTTGAAAGATAATTTTCATAACCGGCAGTTCCGTTATACTCAACTACGGCAAAATAGTACGCTGTGTTGGAAAGAAGTCCGTTAACAACAACCGAATTTCCGTTATCACTATAGACAACATAATTTCCAGTACCTATTTGTGAGCCGCTTCCAAACGATGTGTTTGCTGTATAAGTCTGTTCATTGGTAATAACCGCATCAACAGAGCTTCCTTGTTTTATTAGAATCATTCTTTTTGTTCCATTCCCTTTTGTAACCGCTACGGTAATGGAAGAAGAAGTTACATTGCTGAAAGTAACGGAAGATGATTGCCCCGAAGGCTGGAGATAAAATATTTGTGCCGCAGTGGTTGAAGAACCATAGGAATTTTGCGCAATGAGTTTTACATAAAAAGGTGAAGTATTTGTCAATCCGCTTACATTTGCCGAAGCATTTACAACACTGCTGCCGCTCATCGCTTGCGCGGTAGTTGTTGTAGATAAAGCATTAGCATCTACGCCATACATAAAATAATAAGTGCCGGAAGTATTTCTCGGATCAACTGTACCGTTGAGCGTTGCACTTGTAGCGGTAAGATTTGTTGCTTTCGATATTGATGCAACCGGAGCTAAATACGTTGCAGCATAATCAAAAGAAAAACTGCCGTTTACCGCGCTGTTTGTTCCGCCGTTTGTTACAGTAGTTGTAGTAAGGCTTCCGGAATAATTAAATATAGCTCCGCCGTAACTAGTACCACTCCCGCCGCTTCCAAAACTGCCGCCGCCGGTTGAACTGTTATTGTTGAAGATTGAATTTGAAACCGATACAGAACCATTTCTATTAAAAATAGCTCCGCCGAATCCACCGCCACCGCCGCCACCGCTAAATGTAGCTGCGCCGTTTCCTCCGCCAAAACCGGCAGTACCGGCGGGATAAGACCATATTGTTCCCCCGCCTCCACCGAATCCGCCTAAGCTACCGTAATTAACCGGGAAATTTGCGCCGCCACCACCACCGCCAAATCCGCCGTCGCCGCCGGCTGTATTATAACCGCCGCCGCCACCGCCGCCCGTTCCTCCGGAGCCGCCGTCAGTTGTTAGCTCAACTCCGGCACTGCCCGCTGCGCCTCCAAACAAACCACCGTTAGCGCCGGAAGCGCTTACGTTGATACCGCTTGAAGCGCCGTCACTTCCAAATCCGCCGCCGCCGCCGCCGCGGTAAAGACCGTTCGAATTACTCTGGTATCCCCCAGTTCCTCCAACCGCAATATTTAGATCAAAATTTACGCTATCAATTGTAACGGTTCCCGCATTAATAAAAATGCCTCCTCCCATTCCGGTGCCGCCACCACCGCCGCCGTAACCACCGTCTCCTCCCTTCGCTTTACCATTAGTGATTTTTATTTTTCTTATTGTTACTGTTGGAGTGGCAGGAGAGTTTTCCGAAAAAGGAGATGTTCCCGAGCCGATAAAGAAAACTCTGTAGGTTAGATTGCCAGATATTGATAATGCGGAAGAACCGGGTCCATTCAAAATAAGATTGTAATTAATTGGGGGAAGATCGCTTCTGAGAGTTACCGTACCGTTTAATGAGGTCATATCCACAGTTATGGAATTGGAAGGCGCAAGTGTGTTGATGGTGTTAAGAACATACCGGAGCGTTCCCGAATTGCCGGAACCGGTGTTATCATCGCTGAGAGAGTTAACCACAAAGTTATCAACTTCAAACGTAGCTGAAATAGTATGGTTCGCTGCAATGCTGCTGAATGTGTAAGACGTAACCGCTCCTTGATTTACTCCATCAACGGTAACACTCGCAACTTTGAAATATGTAGAAGGCGTGATGGTATATGTTCTGCTTGAACCGCTGCTGTTATTGGTTGTGCCGCTTGGACTTATTGAACCATTAGCGCCGGCAGAGGCTGTTATTGTGTACGTTCCGAATGTCGCGTTAATCGTATGATCAGAGGTGATGCTGCTAAACGTGTAGGATGAAACCGCGCCAACGCTTATACCGTCAACCGTTACATCTGCAACGTGATAATCCGCTGATGCTGAAATTGTATATGACTGACTTGATCCATAATCTTTTGAAGCCGCACCGAGCGGAGTAATTGAACCATTCGCTCCGGCAGAAGAAGTAATTGTAAATGCATTAATCGCAAACGTTGCACTAACAGATCTGTTTGCATCCAGCGTGATGGATTGCGGATTTGTTGTGCCGGTAATATCTCCGCCAAAATTTACAAAATGATAACCGGTGTTAGGCACGGCTGTAACTTCAATTACAGCTCCATGAGCGTAAGATGCTGCATCAGGATTTTTAACGAGCGTTCCATTTACTGCAGAAGTAGAGAGTGAATATAAGTTTACCGAAACGTAAGCGTTAATTGTATGTGAAGATGCAATTCCGGTAAACGTATAACTCGAAATTGCCCCTTGATTTACACCATCCACAGTAACGCTATCAATGTGGTAACCTGAATTCGCCGTAATGGAATAAGCTTGCGATGATTGGTAAATCAACGTTGTAACTCCGTTTGGAGAAATTGAACCGTTCGCTGAATTTATAGAAGCGGTGATGGTGTAAGATTGAAATTCAGCCGCAACAAAATTACCAAATGAGGTTAGTCCGGTGGCTTTAGCGCTGGTAGCGGTGCGCGCGCCAACCGTTGGATACAACCAGCCTGCGTTATACTTTCCAACTTGCAAAGAATTTGTATTCGCTCCCGGATCAACATCTGCTGCATTAAAATTTAGTGTTGCATCATAAGAAGAAAATGCCGTACCGCTATTTGAAACGCTCCATACTCTGTTCACACTTTTTGAGCCATCGAGATTTGAGTAATTATAATCTGTCGCTTCGCCGGGTCTGGTTGAAACCGTAACACTTCCCGGAGTTGTTACATTAGTAAAATCAAGTTGAACCGGAGTGAAATAATTTGCGTCGCCGGTTTCAAAGAGAGCCGAAGAATTTCCCAAGCCCAAACTCTTTTGCAGATTACCAATAATATATCCGTTTGTTCTTGAAATAATAGCGGAAGTTCCAATACTTACAGCGTTTGAACCCGTGGTAATATTACCGTTAGTGAGGGTTAACAAACTTGTTACGGTAAGCGGATTGCTCAGCGCCACACCGGCTGCATTATTGATAGCAAGATTAGCCAGATTCAACGTTCCGGAAATTGTTTGGATGGAAGTTCCACCTAATTCTATTGTGCTGTTCAACTGATTTAGCGTGCCGCTATTTGAAAAATTACTTTTCAGTAACAACCTTGCGGCAGAGTTTGTACTTAGAGTAAGCGTCCCATCATTAGTAAAATTATTTTCTAAGCTGAGAGTATTATTTACAAAGGAAAGCCTCATTTCCGAATTTGCAAGCACGCTAACTTTTCCATTTAATGAAAGAGGAGAAGAAAGACTTCCCATATCGAGTACTGTCCCATTATTGATAATTACCGAATCTGGAAAAGTTGTACTCCATTCATTTCCGCGGGTAAATGAATTGCCTGAATTGTAGCGCAGCTTTGCACCGGCTCCATACGCGGGCGCAGCATCAAGAGAACTGTTAGCGCTCATTTGCAATTCACCGTTGATTGTTAAATTTCCCGCACCAAATATTGAAGCAGCCGCAGTTAACGTTCCGCTAATTGTTCTTGCATCAGAAAGTGTGGTTGTACTCGAAGCGATTACATTGTATGGCGAATTGCTTGTCGGCCAAAATCCGGATGAAGCGGTAACGGTAGTAGAATTCGCAATGTTCAACGTACCGTTTGCACCATAAGAAATAAGATTACCGGAATATGAACCGCTGTTTGAATACTCAAGCGTTCCGTTGATCGAAATGCTTCTGTAATTAGTAAAGCCTGCGGCAATTAGTTTTAATGTTGCCGTATTTTCTACTAGAACTGAGTCGGGGAGAAGAGTAGGATTTATTACTTGAAGCACTGCATTATTTTTTAGAATTAATTTCACTGCACCGTTTGTTAAATTGTTTGAACTATTGAAAGTTTGATTACCGGAATAAATTAATGAACTGTTTGGTCCGTAGGTAATGGAAGTTAGATTAACGGTTCCGCCCGAATCAATTTGTAAACCGCCGTTAATTACAACTACTGCTGCGCTGAATGTTTTATTGCCTGTTTTAAGCAAGCTGTTTGTCTGCACCGTAAGATTTTGAATTGTTGTGTTCGTGTTTGAAAATTCAACACCGCTTGCGTTATCGATAGTTAATGTGCTAACCGAATTCGGCATGTCGGTTCCGGTGGTTTGCGCTGCTGCCCCGTTAAAAATATACTCTGTTGATTGGAATGAACGGAAACCGGTGACTTGAATATTTCCGGTAACCGCAAGTCCATCGCTTAAACCAATGCTTAGTTTTGAACCGGCGTATGCAGTAAAAGAAGCTGTACCCGAGACGATTGAAGTTCCGAAAATCAAGTGTCCATTTACTGTTACATTATTTACGGCAGTAATATTGCTGCTTAAAGTAACTTGTGCACCGGTCTCTATACTTAAGTCATAAAATCCTAAACTTGAACTTGAAGAGATTGTTTTTGCATTGCCGTAAAATCTGTAAAAAGTAGAACTCCCATTTGTTAACGAGCCGGTTACCGTAAAATTTCCAAAATAGTTTTGGTATGATGGACTAACATTGTTGGTAATGCTTACATTTGCGTCAATTGTAAAATCACCGTTGATGGTGGTTTCTCCCGTGCCTGGAAGCGTTGCAGACCATGAGCCGGATTCACTTTGAAATGAAACATTGCCGAATGTTTTTCCGGCAAAAAAAGTGTAGGGCGTTAACGTTGAACTTCCGCGAAAAATAATTGTGCTTGCAGAACTAAATTGCAAATGCGTCAACGCGTCAAATGGCGCCGTGGTTGAAAGATCGCTGTTGGAGTTTTGAATGAATACTCCTCCATTTTCAATCTGTAAATTTGATTGCATGTTCCAGGCAGCGCCTTGATTCAACCATGTTCCCCGAACAATATTCGGAGTACCGGACGAAAGCGTGTGAGTAACTCCGGCATTAACAGTAACCTGCGCACCGCTTTCAATTAGAATCTGATCATACTGCACCGTTTGATTGATAGTAATTGCATGACCGCTTTGAATGGTGATTATACCGTCTGCATCCGTAGGCGCAGCAACAGCCGCTGCCCAAACACCTAAAGTATAACGTTCCCAAGATGCCGGGTCGCTCCACGCGCCTGATATTTTACTTCGATAGTCTCCTTCGGTTTGCGCAAAAACAAACATCGTAGATATCAGCATAAAAAATATTATTCTATTTATCATTGTGTTACTCCTACTCGCGTATTAAAAATTCTCTTATTTGTAAAATGTTCTGTTTGGGTATAAACTTTTTTGCGCCTGCTTTTACTGCTGCGTCCCGGACTTCGACGTCATCATGCTGAGAAACGACAAACACTTTTGCCAGCGGATTCCGCTCAATAATTTTTGCTGTTGCCGTAATGCCGTCAACGTGAGGCATTTCAAAATCCATTAACACCAAATCCGGATTAAATGAATTATAGATATTTATAGCCTCATCGCCGTCGCTGCATTCCAGCACTTCATCATGCGGCATTGCAACAATTTTGCGAATCATTTTTCTCATGTGCAGATTATCTTCAACTATCATTAAGCGCATTTTTCTTCCTTTTTCTGGATGAAAAACTATCACTTGAAAAGAAGAGAGTATATGCGTAGGATTTCGAATTGATTACGAAAAATCTACCTATGGGTTATAGGTAGAACTACCGATATGAGTAAGCGGGAATTTTAAAAGAAAGGAAGTAAATGTAAGTAGTTACAACAGAGATTTATTTTCAACGGCAAAAATGAGTAAAGCTTGAGTTCCTTTTAAACTTAGTTTTTCCATAATATGCGCTCTGTGGTGTTCAATTGTTCTAACGGAAATATTCAGCTCTACCGCAATTTCTTTACTGCTTTTATGAGCGGCAATTGATTTTAGCACAGTTAGTTCTGCCGGCGTTAATGTTTTGAGAGCGGGATTTTTTTTAGAAAATTCTTTTATTGCCGAACTCCGTTTTACAACAAACGAAGAAAGCGAAGGACTGATATAATATTCCCCTTTTGCAACGGCGTGCACGCACTGGACAATTTCTGTGAGCGCACTGTCTTTAAGCACATATCCTTTTACATCAAGCTCCATTGCTTCGTCAAACAAATCTTTCTCTTTAAACATCGTAAGGAAAACAAAAGCAGTAGCAGCGCCCTCTTTGCTAAGTTGTTCAACAACTTCAACCCCGGTTTTCTCGGGCATATCAACATCAAGCAAAGCTACATCAGGATGCAAATTTTGAATCGCTTCCATTGCCTGTATGCCGTTTTCCGCTTCGGCAAGAATTTGAAATTGAGAATTCGATTCTAAAATTGCCCGCAGTCCTTTTCTAAAAATGGGGTGATCATCGGCAATTACCAATCGAATTTTTTCTTCTGTGTTAGTTGCAGCCATATTTTTTACCGTTGCGTTATAAGTTTTGTTATCAAGATTTTGAAATCATGTTTTCGGAACAACAATTTTAATCGTAGTTCCTTTTCCGATATATGAATTAATTACAACTTTGCCGTTTAAAATGCGCGCGCGTTCTCTAATTCCCAGCAGACCTAATCCGCCGATGGAAGTATCTTTGTGTTCTACTTTTTGCAGATCAAAACCAATACCGTTATCACCGATCGTTATTTCCAATTCATGCTCTTTTTGCGCGAGTGCAAATGTTAATTCTGTTGCTTGCGCATGCTTAAGAATATTGTTCACCGATTCCTGCACCATTCTATATAAATGAACTTCATGCTCTTTGCCGAGAGGTTGAGTTATTTCTCCAATTGATGAAGTTAAGACCAGCTTTGTTGATTGCTCCAAATTTCGAAACAATGCAGCAACCGCTTTCGATAATCCCATTCTGCTTAATTGGTAAGGGTGTAAATTACTCGCGATTGTTCTTGTCTCTTCAATTGAGCGCGCAGCGATTTCCGATAACTCTTGCAGTTGTACAACAAGTTGTTGATTTGATTGTTGAGACTGAGCGTTTATGTCGAGCATATTTTTTATGATGAGCAGATTTTGTCCCAGCGAATCATGCAATTCAGAAGTTATTCGTTTGCGCTCTTGTTCCTGCTGCGTAAGCAGCTGGCGGGAAAAATCTTCGTGAATTTTCTGCTCGCGCATGGCGGTTTCAATTTTGCGAATTTCTTTTGAACGAATATAAGCCGCTGCTATCGCAATCAGAAACATGATGATAAATCCGATTAAAATATTCCGCTCCAAACTCTTCTGATTTTTTTCAGCAACGTTCAACGCGTTTTCTTGGGAGAGAATTTTTATCTCCGCTTCTTTCTGCTTTGTTTCATATTTTGTTAACGCTTCGGCATATTCTTTCTGCGATTGAATCTTATCAAGTGAATCTTGCGCTGCCGAATTTATTTTGTGGTACAGAAGCGCAGATTTATAATCTCCGTTTTTTTCAAAGGCGATTGAAAGGACGCTTGAGGCTCTGACAATTCCATCCTGAAACTCACTTTTTTGGGAAATCGTGAAAGCGCGTAATCCATCGGTGAGCGCTTCACGGGTTTTACCAAGAGTTAAAAATAATTCAGCGCGACCAATTAATGCATCGGCTACGCCGGATAATCCTTGTGCAAGTTCCTGATAATGAATTGCCTGCTCGTAAAATTTTAGTGATTCGGAATAATGTTTTTGTTTCCTTGTTACATCGCCAAGATTGTTATACGCCATCGCCATTCCGCGTATGCTCGGCGGATTCATCTTTTGAGCGATTGAAAGAACCTCAAGATGGTAACGCTCCTCTTCAACAAAATTATTTTCATAACCGGCTATTAATCCAAGCATGGTTAACGTACTGATTATTGCTTCCGGTTCCCCAACAACTTTTCTATAATAAAGCGCTTTCAAAATTGACTCTTTCGCCCTAACCGTTTCATGCCTTCTTCCGTATAAACGCCCGATGTTGTGATACGCCAAACCAAGTCCGGCAGGGTCACCGGTTTTTTGAAACAGCTCAAGTGATTTTTGAAACCAGAACATTGCGGAGTCATCAACGCTGCGGACGAAGAACGAAAGTCCCGTCATAAAATAAGCGCGTCCAATTCCGTTTTCGTAGCCGATGGATTTTGACAGCTTCATCATTTGCAAGGCGATGATACGAGTCGAATCGGGATATGAAGCCGATAACTTTCCGGCTCTATCAAACAAGGAGATGACCGTGTTTGTGTCTTGGGCAGTCCGCTGATAATTTTTATTTTCATCATTCTTTCTTGCAAAGAGAGAGAGTTGGGTTATGAGACATAAAAATACTACAGCGTAGATATTTAATTTAATTTTTTTCACTTAAGGGATTTTTGTAAGTCTAATTTTACAGTTGTAACGCAAAGATAAGAGGAAATAAAAAAAATCCAATACCTTCTTCTTTCTTCACACGAAAACGCCAGAACGCTCCCGGAAGATATTTCACAAGAAGCATCGTAAAGAAAATTCCGATAATATTTTTTGTGAAGTTGAGTGTTCAATCATTTCATTTTTTAGTCGCTACCCGTTCTTTTAGAAATTTAACAAGAGCAGCATTAAACTTTTCCGGTTCATCATAGAACACCGCGTGTCCAGCGCCTTCAATAACTTCAGTCGTTACATTCGGAATTTGTTGTTGAAGCTGCTCGTTTTTATCCGGCGCTGTGCCGGCAACAATCAAAAGTGTTGGAACATTTATACGCTTAAATGAAGGACGATAATCATTGCCGTAAAAATCGAGCATTAAATTTGCGACGCCAATACTTGTAGGCGTATGCATTGCAGAGGTAACAATAGTATTCAGTTCATCAGGAGATAACGGTTTATTAAAAATGTAAGGCATCATTCCTTCCAAATATTCTCGTTGATATTTTACATACACCGGCATTCTTCCGAAAGTCATTGCGGTTTCTTTGCAATCCAATTTTGCAGCGCCGCCGGAAACAAGCGCATCAACAAAAACAATTCCGCTTATTTGCTCTGTCCCGTTTGCCAGCACGAAGGCTGCTACATCTTGAACGCCTTGAGACCAGCCGACAATAACGGGTTTTTGCAATTTAAGTTTACTAATCAAATTTGCAATATCTGTTGCGCGGTCATCGGGACTATTTGAGTGATTAAGAATTGTTGAACTTCCTTGCGAACGCGGATCAATTGCAACAACGTGGTATTGGTTTTGTAAGGCGGCAATTTGTTTATTCCAAATATCTGCAGTAAGGGGCCAGCCTGGAATTAATACAATAGTTTGTGCATCAACCAGACCGGCTTCGATAACACGCAGCGTTACTTCGTCGGAAACTTTAACAAGTTTGTCGGTTTGCGAAATCGAGAGGGCAAATACTAAATTACTGAGCAACAGAGCTATAACTAAAGCAAGAGGTTTGATTAGTGCAACGCTTCTTTGGTTTGGTGTAGCCATACTTTGTTCTCCTATAGAAAAGATAAATACTTCGATTTAAAATTATCAAAGAAATAATTCAAAGCAAATCACCACTTGAGAGATTCGTGATTACCATAATAGAATTTAGAAATGACGCGCGTTAAAGGTTATCAAACACAAAGCGCTAAGGGATCAAACATTTTCTACCACCACTTACTCTCTCACTATTTCAATTGAATGCTTCTTGTTGAACAGCGTTATTCTTTTATATCAAACATAACATCGCACTCTTTTGCCACTCCGGTATAATAAGTTATCAAGTTCGGGACAAAACTTTCAAGTGTTGGATACTTAGTTCGATTCTTTTCATATTCACCCAGACATTCAACAAGTCCTTTTATCCAAAAGAACCCATTGTTAAATTCTTCAACCAGTTGTTTTTTTGCGACATTACTATCAGAATTATGCTTCATTAAATATCGAATTACAGAAGCTCTTACCAAAGCCTCGTTCATCATTGTTTGCCAACTGCCATACGAACGTCTGTTCATATTTTGCTTAATAATATCGTATAACTTAGAGCCGGCTTCATTAAATTCATTTTGATAATTTTTCATCATGTAGTTTATGAATGAATGATTAAACTCATGAACAAGTAATGGTAAATTATCATTCACATTATATTTTGGTTGTCCAAGACTATCTAATGACCCGGTTCCAATAATTGCGTAAGTATCTTCAATTCCATCCGATACAATTATTTTAACGCCGTAATTACCTCCGCCGTTACCCAATCCGAGAACAATATTCAAATTACCTTTTGGTTTTTCACCGTAAAATTGATAGTACCAATCAATGTCCAATTCATTATAGACTTTTTTAAATTGATTTTGTACACTTTGATATAATTGTTCATGCGAAGCAAAAAAAGATTCAAATTTCGTATCCAAATAAAATTGCTGTAAGAGGTTAACAAATTTTGCCGCATTTTCTTTTCCCCATCTACCATCCGGAATATCGGAAGTAAACGGGATAATAGGATTTAATGACGGCGGCGGCTCAAGATGTATTGCCATTTTCATAACGGCATCAAACGCAACGCCGTTTTTATTTCTTACTTCTTGAGCAAAGGTTATTAATTCGTGTCCTTTATATTTATCAAAATATTTATGAATATCATCGGTATAAATTTTATACTGGTCATCAGAGTACTCTCTATTGCCGGCTAATCTAAATACAATGCTAAGAAGTTCTACCCGCTTATCAATTTTGGGTGATGATAGATTAGCCTTATCATTTACGCCTGCGATTAACGATAAGGAGCATAATAGAAAGAGTATAAATATTTTATTCATTTCACATCTCATTATTAAAAGTTATTAATACTAATTAGTTAATCCATATAAGAAAAAATCTATTTGAATAAGGACACGGCTGTTGCATGAGCGCTCGTTACAACCTATTTCTTCAATCTCGTACTTTTATCATATTTTAAAAACCAATCATATAATTCTTGTTTAGGATATACTAACCAATCCATCCAATGACCTACATCAGTCTCAACTGTGAATTTTAAATCTTTATTTTTTCCCTTTAGCTCATTGATCATCCATTCGGTTTCCTCAAATGGAACCACATCATCAATTTTTCCATGAAAAGCCCAAATGGGGATATCAATTAATTTATCAATATTTTTTATTACGTAATCCATGTGTCGTGTAAATCCACTTATAGGAGCAATTGCTGCAAATTTTTCAGGATATCTTATGGCAAGATACCATGTTCCATCTCCACCCAGACTGACTCCCGTTAGATAAATTTTATTTGAATCTACTCTATACTTTGTCGTCACTTCTTTATAAAAGTTTTCAAACCAATTGTCGGTTGACCATCTTTCGTTGATTGGGCATTGCGGCGCAACTATAATAAATGGGAATTCTCTTCCTCTCCAAATTTGATCGGGAATGCCACAGCAATAAAGTTTTGTTGTATCATTTCCTCTACTTGAACCTCCGTGAAGATAAATTATCACCGGCCATTTTTTTAACGTGTCGGCATTATAATCTTTGGGCGTGTAAGATATGTAATGATAATTTACATCCTTCTGATTTTGATTTAATCCCTTTTCGAAAATCAATTCTTGCTGCAACGAACCATCATTATTCCACCATGTGCATTTTCCGTTTTCTTGTCCGTATGAATAATTCTGTATCGATTCTCTATTACCATTTGAATACCAATATTCATGAAGACCATGCCTTAATCCATTTAAAAAATTTGTTTTGCTTTCAATTTGTCCGTTACTGTACCATACTTTGAATTCTCCTTCTTTGGTATTTGTTTTATAGTTACACCAGAGATTTTCTTTTATACTTTTATCAAAAGAGCTATAGGTTCCTTCCATTTGTATTTGACCGTTTGGATAGTAATCCCGAACATGGTATAAACTATTGCTCTTATTAGATTGAATAATCCTCATGTAAATTATCGTATCATTTTTAGAATTTGGATGACATAAATAAAATGTATCAACCACCTGAGCTTTAACTGCACTTAGGCAAATGAACAACAATAATATTAATGTAAAGTGCTTCATATTAATGAGCTATAACAAATCTCAGCTAAATTTTACTTAATACCTTTTTGAATAAAAACATATTACAATTTACTTAATCTCTATTTTGAATTCGTGATTATTTCAATTCCTTTTTCTAAAATTCTATCAATTCCTTTTGAAGAATCTGCAACGGTAGTTAGTACATGTATGTCTGGAAAAATACCAACACCTTCCATTATGCGCTGTTGAGCATCAGCATAATATCTTGTTGATACCCGGTAAGTCCATCCGTTTGGCAATTCACGATAAATTGGAGCGCCAACTCCACCGCCGGTTGTATCACCAACAATCGTAACATGCGGAAGAGCATGCATTGCCATAACAAATATCTCGGCTGAACTTGCTGTGGCTTTACTTGTTAGAATTACAACAGGCTTTAAAAATTGATAAGCACCTTTTGGTTTAATAGTAGAATTTTTCCATGCTGAAAAATCTTGTTTACCTGATCCTATCTTCTCACGAAACTGCGCATACACTCTCGGCTTGTCTGTGAAGCGACCGGCAACAGTTTCGGCATTGTTGCTGTTGCCCCCGTGGTTCCATCTAAGATCAATGATGATACCTTTCATGTCTTTCCATTTTGAAAGTATTTCATCAATTACCAAATACCGATCATCAGTTAATGTTAATCCGTCGCTGCCTCCGCTAAATGTTGGGATGATCATGTAGCCGATTGAAGGATTCCGACATGTTCTGTATTCAATTATAGAGTTTTGTGCTGAACCAAATTGAATGTACTTCGCTGCATTAATTAATCTCCCGCTGGGATAAGAACCGGGAGCCGGACTTTTCCAGAAAACATCGCCAAACGGAGTGTATAGATCAACATGCATATCGTTAATACCGCGAACAATGTTCGAGACTACACTAAAAAGTTGTTGTTCTGTAGTGGATGAAGAAATCTGCAGACGGTATAAAGTATATACAGAATCCCAATCAATATGCCGGATAGGGAATTGTGCATAATATCTATCAAAGTCATTCCAAAATATTTGGAAATTTTGTTCCGCAGAATTTTGTGGATCCGGTTCTAAGAACATTTTTTCGCAGCCGTAAAAAACAAAAAGGAGAAGAAAAATATAAATTGAATTTTTTATCATCTTCATAGTATCACCATCATGCCAATTAGAAATTGATTGTTCAAAACGTTTGAATGAAACAGAGACTCATACTGTTTAAAAGAGTAATATTGAAAGCGGTAACGCAAGTCAATTCCAATAAGATTGCTTACAAATAATTTATAAGAAATGTCCGCTTGTATTTCGAAAAGTTTGTTAAAAGAAATGAAATCACCTTTCTTAAAAACCTGCCAAAGGACATTTTGTTCAAAATCGAGGTCATTAAATTTTTCGCTCACGTTTGCATTAAAACGATTAGTCAGAAGTGCGTAGGAAATAAATGGAATATTAATCTCAACACTTAAAAAATTTTTTGAATTGTTCTGAATAGCAGTTTCGGTTAAAAAATAAATACCAAGCCCGGTCATTTGTTCTGCGGAGGTGTGACTAATACCTTGAATAAAATAATGGTTTCTCATATTAAGCATGCTGGATACTCTGGCGCCAAGAAAAACTGTTGTATTGAGATTTTGAAATTCTGCCGTTTTTACAGCAAATGAATATTCAAAATTCAAGTTAAGATTTTTAATATAGTGCGATGAATTACCAGTGATTGATGAATTCAATTCGCTATTATCAAAATAGATTAGTAATGCATGGCGGTTAGATAAACCTCGGTATCGATATGAAACTTCAATTGGAATTTGTGAACCTCTGTAAATTAACGGCGACATCATTTCATCACGAATAGAATGTGAACTCATCCCAGTAGAAAGGGTAACCAAGTGACTGGGTTCGAGCTGCACAACTGAAGCATCATCTTGAGCGAAACATTTACTTTGTGCGATTACAACAATGATAATTAAAATAATTTCAATGAACTTCATTGATCATCTCTATAGATTATTATAAAGTTTTTCTTTTATAAAATTTGCTTCCTATATATCCAGCTATCAATAGCTCTCCAAGTCCCCAAACTATTCCAATAATTGTTAGTTTTATCGGCATAAATCCGTAAACAACATTTGATATATTAGCCAGTAAATTTCCGGGAAACCAAATAATCAAAGCCGCTATAACAATGGTCTTTGCGCGATGTTTATATACCGGCAACAATAATGCAAACAACCATATCAGCATTATTCCAAATGAAAGTGATACCAGAAAGAAAAAGAGCATGTCACGAATACTCAAAGGCGGCAAGTTAAATTTTGCAAGAGCCGTATCCATTTCATTACCAACTACCGGAACCATAGTAGCAGCGCTTAAACAAATAATTACGCCGGCAATTAATCCACTTTTAATTATACTAATAATATTCATAGTTAATTTTCCTTTATTATAATTGAACCAACCTGTTTAATTACACCCGAAAACACTTCTCCAAGAATCTCGTTCCTTGGTTCTAATATATAAATCATCGATCTATAAGGAATAAGCATACTTAGCTGAACATTTGAGCCGCGGATAAAAATATCGCTATCGCGAACTGATGTTGCATAAATTTAGTTAAATACTTCATCATCCATCGGAATAGGTATATCACATTCAATAATTTTTAAGTTGCTAACCTGTAAATTGACTTATCCAATTTGTCTGGTGTTGGAACTTTTCTAATCTTTAATTCGTATTATTCAATAACTCACGTTACGCATTCTTGTAGAGCGAAACTCTGTTTCGCTCGAAAAATTGATATTTGAAAACAAAATGCATGGGCGATTCGGAGAATCGCCCTACAATTGCGTAACGTGAGTCAATAACTTCTTTGCCACAATGAAATGGTTCGGTTGTGAACCAATATTAGAAAGACTTTCAGTTTCAACAATTTGGAAGTTTCCATTGGCTATTGAACCTTCCAATTCATAGATTTTAAAGAACCTCATGGATGGAATTATTCCCGTTTTTATCAGGAGAAATAAAAGAATATTAATAGACGTCTTCTTATCTCCCATGCATACGGTTGAAGAAATAAAAAATCCTCCCGGTTTCAATAATTCATTCATCCTCTTCATAATCTTCTTTGTATCTTCCAGTAAATGCAGAACATTGAAAGCCAGGATCACATCAAATGATGCTCTTTTATGCCTTTCATCAAATATAGTTGATTGTACGAAATCTATATTTTCAATTTTGCGCTCAACTGCTTTTCTTTTTGCAGCATCGATCATTTTGGACGATATATCAATACCATAAACCTTTTTCACACTGTCGGCAATTCCAATAGTAATCGTTCCTGTTGCACATCCATAGTCTAAAACAACATCGCCAACACTGAGATGTTTTTTTGCCTTTTCAACAGTCTTGAAGTGATTCTGTTCAATCCTATTGCCGGTTTGCTTGTCAAAATCTATTGCTATCATGTCCCAGAACTTTTCTGTTTTTTCCATTTGCCGGCCGTTTCTGCCTTTGATCAAAATCCATATCCTTTCGAGAATCGTGGTTATTATAGTAATCAGAAACGCTAACTTTTCAACTTTTTCAGTTTTGCTTTGTACTGCGCTTGTGGTTTGACTTGTCATTTCAATTCCTCTAATCAAAACTTATACATGACTTTTCTTGAAAATTGATGAAACTTTTCTTGAAATATTTTTCGCATCTATCTATTCACCAATTGTTTTTCTATTTCTATAAAACTGTTTTATAAAATTCAATGAATTTTTTCGCATTATAGATTCTGTTTCGTAGAGTTTAACCAGTAACTATGGGCTATGCAGCATTTATCTGTTTAGCCATTTTTATTTTAAGACTATCATTTTCATCTGTTTAGAATAGACGGATGCATTAAGAACATAGAAGTAAATTCCGCTTGAAATATTTTCTGAATTAAACTCGACCTGGTAATTTCCGGCAGGTTTAAATTCATCTACTAACGTAGCTATTTCATTTCCAAGGATATCATATATTTTAAGTGATTGCCAATCATTCACCGGAGAGTACCAATTGATTTTCGTTGTTGGGTTAAATGGATTAGGATAATTCTGAAATAGTCTAAATTCATTTAAACTTTTTTCGTTATTATCGACAGAGGTTACAAGATTGTTAATTTTTAGGTTGAACGTACAAAAAACTTGAGCGTGCGCGGTATCAGCTGCCGTAATTTTCAAAAATAATGTACCGGCTGATGTAGGTGTTCCGTTAAAGGTTCTTGTAACCGAATTAAAACTTAACCAAGATGGAAGCGGATTTCCATTACTTAGCGTTGCGGAATAAGTTAAAGTATTATTTCCGTCATCATCGATGAAAGTAGTATCTGAAAAAGTATAATTGTACTTATAACTAACCGAATCAACTTGATTGGGAATTTGAGTTTTCAAATAAGGTGCATAGTTTGTGCGCTTCAAACTATCGATAATATTATCAATCTTAACCCAATAGGTATAATAAGAACTCATAGACATTCCACCGCTTGTGTAGAATAAATATTTTTTATCTTTTGAAACGAACATTCCGTATTCCCAATTTGCCCCGGGTCTATTAATCGGCTCTCCAAGTTTTTTGGGATTTGTCCAGTTGCCGTTATCTTTTTTAAAACTCAAATAAATATCACCTGCTCCACCGGTAACATTCTTACTAAAAAAGATGAATGATTCATCACGCGCAATGTAAAAGTCATTTTCCTCTGCTGAACTATTTAAAGGAATCCCCAAGCTTTGTAAAATGGTATCCTTGTTTACAACGATTACTTTGGAAATATTCCCATCCGTGGGGGAACCTTCATAGTAAGATGATGCATAAGAGTTGTTTAGATTTGTCCTTTGAAAATAATGCATACGTTGGTTGCTTGAAAGAAGTTTTACAGGCACACTCCAGCCGGAATCTGTTCTTGTTGAGTAGTATATATAATTATTTAGCAGATATATGATGCTGTCATTAATGGATAAACTTGGCGTAATGTATCTTTCAAAAACATTAAAAGGTCCTTGCCATTTATTGTCAATGTATTTAAAACATCTTACTCTATAACTGGAAGGCGGATAAGAGTCAAGTTCACCATAATATATTTCTTTTCCATCAGATGTAATTGCTATTCTTTCGCAAGCACGATGCCCGCTTGTTAAAGGCAAGTTAAATACCTTTGGCGTATTCCCGGGAGGAGTTTGTCCCAAATACAGACTGTCGTTTGGAATTGCCTGTGCAATTATTGGGAATGTCGAAATACTTATCGTTGCAATGAGAACTACAAGTTTTAATATTTTTTTCATTTTAGATTCCTATAATATTAATTGTCATTTATTTTTCGCTTCTTGTTATAATGATTTCATTTGACTTCAGTTTCTGATTATTTCATTTCTGAAAGCAGTTGGGGAATTCCCTATTTTCTTTTTAAAGAGTCTGCTAAAATTTTGTGAATACTGGAAACCCAGTTCGTAGGCAATCTCATCTACAGTTTTGTTGGTATTAACTAACATCGTTTTAGCTTTCTCTAACAAATGGTAATGAATATGTTCCTGAGTGTTTTTACCGGTCTCACTTTTTAGCAAATCACTAAAATAATTGGGTGAAAGATTCATTTTTTCAGCACAATATCTTACGGTAAGAATTTCGTTTTCTTGAAATTTGTCGGAATTAAAATAGTCCGTTATGAATGATTCGAATCTTACAATTATATCTTTATTCTGGTTGGTACGCGTAATGAACTGTCTTCCATAAAATCGTTTGCAATAATTTAATAGCAATTCGATATTCGAAATAATTAAGTCATGAGAATAATGGTCAATATTGGTGTTATACTCGTTTTCCATTTGCTTTAAGATGGAGAGTAATGTTTGTTTCTCTTGTTGCGATAAGTGCAAGGCTTCATTTTCATCAT
>Ga0172369_10002365_pt1 | contig 26020 bp, 22 predicted proteins | sample LakKiv25m_FD_114539 | JGI IMG/M metagenome (GOLD analysis project Ga0172369, IMG submission 114539) | Freshwater microbial communities from Kabuno Bay, South-Kivu, Congo - kab_022012_11.25m | ecosystem: Environmental > Aquatic > Freshwater > Lake | place: Democratic Republic of the Congo...
CAACGTATTGGCGTTTGGTGAACATGGCTGCCTCTGGTATTGTGATACCAATAGGATGCCCACTCACCAAATATACCAAACATAACTAGTTGGTTATAAAGTGATGAAGCGAAAGTCCTGTACTCTACAAATTCTATCATTGGCAATCAATATAAGTTTTATCATTGACAGTCGATTACCTGCAGTAATATTTATAAGTAACCGTTTGGGCTTTTAAATGGCCTGAACGGTTTATCTTTGCAATCTTTTTTCTCGCTTTTAATTTTGTAAAGTTAATCCTCATCCGCTTGTTGAACCATGGAATTACGGATGGCTACGGTGGTATGAAAATTGCTCTCGTATTGCAAGGCCTGCTCTTGCCCGACAACGGTGACGGCGGTGGAATATACGGAGAAGACCCGGCCGTTATGAGTCGCGTCACAGGAAAACGTCAGCTCTGATACATTCTCGGCAAGGGCGCGCTGAGTGGTTGTTCCGCTCACCGCGTTATAATCCCGGCGCCAGAGCACGTTACCGCTCTGCTCATCATCACCGGATTCATCTGATCGAAAATAAGTTATTTCGTGTCCCAACTGCAGCGGCGCCAGGGCAATCCTCTCGGCATCGACGCGGGGAAGGTGGAATATTATAGATTGCTGATCCTCGGCGACGGTAATATTGTATGCGTTTTTCAATTCCTTATTCAAACGCGAAATTACCGTATATGCCGGCGGAAATGCCTGAGAAAAGCTGCTGCAGCGCCGCCAGACCCGCATCGATGTCATCAATATGGAAACGGTCACTCCAATCACCAGCGCCATTATTGTCATGCTGATCAGCAACTCGAGCAGCGTAAAGCCCTGAATACGGTAATAGCCGCTGTTCGTTAAAAACCGCGGCGGAACGTCTCCCCCTTGCGTCCCTCTCTTGCCTGCCTGCATCTCATTAGCCTCCCACGTGCTTCTGTCGCTTGCTTACGATGGTTTCCAGCATCACGGATTCCCGTTGGCCCGCCTTGCCGATCCAGCTTACCGTAACCCGCAACCGTTTTAATTTCAATTGGGCATTATAATCGCTGACCAGGGTTTCCAGCAGGCCGCCCGGCAGTCGAGTATCTCTCACTTCCGTTGTTAATGACGTCAAGTCGCCGAGACTGCGCTGATTCTCAATGACATTCTGCGCCAGCTCGGTGGCGAGGGCAATCCGGTTGGCGCGAAGATCGCTGGTCAGCGCCACGCTCAGACAGAGCGAGCCGGCAATCAAGCCGATCGACAGGATCGTGATGGATACCAGCATTTCGACTAGTGTAAAGCCTTTTCGCCTGTTCCGCATCGCTCGCTCCTTATCACCGATACTGCCAGGAGAGCACGTCATACCCGCCGGTGCTCGGGAAGAACGGAGGCGGATGATCTACCATGCGCCCGTCATACCGGTAATTTTTATTGTAACCGGAGACTTGCACGTTGTTATACGGGTTGAAGGTGCCGACCGGCCCGCGCCGTTTCTGAATGATGCCGCCCAGCACGTTCAGGTTGTTCCGTTTCTGGCTGGCCCACCCCGTATAATAAAACGTGCCGTTGGCGGTGTTCTCTCCGCCGGCCAGGATCACGGCATCCAGGTTCATCTCGTTTGGACAACCGGTCGAGAGCGCCACGTCCTCCGCCACCAGTCCCAGTGTCGCCGCCCGCAGGTTGCTGTTGTGCGTGGGTGGTTTCGTGCTGTCCGGCGGCGTTCGATATTCCAGGTCGTCGGTGATGGTGATATCCTTACCAGTCGCGACATCGGCAACAACGGTCCAGGCATTGCGTTCCAGGATTTGACTGCCGTCCTCGTAATTGTTCGCCAGCGTGCCCTCCAGGCTGGTGATGTTGCCGGTACAGTAGATTACGCCGTTGGGCGTCCCTACATAATAGTCGGTAGTGGAGCCACGTCTGACTCTCGTCTGGTTGTTCGCGCGATCGATAGTTATTGTCCGCGTGGTGCTGCCGCGTACTATCGTGATCACTTGATTGCCGGTGGAACTCTCGACGGAAAAGTCGATCGTGCAATCGCCCCGAATGTAAATGCCCGCGGTGAGTAAGCTGCCGGAACTCGGCAGATATATGCCGTTCGAACTTGGAAAACCGAAATCCGACCCCCAGGCGGTATTGCGCTGTATATCGCTCGACAGGGGCAGCGGAATGCGTGACACCCCCAGCGTCAATGCCTGCTGCCCGCCGTCAAGCACGCGCCGCCAATCCTGTGTCGTGACCGGTGCTCCGCTCGCGCCCCATTCCACCGACTCCGCTACGCTGGATACCGTGTCGTAGAAGATCGGATCAGCGGAGGTGTGACCCCACGATATATGAAACTGGTCGTTGGTGTGTACCGGACCATATACCCGGTCGCGCGCGTAAAACCAGATGGTTTCCCCGTTTACACTCCATCTCTCCTGGTCCGTAAAGTAGGAATACAGGGCGAAACTAGTCTGGCGGACCCTGACGATCACCTGGCGCGTGGCGCCGTTGACGCGGTTGCGCCCGGTGGCGATAATCACATATGATTTCAACCAGGCGCCGGAATTACCCTCTACTCCGTATATCCGCGCGCCGCAACTGCCCGGATTCAGCGACACTTCGCTGCCATCGATAGGGTAGTCGATGTATTCATCCTCGTCCAGCTCGGGCGGATAGGACAGCGAGCGCAAATACGCCTCCGCCATATCGGCCCCCGCCTCCGCCAGGTTCAACGACTGCGCCAGGCGGCTCTGCCGCCGCGCGGTCAGTACGTTATTGGTTGCCAGCCGTAAACTCAACATGCCGAAGATGAACAGCAGCAGCAGGGCAATGAGAGTAATAATCAGTGCCGCCCCTTTGCGCCGTCGTCGCCGATCCGGCCTGCTGGAAGTTTGGGGAACGCCCGTTCCACGCTCCCCGTAAAGCCTGCGCTGCGTTAATCTCTGTTTCATAAAGCACCACCTGGCGGGCTGCGGCATATCGACAACCTCTGATCCAACAACATGTTATTCTTACAGGTTGTCAAACCTTATGGTACTAATCAGGCGAAGGATTGACGATCAGGTTAATCGGCGTCGCTGTTTCCCCGCCATTCAGCGTCTCGACCGTGAGCAGCAGCGTCACCGGAGTCGGCGCGTCGATCGACCCCGGGTCCTCCACTACCCAGGTTGTACTCAGCGTGCTGGGAGTGGAGAAGACTCCAATCGTTCCGCCGCCCGGCTGCGGCAGCTCGGTCCACCGCACTTCGGTAACCTGATCGCCTTCCGTTACGCCGGCAGCCGCTGTTATCTGCAGCACCGTACCGGCGCCGATATTGGGCAGCGTAGTATCGCCGGGATAACTAAAATTGATCACCGGATCCAGGCCCGGCGCCGGACCGAAGCAACCCGTTATCGCCAGCAGCGCCGCCGCCAGCATAAATCCGAACAAATATCGTAAAGCGTGCATGTATCTTTCCCTCTCTGACATGGGCCCAACAACCCATCAATATAGGCTTTCAACCAGTCTCGCCACTCGCCACTAGCCACTAGCCACTAGCCACTTCTTTTACGGCGTCGAGATAGTCGCCGCGGCCACGTCGCTGCCGGGCGCCAGGATCGTCGGGGTGACCATGATTACCAGTTCGGTCTGCGCCGGCGTCACCGTCTTATTCGAGAATAGCGAGCCGATCAGCGGAAGCTTCGACAGGAAGGGCACGCCAGACCGGCGCTCTTCCTGTTTTTCCTGCGTCAGGCCGCCGATCACCAGTGTTTCGCCGTCGCGCACCTGCACCGTGGTGGTGGTCGAGGTGGAGCGAACCGTCGGCAGCTCCGCGCCGGAAGCGCCGGGACGGAAGATCGGATCGTCGGCAATGCCGGACATGATCTCCAGCGTAATCATCCCGTCGGACGAAACCAGCGGGCGCAGCATCATCGTGACGCCGGTATTGATATCCTCCGTCGAGAATATCTTGTTCCCCGCCGTATCGAGGCCGATGAAGCGCTCGAAAGTTACCGTCTTGCCGACGTGAATGAAGGACATGCGCCCGTTGCGCACTACCGAGGCGGGGCGGCTGACGATCTTCGCCTTATGCTGGGTCTCCAGCGCGTTTAACGCTACCTTCAGCGAGACCGGATCGCGCAGGATGCGCCCGAACTCCAGCGGATTGCCCGACGGCTGTTCGTTCAACGTGGCGCTGACGCTCCCCGGCCACTGGATGCCCAGGATCCTCTCCGAGTCGGCATCCATGCTGACGATCTCCGCCTTGATGGAAACCAGCGGCGGCTCCAAGTCCATCTCCTCGACTAATTGCACGGCCTTAGCCACCACCTCTTCCGAGCCGCGCAGCACCAGGTCGGCGATGATATTGGTCATGCCGCTATCGGCGGCGCCGCCGCCGCCGCCGCCGCCCTCGCCTGCCACGCTGCCGGGAGACTTGAACGGCTCCACTACCTGGCTGGGCGCCAGGATGACCTGCAGGCCCTGCTTGCCGTAAAGTGTATTCAACTGTTTTTCCACGTCCGCGGCCTTCAGGTAGCGCAGCTTCACCACTTTGTCGATGCGCTCCGAGCCGATATCGATCGCCGCCAGCGACTTCACCGCCTCGTTCACCAACTCCGGCGCGCCGCGCAAGATGAAGTCCCCGATCGGTTCGCCGACGTTCAACTGCCCGTCCGCATTGCGCCGCACCAGCGCGCCGATCTGCCCGCCGCCCGCGGCTTTGCTCACCGCGACACCGGCGGCGGTCTCCTCCCTGTCGGAGAGAATTTCGTAAAAATTCATCGGCGCGGTATAAATAGACATCCCGCGCGCCTCGTAATGCTCCAGCAGGTAGGCGATCGCGTGGGTCGCGAAGATGCGCTTCACCGCGCATCGCTTTTCCACCACCGGCGTCTCCACGTCGACCCGCGCCACGCTGGCCATCGCATCATTCACCACGGCGGGCGGCCCGCGCATCACCAGGGTGCGGCTCGACCAGGCCGTCTTCGCCGCCGGCGCCCCCTTCGCGGCATCCACGGCCGGCGCGGCCGCCGGAATGGGCATTCCCTCCGGCGCGGCGTCGAGAATCGTCGGCGCGTAGGTGATCGTCAGCCCCTTGCCGCCGAACAGGCTTTCCAGATACTCCATCGCCTGCCAGGGCACAACGTGCTTCACCTGGTACGATTGTTCGACGGCGGGTTCAGTCGAAACCGCCTCGGGAGGCTCGATGTCGAGCTGCGTAAGAAAGGTCTTCGCGGCATCCACGCGCTTTTTATCGCCGCTGAGCACCATGCGCTGCTTGTCATCCTTCAGGGTTGATATGATGACGTCCTTATAGATCATCGACAGCGCCGCCGTGGCATTCTCCACCGTGGTGTATTTGAGCGCCACCACCGCGCTGTCGTTCTGGATATCGCGCACATCGATGCTCGCCAGAAATGTTTTCGCCGCCTCCAGCCGCTTCACATCTCCCGCCAGCACCAGCCGCGTGCCTACCCCGGTCACCTGCAGGTCGCTGAAGGCCACCCCCATGGCGGTCATTGCCTCCGCCGGCGACAGGTATTGCAGTTCTATCACCACGTTGCCGGTACTGCCCGACTCCCGCGACGATTTGATCTTGATGATCTCCGGCCAAGTGTTCACCACGTAAGTGTCGTTGACGGTCGTGTAACCGAGTCCGCACTGGGCGGTGATGATGTCCAGCGCGTTCGAGACGGTCACATCCTTCAACCGTACCGTAATCGTGCCTTTTACCACGGGGCCGATTACGATGTTCGATCCGCTGAAATCGGCCAGTGATTTCAAAACCACCGAAATTTCGGCGTCGGAAAAATTCAATTCACCGATTTTCCGCTCGGCGGGAGCGGCCAGGCCTATTACCGTAACCGCGAGTAGCGCCGCAACCAGGATGAGCCGATGACAGCGGCCCACTGGAATTATCACCTGTGCTTTCATCAGGCTATACCTCCTGCCAAACGTTTAACAACCGGATCGTACTGCCCTTTTCGCAGGGTCACATCGGCGGGGGTGATCCTCGTCACGGTCCATCCCAGCTCCGGAATCGTATCGCCTTCGTACAGGCTATACGTTTTACCCTGGACGGAGATGACGGCAAAATTTGCCGCGGAGGTGGTGATTACACCTCGCGACTGAAAATCGGGCGCTACGTCGACCCGGGCGATCGCCGCGAGGGCATCCGGCATCGCCTCTTCCGGACCACGCAACCTGACCGCGCGGGTATTCTTGACCGCGCTGACCGTGACGGCATTGGCCGCCTCCTTCACCACGCGCGCCGCGTCCCGCGCGGAGATATACTTGAGCTTCACCGGTTTTTCGATCATGATGAAATCGAGCGCCGGCATCGAGATCGACGGCCAGGACGGCAGCGCTCCCCCCGGATCCTTTACCGGCTCCGTCTGCTGCCGCGGAGGCGGGGTCGCCGCTGCCGTTTCCACCGGCATCATCAAATCCTTGAATGGATTTCGCCCGCCTTTAACCTCGCCCACCAGGGAGGCAATGCGGCTCTGCTGCTTTGACACCCACTCCATGGAGCCGGCGGCCGGCTGCTTTTCAGGAGTTCTGGGCTTCGCCGCCGCCTGCGCCGTTCCCTCCGGTTTCCTGGCCCGCGTTGACGGCTTCGGCTGGTTGCTCCTGATAACCGAAATGACGGCGATAATCAGCACCACTCCCAGCACACCGAGCGCGATATACTCGCGTGTTTTCTTGGTCATTTTCATGGCGCCACCCCACTGGCTGTTTCGACGGGCCGCCCGATTTCCGTCACGGCGGCCACGGACTCTTCCTCGGTCCGGTAGTGCTCCGGAATGATGATGGCGTAGGTTTCCAGGCGCGCCGTCAGCTTATCCGGCTCCAACCGCTGGCGCGGCGAGACGTTGACCGTGCGGACATACACCAGTTTCGGAAACGCGCTCAACGCCTCCAGCAGTCTCATCAGACTGACGTAATTTCCTTCCACTTCCAGCGTATATTGCTGTATCCGGTAAGCGGATTGCGGCTTCTCCTCCTTCACCCCGGCCTTCTTAGGCTCGACCGGTTTGTCGTCTTCCTCGATCACCTTCATCGGCGGGTGTTCCTTCAACCATGCTTCGTTGCTGGCCTTCAAAATCGGATTGCTGAGATCGAGCACCTCTATCGGGCGAGGCCTGACGCTGATTATCGAGTTGCCGGTCAGTTTTGCGGTGCGCTGCAACTGCTCCAGATAGGTCGGAATATACTCATAGTTGACCAGATTTTTATCGATGGAGGCCAACCGCTCGTTCAAATATGCCAGCTCCGTCTCCTGATCGGCTTTCTTTGCCAGCGCATCCTCGATATCCTGACAACGCTTGAGCGTCTTCCGGTATTCTTCATTGGACGCTTTCGACAGGAGGGTCAGCTTCTGCAAGCCGACCAGCCCGGCGGCCAGTATGCCGATGGCAATGACGATTATCACCAGCAGGAAGATGGCGAATTGCGACTGCTTCTTCATAGCTCACCTCCCAGCATCCCGCGTACCGGAACGCTAAAATCGAAGCGGACACGCCGGCCGTCTTTATCGTTCCGGCTGGCGCTGATCTGTGTTAAATCGGCCGGATCGGCCCACAGCGTCTGCTGGCTGAACGTCTCCATGAAGATCCCCACCGTATCCTGATCCAGCGCCTGACCGCTGAAGCGCAGGCGCATGCCGTCGCGGCCTCCCATCGTGGTTATGCCGTCGATCGAGGCATCGTGCGGGATTACCTGACTGATATCGGCCAGGATAATCATCCATGTCTTCTCGCTGACGCGGACCTGGTCCAGCAGGTTTACGATCGGTCCCATCTTACCGATCTCCTCATTGATCTTCCGCAGCACAGTGTATTCGGCTTTCAGCTCGACCAGTTGATTGGACTGTGTTTTAAGATCGTTCACGTTAGATTGCCAATCGAACCAGACCGTGACGTTCAATCCCAGCATGAGTATCAATAGCAAGGCCAGACCGATGACCGACCAGCGCAGGGTGATCATCTCGCGAAGCTTACGCGCGCGCCGTTCGGCAATCAGGTTGATGTTAAGCATCGCGCGCCTCCCTTCCCCGGTAGTTGATGAGAATCATGATCATCGGGCGCCTCCCTTATCCCGTCCCAGCATCGATTCGCGCAGGGCCAACCCGAACGACGTAGAAAGCAGCGACGCCTGGGCGCGCAATTCGTCTTCATTATCCGCGACATGCACCCTCTCTCTGTCGAACATGTCCAGTACTTCTACGTTGATGCTAAGCTGGCTATTCAGGCAGTCCGCCAGTCCGGGCAGATTGGCGCTCCCGCCGGTGAGGATGATGCGGGAAACCCCCTCCGTGGCGCTGCCGTCCGGTGTTTGCTGATAATCGTAAAAAGCGAAGGAGCTGCGGATTTCCCGCACCAGCTCTTCCAATTGCGGATCCAGCGCCCGGCTGGCCTGCTGGCCCACGGGCGAGAGCTGGGCGCGCTCCTCCTCGCTGGATACCGCCCGCGCCTCGGTGAGTTTGATCTCCTCGGCCTGTGCGGTATCGATGCCCAGCACGTTGGCGATAGATGAGGTGAAACTGTCGCCGGCCACCGTCACACTGCGCGAGAGCACGAACTGCCCGTTAGAGGCGATCGAGATATGCGTGTAAGTGCCCCCTATCGCTACCAGCGCCACCGTCTCCCGCGGGTATTCGCCGCGAAAAGGCAGCTCGAGCGCGGTCCGCATCAGCGCGAACGGCTCCAGCTCGACGGCAATCGGCTCCAGTCCGGCCTGCTCCAGCGCCTCCACCCGGCTGTCCACCAGCTCGCGCGGCGTGGCCACCAGCATCACTTCCATCTGCGGCATGCCGTCTACCGTAGTGGTGCCGAGTATCTGAAAGGATACCGAGCTGTCCTCCACCGGGAAGGAGATATGATTGCGCGCTTCCCAACTGATGGATTTGCGCAGTTGCGCCTCCGGCATCACCGGCAGTCGAATCTGGCGAACCACCACCGTTGGCCCGGCAACCGCCGTGACCGCCCACGTGGAGGAGATGCGCAGCGTATCCAGCAGCGAGCGCAGCGAATCGGCAACCGCCGGACGATTATCGACGATTCCCTGTTTGATCGCCTCCGCCGGGGTCGAGGTGCTTCCGGCGCAATTAACCACATAGCCGTGGCGCGTAGGGGCCAGTTGCACGACTTTGATCGAGTGACTGCCGATGTCGATCCCGATCGCGTTGTGACCGCTGGGAAATTTACCTAGCAAACCCATTGTCGGCAACTCCTCTCAATCTCGCACGGAGACTTGCAAAAACATCGTGCGGACGCTCTATTTAATTTCCACACCGCGCGTGCTATTTACCAATCGAGCGCCAGGGAATTTTGCGTCCGAGGTGAACGGTTACCAAAACCCAAAAAAACGACCGGCTCAGGTGCGATGCCCCGGGCTATGGGAGTGGGGATTGGTCGAACATGGAACTTAAAACGCTTCAGGGGTGCGGCATCGAAATGCCGCACCCCTGAACAGTGCCCGGGAAGCGATAAATATTATCTGCTGACCAGATAATACGTGCCGCTCGCTACATTGTATTCCACCTGCAGGTTCATCGCCGACATGAGGTAGCGCAGCGGAACCATCGTCCGGCTTTGCTTGAGGCTGGGCGCCACGGGAAGCAGATAAGGTTCGTTGTTGATCATCGCCTCCCGGCGGCCTATCTTCACGTTCATGAAGGTGTTGGCCGCCCAGGCGTTAACTTCGCGGGTCTTCGGCAGCCAGATCACGATGCCGTCTTTTGCCTCGACGACGGCGCGCATGGGCACCATGGTGTAGTCGTTGCTGATGAACGGCTCCACCGCTCCCAGCAGCGGCGTCTCATCGATATAGATGCGGGCATCCGTCCGCGGCACCACCAGCGTGGCGTTCACCGGCAGCGGATGCTCCGGGCTGATGTTCGGGTTCAGTTTGATCAGCTCGTCGGGCGTGGTGGCGAAGGCGCGCGCGATCTTCTCCAGCGTATCGTCATCGCGCACCGTATAGGGGCCGTGCAGTTCCATGACCGCCGCGGGGGCCGGCTGCGCGTGAACGCTCGCAACCTCCGCCAGGGTCGGACGGGCAGCATGCTCGTCCGGATTGGGAGTGAACGCAGTCGCGGGGAGAGCAGCCATCATCACCGGCGAGGGCGAGACCTTGGCCGGCAGCGATCCGCCCGCGGTGGGAGATTGAGGAACCGGACGCGCGCCCCCGTCCGCCGCGGAAAGCGACGGCGACGAGATAGTGACGTCGGGCCGGGGGGCGGCCACTCCGTCCGCGGGGCGCGACAGCTCCGCGCCATGCGACGGAGCGATGGGATCGATGGTCGTCACGGCGGGCGCCGCCGCCAACTCGGTGTAATGCGCGGGCGCCGATTTATCCGGCAGCATCCGTCTCGCAACGGGCTGCGCCGTCACCTCCACCGACGACCTTTGCGGCGTGAGCTGCATCATCGCGCCCGGCACCAGCGCCACCAGGAAGGGCTCTTCCGCCGGCTCATCTCCGGCAGCGGCCGGCAGCGCGGGGGACGACGGTTCCGCCGCCTCCTTCGTTTCCGGCACCGCGTAAATCGCCGCTTCACTGATCTCCGGCCAGCCCTTTTCCGGCAACACCGCGTTGAAGATCATCCGTTCGGCTTCCACTTCCTCCCGGCCCGCAACCGGCGCCAGCGTCGGCAGCAGGGGAGACGCCGTCGCGGGACGGCTGTTCATACTCGGCGAGGGCAGCCGGTACGATGCCCATGCCAGTACCGGCGCCGGCGGAAGACCCCGCCCCTCGATCGCGCCGGCCGCCGGCAAACCGGGCAGCGACTTGGGCGGCAGCAGCGCCGTCAGGCCGGCCTCCGCCATCGGCATCCGATACCGCCGCTCGGCCGCGAACATGACGGGCGCCGGACGGGTCAGCGAGACCAGCCAGTCGGTGATCGGCGAAATGACGTTCGAAAAGGCCTGGCGGGGAATCAGCGGGCCGCCCGTCGGCTGGTAGAGATCGGACACCTCGAAAATACCGAGCGCCGGCTGGCTCGAAGTGGGAACGGTCGTCTCGATGGGCGTCAATCCCATCGGCCTCACAACCTTCACTATCACCTGTTCGCTTATGCCCTCGTTGTCGAAGGCATCGAACGCCCGGGCCTGCAGGGTGTGCGCGCCGAGCGAAAGTTTGTCCTTGATGGGGTCCCACATCACTTCGTAGGGCGCTTCGTTCATCATCATGCGCAGTTGGCCGTCGATGTAAAGCATCACCCACTTGATGCCCGAATCGTCGCCAGCTTCGATGCGCACCTTCGCCGGCCCGGTGATGCCCACCCCTTCCTTCGGAGCGGTGATGCTCACCGTAGGCGCCGTGCGCTCCGTCGATATGCCGCCCACCGTCACCGTCTGCTCGCGCTGGGTGACGCGGCCCGCGCTGTCCATCAGCTTTACCTGCAGCTTATGCTTGCCGGGGGCGATGTTAACGCTGCTCAAACTGCACGGCACCTGGAAGCTGCCGGCGGGTATTGGATTGCTGATGCGCCCGTCGGTGATATACACGTTATCGATATACGCGTCGAAACGCACAATGGGGGTGTCGTCGAGACTCTGGAAAGCGATCGAAATGGTGAACTGGCCGTCGATCGCCTGCGTGGCGGTCGGCTGCAGAATGCGGAAGGTCGGGCCGTTTTCCGCCGGCGCCGGCAGCGCTGCCGCCAGGCAACCGATCACCGCTAAACATAGGGTAAGACGGGTCAGCATGCGGGTAGGCATGGCAATCTCCTTTGCGCGTTCCCTCGCGTCGCGTGAGGCGGGAATTTCCGACTAACCGCGAGCTGCAAACCCCGAACACCGATTTCGAACTTGGAACCTGGAATTTCAAACTCGGAGCTCTTGACTTCAAGCAGGTTAGCGTTCCCTACGTCCCCAACCATTCCCTTACAACAGTAGCATACGCCACCTGATTCGTCAATTCGACGCCGGCAGGGAATATCCTTCTCAGCTCCTATTTTTTCTCCATTTCCATATACTTCCATACTCTTATTAATACTCCTGACCCTGCGAAGCCGGAACCAAAAAAAAACGGATCTCCTGCGTAAAGGCAGGTTTATGGTTTATGCTTACTCGAACAGCAATCTCCGCCCCCCCGCCCCAACTCAAAACTAGTCCCCCCACACCCTCTTCAGGCGCGGCGTGATGGGCAGCAGGGGAACATCGAGCGCGGGCAGGCGCAGCCATGCCGGCGCCGCCAGCAGCACCACCGGCACGTCCAGCAGGCCGGCCGTCGCGCGCGTGCCTTCCAGGCCGCAAAGCACGTCCTCCACCGTGGTTTCGGCCCCCAGGTGAGAAGCGGCGATCAGTCCGGTCAGCCGCAGCCGCGCCGCGCCGGCGATCTCCGCCAGCAACGCCGCCGCCTGCTCCGGCTCCGCGGTGTCCGGTCGGAAGACGTTGTGCGCCGCCCACAGCTCGTATTCGGCCAGCTCGGAAGCGAACTGCGCAATTACCACCGCCCCCGCCGGATCGCCCCCCAGGTCCACGATGGCGCACCCGCGCGGGTCGAGCAGCGCTGAGCGCGTCTCCGCCGGCACCGACGGCGCGTCGATGGCCGCTACCCGCTCCTCCGGCGCGATGACTTCCACCCCCAGCCTCTCCAGTTCTACCCGGTGCTCCTGCGCGCGGAAGTAAGGATTCACGAAGTCGAGGTCCACCAGCGACACCCTTTCTCCCGCCGCCGCCCACTCCGCCGCCAGCGCCAGCGCGCACTCCGTCTTCCCGCTTCCGAACGCCCCCGTGATGATAAGCGGCTTACTCCCCCTATTTCTCATGCTCATACTCATTCTCTTCCTGTTCCGCTATTTCCTACTGGAGACTCTCCCTCCCCGTCCTCCGGCCCCCCGCCGCCTATGAACCCCGGAACCTGGAACTTGAAATTCCAACCTGAAGGTATTCCCCTCCCCCCGTCGAATTCGAGCGGGGAAGGGCCGCGAGGGTGTGTGTTGACCCCGCGGCGGAAGGGTATATTCCTTTCAGCATGTTCTCCCGCCGGTCCGACGATTTCGAAGCCAGCTATATCACCCACCTCGATGAGCTCCGCGCCCGTCTGTTATACAGCCTGGCGGCGGTGGTGGTCGGGATGGTGGCCGCCTGGTTTCTCGCCAGGCCGGCCTACGATCTCATCTCCGGCGTAATCGTCGAAAAGGTAATCAGCGCTAAAGGCCAGATCATCACCCTTCACCCGGCGGAATTCTTCACCGCCCAGATGAAAATCGCCGGCGTGCTCGGGTTGATCCTGGCCTCGCCTTTCGTCTTCTGGCAGTTATGGGCCTTCGTCAGGCCGGGACTCACCCCCCGCGAGCGCCGCGTGGCGGGGCCGATCCTGCCCGCCGTCGCCGCCCTCTTTCTCTTCGGCGCCGCGGTGGCCTGGCTCATGATGCCCAATATCATGAACTTTTTTCTAAGTTACCGCCATACCTTCGAGATGACGCGCGTCACGGTGAGTTTTCAGCAGACCATCGATTTCCCGCTGAAGATCATGCTGGCCTTCGGCATCTCCTTCCAACTGCCCGTGGCGCTGCTCGGTCTGGTCTGGATGCGCGTGTTGACCGCCCACAAGCTCCTCGCCCACTGGCGAACCGCGCTGGTCGCGCTGGCCGCGCTGGCGGCGGTGATTACCCCCACCGGCGATCCCCTCACCATGATTTGCATGCTAATCCCGCTGCTCTTGCTCTATTTCGGCACCGTCTGGTTCGCCTTGCGCATCCAGCGACCCGAAGCGGCGGCAGTCGATCAATGATGACATCCTGGCTGCATAGATGCATACCGGCTGTCCTGCTGCTCCTCGCGCTTGCCGGCGCGCGGGCGATCGAAGTCGAGCAGCAGGGCAACGCCCTCCTCGTCGATGGCAATCCCGCCACCCTCACCTTCGCCCGCGGCTGCACCGACCCCGCCCAGGTTCCCGCCTATCGCGCCCAGGGGTTCAATACCCTCCTCGTCCGCGTGGATTCCCCCGGCGCCATCGCGCTGGAAAACGCGCAAAACCTCCTCGAAGCCGGCGAGCAGGCCGGTCTGTACCTGCTGGTCGAGCTGGCCAACGGCAACTGGTCCGACGGCGAGCTCGCCTCCTTGAGCGACGACAAGAGATACCTTCAAACCGCGTCCTATTTCGTTGACAGCGTCGTCGCCGACCTTCAGCATTATCCCCACCTCGTCGGCTGGATCATCGGCACGGTCGAGGAAGGACGCATGATCACCGATATGATGACCATCGGCGAGTTCCTCCGGCAGCGCTACCACACCGTCGAAGAGCTGAATGCCGCCTGGTCGCAAAAGGGAGAGAGCGGGCGCGTATTCAATTCCCATGTCGCCTCCTTCGGCATGCTGACGGAAAAGGAAGTCGAAAGGCTGGCCGCCTCCGCCCCGCCGGATACCGCCGCGGTAATCCGGCGCCAGCTCGAGGACTACCGCGGCCTCCACACCCTCCGCGATGAAGATTTTCGCCTCTACCTCAAGCGATATTACGGATCAGTCCGGGAAGTGAATTCGAAATGGGGGTTCAAGTTCCCGGAGTGGAAAAATATCAGCGTGGATGTGGTCGAGCGCCGCGAGCAGGAGCAGCCCGGTTCCTCGCTGCCCTCCCAGCTCGAGCTCGCCCGCTTCAAAAGCGAATTACGCCGCGAAATGTTCGACTGGTGGGCCAAGCAGATCCTCATCCGCGACCCCGGTCACCTGATCTTCGGCGGCGGCATGACCGATTATCGCGGTATGAGCAACCTTCCACCCTCGCTCAACGGCGTATACACCGAGTGCTACCCCGGCGTGGCCGAAGTCGATCCCGAAGCACATAATCCCCATGCCATCGACATCGCCCGCCACGGCAATCGCCGCATCGTCCTCGCCGGCATCTCCGCCCTCGGCGCGGAGCCCCATCGCTTCGTCTATTACCTCTATGGAGCGGCTCTCCACGGCGCCACGGGCATCGGGGTGAACGATTGGGACACGGTAAACGGCTCGGACACCCTCCGCGGCGCACTGGCGAAGTCCCTGCGCGACATTTCAGAACGAGGGCTGCTGGGCCGCGCCCCCGCCCCCCGCGTCGCCGTCGTCTATACTCCCTTTACGCCCGGCTTGTATACCTCCGGACGCCCGCTATACGGTTATATGCCCCCCTTCGTCACCGACGGGCCCGGCAACCTGATCTTCCGCCTTCGCAACGGAACCTGCTACGGCCAGCTCGATTACCTCTCCCCCGAAGACCTTACTCAGGGCGCGCTTAATCAATATAAGGTCATCCTCCTCCTCTCCGCGTTAGACCTGCCCCGCCCCGCCATGCTCGCCCTCACCCGCTATGTCGCCGACAGCGGCCTGCTTCTCGCCGACATCGGCGCCGGAACCCTCCAGGCCAACGGCAACCACCTCTCCCTGCCCACCGAGCTCACCCAGTTGTTCCGCGTGGAAAACTACGACACCCGCTTCAGCGATGACCGCTTCAACCTTGAGGTATACCGCTCCACGCCCTTCTTCCCCCGCCTGGTCGCCGGCATGCGCACCCTGGGGCTTTTTGAAGGTTTCGCCGTCCGCTACAGCGCCCGCTTCCGCCCCATCGAGGGTTCCGACCTGCTCTTTTCGCTGGTGCCCAAGCGCGGATTCGACCAGCCGGTCATCCGCCCCTATAAGCCCCTCCCCCGCGTTCCCACCCGCGGTATCTTCATCTCCGGCTACGGCAACGGCCTAACCATCTTCGCGCCTCTGCCGCTCTATCAGTGCTGGCTGCCCGGCAGCATGCTCTTCGAAGAGTTCCACCGCGACCTGTTCGGGCGCAACGCCGATATCATGTTCCGCCAACCAATCGACTTCCTTCCCCCGCGCGCGGCCCTCGCCCGCTACGCCGACGGCAGCATGGCGATGTGGACACAGGACGAAGTGCAGCCGGTTGTCTGGGTGAAAAATCCGGAACGGATCGTCTTCGACCTGCCTGGCGGCTCCTCCGAAATCATGCAAGGCGGAACGAACCTTTCCTGCGGATCGGCCGGCTACCACCTCGCCCGTCCTCTCCCCGTCCGCCTCGCGCGCATGGACCTGCCCGTCATCGTGCGCGCGCTGCGCGCTGACAAGGCTGGAATGGTTCTCCAGTTCCGCACAAGAGATGATCTCGCCGGAGAGGTGATAACCCTCGAAATCGGCGATGGCGCCTACCCCGTGGCCCCCGGCTCCACCCACCGCCTTATCTGGCTTAACGACGATGACGGCGGTGAAACGGAAGTCGCCGCGGATGAGAACGGCCTCCTCCATATCGACGTCCCGCTCTCCGAAAAGCTCACCACCATCAACCTTCTCGACGCCGATTCGGCCGGCGCCCTCCAGGTAACCCCCTCCCGCGGCGGCATCGTAATCCAGGCCAACCCCCCTCCCGGCTGACCGTCGGGAACTGTCGCCCGCGCGCTACTGTACCGCGCTCTCCACCCGGAGCTGAATCTGCTTCGGCTTCACTTCCTCCGCCTTGGGCAGCCTGATGTCCAGTATGCCGTCATGATAGTTCGCCTTCACTTCGCCCTGTTTGACCGGCACACCGAGGGTGAAGGCGCGCTCGATGCGGACGAACTGGCGCTCCCTTGTTTCCTATTCCAGTTTGCGCTCGCCCCTGATCTGGAATCTGCACACATCCCCCTTCGTGTATCTTGCGCGCGGGGGGGATTTGTGCCCTCCGCCGCACAAACGGGCGATATTTCGCCTGTTCGACTGCTGTTGAATCCTCTACTTTTAAGTGGCGGAATAACCCGTTGGATTCTTCTAGCCACCGCGTGGAAAATGGGAGACAGGTAATGGACAGAGAACAGCGCATCACCATGTACCGCCAGATGGCGCTTATCCGTCATTTCGAAGAAGCGGCGGGCGAGCAATATGGGCGCGGCCACATCGGCGGCTTCCTCCACCTCTATATCGGGGAAGAAGCGTGCGCCGTAGGCGCGATCAACGCCATCCGGCACGAAGATTACGTGGTTACCCATTACCGCGATCACGGCCATGCACTGGTGAAAGGTTGCTCTCCCCGCGCGGTAATGGCCGAGCTGTTCGGCAAGGTCACCGGCGTCAGCCACGGCATGGGCGGCTCCATGCACCTCTTCTGTAAGGAAAATCGGCTGATGGGCGGTTATGCCATCGTCGGCGGCGGCATTCCCATCGGCATGGGAATCGCGTTGGGCATCCAGTTCCAGGAGCAGAACCTTGTTTGCCTGAATTTCTACGGCGATGGAGCGGTGAACGAGGGCGAGTTCCACGAGTCGCTCAACATGGCTTCGTTGTGGAAGCTGCCGGTGGTCTTTTTCTGCGAAAACAACCTGTATGCCATGGGCACCGCCATGACGCGCACGGCGGCGGTGCCGGAAATATACAAGCGGGCGGAGATGTATGCCATGGCCTCGACGCAGGTGGACGGCATGGACGTGGAAGCCGTCTACCGCGCTACCGTGGAGGCGGTGGAGCGCGCCCGCCGCGGCGACGGGCCGACGCTGATCGAGGCCATCACATACCGCTTCAAAGGGCATTCGATGGCGGACGCGGTGGTGTATCGCACCCGCGCGGAAGAAAATGTCTGGCGCCCGCGCGATCCTATCGTCCTCATGCGCGAGCGGCTGATCGAAGAAGGCGCCGCCACTGAAGACGAGCTGGCGCAGATCGACAATGACGTAGAGCAGGTAGTGCTCGACGCGGTACACTTCGCCGAGGAAAGCCCGGAGCCGACGGTGGAGGATATGCATCGACTGGTTTACGCCGTCTGAACCTTGATTTTCTTGATTATTCAATTATCGAATCAAGGAAGCCTGAGATCAAGCAAATCAAGGATCAGACAAAAACGGAGAAACACCTTATGCCAATCATTTCATACCGAGAAGCCATTCGCCAGGGGCTGCGCGAGATGCTGCGCGACCCGAAGGTCTTCCTGATGGGCGAAGATATCGGCGCCTACGGGGGGGCGTTTGCCGTTACCAAGGGTTTCCTAGCCGAATACGGCGAGAAACGAATCAAAGACACCCCCATCGCGGAAGCGGCTATTGTTGCCGGCGGCATCGGCGCGGTGATGGCCGGCGCGCGGCCCGTAGTGGAGATGATGACCATCAACTTTACCCTGCTGGCCTTCGACGCCATCGTCAACCATGCCGCGAAGATCTACGCCATGTCCGGCGGACAGGTAAACATTCCGCTTATTATGCGCACCGTCACCGGCTCCGGCAACCAGCTTGGCGCGCAGCATTCGCAAAATATCGAGGGTCACTACGCCATGGTGCCCGGCCTGAAGGTGGTGGCGCCGGCGACGCCGGCCGATGCCAAAGGATTGCTTCTCGCCGCGTATGACGATAAAAATCCCGTCTTCATCGCCGAACATTTTGCCCTGTATAACACAAAAGGCGAAGTGCCGGAGGAGCCGGTGCGCGTGCCGCTGGGGGTGGCGGCGGTGCGCCGCGAGGGGAAAGATATCACCCTGCTGGCCTACTCGCGCATGGTGCAAACCTGCCTGAAGGCCGCTGATCTGCTGGCGGAACGCGGCATCACGGCGGAGGTAATCGACTTGCGCAGCCTTCGCCCGCTCGATTACGAGACTATGTGCGCTTCCATCGGCAAAACCCGCCGGGCGATCATGGTCGAGGAGACCGGCATCGGCACCAGCATCGGCGGCGACATCATCGCCACGCTGCAGGAGATGGTCTTTGACGACCTGGTTGCGCCAATTCGCTGGGTGGCCGGCGCGCCGACGCCCATGCCGTATAATAGAAACCTTGAGCGCGCCGCCATTCCCAACGCGGAAGCAATCGCCATCGCCGCCGGCGAAATGCTGGGCGGCGAGCAGCGGAAAGTAGCATAAATGAAGTGATTAGTGACTAGTGGTTAGTGGCTAGTGACCGGGTGAGTTTTCGGGAGTCAGATAAGGTAATCGGAAACAAGGCACCAGTCACTAGCCACTAGCTACTCGAAAGGACATATCATGCCGACCACAACCGACGTCATCATGCCCCAGTTGGGCTTCGATATGGAAGAGGGCACCATCCAGCGCTGGCTGAAGCAGGAAGGCGATCACGTGACCCGCGGCGAGGCTATAGCCGAGGTGGAGACGGAGAAGGCCACCCTGCAGGTGGAGTCCTACGCCACCGGCACGCTGAAAAATATCGTCCACGGCGAAGGCGACACCGTGCCGGTGGGCGAGAAGATCGCGGAAATCGAAGAAGACTGACGAATGGGGAATGGTGAATAGTGAATTGAGAATGGTGAATTGGCCATTAACATTCACCATTCACTATTCACCATTCCCAAAGGGGGGAGTATGTCGACACCTATGCGCAAGGCGATTGCACGCCATATGACGTACAGCAAGCAGAATATCCCGCACTATTACCTCACCGTGCGCCCCGACATCAGCGCCGCGCTGGACCGGCGGGAGGAGTGGAATCTCGACCACGCGAAGGAGGAATCCGTCTCCATCAACGATCTGGCGCTGAAGGCTACCGCGCTGGCGCTGGCGGAGCATCCGGAGTTCAACGGCTATTATCAGGAGGATGAATTCCGCCCGCAGCCACACGTCAACCTGGGCATGGCCGTCGCGCTGGAGGACGGCCTCATCGCGCCCGCCATTCTGCGCTGCGAGGAGCTGTCGTTGTTCGAGATTGCCAAACGCAGCCGCGACCTGGCCGAGCGCGCGCGGCAGCAGGTGCTGAAGGCGGAGGAATACACCGCCGCCACCTTTACGATCACCAACCTCGGGATGTTTAAGGTGGACAGCTTCGCCGCCATCATCGTGCCGCCGCAGGTGGGCATCCTGGCGGTAGGCGGCGTCGCCGCCGTGCCCACCATCATCGATGGAGAGCTGGTCACTGCCCATCAACTGGCGATCACCCTCTCCGGCGATCACCGCGCCACCGACGGGGCGGAGGGGGCGCGATTCATCAATGAGATCGTGGCCGGATTACAGGATCCAGAGCGACTTTTTGGAGAATGAATTACCGGGAGTTACGCTGCTCGTTGTTGTCCCTGGATATCCTCGTATAACGTATCGGGACAAAGATCGATGCCGCCAGGCCAGGCGACGGTTTGGGTTTCAGGATCCACGAATACTCGTCCGAACTCATTTGGATCTTGAAGACGCTGAAATACTCCCTGACCAATAATATCTGTAAGATCGATCTCGCCTTCAAGGCCATCGGCAAAGCGAATCCAGATTCGATAAGGTTGCATAACTTTGACTAAGACAATACGTACCATGTATCCCTCCTATCGTAATGGATCGATCTCAGTAATCGGCTCAGAAGCCTGTGCTTGTTGCCATGCTCTCGTCAAGTCGGTCTAATGAAGGCTGGCCCACTCCATCACCAATCCAAGAGCACGCGAAGGTATATGTCCAGCCATCAATGACAATGTTCCAATGGCAATGACAACTTCATTATCTCCGTATATGGCATGAAAATGCGGAGGATGATGCTCACGAAAATACATATAAATGGCTATTCCGTAAAAGAGTGAGATGCGAGGCACTATGAATCCTCCGCTCGAGTTTAAAGCGTGCCCTTAATAATCTCACTTATTATACTCCGATATTTGAGAATAGTGCCAGAAGTCGCCGGTGTGCTACAATATCAAGTCTTAAAGGAGTCAACCGTGTCTGAATCCGGAAAAGCTGTTCGCGTAACCCCGCGTTATCGCGCGGACGATCCCCGCTTGGCGGAGAACACCCACGTTCCCCGTCCCGACTGGATCCGCGTGCCCGCGCCTACCGGGGATAATTACCTCGACTTGAAGAAGCTGGTCGAAGAGAAGCGCCTGCATACGGTATGCCAGAGCGCGCGCTGTCCGAATATCGGCGAGTGCTGGCAGTCGCGCACCGCCACCTTCCTCATCCTGGGCAATACCTGCACGCGGCGCTGCGCCTTCTGCGCGGTGGACAGCGGAAAGCCCACCGAATACGACCTGGACGAGCCACGGCGCGTCGGCGAGGCGGTGGCGGCGCTGCAGCTCAAATACGCGGTGGTCACCTCGGTAACCCGTGATGATCTGGACGACGGCGGCGCGTATATCTTCGCGGAAACCATCCGCAAAATTCGCGCGACCACGCCCGGCTGCCGGGTCGAGGTGCTAATTCCCGATTTTAAGGGAGACGCCGGCGCGTTGAAGACGGTGGTGGACGCGCAACCGGACGTTCTCAACCACAATATTGAGACGGTGGAGCGCCTGTATTCCCTGGTGCGCCCGCAGGCGAATTACCGCCACTCGCTGGAGCTGCTGGCCCGCGCGAAGGAGATCGACCAGGCGACGGCCACCAAGTCCGGTATCATGCTCGGTCTGGGCGAGACGGACGAAGAAGTCCTTGCCGCCCTGCGCGACCTGCGCGCCGCCGGGTGCGAGATCGTCACCATCGGCCAGTACCTGCGCCCCTCCGCCGGCCACCTGCCCATCCAAAAGTATTACGCCCCCGAGGAATTCAGGCATTTCGCCGACGCCGGCAAGGCAATGGGCTTCCGCCACGTTGAGTCCGCCCCCCTGGTGCGCTCCTCTTACCACGCACGTGAGCAATCGGAAGCATGAGTGCTTAATTATAAATAATTAAGCATACCTTAAATCCTCCAAAAACCGGGGATTTCTGGGGATTTGGCCCGCCTTAGCCGGTCCCCATATCTCTTACCCCTTCAAAAACGCCGCTTCCACCTTGGCAAGGGCGTCGATGATGTCCTGGATCTCGCGTTCGCCGTAATTCTCATGGATAGAGATATTCAAGTTGCAGTCGGTGACGGCGGCGGCCAACGGCAGCGTTTCCGGGAACGCGCGATCGTCTTCCGCCAGCTTCCACGGGCACCAGCTCTCCTTGCGTTTTCGAAACCAGGTTGATTCACAATGGATATGGCGGTAAGGCGTGCCGGCGGGGATGCCCTCCGCGGAGAGGGCGGCGCAGAATTCGGACGTGCTCACCGTCAACTTACCCGGCTGCACGGCGATGCGCAGGAACCAGTAGCTGGAGCGCGCCTGGGGATGCTGCCAACCCACCGCCGTCGCCCGCAGGCCGGCGATGCCCTGCTTTACCCCCTCGCCCACCTTCCGCCGCTGCTCGACAACCCACGGCAGCTTGCGCAGTTGCACGCGGCCCACGGCGGCGGACAGGTCATTCAGGTTCAAGTTCAGCCCGGCCATCACGTTGGAGGTCGCTCCCTCCAGATTGAAGGGCTTGCCGCGGTCGGCGAAACGCTTGCCGATCCAGTGCAGCTCCTCATCCTTCGTATACACCACCCCGCCCTGCGCGGCGGTGGCGAAGTGTTTGCCGGACATCGTACTGAAGGCGGCGACATCGCCGAAGGAGCCGACCTTCTGCCCGCGGAAAGTGGCGCCGTGCGATTGCGCGCAGTCTTCGATCACGCGCAGATTGTGCCGCTTCGCGACGGCCATGATGCCGTCCATGTCCGCCGGCTCGCCCATGAGGTGCGCGACGATGACCGCCCGCGTGCGCTCGGTGACCACCTCTTCGAGCTGCTCGGCGCCCATGTTGTAGGAGTGCCCGTCGCCGTCGCAAAAGATGGGGATGCAGTTCAGCATCACCACCGGCATCACCCCGCCCGGATCGGTGATGGGCGGCACCACCACCTCGCTGCCGGCCGGCAGTTGCAGCATGCCCAGCGCCGCGAACACCGCGCTGGTGCCGGAGTTCACCCCATCGGCGAAGCCGCCGCCCATGAAGGCAGCGAAGTCCCGCTCGAAGGCCTGCTCATGCGCCCCGTTGTAGCCGAAGGCTTCGCCGCTATGTATCGCTTCATCGAACAGCGCCAGCGCCGCCGCCCGCTCCTCCGCGCCGAACAGATGTCTAGGCGGCATAGGCTTTGCACGGACGGGCGTGCCGCCGTTGATGGCCAATTGTGATAACGTGGTTGTCATGACCGTCCTCTTTTAGGATGGATAAGATGCCAAAGAAGAAGTATTATCCTTTTCATCCTTCTTATCCTGTTTATCCCGTGAATTATTCGTATTTCCCCAGCCTTCTTGCCTCCGCGAAGTAGTATTCCACCGCCTCGGGCCGGGCGTTGGGCGGCATGATGGGGGTGCCGGCGATGAAGGCGCCGTGGCGGCCCGCGCCTTCGATCTGCCGCTGCAGCTCGCCGGTCAAACCGTCTCTGTCGAAGGTGCAGTAATCGTTCTCGAAGCCGAAGCCGCACAGGCAGAATTTATCGCCCACCCGCCGGCGGATCTCCACCGGATCGATGTCGTAGCCTTTCCGCCCTTGTTCCAGCACCAGCGCGTCCATGGGCAGCTCCATCACCCTGTCAAGCACCGGCATCAAATCGCCGAGATACCAGTTCAGCACGAAGAGGCCGAGTCGTCTCGCCTCCGCGCAGATTTCATACTCATACGGAAAGATCATCTCCGCGTAATCGCGCGGAGAGATGGTGTCGGCGCCGGTATAGTAGCTGGTGAACCAGGTGGACTCCGCGCCAACCTCCCTGCCGGGGGCCAGCAGCGCGCATTCGACCTCGGTATAGCGCCGCAGCAGCTTGTGGTAGAGCGCCGGCTCGCTCTTCATGGTGGTCAGCCCTTCCACGAAGCCTCCGCAGGCGTTGAGGGAAAAGACCATGGGCGTGCCGGTCTGGAAGCTGAAGTGACGGTCCGGGTATTTTGCCGCCAGGTGCCGCAGCGGCTCGAATCGGCCGCTCGCCGCGACCTGTTCGGACGATGGCGCCGGGCCGGCGATGCGGTCGACATCTGCTTCCGATTGAATTTGCGAATCGCGGAACAACTCCTCACCCTGCTTTGGCAGTGGGGCGCCACCCGCGGTACACAGGCTGCCGTCCGGCAGCAAGCCCCACGCCTTGCCGGTGCGGTCGTCGGTAACATGCCAGAAGTCATCGAACTTCTCCACCCGCAGGTGGCGGACGCTCACGTCATTCACGCCGGCGTGGACGAAGATGCCGTCGATGTCGCGATGGAGGAGGAAGCTTTCTTCCAGGATGCGGGTACGCTCGGCGGAGGTGGAGAGGGACCATTCCCGCACGTCATGCCCCGTGCTGCGCAGCACATAGCCGATGTCGTAAATCGGCAGGATGGGTACGCGGTCCGGCTTGCCGCCCCGTAAGGCGGCGGCGATGCGCTCTTTGCCTGTCATGCGCTGGAATCTCCCGGATTGAGGTGCGGGTTCTTTGTAGCATATGGGGATGGGAGGTGTCAATCAGCGTGTCAGTCTTCCATCCAATATACAATCTCATTGCGTTTTTCGCTGATCGCCACACCGGAATAGGTCGGTTCAGCCGTATGAGCCGGGTCGCGATAGAGTACCAGTATCTGGAAATCCGGCGAGAAGCTGCCTAAACCCGTGTCCTGGGGGCTCTGATTACGATCTCCAGTGAAAAAAGTTGGTTTCATGACGTAAGGATCATCGCCGGATATTGTCTTGATGGCTTTCGGAGTAAATCGCGTGGTAAGATCGGCTATCTGCTCCGGCGTCGTCGTATAACGAAGCTGCAGTATGGTGGCTGCCTGCAGCGGACCGGGATTATAATACAAATGTATATTACGGGCATCAGCAGGGATGGTCCGTGGGAAATGATCGGTAAGGGGAGTGCTTCTCGCTTTGCTAATAATTTTTTTGTATTGTTGGGGATTGGTGGTCGGAATGAGTGAACGTACCGCGAGAAAAGGCAGGCCGATGAATCCTACGAGCACCGCAATGGAGACAGCGCCGACCACGATCAAGGGATTTGACCGGCGTGCAATCCCAATAACCAGCAGTATTATAGCGCCGAGTATCAAGCCCCAGAATATGAATGGCAACATGATGTGTTCCTCTGGTCTCGATTATCGGTGATAACTGCTTCTCGGGCAATATTTCAGGTGCTGATGATCAAGCACTCAAGTGATGGATATGGGTGTCCTGCGGTCAGGACGAAGTTCTGTCAATGAGTAACAGGTGAAGTTTTTCCTCACTTCATTTCAGTCCATCTTTTCGCTTCAATAAATTGTCCAATATGTCCTATGTTGTCCGTGATAACAATGCCATCGACTTCAGTTGCCTGCGCTGCGAGGATAACATCAGCATCAAGCTCTTTCGGATCGGCAGTTGGATGCCCTCGTTTCTTTGATTGAGCCCAAAAATGTGCTGCTTGCTTCATAATTGCTGTATTTATCGGTAAATAAGTGGTAATTCGCTTTAATTGATCGAGTCGCTCCAATCGGACATGCAAATCCTTATGCAGATAACCGCGTCTTACTTCATAATCACTGATCTCAGGCAAGCATATCTCGGTTCCTTCCTGGAGTTCTCGCTGAAACCATGAGCGTATTGCGATATTGTCTTTCGGAAAAATAATCATCGCTAGAGGACCAGTATCTAGTACCAATCGCTTATTCATGGAATCTTCTCCGTGCTGACAATCGATTATCCTCGATCTCCTGTTTTATCATTTGCCACTCTTGGGCATGATTATCCGGTTCATCAGCAATCCACTCCTCCAGTAAACGGAGAACAGCTTGATTTTTCTCCATCTGGTCAGGCTTCACATTATTCTGATCCTTCGGTCGTTTCGCATACATGTAACACACCCCCTTACCGCGCATCCGGAATCTATTATAACAAGTGCCTTGCTTAACGTATAGTTGAGCATCATGATCTTCACCTGAACAGGCGGGGGGCTTATCTCCCTTTACTCTGAAAAAGCCTCATAGCGAAGATAACTCCGTGAGGCTTTTTCAGATCTGAGCAAGAGTAAGACTATCGCTTCTCCAGCTTCACACCCCGGTAATAGTAAGTGAGTATCTTTTCGTAGCTCCAACCCTCATCCGCCAGTCCGACGGCGCCAACCTGGCACATACCGAGACCATGGCCCCAGCCGGCGCCCCAGAAGGCGAAGACAACGGGGACACCGTTGTCATCGCAATAGATATCTACTGTGAAGGCGGAGGAGCGCAGGCCGCCGAAGGCTTTGCGGATGGGCAGCTCTTTGGTAATGGTTACACTGCGGTCGACGCCTTCCAGGCGCAGTTCGGTAATGCGTCCCGATTGCCCGCGGTGCAGCGGCACGATATTTTGCAGCGTGCCGACCTGGTAATCCGCCGGCAGGCCGGCCTCGATCTCCCTGCGGGTCATCAGCTTCACCCAACGGAAGG